>ENA-UOUL01000379-UOUL01000379.1-bioreactor-metagenome-genome-assembly--contig:-NODE-379-length-76883-cov-9.797268_pt1 | contig 76883 bp, 57 predicted proteins | sample MGYA00249838_ERZ747220 | MGnify/ENA primary metagenome ERZ747220 (study PRJEB28778, sample SAMN05720191) | bioreactor metagenome | isolation source: Anaerobic biogas reactor | place: USA:Washington... | reverse complement strand
CTACCGGCGCCCCCCCCGGAGGGTTCCGCCTCCACCCGCTGCCGCCGCGCCGCGGCCGTCCGGCGGCCCGCCGCTTCGACGGGCCTGGGGTCGGCTTCGTGACTGGCTGGGGGAGGTTGAAATGGATCGGCGGATGGTTTCGCTGGTGGTGCTGCTGGTGGTGCTGGTGGCCATCGCCGCCTTCTGGTCGGCCTGTCCGCGTTCGCCCGAGCCGGGCACCACCGTGGACCTGCGGGAACTCCAGGCCGAACCGGACGCGCCGCCCGCCGGCGCCGCCGTCGCGGCGGCGCCCGCCGCTCCGGCCGCCCCGAAGGCACCTTCCGGACCGCCCTTGGCTCCGCCGCCGGCCGCCGCGGCCGCGGACTGGAAAATCGCCGGCGCGGAAACCACGGTGGCCGACGGCATCTATCACGTCAAGTTCGCCGACCCCGTGTTTGTGTCCGCCAACTATCTGTCCCCGGAGGGCGTTCGCGCGTTGAAGTCGCTGGCGGCGAAACTGGTGACGCTGAAGTCGGGTGCGCGCGTGACCGTGACGGGCCACACGGATGACATTCCGCTGAGCCGGCCGACCCCCCAGTTCCGCAGCAACGCGGACCTGGCGGAAGCCCGCGCGCGGGCGGCCATGGAGCACCTGGCCCATTACGCGCGGGCCAACAAGGCGCTGACATTTGACATGCGCGCGGGCACGCTCGCCGACGCGCCGTATCCCAACGATTCGGACCGCAACCGCCGCCTGAACCGGACGGCGACCATCCAGGTGGTTCCGGTCCAGCCGTGATCCGCCGCGCCGTCCGTCTTCTCTCGGCAAAGGAATCCTCTTATGGCTGGTGAATATATTTTTACGCTGTCTCATCTGTCCCGCCAGCATGACCGCCTGACGGTCCTGGACGACATCACCCTGTCGTTTTTCTTCGGCGCGAAGATCGGCGTGATCGGCGGCAACGGCGCGGGCAAGTCGTCGCTGCTGAAGGTCATCGCGGGCCTGGACAAAGGCTACCACGGCGATTGCATCGTGGCCCCGGGCGTGCGCGTGGGCTACCTGCCCCAGGAGCCGCAGCTGGATGAACGCCTGGACGTGGCCGGCAACGTGGCCGCCGGCGCCGCCTCCGCCCAGGCCATTCTCGACCGCTACGACGAGCTGTGCGGCCGGCTGGGCGAGGCGCTTTCCGACGAGGAGTCCGAAAAGCTCAACAACGAGCTCGGCCGCCTGCAGGATCTGATCGACTCGCGCGATCTCTGGAGCCTGGACAGCCAGATCGAACGGGCGATGGATGCCTTGCGCCTGCCGCCCGGGGAGGCGGAGGTCCGCACCCTCTCCGGCGGTGAAAAACGACGCGTCGCCTTGTGCCGCCTGCTGCTGTCGAATCCCGATGCGCTGCTGCTGGACGAACCGACCAACCACCTCGACGCGGAAACCGTGGCCTGGCTTGAGGAATATCTCAAAAAATTCAGCGGCACCCTGGTGGTGGTGACCCATGACCGGTATTTCCTGAACAATGTGACCGAATGGATCCTGGAAATGGACGCCGGCCGCGGCTATCCCTTCAAGGGCAATTACGAGAAATGGCTGGAGGCCAAGCAGGCGATGGCGGCGACCCAAACCCGGCAGAATGCCGCCCGCCAGAAAATGCTCCAGCGCGAACTGGAGTGGATCCGGCTGAATCCGTCCGGCCGCCAGTCCAAGAACAAGGCGCGCCTCTCGCGCTACGAGGAGTTGGCCGCGCAGCAGGTGGACACCCGCGAGGATGTGCTCGAAATCCAGATCCCGTCCGGCGCGCGGCTGGGCGACCTGGTCGTGCGGGCCGATCATGTGCGCAAGGTCTATGGCCAGCGTTTGATCATGGACAAGGTGTCGTTCAACCTCCCGCGCGGCGGCATTGTGGGCGTGATCGGTCCCAATGGCGCCGGCAAGACCACCCTGCTGCGGATGATCGTCGGCGAAGAGCAGCCCGATGGCGGCACGCTGGAAATCGGCCCCACCGTCGTGCTCTCCTACGTGAACCAGTTCCGCGATAGCCTGGACCCGTGCCGGTCGGTCTACGAGGAGATTACGGGCGGCCAGGAGACCCTGGACCTGGGCGGCAAACCGATGAACGGGCGCGCCTATTGCACCCGCTTCAATTTCCGCGGCGCCGACCAGCAGAAAAAAGTCGGGGAACTGTCGGGCGGCGAACGCAACCGCGTGCATCTGGCCAAGCTCCTGCGGCGCGGCGGCAACCTGCTGCTGCTCGACGAACCGACCAACGACCTCGACGTGACGACCCTGCGCGCCCTGGAGGAGGGCATCCAGTCGTTCGGCGGCTGTGCCGTGGTCGTGAGCCACGACCGGTGGTTCCTCGACCGCATCGCCACCCACATCCTCGCCTTCGAGGACGATGGCACGGTGACCTGGTTCGAGGGCAATTTCGAGGGCTACCATGAACAGCGCCGGCGGCGGCTGGGAGAGGCGGCGGACCAGCCCCGGCGCATCCGGTTCCGCCCGATCTAGCCATGCGTTTCGTGCGCGCCAGTCTGGGGGTCCTGCTGGGGATGGCCATCACCTCAATCGCGCCGGGCCAGGACCTGCCCGTGCCACGGAGCGGCCGGTCGCCGGTTTCCAGCGCGGACCGCCGGTTCCGGGTGTCGGGCATGACATCCGCCGAAAACCTGGTGCTGGCCGGCAAGCTCTCCGAGCTGGCGGGCCGAATCGAGTCGCTGACCGGCATGCCGTTGCCGGGAGCGCCCGGCCGGATGCTCGGCGTGATGGTGCAGAGTGCATCCTCCGCCGACCAGGAGGTGCTCAAGATGCAGGGCTGGGACGATGGGCGCTTCTATCAGCGGCTCGTCGTTCCCGGTTCGCTTCGCCTCGATGGGGAAGATCTGCTGGAGGCCGCCGGCTGGCTGGTTTTGAACCGCTACGCCGCCGAATACACTCCCGCGGCCCAGCGCGCGGGCATGGGCCCCGGCGTGCCCGAGTGGATCTCCGTCGGCCTGGTTCAAAATACGCAGGCCGCCCTGCGCTCCCGCAACCGGGATTGGATCGCCCGCGAACTGGCCGACGGCCGCCCCATGCCCCTGGCCACGGTGATCAAGCAGGAGGTCCTGCCGCCGGGCCGCTGGCGCGAAAAAGCCTATGCTGCCGCTGCGGTCGAATTCCTCCTGCCGGATGGGGATCTGAACACGTGGGCCCGGCTGTTCAAAGCCGTGGGAACGCGCCAGGCCATCGATGCGGCCTGGCTGCGCAACACCAGCCCGGCCTTGCGGGACCGTCATCCCGAAGAAGCCTGGCGGACGTTCCTGCTGGCGAGTGCGCGCAGCCGAAGTGTCGAGGCCTGGAGTGATCGCGGGCTGCAGATCGAGGACCAACTCCTGGATGGGCTGAACTTCCGGCCACGGGATCTGGGTTCCGACATTCCCGCCGATGTGCCGCGGGAATTGTTTGCGCGCGACCTGATCGAATACCGCGGCCAACCCTGGACGCTGGCGGTCGCGGCCGCCTTGTCCCTGCAGGTGCAAAGCCTCAAGCTTGGGGCTCCGCCGGTGTTGCAGGGCGTGCTGGCTTCCTATGCGTCATTCTTTGATCATCTGACGGTTCCCCCGGCGGAAAAAACACCGTGGTGGAAACCCGGCAAGAAAGAACCGGCCCAAAACCGGCCGCCCGACGATGTCACCTGGGTTCTGGCATTGAACCAACTCTGGCTGCGCGCGGAACGTGCCCATCAAGAGTTCCTGGAACATCACCAGGCTCGCAAGCGGTACGTGGATGCCTACGATGCGCCGGCGTCATCCGCGTTCGATGAACCAGGTCCCGAAGACCAGGCCTTGCCCCGCACCCGCATTCACCGCTATGTGGATCGAGTGGACGAACAGCACCGCCGGGCGGTCCCGCGGGAACCGGCGACAACCCCCTGACATCATCCCCGGTGCGGGGAAAAAATCAGCCGTACGCGTCTACTTTTCCTTGATCATCACCAATGCCATTTTGAATGGCTGAACGGCATGAAGGGCGTGGGGAAGGTTGGCGGGCATGATGACCATGTCGCCCGTTTTGGCGCGCAGATCTTTGCCGTCAATGGTGATTTTCACCGCCCCGGCGAGGATCCAGACCATGGCATCGTAAGGCGCGGAATGGGTGCTCAGGCCTTGACCTTTGTCAAAGGCGAACAGGGTCACCGTGCCGGACTTTTTGCCGATGAGGGTACGGCTGACGACCGCTCCGGGCTGGACCGCCACCATGGCCGCCATCGGCAGGGCACGGGATATCAATTCTTCCTGGATTTCCACTTTTTTCGGACTGGCCATGGCATGCTCCTTGGTTCGAGTTGGTCGGATCCCGAGGTGTGTTTTCGTGACGGAATTGCCGGCAGCAAGCTGCCGTCGGTCGCAGCGACATCACCCAGCCTGAATGGACTCTTCAGGGTGGGCACTCTATGTCTTTTGGCGCGCGTGGCCATCTGGTCCGGTCAGGCGGAGCCGGCATCGATCTGACGCAGGGCTTCATAAACAACCACGGCGACGGCGCTGGAAAGGTTGAGAGACCGGACGTGGTCGGTCCGGATTGGGATGCCCAAAACGGCGCGGGGAAATGTGGCCAGTAGATCCTCGGGTAGGCCTTTGGTCTCGCAGCCAAATACGAGCACGTCACCAGACCGATAGGCCACCTGGGTATACGGACGAGAACTGCCGGTGCTGTAGAGAAAAAACCGCCCGGGCCGCAGGGCTTCGAGCAAGGCCGGCCAGGAGGGATGAACCTGAACCTGGACGGATGGCCAGTAATCGAGGCCCGCTCGCCGCAGGCGGGAATCCGTGATCTTGAAGCCGAGCGGTTCGATGAGATGGAGCCGACTGCCCGTGGCTGCACACAGACGTGCGATGTTGCCGGTGTTGGGGGGGATTTCCGGTTGGACCAGCACGATATGAAGGGGACTGCTCGGCCAGGAAAATACGAAATCAGCCTTGCGGGCATGAGCATGCTTCATGTGGGCAAAATATCAGGAAAACCAGGATTCCGCCAAGGTGGATCCGTCCTGATCAACAGGTCACATCCTGCTGGAGGGACCGCGCGACAATCCCCATGAGCGGTTCGTGCCAAGTTGAATCGCTGGGGAGGCGTGTCCGTTTGGCTTTCCAATGAGCTACATACGAAACAGCTTTGCGCAGCGCGGTATTGCAGCCTATCGTATTCTGAATTGTTAAAAAATATTACATAAAGCGAATTCCTTCAATGGATTGCATTATTCTGACTCCTGGTTGTTGACTCGATTCCATCAACTCCGGGAGATGTTCAGCATGTGCCCGGGGGATTCGTAGGCCCAATCACATCCATCCCAATCCATATGTTCGGTCTCAGATCCAGTCAGATTCGTGGGGCTATAAACAACAATCACACTTAATTAATAATGATTTATATATATTTTATTGTATATAATTTACCACATTCCACATGAGTATGTTATAAAAACCATGATTAATTAATACTGATTTATAGTACTCGGTTTGGATCCTGGATTATCGAAGGGAAAATACGTCACTCGGCTGTTACTTGCGGAAATCTGATTTGATTGGACATGGCTCTGGCGGGCGCGGGTTCTCCCTTGCAAGGGGGGGGGAATTGGATAATGATTGGTTTTTGAGATTAGGCGGATGTTGACATGCGCATTGTGATCATAGGCGGTGACCAGACCGGGGCCCATTTGGCCGAAAAGTTTTGTGCGGATGAACACGACGTGGTGGTGATTGACTCCTCCTCCGAGGCTTTGGCCGAATTGGATGCCCATTTGGACCTGATGACGGTTCATGGAAATGGTGCCGATCCAGCCGTTCTGGAAGAGGCCGATGTCGAACGGGCGGATATGGTTGTGGCAGTCACGGACCGTGATGACACCAATCTGCTGGCCTGTATCTTTGCCCGTGCCCGGGGAGTGGGCCGAACGGTCGCACGGGTGTCATCTTCTTCTTACTCTACCAGCCGTCACATCGACTTTCGATCCTTGGGCGTGGATTTGCTGGTGAACCAGTATGATGAATACGCCCGGGACCTGTACAACGTCTTGCGGCTGCCCGGCACCATCGAGGTGGCGGACCTGCTGGATGAACGGGTCATGGTTGTAGGCATGTCCGTTCATATGGACAGTCCCCTCCTGGGCAACTCGTTGAAGAACTTTTCGAATCGGGAGTGGCTGCAGAAAATCCGTTTCACTGCGGTAGTTCGCGGAGACCAGATCATGACTCCGCACGGCGATACGACCTTCCTGGTTGGTGATGAGGTCTATTTCGCGGGTGAAACAGAGGCCGTGGCGGATTTCATGCAATGGGCCTGGCCGGAGCAGAAGCGTTTCCAGCGCGTGGTGATCGCAGGCGGGGGCGAATTGGGCCTGCAACTGGCCAGGATGCTCGAGCATACCCGCATGCAGATTGTGCTGATCGAACAGGATGAGGAGCGGGCGGATTTCTGTTCCGCCCAGCTCAACCGCACCCTGGTGATCAAGGGCGATGCCCTGGATCAGGAGACCTTGGCGGGCATCGGCGAGGCCGAAGACATGGCCTACGTGGCGGCCACGGGCAGCGACGAGCACAATATCATCGGTTGCCTGGTGGCGGAAAAATACGGGGCGCGGTTCACCGCCGCCCAGGTGGGCAAGAGGGAATACATCGGCATCATCAACCAACTACGCCTGCTGGACCGGATCGTGGATCCGCGCCTGGCGATGGTCAATTCCATCCTGCATTTTGTGCGCGGCAAGAATGTGCAGGCGGCGGCGATTCTGGCGCGCCTGCCCGGGGAACTCATCGAGTTGCGGCTGTCCGCGAAGCATAAATGGGCGGGCAAGGCCATCAAGGACCTGAAAATTCCCGATGGTGTCATCATTGTAACCACCTTGCGGAAGGCCCAGGTGCAAACGCCCACCGGCGATCTGCTGTTGTCCGCCGGCGACCGGGTGGTGGTTTATTGCCTGCCGGCCGCGGTTCCCAAAATGGAACCGCTGTTCACGGCCTGAAGGGGCAGCCGATGAATTTTAAACCCGTCTTCCACGTGATTGCCTGGCTGCTGGGCGTAGTGGGTCTGCTGATGGGGGTCTGCGGTCTCGTGTCCTTTCTGCACGGGGAGTCGGCAAGGGTGTGGTCGGCCTTGGGGTATTCCGCAGCGGGAACGGTGGGCGCAGCCGTCCTGTTATGGCTCCCGACGCGGAACGAACAGGAATTGTCTCGTCGGGACGGGCTCGGCGTGGTCGCCTTCGGCTGGTTGCTGGCCGGGCTGGCCGGTTCGGCGCCGTTCCTGCTTTCTGGCGTCATCACCTCGCCAGTGGCGGCGCTGTTTGAAACGGTGTCGGGCATGACGACCACCGGGGCTTCGGTCATTCCAGTCCTGGAAAACGTTCCCAAGGGGCTGCTGCTCTGGCGGTCGATGAGCCAGTTGATCGGCGGCATGGGCGTGCTGATCCTGGTCGTGGCGATCCTGCCGTTTGCGGGGGCGGGGGGCATGCAGCTATATCGGGCGGAAATGCCTGGCCCCTCCAAAGACCGCATCGAACCGCGGGTGGCGTCCACCGCCAAGATGCTGTGGGGGGTCTACTTGCTGCTGATCGTGGCCTTGATTATTCTGCTGCGACTGGGGGGCGTGACCTGGTTCGATGCCGTCTGCCACGCCTTCACGACAGTGTCCAGCGGGGGGTTTTCGACCCGGACGGCCAGCGTGGGAGCTTTCCAAAGCGTTTATGTGGAGACGGTGCTCATTGTTTTCATGTTGCTGGCCGGCATCAACTTTGCCTTGCATTACCGCCTGCTGCGCGGCGAGTTTTCCGCGTGGTGGCGGGATGCCGAAATGCGCTTCTTTCTGGCCGTCTTCATTGTCGCCACCCTGGCCGGTACCATCGGACTTCACCAGGCGCGGGCAGCGTCTGGACTGGAGTGGAGCGGTGCACTGCGGCAAGTGGGTTTCACCTGCGCCAGCCTCATGACCACCACTGGATTTGCCACGGCCGACTACGACCAATGGCCCGCCCTGCTCAAGACGATGCTGGTGCTGCTGATGCTGATGGGCGGTTGCGCGGGTTCGACCGCGGGCGGCCTGAAGGCCGGACGGGTGCATGTCATGGTTAAATCCATCTTCCGCGAAATCCGCCTTTTCATGCAGCCCCAGGCTGTCATTCCCGTTCGACTCGGGCGGAAATCGCTTGATGACGAACTGCTGCTGGCGATTGTTTCGTTCATCGCCTTGTTCGGGGTGGTCACCCTGGCGGGGGTGCTGGCGATGATTCCGTTTACGGCGGACATCGAGACCGCGGCAACATCGGCCATTACCTGCATGGCCAATGCAGGGCCGGGCTTCGCGGCCGTGGGTCCTGCCTGCAACTATGCGAGCGTGCCCGAGGCGGGTCAGGCGATCCTGATTGCGCTGATGCTGATCGGCCGCCTGGAACTCTACACGGTGCTGGCGGTTTTCATGCCGGCCTTCTGGCGGAAATGAAGGCGCGTGGGCCGTTGTTTCCATCGCTGGGCGCCGAGACGGCCCTGGCGGATGTCCAGATGCGGCAAACCCTGGCGCTGGGGCTCGTGCCGCTGGGTCTGGTGCTGCTGCTGTTTGCCGCCGCGGCGCCGGATGCACCGCCCTGGAGCGTGTGGGTCGCCGGTGGGTTGGCGCTTGGCGGCCTGGCGGTTCTGGCGGGGATGTGGCGCCGGGCGGGCCGCCGGTACCTGCGCGGCTATTCCACCACCCACTTTCTGATCCGCTACCTGTTCGTGATCCTCTGTCCCCTTCTGCTGTGGATTGTGTTCGGGCGGACGATTCTCGAACTGGGCGGTCTGTTTCCGCCGCTGCTGTTGGCGCTGCTTCTGCTGCTGTATCCAGCGGGGCGTATCCTGCAGGAACGGGTTGGGCCCGATCCCACTGCGGTACCCCGGTTCGCCATGGCCTATCTGGTCTGCCAGCAGATCCAGATGGTTCTGCTGGTTGTCGCGCTGGTGGGACTGCTGACCGGCGTGGTTCTGGATGCCAACCGGGATTATCCCACAGATCCAACTCCGCTGCTGCTGTTCTTGTGGTTGCTGGCCCTGCTGGCCCTGCTGGCCGGGATCGTGCTCACCGTGGCCCAGTGGCACCGCCTCTTTGGCCAGCGCCAGCCGCCCCAGAGCCTGGACGATCCACCCCCGCCGTCCCCGCCGGCCAGTCGGCTGCGATTCGGGTCGGATAGATTCTGATCTCCCGGTCGCGCGGGAAAGAATTGCGCCGGGGGCCGGGCTCGCGTAAATTCGCGGCTCGTCATTATTCAGGAAGGATACAGAGCCATGAAGATGCGGACACATACCTGCGGCCAGCTGCGATCCGCGGAAGCGGGGACGCCGGTGCAACTGTGCGGCTGGGTGGACAGCGTGCGCGACCACGGCGGATTGGTGTTTATTGATTTGCGCGACCGCTATGGCGTGACCCAGTGCGTGTTCGATCCGCGGGACTCGCAGGCGGCTTGGGACACCGCGCAGGCCTGCCGCAGCGAATATGTCGTGCAGATCAGCGGCGAGGTGCGGCTGCGGCCTGCCGACATGGTCAATCCCCACATGGCCACGGGGACCATCGAGGTCCGCTCCCGTTCCATTACCGTGCTCAACAAGGCCCACACCCCGCCGTTCCCGCTCGAAGACCGCGGCGCGGAACACGTCGGCGAAGACCTGCGGCTGGAATTCCGTTATCTGGATCTCCGCCGCGGCTCCATGCAGCAGGCCCTGCTGCTTCGGCACCGCGTCCTCCAGGCCGCCCGGAACTATTTCGACGAGCAGCAATTTGTCGAAATCGAGACCCCGGTCCTGACCAAAAGCACTCCCGAAGGCGCCCGCGATTACCTGGTGCCCAGCCGCCTGTGCCCGGGCCTGTTTTTCGCGCTGCCCCAGGCCCCGCAGCAGTACAAACAGCTCCTGATGATGGCCGGCCTGGACCGCTACTTCCAGATTGCCCGGTGCTTCCGCGATGAAGATCTGCGTGCCGATCGCCAGCCGGAATTCACCCAGATCGATCTCGAAATGTCGTTCGTCACGGTCGAGGACATCATCGCGGTCGTGGATGGTCTCATCGCGCGGGTCATGCAGGAGGCCGGCCATCCCGTTCCGGCGTTGCCGTTGCCTCGCATGACCTGGCGCGAGGCCATGGACCGGTTTGGCACCGACAAGCCCGACCTGCGCTTCGGCATGGAGATCGTGGACCTGGCGCAGGTGTTCCATGGCACGCAGTTCAAGGTGTTTGCCCGTGCGCTGGAAAACGGGGGCGCCGTCAAGGCCATCAACGCCAAGGGCCTGTTCCAGGCGCCGATTAAAATGGTCGAGGAAGACTGGACGGGGCTGGCAAAAGAGGGCGGGCTGGGGGGCTTGGCCTACATCCGCGTGCAACAAGACGGTACCTGGAAGTCGCCGATCGTCAAATTTTTCAGCGAAGCGGAAAAAACGGCGCTGCAAGCTGCGCTGGACATCCAACCCGGTGATCTCGTGCTCTTTGGCGCGGACCATGCGGACAAGGTCCTGCCGGTGCTGGGCCGCCTCCGGCTGCTGGCCGGCGCGCACGCCGGCGTGATTGCCCCGGACCAGTTCCGGTTTACCTGGGTCACCGGGTTTCCCTTGTTCGAGCGCAGCGAGGAAGGCCGGCTGGTCAGCGTGCACCACCCCTTCACGGCGCCGGTGCCCGAGGATCTGCCCCTGCTGGATTCCGAGCCCGAGCAGGTGCGGGCGCAGGCCTACGACATCGTGCTCAACGGCACCGAGCTGGGCGGCGGAAGCATCCGGATTCACGACCCGGAATTCCAGGCCCGGATGTTCAAAATCCTGGGTCTGCCCGAAGCCGAAGTGCAGGAACGCTTCCGGCATCTCCTCCGCGCACTGGAATACGGCGCGCCGCCCCACGGCGGACTCGCCATTGGTGCCGATCGCCTCGTCATGCTGCTGGCGGGCCGCCAAAGTATCCGCGACGTGATTGCCTTCCCCAAAACGCAGAAGGCGCTGGATGTCATGATGAACGCCCCGTCCGCCGTGGACGAGAAGCAACTGCGCGACATCCACATCAAGCTGGCCGTAACCCCCAAAGCTGAACCTTGAAAACCCTATGTTCAACCGGCTGTTCACTTGATGATTGATCATTGAGTATTGAACATTGAATACGGATGTCTTCTTCCAGCCAGCTTGCGCTTCATCATCTCCGTTTCGCCTATGAACCGGCCGCCTGGGCCTTGGAAATCCCCGCGCTGGCCTTCGGTGGCGAGCCGATATGCGCCATCGTAGGTCCCAACGGTTCCGGCAAGAGCACGCTGCTGAAAGTGGCGGCGGGCCTGCTCGTGCCGGGGGCGGGCATGGTGGAATTGAACGGGCGGCCGGTGGCGAAAATGCGGCGCCCCGCGCTCGCCCGCCGGCTCGGCTATCTGCCGCAGGAATGTCCCGCCTTGTTCGATTACACCGTCGCCCAGGTGGCCGCCATGGGGCGCCATGCACATGGCGGCGTTCTGGAAATGTCCAATCCCGGCGACCGCGATGCCGTGGCGCGCGCCCTCGCGGAAGTGGGCTTGGACACGATGCGGTCGCGGCCGCTCTCGCATCTCTCCGGGGGCGAACGCCGGCGCGTCTGGCTCGCATCCGCCCTCGCGCAGGAACCGGAAATCCTGCTGCTCGACGAGCCGACCCAGTCGCTCGATCTGCACCACGCCGCCGCGGTCATGAACATCCTCGCCCGGCGCGCCGCCCGGGGGCTGCGCGTGATCGCGGTGCTGCACGACCTGCATCTCGCGGCGCTCTTCTGCGACCGCATGATCTTGTTGCATGACGGAAAAATCGCAGCCGATGGCGTTCCCGACCGGATTTTGAACGCCAACACGCTTGTGACGGTCTATGGCGCCAATATCGAAGTCCTCCGGCATCCGGAAACGCAAAAAATGCTCGTTTTGGCTAAAAAATGACAAAATATGCCAAAATATTGCCTGTTTTAGGCCTTTTTTTGCTGATTTTGGCCATTTCGCCGTGGATCGGGGCCGAAAAAGTCGATTGGAATGCCATTCGGGCCTTTGTGGCCGGGGAGAAAACTCCCGATGGCCTGATTTTCTTTCAAATTCGCCTTCCGCGCGTGTTGCTGGGGCTGGTGGCCGGGGGAGCGCTGGCGATGGCCGGGGCGGCCTTGCAAGTGATGTTCCGGAATCCGTTGGCGGAACCGTGGACGCTGGGGATTGCGGGCGGAGCCAGCCTCGGCGCGTTCTGCGCCCGCGTCTGTCCGTGTTTGTGGATGGCCCTGGGACCCTTCAACACCTCCCAGGCGCTGGCGCTGCTTGGTGCCGGGGCCGCGGTGGGGCTTGTCTTGGCGCTGGCGCGCCGCCCCGGCGGAACCGGCGTGCAGACCTTGCTGCTGGCGGGTGTGACGATCGGGGTCGTCTGCGGCGGCATCATCATGGTGGCCGGCGGCTTCATCGCACCCGATAAACTGGCGGGCTTTCATCGCTGGTTGCTCGGCGGTCTCGATGCGGCCGATTGGCGTTCCGTGGGCGCGCTGGCTCTGCTGGCGGTTCCCGGCATGATCATTCTGGGCGCGGCGGCGCGTGATTGCAATCCGTTGAGTTTGGGCGAAGAGATGGCCGCCGGGCAGGGTGTCGAGGTTCCTCTCCTCCGCCGCCGAATCGCCATTGGAGCGGGCCTTGCATCCGCCGGCGTGGCGGCAGTGGCCGGTCCCGTCGGGTTTATCGGTCTGCTGGCGCCCCACGCCGTGCGGCGGCTCATTGGCCCCGATATGTGCCTGGTCATGCCGGGTTCGTTCTTGATGGGAGGCGCATTGCTGGCCGCCTGCGATGCCCTTGGACGCTGGGCCGCCGCCCCCCTGGAAGTGCCCGTGGGCGCCTTGACCGCCGTCTTGGGCGGGCCTTTGTTCCTGGCCCTGCTCGCCCGGCAGCGCTGAAACGGCCAAATCGCGCTTGTTTGCGGCAAAGCGTGCGTGGCATGATGCCGAGGTCATGAATCCGTTCGCGCATTTCATCCTGACGCGGTTCAACGTACCCCTGAAATCCGTTCCGGCGTCCGCGCCGTCCGGGCTGGACGAAGCCTGGCTCGCCCGCCGCTTCCACTTGTTCGAGCGGGTGTGCCTGCCGTCTGTTGATCAGCAGACCGAAGGCGCCTTCCAGTGGCTGGTGTTCATGGATTGGGCGACCCCCGTGGCCTTCAAGGAGAAGATGGCCGCTCTCTGCGTGCACTATGACTGTCTGCGTCCGGTCTACTGTTCGCAATTCGACGAGGCGACTGCGCTGGCGGAAATCCGCCGCCGCGAAGCGCCGGAGAAGGTGCGCATCACGACCGGCCTGGACAACGACGACGCGCTGCATCCCCGGATGGTCGAACATGTGCAGGAACTCGCCCGCGCGCGGCTGGGAGCGGTGGATCTGGCCAAGGGCTTCTTTATCAGCTTTCCGCTCGGCTGTTGCGAGTGCCAAGGCCGGTTCTATCTGGTGCGCGACAAAGCGAATCCCTTTGTCAGCTTTGTTTCGGCGCCGGAATGCCCTGCCACCGTCGTGGGGGCGGATCCGGCCAACCTGGGAAAACTGGCCCCCGTGGTCTATCGTTCGGCCCGCCCGCTCTGGTGCCAGACCATCCATCCGGATAATGTGTCCAATCACCGGCGCGGTCTCTATTGGCCCGGTGGTCGTCAAAGCGCGTTTGCCTACCTCGGGAACCAGCCGGCCGCCGCCTCCGACGGTTAACAAATCAGCGGTCTAGCCTGGAATATCAATTCCGGTCCGTCCGGCTGGCCCGGCGGCGGAATACGAAGGAGTCTCGGGCAGAACCGCCGCCACCGTTTCCGCCGGGAGCCAGCCGCGGGTCTCTTCATAGCGGATTTCGATCCAGGGGCCGCGTTTTTCCAGCATGCGCACGATGGCGCCTTCGGGGATCGCCAATAGCGGCGTGGCGGTTTCCAATGGGCTCGAAAGGACCTTCTGGCCGGCCAGCATCACGACGCCTTCCGGGGTTTTGCGGAGGTCCCGGTGCAGCCATAATCCCGTCAGCGCCACCAGCAGACACAGGGCGAAGGCCGCAGTGGCCAGACGTGCAGCCAAACGCTGCCGGGGCCAAAGAATCCAGGCCGCAAAAGCGGCAAACAAGCCCCAGTAGCATGCAACCGCGACACCCCGCCACTCGGCCGGGCTGAAATCCAGCAACAGTGCGGCGACCGGCTTGCGCGCGGGCAGCGGGCTGCCCGCGGTCTGTGCGGCAAAGCCCAGGTTGGCGCGGATGTCCGGGTCGCGCGGCGCCTGCCGTTGCGCCTGCCGATAGGCCCGGATCGCCGGCCCCACCTGCCCGTTGCGGTAATAGGCGTTGCCCAGGTTGAACAGCACTTCGGGCAGCGCCTGGCCCGTATCCGCCAGTTGGTTCCAGCCGGCAATCGCTTCGGCCAGCCGGTTTTCGTCATACGCCTTCGCCGCTTCGGCAAACATGCGCGCATGGCGCGTTTCGTCTTCTTGCGCCGCCAGCGCCCCCGTCGCCAGAAGAATAAATGCCAGCAAACAGACCAATCGCTTCTGAATTCTGACTTCTGAATTCTGACTTCTTGTTCTCACAGCTTCACCCTTTCCGCCTTTCGCAGGAGGGCAGCCACCGAGGAAATCCATGATTCCATCTCTGCGCGGGACAATTCCGCTGCGGACGCATATCGGACCTGGTCGGATAGCGCAAAGAACGCGCGCCATTGGGTCATGGCTGCTTCGTCCGTCTGCGCCGTCTGCAACCGTCCCAGGATAAGAGGCGCATCCACGGCGCCCGGGGGCAGGTTGAGGCGATGGCCGAAATAGGCGGCCACGGCGGCAGCCAGGGGTTCAAACACCTGCTGGGGAGATCCTGCGGCCCGCAGAACGGCTTCCGCCTTGTGCAGATTGGCCCGGGCGCTGCGCGGGGCCTTCTGCCGGCGGGCGAGGGCAATATCCGTCGCCAGGCGGTTGCGGCGCCGGGTAGCGAAGAACAGCGCCGCCAGCGCGCAGGGCGCCGCTGCATGCAGCCCAAGCCATAGCGGCCGGGCGGCGTCGTCGCTCGGGCCGGTTCGCCACCGGGCCGGCGCGGGTTTCAAATAAACAATGTCGTGGCCGAGGATCAGCGATTGCCCGCCACCAGCCGGACTGCCGGGCACCTGCAGCAGCAGGGCGTCCGCGCCGTTTTCAGAGGGCAGCACGGTCATGGGGAACGGTCCGGCCGAGACGGTTCGATACTCGGCCACCCCCGGATCGAAGTAGGAAAATTGCAGGACAGGCAGTTCCCGCAGTTCCACGGAGCGCGGAATCACCACCTGCTCGAAGATTTTGATGCCCGCCTCGGCTGCCGCCGCGGGGGTGTCGCCGACCTGGCGGGCTTCGTACGCTTTGAACAGGTCATGGTCCCGGTAGGCGGGCGGAAGCGCGGCCGCGATGTTCCCGCTGCCCTGCAGGCGCAGCGTCACCGTGATCGGTTCCCCGACCGTCAGTTCACGCGGCCGGACATCCATCATGAACTGAAACTGCCCGACCGCCCCGCTGAAATCGGCCGGCCGGCCGGCATCGGGTATGGAACGGATCGTCAGGCGGGATTCCGGAATCGCCACGTTTACCGGGGTGGCCGACGGCCCGCCAAAAAAGGGATCGTTGAAAAATCCGCCGAAGGGATCGCGGCGCCGTGGCTGATTCCGGTCCACCACGCCGACCCGCAGGGCGGGCTGGAGAGCAAAAGTGCCGGCCGTCAGCGCCCGGGCCCGCGCGCGGAAGCGGCGCACGTTGTAGAGTTGCCCCTGGACTTCTTCGCGTATTGTCTGGAGTTCTTCAAAGTTGCCGATCACGAACCCGGATTCCGGGAGGCCCCCGAGCAGGTTCACATCCCGGGTCAATTCGACATCGGGCAGAAAATACAGGCCCAGGACCAGGTCGAAAACCTGGTGGATGAACGGCGGATGCTCCGGCAGGACGAGCCGGGCAAAAATCATTTCCTGCGCGGACGAATCGGGGTTCCCGGCGCGCGCGCGCACCTCGAGGGTGACGGCCGGGATTTGGATGGTTTCGCCGTTGTATTCGAGTTCGTACGGGCCGATGGTGTAGGAACCGGGCCGCTGGGCAAACAGGTTGTAGGTCAGGCTGACCTGCGAGCCGCCCGTGCCGAATTGCATCTGCTGGCCCGTGCCCGTGATCTGCAACCCCGGAATGGACGGGAAATCGACGTGCGGCGCGGACCGTACGCCATGAAAGGTTAGCGTGGCCTGCGCGGCCTCGCCCAGATTCAGCAGCCGCGGCTGCACGTCGAACGTCACGTCTGCGGCGCGGGCGACCGGCGCGAACGCAAAAACGGAAACCAGAAATATTCCTCTCGCGCAGGACGCCACGATCTTCCTTCGTGTCGGCCGACCAGTGTTTTTGCGATTCAGTTTCATGGGGGAGGAACATCACGGATCATAGTGAATGGATAGCACTCATCCAACCACTTCTTGGCGGTCGTGGCGTTCTTTGCGGGAAAACGGGTTCTCCTACCAGTCTTTATCGACGGGAACAGGCCGCCCGAAGAAGGGATGCAGCCGATCGCGCTGGGACTGCTCCTGCGCCTTCATGGCGTCGAGCATCATCGCGGCTTCCTCGGGCGTCATTTCCTCGGAGGATTCCTCCGGCTGCGCCTGCTGTTGCTCTTGTTCCTGGGTTTGTTCGGCCTGCTGGGGCTGGGGCTGCGGCTGTTCCTCTTTTTGTTCCTCCTGCTGGGGCTGGTCTTGCTGCGCTTGGGATTCTTCCTGATCCTGTTTTTGCTGTTCCTGCTGTTGTTGTTCCTGTTGTTGTTGCTGCTGCTGCTGGATCTGCTGCTGCTTCAGGATGGCCAGTTCGTAGTTTGCCTTGGCATCCTCGTCCGCGGGATCGAGGGCAATGGCGTTTTCGTACATCTGGACGGCCTCGCCGATGGACGCCGCGGCGGTGTCGAGGGCCTGCGTGGACATCGCGGGCAGGGGCATCGCCGCCATCGCCCCGGAGGGGACGCCCACCTGGTGGAACAGGGCGTTGCCGCGATTATAAAAGGCTTGAGACTGCAAGCCGAGGTCGGCCCCGCTGGTCGCGCGGGCAAAGGCGTCGGCGGCGGACTCCATGTCGCCCGCGGCATAGGCCGATAGGCCCGCGTTGTAGAACGCAGCGGACGGATCAAGCTTCTCGGCCGGTGCCGCGGCCGCAGCCTCGAGAAACGAATCGCGGGCGGCCGGATAGTTGCTCGCGGCCAGCGCCCGTCGCCCCGCATCGAACGAGTCCCGGGCCGTTGGTTCGGCGCTCGCTCCCGCGGTCCAGAGGGCCAGCCAAAGGCAAAACATTAAATCATAGGACTGACCCCTTTTTCTGAACCCTAAACCCTGAACCCTATTCCTCGGCGGTTCATTTGGACATTGGATATTGGACATTGGATATTGGATATTGCGATTTTTCATGCCCCCGCCTCCGCGGGTTTTTTTCGCCGGTCGGACAGCAGGGCTTCTCCTGCCAGCAGCAGGAGGGCCGCGGCAATCGCCCAGACAAAGCGCTCTTCGAAAATCTTGGCCGTGCGGCTTTCCTGCTCGGAGCGCTTGAGATTGGTGATGCTTTCGTTGAAAACGCGGGCGAGGCCGGTGTCGCCGGGCGCGGAACGCACGTAGGTGCCGCCGGTGGCCAGGGCGAGTTTCTGGAGCACGTCTTCCTTCAAAGCGGTTTTGACGATCTGGCCCTGGCGATCCTTGAAATAAGCGCCTTGGCCGTCCGCGCCCGGAACCATCTCGCCTTCGAGCGTGCCGATCCCGATGGTGTAGACGCGGATGTTCTTCTCCTTCAGTGCGGGGATGAGGTCCAGGGGATCGCCTTCATGGTCTTCCCCGTCGGTGATCAGCAGAATGACGCGATCGGCGGTGCCGTCCGCGGGGAAGGATTCGATGGCCTGGCGCAGGGCCTGCTCGATGGCCGTGCCGCCGCGCGGGATGATGCCGGAATACAGGTCGTCGAGCGTCATCGTGAAGGCGGCATAATCGATCGTGAGCGGGCACTGCAGCAGGGAGGAGCCCGCAAAGGGCACCAGGCCGACTCGGTCGCCGCGCAGGTTGCGCAGCAGGTCGCGCACTCCCCATTTGGCCTGTTGCAGGCGCGAGGGCTTGATGTCCGAGGCCATCATCGAACGGGAGGTGTCGAGGACAACCATCAGATCCAGGCCCTGGCGGCGGACCTCCTCCCAATGGAAGCCCCATTGCGGACGGGCCAGCGCAACGACCAGCAGCGTCAGCGCCAGCATTCGCAGGAGCAGGCGGATCGACGCGCGCGCCGGGTTCCAGTGGGGCGCGAGCACCGGCAGCATCGCGGGCGCGACAAGCTGCTCCAGGGCAAGGCGCCGGCGGCGCAGCAGCGCCCCCAGACCCCACATCAGCGGTATCGCCAGCGGCAGCCAATACAGCAGATTCACGTTGCCCCAGTTCACGGCAGCCTCCCGAGACGGGTGGACCCCAGCAGCGTTTCCAGGCCCAGGCACAGGAGGCCCAGGATCACGAAACCCGCGAACCGTTCTTCGTAGCGTGTGTATTGGTCGAGCTCGATCTTCGTCTTCTCCATCTCGTCAATGGCCCGGTACGTTTCCTCCAGGCTCTGAAGATCAGTGGCCCGAAAGTATTTGGCCTTGGTGATGTCGGCGATCTTTTGCAGCGTGGCTTCGTCGATTTCTCCGGCGGCCTGCATGAAACCGAAAATGCCGGTGCCGCGCGGCCGGTCGGAAGCGGCTCCGACGGTATAGACCTTGATGCCAAGGGCGGCGGCGGCCTGCGCCGCATCCTGGGGGGTCAGCCGGCCCGCGTTATGGATGCCGTCGGTCAGCAGGATCACGATCTTCGACTTGGCCTGCGAGTCGCGCAGGCGGTTCACGCCGGATGCCATGGCGTCACCAATGGCCGTGGCATCTTCCAGCATGCCGGTCTGCAGGCGGTCCATCTGGAGCATGAGCCAGGCGTGGTCGGTGGTCAGCGGAGCGATGGTATAGGGCATGGCGGCGAATGCGACGAGCCCCAGGCGGTCATTTGGCCGCGCCTGGATGAATTGCGCCAGCACCGATTTCGCCGCGTCGAGGCGGTCCATGCGCTTGGTCGCGGTGGAAAAGTCCTCGGCCCGCATGGAGGTGGAGGTGTCCACCACCAGCACAATGTCGACCCCTTCGGTTTCGACGCGCGATTCGCTCATGCCCGTCTGGGGCCGGGCGGCGGCCAGAATAACGCACACGAGGCCGGTGGCATACAAGGCGGGCGGGAGCCAGCGGAGCGCCAACCACGGGGAGCGCGGCAGCCTCGCCAGCGCCGCGCCGTCGGAAAAGGTCAGCGGCGCCTGCCTCCGCCAGGCATGGCGCAGCCAGACCAGCGCCGGCACCAGCAAGAGGAGCAGCAGAACCAGGGGATGACGGAAAACGATCACGCGCCTTCCTCCTGCGTAAAGGGCGGATTGCCCGCCACCGACTCGGCCGGCATCGTTTCGCGCACCAGGCGTTCGGCGGAATCCAGGGCGTTGCGCATGTCGGCTTGCCCCGGCGCATGGCGGGCGAATTTGACCAGGTCGCTTTGCTCGAGAAAGCCGGCAACCAGTTCGCGGTGGGCGGCGGAAAGGGCGCGGGAGGCCAGGGCGTCACGGATGAATTCCTCCGTGGTGCGTTCGGGGGCGCGCAGGCCGAAACGGTCCTCGAGATAGTGCCGGACAATCCCGGACAACTCGACGTAGAAGGGCTCGATCCGGAGGGCTTCGATCCACCCTTTTTGACGCAGGGCGGCGAGGGCGTCCAGCGCAATCTGGTGCGGCGGAAGGGGGGGCGGCAGATGCAGAAACGTGCGGGGCGTGGTCAGGAATTTGCGCAAGGCCAGGAAGGCCGCGGCCAGCCCGGCCAGCACCGCCAGTACGATCCAGAGCCAGCGGGAAGTCGGCGCGGGCCAGCGCGCCAGACCGCCCTTGGCGGGGCGGATTTCCTGTTCGCCGGGCTGGAGCGCCGAAACAACCTCCAGCGCGAGAAACGGATAGGTGTTGGTCCAGCTCAAGCCCTCGGGCGTCGAAACCGTGATGGCTGCGTTCTCGGCAATCACGTGATTCGTGATGGTCATCGAGGTCAGGCGCAACTGCTGGACAGTCCGCAGAACTCCGTTGGGAAATGCCTCGGTTGCGGTCTGGGCGTCGCGGACGATGATATCTTTCCCGCGGGCCGGGTTGGGAAAGGCGACGACCGTGCCCTCGCGATGCAGGGCGGCCAACGTTACATCCACCATGTCGCCGATGCGGATCCGGTTCGTGGACATCGTGGCCGTGATCGATAAATCCTGGCCAGGGGGCAGCACGGGCGGCGGAACCGGACGGGAGCAGCCGGCCAAAATACCCGCGAACAGGACCCCCGGAAGAGTTTTCCACACCGTGGAAAAAAGTTTTCCACACCGTGGAAAAAAACGGCCTTTTATTCCACACAATGGAAAAATATTTTGGAGATTTTCCACACAATGGAAAAAATGTTTCCACCCGATGGAAAACATTAAATCATAGGACTGACCCCTTTTGGGATCCTTTCGGCGGGGAGGCGGGTTCATCGGCGTTTCTCCCGGGTGCGGAAGAAGCGGATGAGGGCGCGGTCGTAGGGTTCGCCGGCGTGCAGTTCAATGGCGTCGGAGCGGGCGCGGGCCAGCCGTTGGCGGAGGTCCTCGCGGCGCTCGTTCTGGCGGGCGAGCAGCGCCCGGCGGGTCGGGGCGTGGGAGGTATCGAGCAGGAGCCTTTGGCCGGTTTCTGCGTCCTCGAAATCCACCAGCCCGACGGCGGGCAGGGCGCTCTCGCGTTTATCGTCTACGATCACGCTGACCAGGTCGTGGCGGCGGGCGGTGACGCGCAGCAGGTGGTCGCAGGGCGGGGCGATGAAGTCGGAGATGAGGAAGGCAACGGAACGGCGCCGGACGACGCGGTTGAGATAGCGCAGGGCGGGCTCGAGATCGGTGCGCGGAGAGGCCGGCCGGGCGTTCAGGATTTCGGAGATGACGCGCAGAACATGCGTGGTGCCTTTGCGCGGCGGAATGTGCTTTTCAACCCGGTCCGAAAACAGGATGACGCCGACGCGATCGTGGTTGGTGATGGCGGAGAACGCCAGGACGGCGGCGACTTCCGCCGCCAGGTCGCGCTTGAGCTGGAGGGTGGAGCCGAAGCGGTTGGACGCGGAAACGTCCACCAGAAGCATGACCGTCAGTTCGCGTTCTTCGGTGAACTTCTTGACGTGGGGGGCCCCGGTGCGGGCGGTGACGTTCCAGTCGATGGAGCGGATGTCATCGCCGGGCACATATTCGCGGACTTCCTGGAACTCCATGCCCTGGCCTTTGAAGACGGAATGGTAGCGCCCCGCGAATACGTCGTTGACCGAACGCCGCGTGCGGATTTCGATCCGGCGGATTTTGCGCAATGTTTCTCGCGGAATCATCGGCGGTTAGAGGGCATGGAATGAGGGAAGAGTGGAGTGATGGAAGGCTGGAAAACCAATATTCCAGGATTCCATTGCTCCATTTTGACTCTCCTACGGCACGGGCAGTTCGTTGAGCAGGGTAGCGACGATTTTTTCGGCGGTCATGTCCTCGGCCTCCGCCTCGAAGGAGGGAATGACGCGGTGGCGCAGGACGTCGGGGGCGATGGATTTAACGTCCTGCGGGGTGACGTAGCCGCGGCCCTGGAGGAAGGCATGGGCGCGGGCGGCCAGGGTCAGGTAGAGGGTGGCCCGCGGCGAGGCGCCGTAGCGGATGTTGTCCTGCAGCGCCGGGAGCTTGCTGGCGGCGGGATCGCGCGTCGCAAACACGATGGACAGGATGTAGTCCTTGATCTTGTCGTCCACGTAGATTTCGTCGACGACCCGGCGGGCGCGCAGGATGGCTTCGGGTTCGACCACGGGCCGGACCTTGAAGTCGACCTGGGTGCGGGCGTTGGCCTCGAGGATGCGGCGTTCCTCGTCCCGGGAGGGGTACTGGATGACCAGTTTGAGCATGAAGCGGTCCACCTGTGCTTCGGGCAGGGGATAGGTGCCTTCCTGCTCGATGGGATTTTGGGTGGCCAGCACCAGGAAAGGGTCCGGCAGGGGGAAGGTTTCCTGCCCGATCGTGACCTGCCGCTCCTGCATGGCTTCCAGCAGGGCCGATTGCACCTTGGCGGGCGCGCGGTTGATTTCATCCGCCAGAATCACGTTGGCGAAAACCGGGCCCTGGCGGGTGCCGAAATCGCCGGTCTTGGGATTGTAGATCTGGGTGCCGATCAAATCGGCGGGGAGCAGGTCGGGCGTGAACTGGATGCGCCGGAACCGGGTGTGGATGGCGGCGGCCAGCGTCCGGACGGCCAGCGTCTTGGCGAGGCCGGGCACGCCTTCGAGCAGCAGGTGGCCATTGGCCAGCAGGCCGATCATCAGGCGGTCGAGCAGATAGCGCTGGCCGATGATGACTTTTTCGAGCTCGGCGCGGAGAGCGGCCACGAAGGCGCTCTCTTCCTTGACTTTGTCGTTGATGGCGGTGATTCCGGTATCGCTCATGGGGGCTCCTGGGTGTCAGCGGGCGGCGGTATCCCCGGTCGGTTTGGGGACCCGGATGGAAATGCGCCCCGCGTCATTGGTGATTTGCAACGTGGCGTTCGGCTCGACGGGGCCCGGCAGCAGGTGTCGCGAGCTGAAGTGCTGCGAGGAGGACGTGTGCGGCGTCCGGGTGTCTTGATGCGAGGAGATGCTGAGCAGGCGGCCGTCGAGCCGGACATCGAGATTGGCGGGATCGGGATCGGGCAGGGAGAGCGTGATTTCGTAGGCATCGTCCAACTCGCGCATGTTGAGCGCGGGCGAGGCCGGCAGCGTGGCCCAGGCGTCGTCCCAGCCAAAGAAGGAGTCGAAATCGGCAAAGGCGCGGTTGGCCTCGGCCAGCATCTGCTCCATTTCAGCGCGCAGGCGGGTGGCGGGGTGGGGGTAGTGCGCCAGGGGCGCCGGACGGGGAAAGACCACAAAGCGCGGAAAAACGGAAAAAGGTGACGGGGCATTCGGCCGGGTGGGCTCCAAGGAGGGGGGAGCGTCCGTTGAGGTGACAACCGCAGGGGGGTTGTGGGGTCTGCGGCGGAATGCCCCGTCAAAGTAGTTTTTGGCCAGCCAGCCCAGGATCACGATCTGCAATACCAGGATCCAGCGGAGCAGGCGACGCTCTCCGGTCGGAGTCGGGATTGGATTGTTGGTATCTGCTGACATGGCATCTGGGATGGAGCAGACCGCATGCCAAGTCGCAGTCAGCGGCTGCCAAAACCGGTTAACCCTCCGGAATCCACGGAAAATCCGTCCATGGACTGCGTGCTCCCCTTTGTGTCCGGCTCATGGGGGACAAAACGCCCAACCTGCCCGCGACATTCTGTCCATTGCGGGTCGAATCTCCATGGCCCGCCGGGGACGTCCGATGCCAGGGGGATTGGGATTGATGAAGGCTCCGACCCTCCCTAGGATGCGATCATGAAACGATATCCGGCGGTCAGCATGAAAAGCGCAGTGGTGACGGGAACATCCAGCGGAATCGGTCGGGCAACCGCACGGATGCTGCAGGGGCGCGGTTGGCACGTGATTCCCACGGCGCGCGCCACCGCCGACCTGGACGCCTTGCGGAATGAGGGCTTCCAACCCGTCCAGATGGATCTGGCGGATGGGGTATCCGTGGCCCGGGCGGCCGGGGAAATTCTGGAGCGGCTTCCGATGGGGCCTGGCGCCTTGATTAACAATGCCGGTTACGGGCAGCCCGGGGCCCTGGAGGATCTTTCCCGCGACGCGATGCGCTTGCAGTTCGAGGCGAACGTATTCGGAACCCTGGATTTCACAAACCGTTTCATCCCGCTGTTCCGGGCGCGGCAAAACGGCCGGATCGTGCTGGTCAGTTCCGTCCTGGGCCGCATTGTGATCCCGCTGATGGGTGCCTACTGCGCCAGCAAGTTTGCCTTGGAAGCCATCGGGGACGGCCTGAGAATGGAATTGGGCAAGGCCGGCATAGCGGTCTCGGTGGTGGAACCGGGGCCCATCGGGACGAATTTCCGCCGGCGCGTGGTTCAGGAAGCGGGCCGGAGCCTGGAGATGAACCGGTCGACGTTTGCCCGGCACTACGCCAAGGAACTGACGGAACCCGTGCGGACTTACTCGCGCCCCACGGATGTGTTTCGCAAGCCTCCGGAAGCCGTGGCCCGGAAGATCGTGCATGCGGTGGAATCGCGTTATCCGCGCGTGCGATATCCCGTGACGTTCGCCGCCTGGTTCGGGGATTTTGCCGCGCGATTCCTGCCGGCCCGCGGCCGCGACCGCCTGCTGGCCCGCGCGGCGATCGATTGAGGGCGGCGCCAGGCCGGTGCGCGGCGGGGGGGAGGCTAGGGCGTCATCTGCTGCAGGCGAGCGAGGACTTCCTGCAGGGCGGGAATCTGCGGGTGGCGGGCCAGCGTTTCCTGCACGCAGGCGGTGGCCGGCGCAATGTACTCGCGCTCGCCCAGCGCGATCCGCTGCAACAGGGACTGGTAGACGATGCGCCGCAGGGCGAGGTCATCGAAATCATGGCGGGCGAACGGCAGGCCGGCCATGGCCCAGTAAATCGCGTGGGCCTGCGGAGTGCGCCAGTCCAGGGGCGCGATTTCTTTCTCGATGCGCCGCACCAGGGCGGGATCGAGAGGCGCGGCGCCGGCCTCAACTTCCGCGGCCCACCGGGCGCGGTAATGGCTGGCCGCCGGATCTTCGCCCGAGCCCAGCTTGTGCAGAAACATCCAGGCCAGTTCCTGGTGCAGGCGGGCGGAGCCGGGATTGAGGACCATGCCTTCGTCGCGCAGGAGGACCAGGCCGTTGCGGACCCAGCGCCAGCGCTCGTCGGGTGCGGTCATCAGGGTGGAAATGTTGTAGGCCATGTTCCAGGCGTGGTAGGCCCAGATGACCGGGCTGCGGGGCTGGAGTTTCGTGATCCAGTCGGAGAGTTGGACCAGTTCGAAGAAACGTCCTTCGTCCTGCAGGGTGCCGGCCCGCATCCAGAGCACGTCGGCCAGGATTCCGCGGAACCCGCCGAGCGCTACGGTGGTGAAGGCCACCAGAGGCGGCATGTTCTGCGTCGGCGGGGCCTGGGTCAGGTGCCGCTCCTGCCGCTGTTCCAGCAGGCGGATGTTGAGGACGCCGGCGAAGGAAAGCAGCAAGAATGCTGCAATTAAAAATGAAGAATGAAGAATTAAGAATTTGTTGGAGGCAAAATTCATCGGAAGATGACGGTAAAGACTTACGATGCGGATCGCAAAGGCATAGCTCTTCTTTTAAATTGGGATTTCAGATTTCACCATTCTTAATTGACTGCCGGCAGGGCCCATTCGCGGCGTTTCAAGACCAGGGTGGACAGGCCGGCGAGGAGCAGGGGCAGGAAAATGCCCTGCTGCCAAAGGTCGCGCAGGAGATCGCGGGGCGGCAGGCGCGTGCCGGTGGACAAGTCGTCGAGCGACCGGTTCTCCAGCAGCGGGCGGAGGGTCAGCCAGGTGCCGCGGTAGGTGTAATAGAGGACGGTGGCCGTGGCGCGGGCGAGCGGCGACGGCGGGGCGGGCTCCTCGGTCTCGTCGCCATGGGAGTGGGCGCCGGCGCCAAAGGGAGCCACGTTGGCGACGAACGTGGCGCGGTCGACTTGCGCGCTGGCCGAGATGAATCCGGACAACTGCAGGATGAGGATCAGCACCAGCGTCAGGAAGGTGGCGACGGGCATCGAGAACAGCGTGCCGAAGGTGACGCCCAGGGCGGCGAAAAGCGCGAGGCGGAGATAGAGGCTGGCCAACGCGCGCAGGTAGTTTCCGGAAAATGTGCCGCGGGGCAGGCGTAAGACCAGGCCGTCCGTCGGGTCGAAGAACAGGGTGGCGTCGTAGGCGCCGTGATTGGAAAAGACGGCGCTGATCTCCGTGGCGGTATCGGACAGGGAGGGGGAATTGGTGAATAGGAGCATCTGCCGGGTGCCGGGCATCGCGTCGATTTCACGGGACATGATGTGCCCGCCGATGTGCACGTCGAGCCGGGCTTGGATTTCGGCGGACCCGGGAACAGACGAATCGGCTTTGAACTGGACGAAGAAAGTGGGCGGCAGATGGGCCGGGACCTGGAAGCGCCAGGCGCGGGTGCCGCCGGGCGGGATCGCATAGGCCCGGGCGAGGAGAGTGCGCTTGATGGAATCCAGCAAAGTGGATTCCGGCACGTTTTCAGGCAGCAGGTGGCGGGCCCGGAGGGCTTCGTATTCGGCCTGGACCTCGGTTTTGATGTCGGGCAACGGGGCCTGGACAGGCTCGAGGGCGGCCAGCGTGGTTTGACGGGCGCGGGCCAGGGCCTCCGGTTCAAATTGGCTGCGGCGGAGCGCGGCCTGCAGCGTCACGGCGTCCAGAATCCCCACCACGGTCAGCAACAGGGCATTGATCAGCAGGAGGGCGAGCCATTTTCCAAGCCAGATGCGCAGGCGCGGGACCGGCTTGACAAGCACGAGCTGCAGGGTCTTGTCGTCGGCCTCCTGCGAAATGGCGGCGCAGCCCGCCCAGAGACTGGCCAGGGTCAGCAGGAATCCGGCGATGCCGAGGCTGTAGGCCAGGTGCAGCCGGATCAGGCCCTCGGGGGTGCCGTCGTGGCGAATGGCGTGGGGCAGCAGGAAAGCGGCGGCCAGGACCAAAAGCAGCAGGACCAGAATGACGCGGGACCGGAGGGCGTTGCGCAGGGCGAGCAGGGCAATGGCGGCGATCTGGTTCACGGCTCCACGGGATGTTCGGCGGCCAGCCGTTCGATCAGTTGCACGTCCTTGTAGGGAGCCTGGCGGCGGAAATAGCGCGCGCGGGCCTTGGCCAGCAGGAGTTGCCAGTGCTCGGGGCTCGGTTCGAAGGGCTCCCAGCGCTCCATGGTCTTCGACTGGCGCCGCCAGAGGATGCGGTCGCCGCCGTCGAAGATCACCCGGATCTGGTACTTGACCTCGTCCTGCCGTTCCTGCCAGCCGATATTCTTGCGCATTCCTCATCTACTGTAGCATACTGGTGCCGGCGGGCAAAATGGAATGAACGCGGGGATGAAAGAAGACAGGCGGGACGGATTCGATCCGGACGCCTTGCGCCGGCAGTTCGCCATCCTGAACCGCGAAGTGGCCTGGCTCGACAATGCGGCCACGACCCAGCGGCCGGAATCGGTGCTGCGGGCCATGGACGAGTTCTACCGCCAGCATAATGCCAATCCGCGCCGGAGCGTGCACCGCCTGGGCACCGAGGCCACCGCGGTCTATGAACAGGCCCGGGCCGCAACGGCCCGGTTCGTCGGGGGGGCCGCTCCGGAAGAAATCGTGTTCACCAGCGGCACGACGGCCAGCATCAATCTCGTGGCGGCGGGCCTGGCGCGCGGGGAGATCGGGCCGGGCGACCATGTCTGGGTCTCGGCGGCGGAGCACCACAGCAACTGGGTGCCGTGGCAGAAGGCCGTGCACGCCGTGGGCGCGCGGCTGCAGGTCATTCCGCTGCAGCCCGACGGGCGGTTGGATCTGGAGGCCTTTGAACAGGGGCTCTCGGGTGGGCAGACGAAATGGGTGGCTGTGGCGTGGGTCTCCAACGTGCTCGGCGCCGTCAATGACGTGCGCGCCATCTGCGATCTGGCCCATGCCGCCCGGGCGCGGGTACTGGTGGATGGAGCGCAAGGAGTGGCCCACCTGCCCGTGGATGTGGCGGCGCTGGGGTGCGACTTTTTCGCGTTCTCGGCGCACAAGATGTTCGGTCCGATGGGAACCGGCGTCTTGTGGGGACGATCTTCCTTGCTGCAACGGATGGAACCGCTGTTCTACGGCGGGGAGATGATCGCCCGGGTGGAAGAACAGACGGCGACGTGGGCCGATGTGCCGTATCGCTTCGAAGGCGGTACCCCGAACGTGGCCGGCGTCGTTGGCCTGGCGGCGGCGATCGACTGGCAGCAGGCCCTGCCGGCCGCCGCGCACGCGCACGTTGCGGAACTGGCCCGGCAGGCGGCCGATGGCCTGGCTGCCCTGCCCGGCGTTGCCGTTTTAGGGCCGACGACCGGGGCCCCGCGGCCTTCGCTGGTGAGCTTTACCGTGCAGGGGGTGCCGGCGCACGATGTCGCGCAGGTGCTGGATGAGCGCGGCATCGCCGTGCGCGCGGGCCACATGTGCGCGCAACCCTTGCTGCGCCGGCTGGGAATTGAATCCGCTGTGCGCGCCAGCTTTGCACCCTACAATTCCGCCGACGAAGTCCGCCGCCTGCTCGCCGGGGTGCAAGCCGCCCGGAAAATCTTCACGTGAACACGCTTTACCAGGCCAGCCTGCTCGCGCACGCCAAACAGCCCTATGGCGCCACCCGCCTGGCGCCCGGCACGGAAGACGGCGAAGCCCTCAATCCCGCCTGCGGGGATGAAATCCGCGTGAAGCTGGTTTGGACGCCGGGCGGGACGCTCGAACGCCTGACCTACGAGTTGCACGGTTGCGCGGTCAGCGCCGCGGCGGCCTCGATGACGGCCCGGTGCCTCGAAGGCCGGACGCGCGCCGAAGTGGCGGCGATGGGCGTCGCCTTTGCCTCCCGCCTGGGCCGCGAGGGCTTTGAGGCCGAATGGGGGGATTTCCAGGCCTTTAACGGCATCGAACGGTTTCCCGCCCGCATGCACTGCGCCCGCCTGGTCTGGCGCGCCGTCGAACAGGCCCTGGCCAAGGGGCCGGGAGGTTCCCCATGATCCCCGCGCGTTTTTGGCAGCCGGCGGAAAACGGCGCCGTTCAATGCCAGCTATGTCCGCACCGCTGCCGGATTCCGGACGGCACGCGCAGCCGGTGCTACGGCCGGGTCAACCGCGGCGGCACTCTCCTGGCGGAAACGTGGGGCTGGCCCGTCGCCATGAGCGTGGACCCCATGGAGAAAAAACCGCTTAATCATTTTCTGCCGGGCCGTCCGGTGCTTTCGCTGGGAACGCTCGGTTGCAACCTGTCCTGCCGCTTCTGCCAGAACTGGGACCTGAGCCATCCCGACCGCGGCGCCGTCCCGCCCAGCAAAGTGGTGCGGCCCGAGGAGATCGCCCACACCGCGGTCCGCCGCGGCATTCCCGCGGTGGCGGCGACCTACAACGAACCGGCGGTCTGGGCCGAGTATGCCATGGATATTGCCGATGCCTGCCATGCGGGCGGGGTGCGCATGGTGGCCGTGACCTCGGGGTATTTCACGCCGGAGTCGCGCGGGGAATTCTTCGGCCGAATGGATGCCGTGAACGTGGATCTGAAATCCTTTCGCGATGATTTCTATCGCCGGCTTTGCGGAGCGTCGCTGGCTCCGGTGCTGGACACCCTTGAGTTCATCCGCCGGGAAACCCGGTGCTGGCTGGAGGTGACCACGCTGCTGATTCCCGGGGAAAACGATGCCGACGCGGAATTGGATGCCCTCACCGCCTGGGTGGCGGAACACCTGGGGCCGGACACCCCGCTGCACTTCAGCGCCTTCCATCCGGACGGCGAAATGCGCAATGTGCCGCCGACCCCGGTCCGGACCCTGCGGCGCGCGCGGGATTGGGCCCGGAAAAACCGCTTGCGCCACGTGTATGTGGGCAATGTCCGCGGCGAGGAAGACGCCACCGCCACGTGGTGCCCCCAATGCGGCGCGAAACTCATCGAACGCGCGGGATTCACGGCACAACTCACGGGCATGAACCCGTCCGGCCACTGCGCGGCCTGCGGCACGCGCGTGGCCGGAGTCTGGGAATGACACCCGCGGGGACCTGGCATCCATGGGGCGGACGCAAATGAAAACGCCCCGCGGGCCGCGGGGCGTTGAGGCCGGTCGGGAAGGAACCGGGCCTAGAAGGAATAGCTGGCTGTCAGGCCGCCGAAGAAGATGTCCACTTCGGGATAGCCGCCTTCGGCCCGGGCGTCGTCGCGGATGCCGCTGTCGATGATCGAGCTGTAGGCGCCTTTCAGGCCGATGGACGCCTGTTCGGTGAGGGCGAAGTTCAAACCGGCATCGACCTGGACATGCGTGAAGCCGTCGCCGGCGTCGGAATCGTTGTAGTTGTCGGCGACGTAATACTTGCCGGCGTATCCGACGGTGGTTCCCAGATCGAGGGCCAGCTTCTCGGTCAGCTCGATGCTGTGACCGATGGAAAACAGCGCGCACCAGTCGTCCTGGTTGTCGAGGTCATGGCAGAAACGGATGGTGGGCTGGAGGAGGGTGTCGGCCGCCACTTCGACATAGACTTCATAGCCGCCATCGGCCGGGGCCAAAGAAGCATTGCCTTCCTCGTCCACTTCGCTGGGATCCTGCGGGAAAATGTAGTAGGTGCCGCCCACGGACAGGCCGACGGGGCCTTCCAACGGCGCGCTCCAACTGAGGCCCAGATTGATCTCGCTCCATTCGCCGCCCGTGTCGGGATACCACGGACAGGCCTCCTCATCGGCGTCCGTCAGGTTCATGCTGCTCCACAGGCTGAACCCGAGGCCCAGCGGTCCGGTGACGTCCAGGCCGGGTTGAAAGACCGGCTCCTCGTTGCCCACCTGGCCGCGATACACGTAGGCAGAAAGAATGTCCGCATAGGCGGAGCCTTCCGCGGCCGCCGCGGTCAGGGGCATCGCGGCCACCGCCGCCAGAATCGTCAGGGCCATGAACTTCTTCATTTTGTTGGTCTCCTTGAAGCCCCGGATCTTTCCGGGTGTTTTGAGCGTTTATTTCTGACTTTTCCCCGCTGCTTGTCAATGTGTTTATGACGGCCGGGACGCAGGGCCCCCGGCAGGAAGAAATCGATCCGTTTGAGCCGCTCGTCCACGGTGGCCAGGGCGACTTCCACGGGCTGGCCGAGGCGATAGGCCCCCCCCTGGCGCGAAGCGGCGCGGAAGCCATCGTCGGACACGGCATAACGGCCGTGCCCGAGGGCGGAATAGGGCAGCAGACCCTGCTGCAGGGTGTCCTGCAGCTCGACAATCAAGCCCTTGGGGTTGAGGGAAATGATCGTGCCCTGGAACGGGCCGGTTTCACCGGCTTCCAGCCGTGCGGCATAGTACCGGATGCGCTTGGTCAGGATGGATTGGATTTCCAATTCGGCGGACTCCCGCTCGGTTTCGGAGCAATGGACAGCCAGCTTGGCGATCTCCGCCGCGGAACAGGCGGGATGCTTCCGGCCTTCTTCCAGCCCGATCAGGATGCGGTGCAGGACCAGGTCGGGGTAGCGCCGGATGGGCGAGGTGAAATGCGCATAGTGCTCGAATCCAAGCCCGAAGTGGGGGCGGCATTCGTTGGCATACACAGCCCGTTTCATGTTGCGCAGCAGCGTCAGGGTCGTGATGTACTGGTCCGGCCGGCCGAGGACGGCGCGGGCAATGCGGTTGAGATCGTGGGCGTATCCGGGCGTGTCGGAGTGCCCCAGGGCGCGCAGCTCTTCGGCCATGCGGGTCCATTGCTCCTCGGAGGGGCCGTCATGAACGCGGAAAATGCCGGGGAGCCGGGCGGCGAAGATTTTCCGGGCCACCACCCGGTTGGCCGCCAGCATGCATTCCTCGATCAGATTGTAGGCTTCGGTGGAGGCGCGCTTGGTGAACCCGATGGGATTGCCCTGGGCATCCAGGTCGCAATGCACCTCGGGGAGGGCGAAATCCAGTGCCCCGTTGCGGAAGCGCAGGGTGCGGATTTTCTTCGCCAGCTTGCGCAACGCGCGCAGGGATTCGCGGATGTCGTCGGTGCCGCCCGCGAGGCGCCCGGTGTCAAAAAACGCCTGCACCTGGTCGTAGGACAGGCAGGCCTTGGAGCGGATGACGGAACGATAGGTCGTGGCGGTTTCGAGTTCGCCCTGCGGGTCGAAAACCATGTCGACCGTATGGGTGAGATGATCTTCGCCGGGCTGGAGACTGCAGATCCGGACCGTCAGGTCTTCGGGCAGCATGCGGATGACGCGGTCCACCAGATAGGTGCTGTTGCCGCGGCGCAGGGCTTCGCGGTCGATATCGGAGCCGGGTTCGACATAGGCGGCGACATCCGCGATGTGGACGCCCAGGCGCCAGCGGCCGTTGGGGAGGGGTTCGATGGACACCGCGTCGTCATAGTCATGCGCGCTGGCCGGGTCGATCGTCAGGATGGTCTTGGCGCGCAGGTCGACACGCCCGCGCAGGGCGGCGGGCTGGCCCGCCTGGCCGGCTTGAACCCGCCGGGCGGCCTTTTGGACCGGTTCGGGAAATGTTTCGGAAAATCCCCGGTCCAACAGGAGCGCCGGGATGTCGTTTTCAACGGCGTCCGGATCGCCAAGATCCTGGGCGAAACTGGCCGTGACCGGGCGCCCTTCGGCAGGGTGGTCTTCCGTGATTTTGGCGACCACCAGATGCCCGACCCGGGCGGCGAGTGTTTTGGGGGGATCGGTCAGCTTGATGTTGGTTCGCAGCAGAGGGTCGCGCGGGACCACATAGGCATAGTGGGGCGTGGCCTGGAGGATTCCGACCACCCATTGGCGTTTGCGCTCGATGACGCGCACCACGCGGGCCGCCCGGGTGTCTGGCCGGGCGCCGAACATGCGCCGGGATGCTTCCGGGCGGACCGGCACGGCTTGAATCCGGTCGCCGTTCATGGCCACGCCGGCGGCCTCGGGATCAATCGATAGCGGCGCAACCTGGGGGTCATCGGGGAAGAGCCAGGCGGAACCGTTCAGACGGACGCGGAAGAGGCCGGTGATCTGTCCGGCAGGCGCCGGCGGGGCGCCCCAGCGGCCGCCGCGCAGCGGCGCGGCCAGTCCTTGCGCTTCCAGCTCGCGCAGGGCCGCCCGGAGCAGGCCGCGCTGCCCGGCTTCCAGCCGGAGGGTTTTGGCCAGATCGCGTTCGGGGAGGGGGTGATACTTGGGGGAGGAGAACAGCGCAGCCACGCGGCGCGCCAGGTCGCTTGCATTTGTCATCGGCCGCCATCCATGGCACAGGCGCGCTCCACTGGCGAGCAAATTATGGCGTCAAACTTCGATCCAGGTCACATGACCGGTATCCAGATCGAGCACCGCAACCCGGGGCGGTCCGCTTCGGGAATGCACCGGGGATCCGGGATTCACCACGCGGGTCGCGCCCTCGAATCGGTCCGCACTGGCATGGGTATGACCGGTGAAGACGTAGTCGAACCGTCCCGAGGCCGTCACCCGGTCCAGATGCGTCGCGTTGTCGCCGTGCAGCACGATGCAGCGCTTGCCCGCCAGAAGGAATTCCGGAGCCAAACTCCGTTCGATGCCGGCGGGGGCCGGCTGAAAGGGAAGGTCCTCCAAATGCCGGCGGTCGCAGTTGCCGATGGCGACATGGGCGCGGATGCCATGCTCCTGGCAAGTGGCGGAAAGCAGATCGATGACGTCTTCGCCGGCATCGCCGCAGTGGATCAGGTGTTCTGCACCGTGGCGCATGAGCAGGTCCAACGCCCGCCTTGTTTCGGGCAGGCGATTGTGGGTGTCGGATAGAATGCCCAGCCGCATGACAGTCCGGACTGTGGCGCGCTTCCGTCCGCCAGGCAAGCCGGAAGGAGGCGCGCTTGAGCTTCGGGGCCGATGTGTTGTTCCCGCGCCGGACTGGCGCCGGCTTGAATACCGTTAAGATTTTACTCGGCAAATTTGGAACGAGGTGTATTCTCGAATTAATTCCCCAAGTAGATGTAGAATAGAAGGATGGCTCTATGAATCAGTCGCGCCTCAATCGGTTGTCCCCTTTCCGCCCCTGCCCGAGAAAATCCGGCAGGGGTTTTTCGTGGGCGGCGGCGGCGCTGTTTTTGGGGATGGCCGTTCCATCGGCGCTGGCGCAAACCACCAACCATGCCCCGGTGGGCACTTCCAACACGGTAACCCTGGCGGAAGACTCGCCGTATGTGTTCACCGCGGCGGACTTCGGCTTCACCGATCCAAACGACAGCCCGCCCAACCAATTCGCGGCCGTGAAGATCACCACGCTGCCGGCAGCGGGCACGCTCACTTCCGGCGGGAACGCGGTGACGAACGGGCAATGGATTGAATACCGCGTAGAGGTGACCTGGACGGCGCGCGAGAGCACCCGCAACTGGTGGTCCGTGGCGTCGTCGGCGGACGGGACGAAGCTGGTCGCGGGGGTGTTGGGCGGCCAGCTCTACGTCTCGACGGATTCGGGCGCGACGTGGACGGCGCGCGAGAGCACGCGCAACTGGATTTCGGTGGCGTCGTCGGCGGACGGGACGAAGCTGGTCGCGGCTGTTGACCATGGCCAGCTCTACGTCTCGGCGGATTCGGGTGCGACGTGGACGCCGCGCGGGGACAGCCGCTTCTGGAGTTCGGTGGCGTCGTCTTCGGACGGGACAAAGCTGGTCGCGGCGTCAGACCAGCTCTACGTCTCGACGGATTCGGGCGCGACGTGGACGCCACGCGGGGACAGCCGCTTCTGGATTTCGGTGGCGTCGTCTTCGGACGGGACGAAGCTGGTTGCGGCGGTTCAGAACGGCCAGCTCTACGTCTCGGCGGATTCGGGTGCGACGTGGACGCCGCGCGAGACCAACCGCAACTGGAGTTCGGTGGCGTCGTCGGCGGACGGGACGAAGCTGGTCGCGGGGGTATATGAAGGCCAGCTCTACGTCTCGACGGATTCGGGCGCGACGTGGACGGCGCGCGAGAGCAACCGCCGGTGGTATTCAGTGGCGTCGTCGGCGGACGGGACGAAGCTGGTCGCGGCGGTTCAGAACGGCCAGCTCTATGTCTCGGCGGATTCGGGCGCGACGTGGACGGCGCGCGAGAGCACCCGCGGGTGGCGTTCAGTGGCGTCGTCTTCGGACGGGACGAAGCTGATCGCGGCAGTGTCGGGCGGCTACCTCTTCACCTCGCAAGGCGAGATCGATTTGACCTTCACCCCCGCCCCCGACGGCTATGGCAGCCCCTACGCCAGCTTCACCTTCCAGGTGCAGGACGACGGCGGCACGGCCAACGGCGGCGCGGATCTGGATCCGACCCCCAAGACCATGACCCTCCACGTGACGGAAGCCAGCCCAAATCATGCCCCGGTGGGCGCCGCCAACACGGTGATCCTGGCGGAAGACACGCCGTATGTATTCACCGCGGCGGACTTCGGCTTCACCGATCCGGACGACAGCCCGCCCAACCGATTCGCGGCCGTGAAGATCACCTCGCTGCCGGCAGCGGGCACGCTCCGTTCCGGCGGGAGCGCGGTGACGAACGGGCAATGGATTGAATACCGCGATGGGGCGACGTGGACGGCGCGCGAGAGCGAACGCAACTGGATTTCGGTGGCGTCGTCTTCGGACGGGACGAAGCTGGTCGCGGCGGTGTTGGGCGGCCAGCTCTACGTCTCGACGGATTCGGGTGCAACGTGGACGCCGCGCGGGGACAGCCGCAACTGGACTTCCGTGGCGTCGTCTTCGGACGGGAACAAGCTGATCGCGGCGGTGTCGGGCGGCCAGCTCTACGTCTCGACGGATTCGGGCGCGACCTGGACGCCGCGCGGGGACAGCCGCCCCTGGATTTCGGTGGCGTCGTCGGCGGACGGCACGCGGCTGGTCGCGGCGGCTCAGAACGGCCAGCTTTACGTCTCGACGGATTCGGGCGCGACGTGGACGGCGCGTGAGAGTGACCGCCGGTGGAGTTCCGTGGCGTCGTCGGCGGACGGGACGAAGCTGGTCGCGGCGGCGCTGGACGGCCTGTTGGGCGGCCGGCTCTACACCTCGACGGATTCGGGCGCGACCTGGACGGCGCGCGAGAGCGAACGCTACTGGTGGGCGGTGGCATCGTCTTCGGACGGGGCGAAGCTGGTCGCGGCGGTGATGGGCGGCCAGCTCTACGTCTCGACGGATTCGGGGGCGATGTGGACGCCGCGCGAGACGAACCGCAACTGGAGTTCCGTGGCGTCGTCGGCGGACGGGACGAAGCTGGTCGCGGCGGTTCAGAACGGCCCGCTCTACACCTCGGTGGATTCGGGTGCGTCGTGGACGGCGCGCGAGAGCAACCGCTGGTGGCGTTCAGTGGCGTCATCGTCGGACGGGACGAAGCTGGTCGCGGCGGTGGAGGGCGGCCAGCTCTACGTTTCGACGGATTCGGGCGCGACGTGGACGCCAAGCGAGAATTCCCGCGCCTGGCAGTCGGTGGCGTCGTCGGCGGACGGCACGCGGCTGGTCGCGTTGGCAGACCAGATCTACACCTCGCAAGACGGTTCCGATTTGACTTTCACCCCTGCCGCCAACGGCTATGGAAGCCCCTACGGCAGCTTCACCTTCCAGGTGCAGGACGACGGCGGCACGGCCGGCGGCGGCGCGGATCTGGATCCGACCCCCAAGACCATGACCCTCGACGTGACGGCAGCCGCCCACAACCACGCCCCGGCGGGCACCGCCAACACGGTGACCGCGCTGAAAGACACGCCGTATGCGTTCGACGCGGCGGACTTCGGCTTCACCGATCCGAACGACAGTCCGCCCAACCAGTTCGCGGCCGTGAAGATCACCTCGCTGCCGGCAGCGGGCACGCTCGCTTCCGGCGGGAACGCGGCGACGAACGGGCAATGGATATCCATTTCCGCAGCAGGTGAGAACTGGACGGCGCGCGAGACCTACCGCGGCTGGAATTCCGTGGCGTCGTCGGCGGACGGGACGAAGCTGATCGCGGCGGTGGGTTTTGGGAATCTTTACGTCTCGACGGATTCGGGGACGACGTGGACGGCGTGCGAGACGAACCGCCTCTGGCTATCGGTGGCATCGTCGGCGGACGGGACGAAGCTGGTCGCGGCGGGGGGCACACAGATTCACGTCTCGACGGATTCGGGGACGAATTGGACGGCGCACGAGAGCACCCGCAACTGGATTTCGGTGGCGTCGTCGGCGGACGGGACGAAGCTGGTCGCGGCTGTTCAGGATGGTCAGCTCTACGTCTCGACGGATTCGGGGGCGAATTGGACGGCGCGCGACACAAACCGCAACTGGAACTCCGTGGCGTCGTCGGCGGACGGGACGAAGCTGGTCGCGGCGGTGGGTGGTGGCCAGCTCTACGTCTCGACGGATTCGGGGACGAATTGGACGGCGCGCGAGAGCAACCGCGGGTGGCACTCGGTGGCATCGTCGGCGGACGGGACGAAGCTGGTCGCGGCGGTATATGAAGGCCAGCTCTACGTCTCGACGGATTCGGGCGCGACGTGGACGGCGCGTGAGAGTGACCGCCGGTGGTATTCCGTGGCGTCGTCGGCGGACGGGACGAAGCTGGTCGCGGCGGTGGTTGGCGGCCAGCTCTACACCTCGACGGATTCGGGCGCGACGTGGACGGCGTGCGAGAGCAACCGCGACTGGTGGGCGGTGGCGTCGTCGGCGGACGGGAACAAGCTGATTGCGGCGGTGTCGGGCGGCCAGCTCTACACCTCGCAAGGTGGTCTCGATTTGACCTTCACCCCCGCCCCCGACGGCTATGGAAGCCCCTACGGCAGCTTTACCTTCCAGGTGCAGGACGACGGCGGAACGGCCGACGGCGGCGTGGATCTGGATCCGGTCCCCAAGACCATGACCCTCGACGTGATGTCGACGCCGCTGTGGTGGCTGGCCGACCATGGCATCACCGGTGACTTCGCAGCAGCCGTCAACGGCGATCCGGACGAGGATGGCATTCCCACCGGCGACGAATGGGTGATGGATACCGATCCCACCAATGGCGCGTCGTTCCTGGCGTTCGATGCGGTTTGGCCGTTGTACAGCAACTGCTGGGTGGTCTCGACCAACAAGGAACCGCCGAACGAGGTGGTGAGCAATCTGGAGTGCGAAGTCATCGGCCATGTCTTCCAGTGGCGGGCGTCCACGTCCCGGGTGTACACGGTGCAATGGTCGCCGATTCCCCTCGGACCCCTGTCCTGGAGCGATGTGGTTGGCATGAGCGGATTGCACCCAGCCTCCTCCTCCCTGACGGTTTCCAACGGGGCGGCCGGCGGTGAGAGAGGCCTGTACCGCATTCGCGTGAACCTGCCGGTGGAGTAGGTTTGTCACGGCAACAAACCGGGCCCGCTGGACGCGGGGCTGCGTGGCCAGTGTCCGGTCAGCCCCCTTGGCGTGTGCCCGTCCGGTGAAAATTCGGCGGCCCGGCGGCTTTCGGCCTCCGAAGACGGCCAACTGCCCAACTGAGCCACCGATGAAAATGTTAGGTAAATGTTAAGATATTGTTATTGATGCCGGAGGCGCTTCCGGTACATAGTAGCTATAGAAGTGTAATTCGATTTCCAGAGATCGGTTATGCTCAATATAAGGCTGCGTGAACGCACAAGTATCCGTTGGGGCGACGCCGACCATAGGCAGATGGATTCAGAAAATCCCCCTGCGCTGGGTAGCGCCTTCCAGGAGACCGGTTACTGGGCGGAATCCGGATTTTCCACGGCATGGAAATCATGTTTCCACGCCATGGAAAACGGGGGAAGGAAGCCGCGTGACGGCCAGGCCCCCCGGTACGATCATCCAAGTCCCTATGGATGTCTTTCGGCGTCCGTTTGACGTCGTTTCATTTCCATTTCATTCCTCCGGGCTTGGGCCGGATCATGCGATGGACAGAACTCACGAATCATTCACGATACCTTTGTGGACGGCAACTAGCGGAAAGGAAGCGGCATGAAAAGTAGTATTCTAGGGTTGTGCGCCTGTCTGTGGGCGACGGTGGTTTCCGCGGCGGTGACCTACAATGATTCGACCGAGGATATTGATGCGGGATTGTCCGACGGAAACGGGACGTTGGACATCGTGAGCGTGGAGGTTTCGCATACGGCCACGGACGTGATCTTCGCCCTGACGGTGGACGGCAACGTTTCGAGCGATGACTGGGGCACGTTCATGATCGGCATCGCCACCGGCGGCGCAGGGACGACCAATAGCGCTGGATGGAGTCGTCCCATTTATCTGGATTCGCCGATCGGCGGAATGAACTACTGGATCGGGTCCCGGGTGGACAGCGGGGGCGAAGCACAGTTGTGGAGCTACAACGGGATGGGCTGGAACTTCACTGGCGCCTTGACGGCCTTTTCGTTCACGCCGGGCGCGCAGAGCCTGGTGATCTTTACAGTGGCGCAGGCAGATGTGGGACTCTCCAGCGGCGACAGGTTTTATTTCGACGTGTATGCTTCCGGTGGCTTGGATACCGATTCGGCGGTGGATGCGCTTTCCAATCCCAATGTCAGCATTTGGGAGTGGACTCAGGCCTACACCTCCCGGACGAACGATACGGGGCTAAGCGATTATACTCTCGCCGTGACGGCTGACGTGGTGCCCAGCCAGGGGCCCTTCGCGGGCGGAAACATGGTGGTGGTCACGAACGCGGTGCCGGCAATTGGCGATGGGAGCGACATCACGAACGTGACGATGGGCGGGGTGGCGGCGACCCTCGCGGGGCAGGGCGCCAACTGGGTATCCTTTGTCGCCCCAGCCACGGACAGCGCGGGCGCGAAGGACATCGTGATCCAGTCGGCCAGCTTGGGCGACATCACCTTTGCGGGCGCCTACACGGTGAATCCGGCCGGGCAGATCGGCGGGACGCAATACGGGCCCTGCGCCTGGACCAACCTCGGCAGCGGGATGAACGATCAGGTTTACGCGCTGGCGCACGACGGGACGGACCTGTACGCGGGGGGGTATTTCACGAACGCGGGCGGGGTGGCGGCGAACCGCGTGGCGAAGTGGGACTCGGCAAGCGGGACGTGGACCAACCTCGGCAGCGGGATGGACTACGAGGTCGTTGCCTTGGCGCACGACGGAACGGACCTGTACGCGGGGGGGGGATTCTGGACCGCGGGCGAAGTGGCGGCGGACCGCGTGGCGAAGTGGGACTCGGCAAGCGGGACGTGGACCCACCTCGGCAGCGGGATGGAAAACGGGGTTTTGGCGCTGGCGCACGACGGGACGGACCTGTACGCGGCGGGATGGTTCACGAACGCGGGCGGGGTGGCGGCGAACCGCGTGGCGAAGTGGGACTCGGCGGGCGGAACATGGACCAATCTCGGCAGCGGGATGGAATATGTTGTTAAAGCGCTGGCGCACGACGGGACGGACCTGTACGCGGGGGGACGGTTCACGACCGCGGACGGGGTGGCGGCGAACTACGTGGCGAAGTGGGACTCGGCAAGCGGGACGTGGACCAACCTCGGCAGCGGGATGGACTACGAGGTCGGTGCCTTGGCGCACGACGGGACGGACCTATACGCGGGGGGGTCTTTCACGAACGCGGGCGGGGTGGCGGCGAACTACGTGGCGAAGTGGGGGCCGACGACAATTGATTTCGGCGGCGTGGCGCCGCCGTCCGGATCGTCGACGGGCGGATTTCCCGTGGTCATCAGCGGCACGAACTTGTGCGACGGCACGATCGGCGATGTGACGAACGTGACGTTGTGCGGGGTGGCGGCGACGGTGACCGGCGTCAGCGGCTCGACGCAGATCGTGGTGACGGCGGGAACGGCCGCGGGGGCCATCCTCGGCGATGTGCGGGTGTTTTCGACGAGCTTCGGCCAGACGGTGAAGAGCAACGCCTTCGAGTATCTACGCCAACAGCAGGCCTCGCTGGTGTTCAACCCGGTAAGTCCCCAGGCGTATCTCACGACCAACGCGCTTGCTGTCTCCGGCGGGGCAGGAACGGGTGCGGTGAGCTTCCTGGTCTTGAGCGGTCCGGGAACTCTGGTGGATGACACGAACCTGGCGGTGACGGCCAGCAGCGGCACGATTGAAATCCGGGCGACCAAGGCGCAGGACGATCTCTATGAGGAAGCATCGGTCACCGGTACGGTCACAGCCACCAAGGCCGATCAAATCATCGCAGACTTTTTGCCGGCGGATGGGAGTACGTTTGTTGAAACCAACACGGTTGAATTGTCCGCGACGGCGTCGAGCGGGCTGGAGGTGACCTTTACCGTGCTCTCCGGGCCGGGGGCAATCCAGGACGGAACAAATCTGACGTTTACCGGATATGGGCAAGTGTCCCTTGCGGCCCGGCAGGAGGGCAACGACAACTGGAACGCGGCGTCCGAGGTGGTTCACACCTGCACGGTGCTGGGGATTTTCACCATTACGGTGGAATCTCCCTATGGGACCGCAACGCCGGCGGCCGGTGCCTATGAATGGGTACAGGGAACGGTGTTCACCAATCAGATTGAGACGCCCGATACGCAGGGATCCACGCAATACGTCTGCAACGGGTGGATGGCGACGGAGAACCTGGACCCCATTGGCGGCGTCGGGACGCAGGCCGTGGTGACCGTGAACGGGGATGGCACGATGTCATGGCTGTGGACCACCAACTACTGGCTGGAAACGGCGGCGGCTCACGGGAGCGTGAATGTGGCGGCAGGATGGCAGCCGGGCGGCGAGACCACGCAGATCACGGCAACACCGGAACCATATTATGCGTTCTCCCTGTGGTTCGGAGATACCTCGGGTGATGAGAATCCGCTCGACTTGCTGATGGACGGCCCCAAATCCGTTACGGCGTATTTCACGGCGCTCATGACCTCCAACCGTCCAACGCCGCTGTGGTGGTTGGCCGACCATGGCATCACCGAAGCTTTCGAAGCGGCCGTGGATGGAGATCCGGACGAGGATAGCGTTCCCACCGGCGACGAGTGGGTGATGGATACCGATCCCACTAATGGCGCGTCGTTCCTGGCGTTCGATGCGGTTTGGCCGCTGTACGGCAGCAACTGCTGGGACGTGGTCTGGACCAACGAAGAGCCGCCGTACGAGATCGTGACCAATCTGGAGTGCGAGGTCATCGGCCATGTCTTCCAGTGGCGGGCGTCCACGTCCCGGGTGTACACGGTGCAATGGTCGCCGATTCCCATCGGACCCCTGTCCTGGAGCGATGTGGTAGGCATGCGCAGATTACACCCAGCCGCCTCCTCCCTGACGGTCACCAACGGGGCAGCCGGCGGTGAGAGAGGCCTGTACCGTATTCGCGTGAACCTGCCGGTTGAGTAGGTTTGTCACGGCAAAGAACCGGGCCCACTGACGCGGGGCGGCGTGGCCAGTGTCCGGTCAGCCCCTTGGCGTGTGCCCATCTTGCATCGGGCGCCAGGCGGCGGTTTTCGCTTGTTCGCCCGTGACGATCTCGCCATATTCTGCTTTGCATGAACCGGCATGCCTATTTTGAAGATTTGGCTGAACAGGATGATCCTTTGGCCTTTAAGCCGGAGCAGGCGGCCACGGTGGAGCGCTTCCGTGTCCGGCTGGGCGATTTGCGCGGCAAACGCGTCTTTGAACCCGGCTGCGGCGCCGGACCGCTTACCACGCTGCTGGCCGACTGGGTCGGGCCGGGGGGACATGTGCTGGCGCTTGATTCTTCGGCGCGCATGGTGGCGCGCTGTAAAGCCGCCGTGGCTGGCCTGACCGAGGTGCAGGTGCTCCAGGCGCGGGCCGAGGACGCCATCCTGGTAGCTGGTTCATGGGATCTGGTTCTCTGCTTCCGGTTCTATCCGCATTTGGAGGATGCCGACCTGTTTCTCCGGCGCTGCCAAAGTGCCCTTGCGCCCGGCGGGGAACTGGTGGTGGCGAACCTGGAAGGCAGCCGCGAGCTGAATCGGCTCCATGCCCGGCTGCCCGGCGTCCGGGATGATGCCATGCCCTCCGGGGAAGCCTTGCGATGCCAGTTGGAGGCCCGAGGCTGGGAGGTGACCGAAGTCATCGACGAGCCCCAGGAGTTTTTCCTGCGCGCTCATCCGGCCTGACTCTGCGGAAGCGGTTTTCTCCATGGCCCCCGGGTCACATCCTGCGGAAAGAGGGACAGTTGCCACGGCGTGGCGAATCGGCCTGCGGGCTGCCCGGGCAAATCTGGTGCCAGGTCTGGTCCTGCAGGCGGCGGCACTGGCCGTAGTGATTGCCTATTATCAGTCCCCTGGCTTCCACGCCCTGCTGCAGCATGTCGCGGATTGGCAGCATCGCGGGGGAATCGTTTTCACGATGCTTATGCGGGTGGTTTTCAATGGTCTGATTCCCGCGCTTTTTTGCGCCCTGCTACCCGGCCTGCGCATGCCGCGGCCAGGGGCCGCACTGATCTTTGGCATGGTCTGGTGGGCGTTCATGGGCGCCAATACCCATGTGTTCTATAATCTCCAGGCCTGGCTTTGGGGAGACGATGTCAACCTGGCCACCGTGCTGTGCAAAACGGCAACGGATATGTTGATTTACTCTCCATGCTACGCCTCGCCTCTGGTGGCCGCTGCCCACATGTGGCAGGATCTCAACTATTCCCACCGGGCCTGGCTCCGGCAATTTGGAGCGGGCTGGTACCGTCGCGTGGTTCTACCCAATCAGGTGCCCGGCTGGACATTCTGGACGCCGGGCGTGCTGATCCTCTACAGCCTGCCAACCGATTTGCAACTTCCTATGTCCGCTCTGCTCGGTTGCTTTTGGTCCCTCATGTGTTTGCAGATCGCCCGGCGTACGCCACAGGGTGGAGGAACCAATCGCCTGGAACTCTGGGAGAGTGCCCCCGCCGCGGAACAAGCCTAGATCATCTCGCCGGGCCCGGCCGCATCGGTAATCGATGTTGTCCGGTCTTGCGATCCGAGGTAATATGCGAGATGGCATGACAAGGAGAACATTCATGGCAGGTTTCGGCGAATGGATGCGGCGGGGAAGTCTGGTCTTCTGCCTTGTCGCGACGGGAGGAGTGCTGACCGGCTGCGATGACGATGACTATGACCGCGATCCTCCGCCGGGTCTGGGAACACTGGTGGTGGATAATTTCACCGGGACGAGGGTGCGCGTCTATATCGAGGGGGAGCGGGTGGCCAATGTCGGCTCGGACGAACACCGCTATTACGACCTGGAGCCGGGAATCTATCGGATTGCACTGGATGGCAGCGATACCGATCGTTCCTGGGCGGGCGACGTGGACATTCTTGAGGGCCGGCGGACCGTGATGGAAGTGCACTCCTACTCAGCCGATTACCGGGAATACGACGTGCGGATGTTTTTCGACTGAGGGCGGGATCAGTTGTTGAACAAGGTGTCGGTGGCCTGGCGGCCGGTTACGGCCGTGTGGCTTCAACCCTTGCAGCCGGCGGGGATCCGGTACAGGCCGCCCGAGGCGGTCACCAGGTCTTCCAGGGAATGCGCGGGCAGCCGGTCGGTCGTGGCGGACGCGGGATCAATGCCGAGATCCGCAACGGTCCGGACAATCCCCGCGGAGCGCAGGACATCGCGGGCCGCGGCGGTGGAGGTTGCGCCCACGGGGGTGTCGCCGGCAACCGCGGCCACGGCTTGCCGGCGGGTTTCCGGGTCGGGACACTTGTCGAGATAGGCGATCCCGGTTTCTGTCAGGATGTGGGTCACCTGGTCGGCGGCGATCATGATGGGCGGTTCGGGGAAAATGCCGTCCCGGTGCAGCTGCTGGGCGTCGAGCTCCTCGACGAAGACCGGAATGTTCTTCTTTTCGGAGCGGGTGGGAGTCATCTGGACCACCAGCTTGCGCCCGCGGAAGACTTGCTCGGCCATGGCGCCCGCGGCGGTCGTGGCGGTGGTGTTGTGGCGTCGGCCCGGCGGCGTACCGCCGAGGTTGGGCGCGCCGCCGAAGCCCGCGATCATGCCCTGGATGGCGGTGGAAGAGTTTCCAAAGCGGTCAATTTGCAGGGTTGCGCCGATGAACAGATCAATGGCGTACAGGCCGGCGATATGCGCGCTGCAGCGGTTGGAGCGCATGGAACCGTCGGGGCCGACGGCGAAGATGTCCGGGCGCGCCCGGACATAGTCCTCCATGCCGGGTTCACCGCCAAAGGCATAGATATGTTCGACAAATCCGGCCTCGATGGCGGGGATCAACGTTGGATGGGGATTGAGAACCCAGCGCGTGGCCACCCGCCCTTTGAGGCCGAGTTCCGCGCCATATGTGGGCAGAAGCAACTCAATGGCGGCCGTGGCGTAGCCGAGACCGTGGTTGAGCGCCTGCACACCGTAAGGCTGGTAGATGCCTTTCAGGGCCATCATCGCCATCAGGATCTGCTGGTTCGTGATTTTGCCGGGATTGCGCGTAAACAGTGGCTGGAGATGGTAGTTCTCGCCGGTGACCACGATGAAGTCCACCCAGGAGGCGGGGATGTCGACCCGCGGCAGTTGAGCGAGCTTTTCCTTCACCTGCACCACGACGACGCCCATCTTGAACCGCGTGGCTTCGGCAATCGTGGGTGAGTCTTCGGTATTGCCGCCGGTGTAGATGTTGCCCTGTTCGTCGCAGGCTTCGGCGGCGAGAATGGCCACTTGCGGATAGAGGTCCACGAAGTAGCGGCCATAGAGTTCGAGATAGGTGTGGATGGCCCCGATTTTGACTTTTTTCTCGGCGGCGAGCTGGAAGAGGGCCTTGGATTGCGGGCCGGAATAGGCGAAGTCGAGGCGGTCGGCTATGCCACGGCGGAACAGCTCGAGATGCTCATTCAGCACCAGGGTGGATTGGACCATGTGCAGACGGTTGAACCGGGCCGGATCCAGCTTGACCAGTTCACGCGCAAAGAAATCCGCCTGCTTCTGGTTGTCGCCCTCGATGCACACCCGATCGCCGCTGTGGAGAATCGCCTGCAACAGCGCCAGGGCGTTTGTCTTGTCGACGAACTTGCCGTCGGCGAGGGGAGCCGCCGCCTGGGTGCGAGAGAGATAACTGTCGCGCAGATGGTTGAATTTCATAATGTCTTCCTTGTACGTGGAGGAGTGTTACCTATCTGAAACAGTGGAACAATCCAATGACGAACTTAGGGTGGCGCGCGCGGCTGATCTCCCGGGCGGGCCTGGAGTACAATCCAGACGTTGAAAAGAATCTCCGATCCCGGCACGCGTGGAAGCGGGCCCTCAACAACCTATTCCGTATGGTCGCCACCTGGAGGTACGGGTTCCACCCCGTCCGCGTTGCTAGAGTACCTTGATCAGCGCCTGTCCGACAGGATGGACCGTGGGGCGGAGTTCAATCCGCCGGCCGTCTTTCTGGATCCACCCGCCGTTCTTCAGGCGGGCCAGGTTTTTCTTCAGATTGCCGGTGCTGCATCCGATGCGCAAAGCCAACTGATCTTCGGTTTGGGGGCCTTGCCGGAGGGCGCGGACAAGGGCCACGCGACGCTCGGACCCCAGGCCCTTCGCCATGCCGGCGATGATGTCCAGTTGGGCGGGATCTCCCGCCAACACCTCCTGGAGCGCCTTCAGCAGGGGGGCGGCCGACGGCACCTGGGGATCTGCGATGGGCAGGTACCTGACCGACGTCTTGTGGCAGGTGCGGCGGAGCAACCCGCGCGACTGCAATCGGCGCAGCTCCTGGCTGGCATCCGAGATGCCGATGCCGACCCGCACGGCCAATTGGGAGACGTTCAGTCCCGGGGTCTGGACGATGTGGCGAAACAGAAGCAGGCGCGTATGCCCGCTCAATACCCGACAAGTTCGCCAGAGGGTGGGGTTGAGCTGCTTTTCAACGGGTGTTCCACGCATTCTGTACATATTTTATAAAACAATATCGCTTTTGGCAACAGGGAAAGACCTGTTTTATAAAACAGGTATCGGGATAGAGGCAGGGGGAGGTGCGGATTGAGCGGGGTAATCCATTCTGCGGCATGTGTTGCAGGGGGCGAACAGCCCCGCGCCCAGCGGGCGCGGCTACAGTCAAATAGTCTTGCGTAGACCGGGCACGATGGAAAAACAGCCGAACGGGTTTTACTAGGAGAGCAACTGGCGCAGGACGTAGGGGAGAATGCCGCCGGCTTCGTAGTAGTCGATCTCAATGGGGGTGTCGATGCGGTTGCGCAGGACGAACCGAATCTCACGTCCATCGGGGCGGGTGGCAACGGCCTCGTGGGTGCCGTGGGGCGCGAGGGGGCCGGTGCCGCGGATCGAGACGGTTTCCGTGCCGTCGAGTTCCAAAGATTCGGCGGTTTGGCCGTTGGTGAACTCGAATGGCAGGATACCCATCTCGACGAGATTGGAGCGGTGGATGCGCTCAAAGCTTTCGGCGATGACGGCGCGCACCCCGAGAAGCATGGGGCCCTTGGCGGCCCAGTCGCGGGAACTCCCCGCGCCATAGAGTTTGCCAGCGATGACCACGGCGGGAACGCCGGCTTTCTGATAGGCCATGGCGGCGTCGAAGATGCTCATCTCTTGGCCGGAAGGCTGGAGGCGGGTCCATCCGCCTTCGCGGGAGGCCATGCGGTTGCGTAGCCGGACGTTGGCAAAGGTTCCACGCATCATAACTTCGTGATTGCCGCGACGCGAACCGTAGGAATTGAACTGATGGGGCGAAATGCCGTGTTCGAGAAGATACCGCGCGGCGGGGGAATCCTTGGCAATGGAGCCGGCCGGTGAAATGTGGTCGGTGGTGATGAAATCGCCGAACAGGCCGAGAACGCGGGCGCCGGAAATCTCCGGCGCGGGTGCCGGGACGGACAAGAAGGGCGGTTCGCGGATGTAGGTGGAATCGGGCCGCCAGTCGAACACGGGCTGGTTGGCGACATCGATCCGGTTCCATTCGGGGGTGTACTGGTTGACGTCGCGATAGGCGTCGGCATAGAGGGCGGGATCGTTGGCCTGGGCCAGCAGGATATCGATTTCGGCGGGCGAGGGCCAGAGGTCGCGCAGGTAAACGGGCTGTCCGGCGGAATCGGCGCCGATCGGGTCATGGTCGAGATCAATGTCCATGCGTCCGGCCAGGGCAAAGGCAAGGACCAGGGGGGGGGAACAGAGATAGTTGGCCTTGCACTGGGGATGGACGCGGCCTTCGAAATTGCGGTTGCCGGAGAGGACGGCGGCGGCGACAAGATCCTGGTCGCGGATGGCGGCGGCGATGTCGTCGCGCAGGGGGCCGCTGTTGCCGATGCAGGTGCCGCAGCCGTAGGCGGCGACGCCGAAGCCGAGTTTTTCCAGGGAGGGAAGCAGGCCGGTGTTGGCGAGATAGGCCGTGACGACGCGCGAGCCGGGAATAAGAGAGGTTTTGACGAAGGGCGGCACGGAGAGGCCGCGGGCGACGGCTTTCCGGGCGATCAGGCCGGCGGCGAGCAGCAGAACGGGGTTGGAGGTGTTGGTGCAGGAGGTGATGGAGGCGATGGTAATGGATCCGTTGCGCATTGCGGAGCCGTCGGGAAGCAGTGCGACGGTGTCCAGGCGGTCGGCAGGAACACCGAACCCGCCGGCGTCGGGCGCGGTGGTCAGGGCAGAGAGGAAGCGTTGTTTGACCTGGCCCAGCGGCTGGTGGTCATGGGGCTTTTTGGGGCCGGCGATGGAGGCGGCGACAGTGGCCAGATCGAGTTCGATCGTGCGCGAATAGAGCGGATCGGGGGAGTTGCGGTCCTGGAAAAGGCCCTGCAGGCGGGCATAGCGTTCGACAAGCGCGCAATGGGAAGGTTCGCGGCCGGTCATGCGCAGGTAAGCGATGGTTTCGGCGTCCATGGGGAAAAAGCCGGTGGTGGCTCCGTATTCGGGGGCCATGTTGGATAGCACGGAGCGGTCAGCAAGGGAGAGCTTGGCGCAGCCGGGGCCGAAGTATTCGATGAACTGGCCGACGACGTTATGCTGTCGCAGGAGGCGGGTGACGACGAGGGCGAGGTCGGTGGCGGTGACCCCCGGGCGCAGGGCGCCGATGAGTCGCACGCCTGTGACCACGGGGGGCAGCAGGGCGATGGGCTGGCCGAGCATGGCGGCTTCGGCTTCGATGCCGCCGACACCCCAGCCGAGGACGCCGAGGCTGTTGATCATGGTGGTGTGCGAATCGGTGCCGACCAGCGTATCGGGCCAGGCGAGGAGGGAGCCGTCGGTCTGCGGTTCGGTGTGAACGCCGCTGGCGAGGAATTCGAGGTTGACCTGATGGCAGATGCCGACGCCGGGGGGGACGATGCGCAGTTTCCGGAAGGTTTGCTGGCCCCAGCGGAGAAACTCATAGCGCTCGCGGTTACGGTCGAATTCGATCTGCATGTTCCGCTCCAGGGCATCGGGCGCGGCGGCGCAGTCAATCTGCACGGAATGGTCTACCACCATGTCCACGGGGATGAGCGGCTCGATGAGGCCGGGATCGCCGCCGCGGCGGACGACTTCAGAACGAAGCATGGCGAGGTCCACGATGCAGGGGACGCCGGTCAGGTCCTGCAGCAGAACCCGGGAGGGCAGAAACGGAATTTCACCGGCGACGGGGGCGTCGGGCTGCCAGCGTGCAAGGGCTTCGACATGGCGCCAGTGGTAGGCCGGATGGGATTGGTTGCGCAGGACGGATTCGAGCAGAATGCGGATGATGTATGGGAGTTCGGTCAACGACGAACCGCGCAACGAGACCAGTGACGCCAGGTCATGATAAACGATGGTGTTGCCATCGTGGATAAACGATTTATCAGAAAATATGGGGTGCTTCATAGTCAACTCCTTGCGGCCTTTGCCACGGCCGTGAAAAGTACCGATTGAGAGGGGGGGACGCAACTCTAGAACGGTGCTGGAATAAATGGGCACTTGGAGGGTCTCATCCTTTCGAGATTGAAATCAGCCAAGTGCGGGGGGGCAAGGCCTGGGGGGGCAGGGATGGTTTGGGGCGGACCCTTTGCAGAGAAAAGTTGTGGTGGCAGAAGAGAAAACAACGTAGCATGAACCTCATGAGAGAAGCGGTGCAAGCGGTCTGCATTTGGAGCATGGTGCTGTGCGGGGCGCTTTCGCTCTGGCCCTTTCGTTTCGCGCGTCGCTGGAAATCGTGGAATCTCTATCTGCCGGTGGCGGGATTGCTGTTTTATGGATTGTATGAAATGGCCTTGCCGGCTGAAGTGGATGTCGGAATTCACATGGCGGTCATTTTATCGCTGCAATTCCTTCTGTGGTTGAACGGAATGGCCAAAGTGGCGATTCTGGCGCACCTCCAAGCCAAAAGCGGCGGCAGTCGCCGCCGTTTGCGACGCCAGCCGCAGCGTCTTCTTCAGCTGGTCGCCGCCATGGTGCTTGCGGTCGCATGTACGGGCGGATTCTGGTTCCTATGGAAATGAAAGTGCGACCGGCTCCAAGCGCCATGGATTCTATTCGGGCTCGCTAGCAGACCGGCTTGCTGTGGAAAAGCGCAAACTCTCGCGTCCACCCGGATGACGCATGAGTGCGCATCATGGCGGTGGCCCGGATCACGGAAGCCGAGACCAGGCAGGCGATTCTTCACGGGAATGATCATTCATCGGATCGCGCGGCCAGGGCTGCCCGGAGCCGGACCTGGCGCAGGAGCCAGCGTATCGGGCGGTTTCCCCCTCTGTGCCAGAACAAAAAAACACGCCACCAGAAGTTCGAGTGACGCCCCCCCAGATAGCGATGCAGGAAAATCCGTTGCAACGGCTCATGAAGATTCAGGCGGCGCAGGTCATTCAGGTCGAAAAATCGCTTCAGTCCAGGTGGCCAGCGGAGTGGTGAATAGCGGACGTGGTCGGCATCGATGACATGGATAAGATTGTGGTCGTCAACGAGGAAGTTACCGCAGGCGAGGTCGTTATGCAGCACGCCTTGGCGATGCATATGGGCGACCAGATCAGCGAATGATTCTGTCAGCATGGCAAGGGACTGCGCGTTTTCTTCCGGAGAGAGTCCGGTGGCGCCGAGCAGGAAATCACGCAGTGAAAAGCGTGCGTTGATCTTGGCATAGAGCAGGAAACTATCGGGCCAGAATCCGGCGGTCCGGGCCCTCCAGCAGGCGAGCGGGCGGAATGTCGGTATGCCATGCCGGGCCAGAAGTCGGGCACCGCGATACGCCCGACGGGCGGGATCGCGTGTCAGATGGGAAAACCAGACGCCCAGGAGTCGGGCTGGCCGATAGGTCTCGGGCGCAGCGCGGGCAATTTTCAGGATGCAGCGGGTCTGGGTTCCCACCAACGAGAATTCATAAAGGCGGTAGCGCGGGTTGCGGGTGATCAGTGGCTCAAACGAACCGGGCGACCGCCACTGGTCGGAGGCGATGAATTGCCGGACAGCATGGGCCTCCGGCTGATCCTCCGCGATCAAGACGCGGCGGGGCGGGGGGAGACGGTTCGAGCCGGAGGCAGGCATGGAAATTTCACCGTGGCAATGAAGGCGGATGCGAACCCGCCAGTAGATGCCCCACCCAGGTTCCGAGCACGGGCATGGAATAGGAGCGAAGGGCACGCTGAAGCTGCCGGGCCGCAGAGGGAATATAGCGAAGGAAATGCTCCATGCCGGTGTTGCTCGACAAAACGACATAGGCGCCGAGGGCTTGGCAGAGGCGTTGGATTGCCGCCGCGGGAAACGCCTGTGCAATCCGTGGACCCTGGGGATGCTGCCGAACATAGTCGTGCAGGCATTCCTGCTGGAGGTCGGCATCGAGATCGGCATACGGATCGCAGAGAAGACTGGCCAGATCGTAGGCGGCGGGGCCGCGGCGCATGCCTTGGTAATCGATCATGACAGGCTGACTGCCGCGAAACAAAATATTGCTGGATTGCCAGTCGCGATGGATAAGGGCGTGGGGGGAAGCAGCGAGGATTTGTGCAGCCAATTTCAATTCAGCGGCGATTGCGCGTATCGCCGTCTCCGGGGCGCGCAGGCGGGTCCGCAGGATATGGTCGATGAAATAGCGATGCTCCCAGTCATACAACGCCTGGTTGAAACCGGGCATCAGTGGTAATCGGCATTGGCGTGCGGTAGGCAATCCTCGACGGTGCAGCTGCAGCGTGACATCCACAATCTTCCGATATATCCGCCGGCGGGCGCTGGCCGAGAGTCGCGGCAGGCGCGACTCCAAGGTTTCATCGCCTAGGTCTTCAATGGCCATGAAATGATCGCGGGGAAAATCGAAAAAGAGCCGGGGAACTGGAAGACCCAATCCGGCCAGAAAACGACTGTGCCGGGCATAGAACCGGTTATCCGGGCGTTCTGGGGACCAGCGGATCAGCAAGACGTCATAGGTTCGGTTTTTATAAAAACCATACACGGGGCGTGGTCGGCGCCAGCGGAAGAACTCGCGCGCCGAGCCGCGGGGGGGAAGCACTTCCAGACCGAGGTCGGGTGTAATTGGACCCAGGCCGGCTTGCTGCAGCCGCTGCTGTTCCCGGGAAGTCAGGACGGCCGCAACCGGCAGAATGACGGATTCGCCCGCGTGACCGAAGCGTTGAGCGCTGTCGCGGTGGGCTTGTACGTACTGGCGAGGAGTGCCGATATCGGCCCAGAACGAACCGGGAATAAAGACACCGGCGATGCGCAATCCTTTGCGTTGGGCCCGCTGATAGGCGGCGATGAGTGTGTCGAAGCCGTTCGGGGCAATAAACGACAGGATGCGTTGATCGAGCAACTGCAGGCCGCAGAAGGTGGCGTGTCCGCCGTTCGTGGCGTGAAAATCGCGGATGTGGCCGTTGACGCAACGAACGGTTCGCGGGCCCGCAGCCTCGGTAAGCCAGCACGCGGCAAGCGGCGCGGCGTGGGTCCAGGCTTGCCACAATGGGGCGGGATCAAGATCCGCGATGACATCCGCATTCAACAGCCAAAACGGTTGATCGATGAACCAATGCGCATTGCGCAAGGCCCCGCCGGTACCCAAAATGATCGGCTCGAAGACGGCGCAGATGCGCATGGACGGAAACGGTTGGCTGGCGAGATAGCGCACGATCGGTCCGGGGGCGTGATGGAGATTGACCAAGACCTGCTGCACACCCCACTTGGCCAGCAGCGCAAGAGTGCGTGACAGCATGGGTTGGCCCCACAGGGGAAGCATGGCCTTGGGAAAATCCTGCGTCAGGGGACGCAGGCGCGTGCCCAGGCCGGCGGCCAGAATGAAAGCTTTGCGGGGCAAGCTCACGAAAGAGGAGTCTAGCGGGAAACAGGGTCGTATGAGAAGTGGTTTCCTTTGCGCAGATCCAGGACTGGCGGGGCGCATCCGGCACAAGAGCGTTGCATCGGCCAGAAGTTAGACCGGCATGCGGGTCTTGCCCGCGCCGGTGGAAGCCGTGGCATAGGCAGGAGGAATGTCGCGCGCGTGACGGACATCCTCGATGGTATAAAACGCCGTGGGATCAAAAACGCGCAACAGAGGCTGAAATGCGCTCAGTCGTTTGCGCGGCATCAGGATGACCAGAACCTGGACGGGGCCACGCGCTCCTTGGGCGTCCTGCTGGGTCACGCCGAAACCGGCGGCGGACAACTTTTGGACAAATTCGGCAACAGGCTTGTTTGTGATCACTCGCACGAGAGTCCATCCCACGGCTAGACGTTCTTCAATAAACATTCCGACGAGTGTGCCGCAGGTAAAGCCGAGGGCATAGGCAAGGTAGGCCGTTGCATGTTGCGGACCGGTCAGGACGCGGGAAACCACAACGATCCAGATGAAGATTTCAATGAATCCGCAAGCAGCCGCCAGCAGTTTGCGCCCGCGGGCGATAAAGGCAACCCGCAAGGTCCCCATGCTGACATCCGTGATGCGGGCAGCGACGATGAAAATGAATTGCAGGGCCAAGGACATGGGGGGGATGTGTAGCACCAGCCTGCAGGAATGGCAAGCCATTGGTCCAGGCAACACAACAACGCCCGCGCTATACAGCGGCCAGCATCCCTTCGATCAGGAATAGAATGCGCTTCGTCCAAAAAATGTACGGGGAGCGATGAGTCACCCGGAGTCAACCGTTGAGGGACGGTTTGTGGATTTTTTTCAATCTTTCCCGGTTGGCGTCGATTGGATGACAGGAAAATCAGCCCTCTTAGAGAGACATTATTGTCTAACATGTTGTCTGAGGCCCAGAAGGATTAATCCGTTTCTAATGGTTCTCTCGCGGGGGGCGGCCGGGGAAGCTGTTTCATCGTATTTACAATAAAGCGTCAGCACTTGGGACAATTTCGATGTGGACAATTAAGGATCATATTCCGCGGGTTGGAGTGACGAAGTGTTAAAAAGCGATGATCGTGTAACAAAGAAATAATCATGAAATCATTGACCCTCAATGAGATACGGCTGATCATGCGGGGCGGATAGAAAGAAGATTTTAAAAAGTTCCGAATGTGCGCAGCACTTAACCGGCAATAGGCGAGGTCCATCATGAAAACAAAGCGAATCCACCGGAGCCATGTGGCAGTATGTTTGGCAATGCTGTCAGGTTGGCTGGCATGGGCTGTTTTGCCGGACGCTGTGGCGCAGACCGCCACCAACATCTATGGCACGGCGGGAACATATCCATTCACCGTGCCGGCAGGCGTCAGCCAGATCACCGTGGAAACATGGGCAGGCGGTGGCGCGGGTGGCGGAGTGACGGGTTATGGAGATGAAGGTGCCGGCGGTGCGGGCGGGCAATATGCGCGCAAAATCGTTGCCGTCATCCCTGGGAGCAGCCACAGTATCGTGGTCGGCGCGGGTGGTGTGGCGAGCACCGGCAATGGCGGCGCGGGGGGCGATTCAACCTTTGATGTCACGGTGGTGGTGGCCAAAGGCGGTGCAGGTGGCGGAGCCAACAATGGGGCGGCCGGCCAAGGGTCGACGTCTGGTGGCGTTGGCGATGTCGTGTACCGCGGCGGCAATGGCGGGGAGGACACGAGTACGACCAGCGGTGCTGGCGGTGGGGGAGCCGGCAGTACAGGCAATGGCGGTCATGCCTCAGGAACCACGGCGGGAAGTGGGAGGGCGCTTTATGGTGGAAACGGGGGTGCGGGTCGGACAACGGCGGGGGCGGGGATTGCCGGAAATGTATATGGCGGCGGCGGCAGTGGGGCCCGCACAACAGGATCCACTGACTATGCAGGCGGCGCCGGGGCGCGCGGGCTTGTCGTTATTACCTATTCACCTCAAAACGATCCCGCCGCAATTGTGTTTTCCAGTTCGCCGCAAACGGTCGTGGAAGAGAAAATCTCCGAACTGATCACCATCCAACTCCGCGGCACCAACGGACTGGTGGCTACTGCCACCAACGATGTGTCGGTCAACCTGAGCAGCAGCCTGCCGGGCACGTTCCGGAGTGCCGCCAACACCGCGGACATTACCTCGGTGATGATTAGTAGCGGCCAATCACAGGCGAGCTTCCGGTATACATCCGCGACGCTGGGCACCCACGTCTTGACCGCAGCGGCGGCCGGGTTGACCGCGGGCACCCAGAACCTGGAAGTGGTCCTGCAGCGAATTGTCATTCAGACCTACTACCTTCCTTTCGACGAAGACGGGGCCCAGGCGTTTTTCGACACTATCCGTGCGGGCGACACGGAGAATCGGAACGTCAGCGTGGTTTCCATTTCCTGCTTCGCCAGCAATACGGTGATCTACTACGACCACTGGGAGGATGGGTACGAAGCGGATTTGTCCAGTCCGACTCAAAGCACCACGGAAGTATGGGGCGACCTGAACACCCTGAACGGCTGTTCCCCGAAGGGCACCAATCCGGTGACCTGCGCGTCAGCGGCGGACGATCGCATTGCTCGCGGGCAGGTCGTGTTCTCCGTCCAGCAGATTCCGATTCCCCGCGGCCAGGCGAACATCTTCCGGGACGGCCGGGACAAGATCGGCGTCACGCGTCCCGTCGCGGTGACCCGTTCCGGCTGGGACACCGGGCCGGCGACCCTGCTGGCCGGTTCGGTTGAAGTTGCGGACACGGGCCAATGGGGCACGAAATACATCATGCCCGCAGGTGAAAACGTGGCGATGGCCGGGGACGTGTTCGACATCACCGGCATCAGCATCATGGCCATGACCAACGACACCGTTGTGCGGGTAGACCTGAACCGCGACGGCACGTTCGAGCGGACGAGCACCTTGGACGAGGGGCAAACCCTGAACATCACCAACGGCGTTCAGGCTGGCAGCGTGGTGACCTCCACGGCCCCGGTGCAGGTGCACATGAGCGCGGGTATCCGCAATTCCAACTATTGCTACAATTGGTACACCATTGCCCCGGTGGAACAATGGGGCAGCGACTACTACAACCCCGTCGGCACCACCCGGGCCAATGCCCGCGCGGACGTTGTCCTGTACAACCCCAACTCCGCACCCATCACCGTGGTCGTGGAATACTCCGACGGGGAGGAGATCTTCTCGGAAAACAAGGTGATTGCCGCCAACAGTTATGCCATCCAGACGAACACGCTGCTCAACTACGCGCAACGGTACAGCAACGAGCTGCCGTTCTACGGCCTGGGCATTGTCGATGCCGATGCCGATTCGCCCACGACGTGGGACTGGGGCTTCAGCCTGGTGCCGGAGCCGGAATTGTCGACGATTTTTCTCGTAGGCTGGGCGCCCGGCCGGGATCCCTATTCCACATCGTCTCCGACCACCAACGTGAGCCCCGTCTGGGTGACGGCGACCCGACCGACCACCATCTATGTTGACTACAACGGCGACGGCGGGCCACTGACCAACGACTGCGGCACTTACAATTTCGCAACGAACGTCGGGTTCCTCCAATCCGTGAAGATCTACGACCCCGACCGGGACCAAACCGGCATGCGGATCTTTACCTGCGACGGTACTCTCTTGGCGGGCGCCTGGGGTGAAGATCCCCTCATCGCGCCGGGCGGCGAACCCTCGTTGGACATCGGCACCACCTGCCTGCCCCTACCTTCCATCGGGGCAAAGAAAACCGTGGCCATGACTCCGGTTGGCGATACAAACGGCGACGGCCAGCTCAATCCCGGCGAAACCATCCGGTACACGATCATCGTGACCAATCCGACATTGTCGGTGTCGGGCAGCGTGACGGTCGAGGACGATTTGCCGATTGAAGTCACCTATGTGCCGGATTCCACCCGGCTGGACGGGGCGATCGTCATCCCGGACGATGGCACCACGCCTTTCCCGCTGGACGAAGGGGGCTTTGTCCTGGGCACTTTGGAGCCTCAGACATCCCGCGCCATTTCTTTCGAAGCTAGTGTCGACGAACCCTATCTTTATCCAAACAACACGTTCACGAACATGGCGGTTGTATATGATGACGTCTCTACCATTGTCCTGGTCGCCGAGGTGACGACGGTAGTTTACGTGCCGGGGTTGAATATCGAAAAGAATTCCGACGCCGACTGCGTGGCCAACGGCCAAATCATCACTTACACGATCAACGTAGCCAACACCAGCGCCGTGCAGCAGACCGGGGTGACCTTGGCCGACGTTGTGCCGGCCAACACGACCTACGTCCCCGACAGCGTGTTCATCACGGCGCCGGTGGAGACGGGCAATCTCCAAACCAACACGGTTCGGGACGATTTCAGTTCGGCCAGCTATTCCTTAAATACAGGAACCGCCAGTTGGCTTGGGAACTGGGTCGAGCAAACTGACGGCACCACGTCGCCTACCGCCGGGTCGATCCAGATCGCCAGCGGTCGGCTGCGTATCACCAACCCCAATTCGGCCCAGCCCGCCATTTACCGGGACGTCAATCTGGCCGACGTGAATTCCGCAGTGCTGACCTACCGCTATGAAGCCAGCAACAACTTGGAAGTCATCGATTCCGTTGCTTTGGACGTGTCCACCGACAACGGCGCCAACTATACGGTGCTGACCAACTTCACCGGCTTTTCCGGTTCGCGCTCCGCAACCAACACCCACGATATCAAGGCCTTTGCCGGCGCAAACACCCGGGTGCGCTTCCGCGTGGTGAGTGGCTACAAGGCCGCGGACGAGTTATTCCGTGTTGATTGGATCCAGATTCAATACACCACTGGAACGTCAGTGCGCGTCACGAATACCTTTGCGGGCACCCCACCGCCAACTCTCCACAGCTGGCAAACTTTATTACCCGGCGAAGGGCTCACCGCCACATTCCAGGTCCAAGCGGCTGCTGATCTGACCGGAGTGGCGGCCATAACCAATCGGGCATGCGTGACGTCCGACGCCGAACCAACTCCCCAGTGTGACTCCGTGATGGATATGGTCTGCCTGGCCTCAATTGGCGACTACGTGTGGGAGGATGTAAACGGCAACGGTATTCAGGAGCCCGGCGAACAAGGCATGGAAGGCGTGACCGTGACCCTCTACGACGCAGTCTCCTCCAACATGGTGGCGACGACGAGCACCTCCGACAGTGGTGCGTATTTGTTCACCGGCATTCCGGCTGGCACATATTTCGTTGGTTTCGCCAACCTGCCCTTAGGTTACCAGTTCACCGTGGCCAACCAGGGCGCCGATGACGCTGTGGACAGCGATGCCAATTCCGCGACGGGCTTGACCGTATCCTTCGCGCTGGTTCCGGGGGCAAACGACCTGACCCGGGACGCCGGAATCTGCTGCCCGGCGTCGCTCGTATGCCCGCCCGATATCACGGTCGAATGCGACCAGATCCCGGCACCGGTTGAGCCGGCCGTTGAAGGCTGCTGCGAGGTCGTTTCCCTGACCCACAACGACGTCACCAATGCCGGCAGCTGCGCGCAGGCTTACGTCATCGTGCGCACGTGGTCTCTAGTCGATTCGTGTGGCTATGTCGCTACCTGCGTGCAGAATATTACGGTACGCGATACCACGCCGCCGGTGCTGCCTCCGCTGCCGGCAGGCGGTGATTTGGGCTGCAACCCCACGCCTCCGGCCTGCGTGCCGGGCCTGAAAGCGACCGACAATTGCGATCCGGACATCGATGTGGTCTGTACTCCCGGCCCCATTACGGGTGATTGCTCAAAGAGCCAAACCTTTACTTACAGTGCGGTTGACGATTGCGGCAACGCAGCCACCCCAGTGGAAGTGACCTACACGTGGAAGGTGGACACGACGGCCCCGGTGCTGCCGGAACTGCCGGCGGGCGGGGACCTGGGCTGCAACCCGGCGACGCTGCCGAGTTGCGTGGATGACCTGCTGGCCAGCGACAACTGCGACGGCGAGGTGGCGGTGGTCTGCAGCGCGGGCGCGGTGACGGGCGACGACTGCAACAAGACGCAGGTCTTCACTTACAAGGCGACGGACGCCTGCGGCAACGAGGCGTCGGATACCGTGACCTACACGTGGAAGGTGGACACGACGGCCCCGGTGCTGCCGGAACTGCCGGCGGGCGGGGACCTGGGCTGCAACCCGGCGACGCTGCCGAGTTGCGTGGATGACCTGCTGGCCAGCGACAACTGCGACGGCGAGGTGGCGGTGGTCTGCAGCGCGGGCGCGGTGACGGGCGACGACTGCAACAAGACGCAGGTCTTCACTTACAAGGCGACGGACGCCTGCGGCAACGAGGCGTCGGATACCGTGACCTACACGTGGAAGATTGATATCACTCCGCCGGAGGTTGAATGTGTGACAAACGAAGTGACGGTTGCCGGCGATGCGAATTGCCAGGCACTGCTGCCGGCACTGGAGGCCACAGCCACGGACAACTGCGATGGCGTGCTCCCGGTTGTTCAAACTCCGCCGGTCGGCACTCTCATCACCGGCGACAGTGATACAGTGGTGACCATGTTCGCCATTGACGACTGCGGCAATTCGAATTCCTGCGAGGTGATAGTGAAGGTGAATTGCACAGGTGGCTTGGCAATCGCCAAGACGGTGTATCTTGGTCATGACAGCGGGGCTTCCTGTCCAGGCAGCGAGTTGGTACAGGGTACCCACGGGGATGCCGTCACCTATTGCATGACGGTGACCAACACCGGTACGATGGACCTCTACGACGTCACCGTAACCGACAATCTGCTGTCGCCGCCGGTTTCGACAAACCTGGGCACGCTGGGCGTTGGCCAGGCGTTCTCCTTCCATGTGGACCGTTACATCTTGAGCGATTTGACCAACCGGGCGACCGCCCAGGGGACAGATCCCATTGGCGGAACCTACGAGGTCGACGACACCGCCGTCGTGTTGCAATGGATGAAGATCGGCGGTTCGGTGTTCCTAGACGTGGATACTGACGGTGAGTATGATCCGGAAGACACCAACGGGATTGCGGAAGTCACGGTCACGCTGCTGGATGCCAACAGCATTGTGGTGGCGACAACGACCACGGCCGCTGACGGCAGCTATGTTTTCACGAACCTACCGCCCGGCTCCTACACGGTGGTGGAAACGGATCCGCTTGGCTACTTCTCGACTGGCGATATCGTTCCGCCAAACGACAACCGGATACCGGTAACGTTGGTTAGTGGAACCGATTCGACGGGCAACGATTTCCTGGATGCCCAGATTGCGGACTTGACGGTGTTCAAGACCTTCCTGTCGGCCACCGAGCCCGATGCGGCCGGCGACTTCAAGGCCACGTACCGGATCGATGTGATCAATCCGGCGGATTCAGCGGCGACCTACGGCCTGACCGACGATCCAGACCCGGACGGCGAGGTGACCGTCAACGGTGCCGATGTCACCGGATTGATCACAACATCCTTCACTGGCGGCGGACCGTACGAGCTGGCGGATGATGCGAGCATTGCCGCCCATGCCACGAATACCTATTGGCTGGAACTGGATCTCACCTTGAGCGCCGCGGTGCTGGGCGGGACGGCGAGCGTCAGCGACTGCCTCGAAGAGGCGGGCGAATACGTGGCGAAGAACGGCCTGTTCAACGCGGCGACGATTACGTACGGCGCCGAGACCACGACAGTGACGGTGATCGACTGCGGCGAAATCCCGCCGTACATCGTCCCGGAGAAGACCTTTGTGTCGGCTTCGGAGCCGGATGTGGACGGCAAGTTCCAGGTAACCTACACGGTGACGGTGAAGAACACGGGCGGGACGGCGGGGACCTATGACCTGGTGGATAAGCCGGATCCGGACGCGAACGTGACGATCACCGCGGCGAGCTGGAGCGGGCAGGCTTCGGGATCGCAGAGCGACGGCGGGCCATATCCGCTGGCGGATGACATGGCGATTGCCGCGGGCGCAACCCACAGCTACACGCTGGTGTTGAGCGCACAGCTCTCGGCGGCGGTGATCGGCGGGACGGCGAGCGTCAGCGACTGCCTCGAAGAGGCGGGCGAATACGTGGCGAAGAACGGTCTGTTCAACGCGGCGACGATTACGTACGGCGCCGAGACCACAACGGTGACGGTGATCGACTGCGGCGAAATCCCGCCGTACATCGTGATCGACAAGACCTTTGGCAGCGCGTCGGATGTGGATGGCCTTGGCAACTTTGTTGCTACCTACACGCTCAAGGTCAAGAACACGGGTGGCTCGCCGACCTTCTACGATCTGCAGGATATCCCCGCGTTCGATCCGAACATCATCATCGCGGGCGGAACAGTGACGGGGCATTCCAACCTGACATTGGTCGGGGCGGGGCCCTACCCGTTGGTGACGGACGAAGCCATCGCGGCAGGTGAAACACACACCTATACACTGACGCTGAACGCGCAGTTGATCGCGGAGGTGATGGAAGGAACGGCCATTGTCAGAACCTGCGGCGAAGAAAACGGGACTCCGCAGGCGGGCGAGGGCCTGTTCAACGAGATGAAGGTGACCTACGGCGACACCAATCAGGAACTGTATGCTGATGATTGCGGCGACATCCCGCCGATTCCGCGGTACACGCTGGTCAAGGAACTGGTGAGCCCGCTCGGGCGGCCGGCCATTCTTGGCGAAGCAGTGGTCTTCACGCTGACGGTGGAGAATATAGGCGAAGTCGGTTTGGCCGTGGTGCCGCTGGTGGATACTTATGATCCGGCGTTGCTGACCTATGCCAGTGCCATGCCGCCGGCCGATGACAGCACGATGCCCGGCACCGTAATCTGGACCAATGTCGGTCCACTGGGCACTGGTGACAGCGTGACTGTGACGGCCAGCTTCACGGCAGTGGGCTATGGCGAAGGCACCAATACCGTGGTGACGGCGCCGATCACGGAAACCGGGTTCCCGCTGCCGCCGCAGACCTCGAGCGTGCCGTACTCCGTGGCGGGAGCCGGTATCGGTGATACGGTCTGGTACGATGTCGACGGCAATGGCATTCTGGATTCCGGCGAGCCTGGCTTGGTTGGTGTAGCTGTCGCCTTGTACGACAACACCGCCAACTTGTTGGCCGCTACGGCTACCGACGTGGCGGGATTCTATTCCTTCACCAACCTGCCGCCTGGAACTTACGCGGTGGTGGTTGATCCGCTCTCGCTGCCCAGTTACCGGCAGACCGCAGACCCGGATTATCCCGGAATTCCCGTGCCGCCGGGCGAGGACGACCACCGGACGACCACGCCCATCGTTCTGGCGGCCGGTCAGGAATACTGGGATGCCGACTTCGGCTACCAGCCGATTCCGCTGCTGTCGGTCATCGGCGACATCGCGGCATTCACGCGCGAAGGCCAGACCATCGTCCGGTGGGAAACCATCGAGTCGTGGGATACGGCAGGGTACTACCTGGAGCGTCAAGTGGACGGCCAGTGGGTGCGGATCAGCCAGAACCTCATCCCGTACCCGCTCTTCGGTGCATCGCCCATTGTCTTCGAAGATGGCGACCCCGGCGCTGTAGTCGGCGGAACCTACCTGTACCGGCTCGTCGAGATTGAGATCGATGGAGATGTCCTGTTCTACGGACCATACGAGCTAACCGTGAACGGTGCCGGTCGCACCTATGCCGATTGGGCCGCCGCCCGCTTCACGCCAGAGGAACTGGACGATCCGGCCATCAGCGGACGGGAGGCCGATCCCGATGGCGATGGGCTGAGCAACTGGCAGGAATTCCTGGCGGGAACCGATCCGAAGAATGCAGATTCGGTGCTTCAGGTCACGGGAATCGCCCGGGTGGCGGAAGGCCTCGAATTGCGTTGGGACAGCGTCGCGGGCCGCACGTACCGGATCGCCGTGGCCGACAGCCTCTTGAGTCCGTACCTGCCTCTGGAAGAGGCCATCTTGGCCACGGACGGGAACGGCAGGGCGCTGCTGTCCACCGATTTCGGCGACCGGCAGATGTATTTCCGGGTGATCCTCCTGAATCAATAACGGGCATTTGCCGAGCGCCCCGCGGCTCTCCGCCGCGGGGCTTTTCGTATCCGGGGACCGGGGGAGGCTGGCCCGTCAAGGGCGGTCTGTCATGGCCCGGCGGGCGGAAGGGGATAGGTGATGGGATCGGGGGCGGCGGGCGTCCGGGGGACAAAATGGTTCCACAGGTACCAGCCGTAGACGACGAAGGCGACCAGTGCCAGCAGGGAGATCAGATGGCAGACGATGCGTTTCGCGGGGTGGGCCACCCAGCGGGCCTTGCGATGGGCAATCGGCACGATGGCAATCAGGATCCCGGCCCCCAAGGCAAGTCCGATGCGAAGCAGCAACTCCTGCATTTGATAGGTCGGCATAATGGAAAAATTCTATGCCAGACCCGGTGGCCTTGGCAAGGATTAGTAGTCGAAATCGGAACCGCCGACAAATTCCCGGATGATCGAAACCGGGGGGGGCAGATCGGCGGAGAGGGGAAGGAAATGCGACAGGAATTCCATCATGCGCCGGGCTTCAGCGTAGATGACCTGGTTGGGCTTGATTTCGGACAGCAAAGGCCGGGCCAGAACGGACAGGATGGCCAGTTCATAATCGAGCGCGGAGTTGAACACCGCATCCGCTTCTTCCTGGAAGGGGAAGATCCAGGTGCGTTCGCCCCGGCCGACGTTGGGCCACATCTCGAGCGTGCGTGTGGCGGAATGGCCCCGATAGCGATGGTCGCGCACCAGACGGCGGATCAACCGGTTGTCGGTGGTCGGAATGCGGTTGTTGTTGTCCAGGTTCAACTGGGTCAGCGCGGAAATATAAATCAGGAACTTGCGGGCGTCCGGCAGGCCGGGGGTGAGCGCGGGGTTCAGGGAATGGATGCCTTCGAGAATAACCACCTGGTCTTCTGCCAGCTGTAGCGTCTTGCCGTTGTGGATTCGCGATCCGGTGTGAAAATCAAAAGTCGGCAGTTGGATTTCGCGCCCGGCATCCAGGTCGGCAAGATCGCGGTTGAGCACCGGAACGTCCACCGCCTCCAGATGCTCGAAATCATAGTCGCCGGAAGGGGTCCGCGGGGTATGTTCGCGATCGACGAAGTAGTCATCGGTGCCCAGCGTGACGGGTCGCAGTCCGTTGACCCGCAGTTGAATGGCCAGCCGCTTGGCGAAGGTGGTCTTGCCGGATGAGGAAGGACCGGCAATCAGGATCCACTTGATGGCATCGTTTGAGGCGATCTGGTCTGCAATGGCCGCGATTTTTTTTTCATGCAGGGCCTCGGCCACCTTGATGAAGTCGTGGATTTCGTTGGCGGCGATGATCTCGTTGAGGCGGCCGCCGGTGTTGACGCCCAGGATGCGGCCCCAGCGGTTGTATTCCTTGAAGGTTTCCGTCAGCACCTTGATGGGTTTGAATTCGGGGATGACCGGGGCGGAATCGCATGTGGGCATCTGGAGAACGAAGCCCGTTTGGTAGGGGATGAGGCGGAAGAACTGCAAGGGTCCGGTGGAGCGCGTCATGGGTCCGGTGGCCAGGTCCGAAAAGTTCTCGCAGACGTACGTCACGATCTTGGGCGTGTTGGTGAAGCGCAGAAGCGAGACCTTGTCTTCCTGTCCGTTGCGGGTGAATTGATCGAGGGCGGCAATGTAGGACATGCGCTGGCGCAGGATCGGCCGGTCGGCCGCGACCAGATCGCGCATATGCGCCTCGAGTTTCGCGGCCTGTTCGGGCGTGATGCCCCGGACGCCATCGGATTCGAATTCACAGTACAGGCCGGGCCCCAGGGCGTGTTCCACCGAAAACCGCGCCGCTGGGTGAAGGTCCTTGACCGCCTTAGCCAGCAGAAAAGACAGCGACCGTACATAAATCTGCATCCCGCCGGGATGAGCCATCGTTACGAATCGGACCGTCGAATCAATGTCCAACGTGTAGGCGAACGTCACCAGTTCGTTGTTCACCAGCGCCCCGAGATAGGGCAGGCCGGACGCCGGGTCCGCCGTGCCCTCCAGCAGTTCCCCCGCCAGCGTCTGGGAGGGACAGGGCACCTTGCGGTTGTTCTCAAGGGTAATGACGATGGTCTTTTTCATGAGGGATGCAACATGCCATGCAAATCAGGCGGCTGAAAAGCCAAAAAGCCCTCATCCGGCGCCGCCCGCCTCCTCCGGACAATCGGCCAGGAGGCCATGGACCTGGATTTTACGGGAAAGGGGAATGAGCCAGTCGGCATAGATGGCGACAATGTGATCCGGAATTCCCGGACTCGGGCCTGTCTTCCGGCTCTGCCGTTTTACGCGCGCCAGGACTTCCGCTTCGACGGCGGAATTGGTGACAGCCTCTTCCACCCGCAGCGGATCCCGGGACCGGATGGCGGCCTGGAGTGCTGCCGGCAGGCTTTCGCGCTTGCGGGTGGCAACATGGATGGAGAGGGACAGGCGTCTTGCCAACGCGTTCAGGCAGGCGGTGTCGGCGGCCAGGCAGGCGACTTCGTCGTCAGGGCCGGTAACGCAAAGCTGCGGCAGCAGGATCTGGACATAGGACGACCGCAGGAGCCTGACGCGGCCGGGCAGGGTGCGGGACGTTGCATAGGCCCCGGCCAAATCCCGCAGACCCGGCGCCGGGAAGCGGTCCCGAGCATAAAGCGCTTCGTTCCTCCGCCGGACGGCGCGCTGGCACAAGGCGTCCACCAGCGGCGCATCCAGCGAGGCGATCATGTCCCGTAGATGGAAAAGAGCGTCCATGGCGGCCTCAGGCGACGGGATAGATCCCGATCCGGCGGCCGGATTCCGACAGGGCGCATACCAGTTCCCATGCGGCCTGGGCCGGGGCGGAACGCCAATCCGTGGCGGCCTCGATGAAAAAACCATATTCCCAGGGGCGGCCCGGCAGCGGCCGGCTCTGGATGAAGGTGAGATTGACTCCCGCGGCATCGAACGGCGCCAGCACGTGCAGCAGCGAGCCCGGGCGGTTGCCAATCACCAGATAGATGAGCGATCGCAGATTCTTGGCGCCGACGGGAGCCGGGCGACCGCGGCGGGTGGCCGCCACGGTGAAAAATCGCGTCACGTTCCGGGTTCCGTCCTGAATGTTTTTACGGAGGGTGACCAGGCCGTGCAACTTGGCAGCGGCATCCGATGCGATGGCGGCCGTTTTGGCATCCTGTGCCGCCCGGTCCGCCGCCGCCGCCGTGCTGGATTCGGGGATCAGTTCGGCGCGGGGCAGGAGGCGTGCCAGGGTGTCGCGGCATTGTCCCAGGGCCTGGGGATGGCTGCAAACCCGGCGGATACCCGCCAACCGAGTGCCGGGCCGGGCCAGCAAATGCTGCAGAATCGGCAGCGAGAAACTGTCGAGGATGGTCGCCTCCGGATGGTGAGCCAGTTGGTCCAAAGTCTGCGTGACCGGTCCCTCGCTGGAATTCTCCACGGGGACCACGGCCAGCGGCTGCCGCAGAGTGCGCCCGTTACCCAACCGCGAGAAGATCTCGTAGTGCGACAGGCACGGGACCAGCGTGGCCTGGGGGCCAAAGCGGCGCCGCGCCGCCTCGTGGGAATGTGTTCCTTCCGGCCCCAGATACAGGATGGGAATGGTCATGGTGGGATTCCTCATTCGGTTGTGGCGGCCAGGCGTTCCTGCCGCGCCAGCTCAATCCAGGGCGCAAGGTTGGCCAGGAAACCGGCGAATTTGCCGGATTCCAATTGCTGGGGGGCATCGCTGAAGGCATTGATGGGGTCGGGATGCGCTTCGACAATCAAGCCATCCGCTCCCACCGCCAGCCCCGCGCGAGCCAGTGCCGGCACCAGGCGCCGTGCCCCGGCTGCATGGCTGGGATCCACGATAACCGGCAGGTGCGAAAGCTGTTTGGCCACCGCCACTGCTCCCAGGTCGAGTAGGTTGCGCGTACTCGGATCGAAAGAACGCAGGCCGCGCTCGCACAAGACCACCTGCGTGCATCCGTTCACAATGAGATACTCGGCCGCGGTCAGCCATTCCTCCACCGTGCTGGCCAGGCCGCGCTTGAGCAGCACCGGCCGCCCAAGCTTGGCGATCTGTTCGAGCAGGTCGTAATTCTGGGCATTGCGCGCCCCGATCTGGAACATGTCGGCCAAATCCAGCAGCGGCTCGATTTTGTCGGGACCGGGCACTTCGGACACCATGGCCACCTGGAATTCAGCCTTCACCTCGCGCATGATCTGCAGCCCGTCCTGCTTCAGGCCCTGGAAATCGTAGGGGGATGTACGCGGCTTGAACGGCATGGCCCGGACGATCCGGATGCCGCAGGCCGTCAGGTCGCGCACCGCGGTGCGGAACTGGTCGTAGGATTCGATGGCGCAGGGACCGGCCAGGATTTCGATGTTCCCGCCGCCGATCTTCACGCCCCGCACGTCGACCACCGAATTTCCCGGGTGGTACTCGCGGGAAACCAGTTTGAATTTCTTCTGGACGGGGAAAACGGACTCGACCGCCGGCAGGTTGCGCAGGACTTCGAGGGACTGGTGGCTCAATTCGTCGCCGATGCAGGCCACCACGGTTTGTTCCACCCCCCGGATGACCCGGGGCTGGTATCGCAGCGAACAGACCATGTCGCTGACGGTGGCAATATCGGTGTCGGTGCTGTTTCTCTTCAATACGATGATCATGTCAGGGCTTTATTTTGGAGTTCAGAGGTCAGGGTTCAGGGCACTCGATCGGGATGGCGGGGCTGTGAGGGTTTAGAAACGCAAAACCGCGCCTCCGTTTCGCCGGACGCGCGGTTTCGGAAGGGCTGCCGGAACAACGTTCACCGGGCCGGTCCGGACCACGGGTCCGGCGACCTAAAGATGAAGCGATGGGCCTGCCGCTTGAGTCTCACGCGGAGAAGTGAACCACGGCGCCCGGGCGTTGTCAAGCGGCGGCCGGAATTTTCTATTGCCCGCCCAGAAGAGCTTTTTTCAGGGAGGCCTGCACGGGAGAATCGCCCAGCCAGATGGCGAACAGGGCCTGCTTCAGATCCAGCCCCGCAATGGTTCCCAGCGTCGTTTCCGATGCGTCCGCCTGCTTGCGATACAGGGTGCTCAACCCCTCGGAACTCTGGCGCATCACGACCGTGTCGCCTTTCTTGAATTCCGTGTTGGCGAATTGATCCAGGAAAGCCGTGGTCTTTTCCGATGCGTAGCCGGATTGGGCGGCCTTGGCGAACCCGCCTTCCGTCGTGTCCACAAAGCGCTTGCGGGTGATCAGGCCGCTCTTGATGAGCAGCACCAGCTCCATGGGCTGGTCGGATTCGATCAGCGTCTTGGCGTCGGATCCTTTCAAGCCGGCAGGGACGTTGAGCGACAGCTCATACATCGCGCCGAAGATCGGCTTGGTCCGTAGACCCGAACCGTTGAGGACCAGATCCTCCGCGGCCGGGGCGGCCATGGCGCAGGCAAGGAGCAGGACAGGAAACAGGATCTTTTTCATGGTTTCTCCGTTTGTCAGGGTTGCTATAACATCATGAAGGAATTGGCATTCTCAAAGCAATTCTTCCCGTTTGGGGCCAAGCCAACGTTCGACATAGTCCTGGATGTCGAACTTGCGGCGCAGGCCGTTGGCATTCATGTAGCGGATCGTCCCGAAGACCGGCCGCTCGGTCCAGGGGCGGTCGTGCAGTCCGAAGCACCACGCCACGCCGGCAAACCCGTTGGGATCGCGCCCGTCCAGTTCGTATTTGTTGTTGAGATACAGCGCCGTTTCAAATGCCTCTTCCGGGGTCCGGCTCCATTCCAGCAGCTTCTTTCCCCAGTACATCCGCATGTAGTTGTGCATCTGGCCGGTGATGAGCATTTCCGCCTGGGCGGCATTCCAGCATGGGTCGTGCGTGGCGCCGGCCTCCCATTCACTCCGGGCATAGATGAATTCGCGCTTGTCTTTGCGGTGCTCGTCCAGGGTTTTTCGTGCCCAGGCAGGCAGGGCGGCATACCGGTCGTAGGCGCGGTTGAACCAGCAGGCATTGAGGCCCAGTTCCCGGCGCACGATCAATTGCTCCAGATAGGCCTCGGTGGCCACGCGGGATGCATCGGACTTCTGGACTCGTTTGGCGATGTCCAGCGCCGAGATCTGTCCGAAATGCAGATAGGCGCTCATGTGTGAACACCCGTCCATGACCGGGTCGCTGGACTCCGTGGCATAATCAGCCAGGCGATGCCCGAGAAAGCGTTCCAGCAGCTTGTTTGCGGCCGCCAGTCCGCCGACCTGATGCCGGGCGGCCGGCACGCGGTCATCGCAGCGCAGCCGGCGGCAAAGCGCCTCGGGATTTGCCAGGGGCAACGACCGCTTTATCAGGCCGACCGAAGAGACCGCAACCGGCCGGGGCTTGACGGGCTGGAGGTATTCGGCAAGGAGGCGATGGATTTTCGGTCGGATGGTGCGCGCGGCGAATTCCGCATGATCGGAGACCGCCGCCACCGGGATGATGGCGTCGGATTCCACCAGCACAACCGGACAAGAGACGCGCGCGGCGACCGCTGTGCGCCAGTCGCGCTGCACACGCAGATAGCCGGCATCGCCCACCAGCAGCGCCGCGTTTTTCGCCAGTCCGGGAATGACCTGCTCCGGCGGTCCCGCTCGGATGCAGAATCCGATGCCGCGTTTCGCCAGGCGTTGTTCCGTTTCCCGCAGGCCCTCCAGCATGAACTGATAATGCCGCCGATTCGCCTCCGGAAAGCCCGTCAAAGCAAAGGCAACCACAACCGGCAGGCGCAGGGCATTGGCCTGTTCAATGGCGTATTCCAGCGCGTGATTGAACTCCGCACGCTGAGCCTGTTGCATCCAATAGAGCACATATTGGCCCCGGCGCACCTGACCGTCGGCCATGCGGTGGATGCGGGCTTCATGGATCATGGTTCCTCTCTACTCTTTTGAAACCACCGCCTCAAACCCAAATGCTTTCTTTTGTGCTTTTGGTCCCGTTGCAGCCGGTCTCGCGGAGGCCGTGGCTGTGGTTGGGGGCTTTTTTCACGCGACACTTTGGGCTATTATCGCCCCATGAAGTTGAACAAAATCATATCCGGCGGCCAGACCGGCGCCGATCAGGGCGCCTTGAGCGCCTGTGTGCAATGCCATTTCCCCTATGGCGGCTGGATTCCCAAGGGCCGGCGCACGGAAAAGGGGCAGGTTCCCGCTCGCTACCGCATGCGCCAGCACTGGTCCCGGCACTACCCGCCCCGCACCGAAGCCAACGTCAAGGCGGCGGATGCCACCGTGATCTGCACCTACGGCAAGCCCGACGGCGGTTCATTGCTGACCATCGCCTTTGCGAAACAACACCGCAAGCCCTGCCTGAAAATCGACATGAACCAGCCCCACGATCAAAACGTGGCAAGGGTCATCCGCTGGCTCCGGCGCACCTGTCCCGACAACTGCATCCTCAACGTGGCCGGATCCCGGCGCAGCAAAGCCCCCGGCATTCATATGTGCGTCAAACACCTCATTCGCGACGTGATCCGCCGCCTGCAACCGGTTTCCAGGCTGTAACCATCTGTGGCTGCACTCGAAAAAATGCCCACGGCCCAGGATTGAAACGCGGACGGGGTGGAACCCGTCCCTCCCAACGGCGATCCTGCGGGCGGAGTTACTGATCGGATGGGGGTACGGGTGGCATCTGGTCAGAGGGGGGCGGCCTGGAGCCGGAGGAACCGGGTGGGGGGATCGAGGGGCAGACGGATCTGGAGGTGCCAGATGGCGGCGTCGAGGACATTGGTGATGACATCAGCGGTGAGGTCGACGCCGGTCTCGGCGGGCCGCCAGGCGGGGGGGGGCTGCATGGTCTCGGCGACAAAGAGGGTATAGGCCACATCGCGGAAGCTGTGGTTGAGCCGATGGTAGCCAACCCAGAGGGCGAGGTCGCGGGACTGAATGGAGAGGGAGGTGCGTTCGCGCCGCTGATCGTCGGTGAAACCGTCGGTCAGGCTCATGCCGAAGGCATAGATCTCGAAGTTGGTCATGTCGGCCTGGCCAGAGGTTGCCTCGGGCTCGGCGATGACGCCGGAGAGGATGGCCTGCTCATCGTAATTGTCGAGCTGCCATTGCTCGTAGCCGGTCGGGGCATAGGGCGGGTCGGCGGCAGGGCGGAAGCGAGCGACCAGGCGGAGGGGCGCTGGGCCGACATAGACGGAGCGGGTCGGGTTGGTGCTGGTGGTCCCTGCCCAGCCGTCGAAAACGTAGCCGGGGTCGGCGGCGGCCGTCACCAGGACGGGCAGGCTGCGGAAGTAGGTCCCGGTCCACTCGGCCCGATTGGTGACGCCGTCGGTGCGACCATCGATGGGCATGCCGTTGACCACCAGGTGACCGCCCGTGCCGGCGGCATCCGCGTTGCGCACGGTCAGGCTGCCGGTGCCGCCCAGCCCAAAGTGGTCGTCCAGGTGTCCCCAGGACACGGCGTGCCGGGCGGCGCAGTATTCGACCAATGCGTTTTCCACCGCGGCGCGCCACTGGGCGGTCGTAGTGGACCGGCCCCAGCGGCGGAAGTGCCTCTCCATTTCCGGTTCGATCGCGTCCGCCCACTGCCGGATGAGGGCTGCCGTCCGCTCCGGCCGGAAGGTGGTGTTTAGGAGATCCGCATACCGTTGGACGAAATGGTTGCGGAATCCCATGTTGGCCCAGAGCTGGTTGATCAGGAAGCCGGGTTCGCTGCCGCCGGTCATCTTGCGGGAGGAGAGGTAGGCAAGCATGTCGAAGTCCGGGCCTTCTTCGCCGGCCAGGTCCAGGTCGTAGAGCATCCAGCGCCAGCGGGTGTCGCCGTACTCGCCGCACGCGGCGGTCTGGTTGGTGTGTGCCCGCCAGAAATCGCAGTTGTTGATGGGCCAGTCGGTGTTGCCGAAGAAGGTCTCGGCGATGATGTAGTCGGCGTGGTTGGTGGCATCGATCCAGGCCAGGACCTGCTGGAAGTTCTCGTCCTGGTCGAGGGGGTGCAATTGGATCCAGTCGATCATCGCCTCGTATTCCTCGTCGCTGTTGGTGTCGCCATCGAGGCGCTCGATGTGGACCTTGTCGTTGTCGAGGGCATCCTCCTCGTGCATCAGGATGTCGACATTGTCCGGGTTCAGCCCGTAGCGGGAGGCCAGGTAGTGTTTGTCCAGGCTTTCGCGCAGGTTGTGCAGGCCCCAGTATTCGCCGTTGACGTAGGCGATCGCAGGACGGGCCGCCATCACGGACAGCTTCATGTTGCTGGCGATTTGATGGAACACCGCATCCTTCATCATGGTGGCGATGCCGGGCACGTCCGGGCCGTACCAGTCGTTGCCGCTGTTGCGCAGCAGGAAGCGCTTGTACTGGGTGGCCGCCTGGCCGGGGAACAGCGGGGCGCTGATCAGGTCGGTCCCGTACTCAGCGGCGCGGGCCATCAGGTAGAGCGACTTCTGGGGGATGGCTCGGGAGCCGCCTCCGTGCATGGCCAGGCCCATGAGGAGGGAGACGGCGGCGGTGTTCTGGGCGGGTTCGAACAGCTCGAGGTGGACGGGGCGTTCCCAGTTCTGGTCTTCATTTTCGTTGTGGTAGTTGGCGTAGGGTTTGCCCCACCGGTTCTCGCCGTAGCCGACAGGGGAATCCGCATAGGTTTTGCCGGGGACGAACAAGCCGCCGACGAAGCCATAGAGGTTGTCCGGATTGGTGATCAGCGAGAACACCGGCAGGGACCGGCCGGTCCCGGCCGGGGCAATGAAGTAGGTGCCGCTGGCCTCCGGCGAGCAGTATTGGCCGTCGGAGGAGACGGCGATGGCCCGGAGCGCGACGGCCTGACCGACGTTGCCGATTGGCGGCAGCCAGACAGCGGGGGGCACAGCGTTGCTGATCTCGACGGGATTGGTGCGGTGCCAAGCCAAGCCCGAGGCGGCGTCGGCGCGGTTGGTCACCGTCACCGCGGATCCGCTCCATACGAAGGCCGACGAGTCGCGCGGATCGCTGCCGTCCAAGGAGTAGAAAATGCGGTATCCTGCCGTGGGGGTGCTCAAAACCACCTGCTGGCTGGTCGTATACATGCCCGGCGGCACAGAGAACCTCGGCACCTGGGCGGTCAGCGTCTCGGAGTATTTCGGCTGCCCGGTGGTGTTGGGCAACCCGGGAGTCGGCCGGTCAAAAACCTTGCGCGCGCTGGTGACCCCGTCGGCGGACAACCCCAGGGACATGTCTTCGCCGATGTTGTATCCCGGCGCGTCGTACTTATGGATGCGAACCAGCCCATTGTTGAAGAGATGTACGTTTTCTCCGTCCTTGCTCAATCCGAACTGGCCGTGGACCACGGGCACCTGTTCATCAACCAGGCCGATGAGCGCGATATCCAGGATCAGATCGACGCTGGAGACCGAGGCCTGGTGGACCTCGACCGCAAGCAGGTTGGCGCCCGGCGCCAGTTCCGACGACGGTAGCGCGATCGTGCTCCACTGCGTGGGCGATCGCACGGCGGAGGCGAGGGTGTCATGGGTGACCTCGCCGGCGGGCAGGTTCTGGCGAATCACTTCCACGCCGTTCAGATACACCGCCATGCCGTCGTTGAACCGGGCGTGGACCACCAGCCCGGTGATGACCGCGGGATTGACGACCTGGAACGACTTGCGGAAATAGGCGGTCACGTGGCGGCTGGTCGGGTTGCTGCCGTAGTCGAGCACAGTGGCGCAGTCCAAGTTCAACTTGGGGTCGTTATAGCCGAACGGCGAAATGGCCGAGGCCCAGGCGGCGTCGTTGAACGCCGCGGTCATCCATGCGGCCGCGGGAGCACTGGCGGGGGTGACATACCGCCAGGTGGAATTGGCCGGGATCAGCGCGAGGTCCGGGGCATTGGTCCAGACGGTGTACTCGGGCAGGTCCGGGCTGGCGAACAGCAGCAGATGGCCCCCGGCCGGGATGGTGTAATTGGGCAGGCGGACGCCTTTGGCCTCCTCGTAGGGATTCGCATCGCCGATCGCGTAGTTCAGGATATTGACGCCGCCCGGGCCGGTATTATACAGCTCGATCCAGTCCGAGTCGGCATTGCCGGTTTCGTCCGGCACCGTGGTGTTGTCGTAACAGACCTCATTGATGACCAGCGCGCCGCGCGCCACCATGCCCAAACAGACGGCCAAGGCGGCCACCAACGTCTTGTTCAACATGCCAAGTCTCGCTTTGTTCGTTTGAGTGCCGGGACACTTGCGCCGGCGAATTTTCCCGAACGGCGTCCCCTTCGTTGTCCCGCACAATACCTGACTTCACGCCGGCCGTACAATGGTTTTACGGCTTGATTGCCTTCGCGGGCGCATGGCCGTTCTGCGGAGATGGCCCTCGGATCATCCGGATGTGGGCGCGATGATTGAAACAAGGCCGGTGTAGGCCAGACCTCTGTGTCCGGCGGATTGAATGTCGAAACCCGAAATCAGCGCCACCAAATTGTGCGGCTCGGTTTGGAGTGCGGGGACAACGACCAACGGGAGGCGGCCCCGCTTTGGCTGTTCCGGCTGTTGGGGCTGGCCGTTTGGCTGCCCTCAAAAACAAAAAGCGGCGTGGCGCTTGCCGAGCCTCGCTTCCCGCCGCACTCCAAATTCGGCCGATCCTTGTCAATGCAGGCCGCGGGATTTTCCGTCCCGGTTTTCGCACCATCCAATGGCTGGCGGCCTATTCGCCCGGATACCCCACGGTCTGGGCGAGGATGATTTTTTTATGATCCGGCAAGTTCAACGCCTTGGCGAGGGCATCGCGGTCGACCATGCCCCGCACCACCGTAGCCAAGCCTTCCGACGCGCAGAACAAATAAACGTTTTGGCTGATGAAACCGACATCTGCACCCGCATACAACGCCTGGTCCTCGGGGGATGATCCGGTCATCCTTGCGGTGTCCGCCACGAACACCAGATTGAGCGGGGCCGTGCCGACGAAGCCTTGGACTCCGGCCAGCTTGCGCAAATCGCCGGCGGCGACCGCTTTCAGAACGTTGGCGTTGGCGTCGTAGAGGTATGCGCCGTCCGCCGTGATGGCAAACACGTCCACTTCCTGCCAGTTCCGGGCGGAGGGCGCGGTGCGCTTTCCGGTGTCGGGGCGGTTGATGCCGAATGCCGCCCATAGCAGGTCGGCCACCACGTGTTCCGGCAGGGCATTCGGACTGAAGGCGCGGGCCGACTGTCTTTGCTTCAGGGCCTGCAGCAGAGGCATGCCGCCGTCCATGCGCGGCGAGGGGAGCGGGATGTCGGCCCGTTCCGCGGCAAATGCCCACGACCCGAGGGCCAGCGCCGCCATTCCAACGGACAGTATCGAGATCTTGATGTTGTTCATTTTGGTTTCTCCCGGGGGCTGGTTATCGATCCTTCCAGTTCCACCACTTCAGCTTTTCCGGATCGGGCTTCTTCCTGGTCGCATAGTATACCGCACACCTGAACACATAGAGCATGCAGCGATCGACCGGTTTGCCGACTCGCCGGCACAGTCGGGCATAGAGCTGTTCAGGATCTTTGTTCCGCAGGTCCTGCACCCGACGGATGCCGATCCGTCTGAAGTCATCGGCGGTCCTTTTCCCGACCCCGGGGATCGTCTGCAATTCGTCTGTTGTACTATTCATGATCCTGGCCGGTGTGGTTGCTGCCGATTTAATGCCACCATTTTCCGGCATAATCAACCTGTTCCCATCTGACGGATGACCGTTAGGACTCACCGGACAGCGCGCATGCGGAGCAGGTGGGTTTCTTGCCCCTGGAGATCAAGGCAGGGCGCCGGGTTGGATGCGCAACTTGTGCGCCGAACGGTGCGGCGCATGGTTCAACGGGTTTGGCGTTGGTTTTTGAAAATTAGGCCCGAAATCGGAGCAATTTGGGCTCGTAGGGCTCCAATTTTTCCTTTTTGGGCCGATTTTTCACGAATATTCGGGATTTTTAAGCATTTTCGCGCATTTTTGGCGATATTTTGTGTCCAATGGTGCTTTTTTCGCCACAAAATACATATTTTCCCTCAAAACCACCAATTCCCATACCGTTTGTTGGTTTTTCCGGCCATTTTTCGAGAAAAGATGCCACCAAACCCACCCCCGTCCAAAAATCAGCGCACATGTTGTTGTTGTTTGCAGGTCCGACCATGATGATCCCGGGATTGAGCCGGTTCTCCTAATTAATAAACGCAGTGGCGCAAAGGGAAGTCATGAATTCATGAAACTATCCTCCTTTTCTGGAACACGCCGACGAGGTGCGGGGCTATATCTGCCAAGTTCTGCAGACACGGCAAAAGGCTTGATAAATCCCAACGCGGCGAAATCAATGGGATAACGTACGGTATTTTTCGCACTTTCAGAAGTGGCAGTTCTCAGACTAGGAATGGGTTGGCTCGCAAAAGCAACCACAACCAAGAAAGAGAACTGCCATGGGCAAGAAGGTATCGAAGGGGGCCGTGTGGAGATAAAGAACGCAATCGAAGTGAACCAGGAGCAGATCAAAGGGCATCTGAACGAACTGGTGCGTCAGTCGGTGGAGGAGACCCTGAACGGGCTGTAGGACGCGGAGGCGGATCGGCTGTGCCAATCCAAGCGCTACCAACGGGTTGCGGATCGGGTGGACACGCGGGCGGGGCACTACGAACGGGGGCTGCAGACGCAAGCCGGCGATGTGGCCTTGAAGGTGCCCAAGCTGCGTACGCTGCCGTTCGAGACGCAGATCATCGAGCTGTATCGGCGGCGGGAAAGCTCGGTCGATGAGGCACTGCTGGAGATGTACTACGCGGGCGTCTCGATGCGGCGGGTCGAGGACATCACGGATGCGCTCTGGGGCGCCCGCGTGAGTCCCAGTACCATCAGCGACCTGAACCAGAAGGTGTCCGGGAAGATCGACGAGTGGCGGAACCGCCCCTTGGCGGGCACCCACGTCTACGTGTCGTAATATTCCTCGGAGGCCAGAGGGAGTCGACCACGAAATGCCTCCTCGACCTTTGCCTCAAATTGTTTCCGCGTAATAATATGGCCGCTCTCGAACCATCCGTATTTGCCTCCGAGTCTGATCAAAGGGATGGAGATTGCCAAAACAACAAGGATCGACAGCACTATGGCCAATAAGGCTGGAACTGGAAGTAAGTAGTCCATCATCTCCTATGCCCAACGTCAGGGTTCAGGCTCGACCCACGGGCTGTACTCGATAGGTGTGCAGCGAGCGGAAGGGTGTGCATAGCGACAACTTGTGGGTCGTAGACTGGAACCCCTTGAAAAATGCCTTGGTCTGGCCCCCGATCGCCCGCCGCGTCCCCCGGTCCTTCGCTCTGATAGCGGCCCCCAGGCTCTCGTCGCC
>ENA-UOUL01000376-UOUL01000376.1-bioreactor-metagenome-genome-assembly--contig:-NODE-376-length-77413-cov-11.687248_pt1 | contig 77413 bp, 71 predicted proteins | sample MGYA00249838_ERZ747220 | MGnify/ENA primary metagenome ERZ747220 (study PRJEB28778, sample SAMN05720191) | bioreactor metagenome | isolation source: Anaerobic biogas reactor | place: USA:Washington... | reverse complement strand
TGCGAAAACAGGCTACATTTCTTCGAGAAGGCGGAACAAAGCGCTTATACTATTCAAGCAAAGCTCAATCGTAAACGCGTCGATGGGATGGCCCTATTGCGTCTCCGCGTTGCCTCTTTCACCCGGCGGAGACTCCGGCTGCGCCTCGTTCTTTCGGCTGGGCGGAGCCATCATAAAAGCTCATCCCTTCAGCGCGTTTATCCGTTCGTTCAGTTTCATGCATTCCACTTGGGAATACGGTACGGCTCAATGGCAGTGGAAAGAAAAAAGCCGGCAGTGCCCGTAACCTGCCGGTCAGGAAACGGCTGCGTTCATGGTTTAGTTTATCGCAAAAATTTCACCGGGCTCCGGTGCCCGGCGGTCCTGCAACCGCGCCGTCAGCCCTGCGGGTCTCCGGAGAACGCCACCGGTTTCAGCGCGTGGTACAGCGCCGTGAAGCGCTCCAGCGCCCTTTGGTAGGTTTCCCGGTTTTCCGCGCGCGGCGTAACCGTCTCCCGGACGGGGTTGAGGCCCGCCGCGTCCCCGAAGCCCTTGTAGACCCCCGCCCCGATGCCCGCGCACAGCGCGGCGCCGGCGCTGGTGGCGTATTCCGGCATCGCCACCAGGCGCAGCTCCCGCTGCCAGACGTCGCTGAGCAGTTGGGCGAACGCGGGGTTGCGCGTCACGCCGCCCAGCAGGCTCATCTCCCGGATGGGCCGCCCCGCGGCCAAAACGTCCAGAATCAGCCGCAGGTTCAGCCCCACGCCTTCCATCACGGCGCGGAGCATGTCGTTTCTGCCCTGGCGGGCGGTCAGGCCGATGAAGCATCCGCTCGCGTCCGGGTTCCACCAGGGGCTGCGCTCGCCCAGCAGGTAGGGCAGAAACAACAGTCCCCCGCTGCCCGCGGGCACTTCCCGCACCATTTCCGGCAGCTGCTTGTAGAAGTCCGCTGGTTTCATTTCGGAATACAGCGCGCCGGCCGCCCAGTTGAGCGCCTGCCCGGCCATCTGCACCGCGCCCAGGGCGATGTACCGCCTGCCGTCCAGGTGCATCAGGGTGAAGGTGCGCTCCTCCGGGTCGGAATAGGGCGTATCCCCCAGGGTGGCAATCCAGCCGGAGGTGCCCAGCGCGGCGTAGGCCTGGCCGGGCTCGTGGATGGCCGCGCCGGCGGTAGCGCAGGCGCCGTCGCCCCCGCCCATGATCACGGGTGTGCCCTGCAGCAGCCCGCAGGCTTCGGACGCCTCCCGTGTCACCGTACCCGCGTTCGCGAAGGAGGGCAGCAGCTCCGGCATCTTCGCGGGGGAGAGGCCGGCGCTCTCCAGGATTTCATCCGACCAGCCCATCGTTTCCAGGTCGAAACACCCCAGGTGCGAGGCGTCGGAATAGTCGCTCCGCATCCGGCCGGTCAGCCGGAACACCAGGGTGTCCTTGGGCTGGAGGAAGCAGGCGGTCTGCCGGTACAGTTCCGGCTCGTGGGCCTTGAACCAGGCCATCTTGGCGACGCCCAGGGCGGCGCTCAGCCGCTGCCCCGTCCGCTCGTACACGCGCCGCAGGCCGACTTCCCCGGCGATGCGGGCGGCTTCGGCGTCCGCCCGCTGGTCCGCCCAGATCATCGCCGGCCGCAGGGCGCGCCCGTCCCGCCCATAGGGCAGGCAGCTGTTCATCTGCGCGCTGAAAGAAACGGCCAGCACCTCCCTGGCGCTGACGCCCGGCTGCCCCAGCAGGCTGCGCGTCGCGGCGCAGAAAGCGGACCACCAGTCCTCCGGGTTTTGCTCGGCGGCCTTGTCAAATGGGTAGGCGGTCGGGTAGGGGACGGTGGTCTCGGCGACAATCGTGCCGTCCGTGCCGTACAGCACGGCCTTGTCCCCGCTGGTACCCAGGTCGTGAGCCAGGAGGTACGCCATCAATGGAAATCCTCTTTATCTTACTGCCTGTTGATATGGAAAGGATCGTAGGGCTGCTGCGGGGGCGGCGCGGGCGGTACGTCCCCCGTGTGCTTCCTTCGGCCGATCGCCGGAATGAAAATAAGCGCGCCGCCCACGGCAATCAGCGCCAGCGGGACGAGCTTTAGCTTTTGCCACAGGCTGGCGCTCATCAGCGGCGTGCTGCCCAGGGAGACCAGCGCCAGCAGGATGGCGAGCGGCACCATCAAAATCGCGGGGATGAGGCGGTTTCGCAGCAGCAGGGCAAACAGCGAAAAGAGGATGCAGGCGGCCAGGAACAGATGGGTGACCAAACGGTGCCACTGCACCCTTCCGAAATAATCCAGTAGGGTAATCTTTCCGTCCTTGACCAGCGAGAACACGGGGGAGAGCCAGGTGACCATCTCCTCCACGCGGATGGACAGCTCATAGACCGCCCAGCCCATCAGCAGCAGGGCGCCCCAGAACACCATGCGCCGCCCGGTGGTTTCAAGCGGGGTGACGGCCATGCCTCTCCTCCTTTTTCCGCCCCCAGTGTAGGCGCTGCACCCCCGGCTGTCAATCGCGCCGGGCGCCTACACAGCCTGCTTTCTTGACGCTCCGGCAGGGCGATGATAGGATGACTCGACGGACAAGCGCAAAGGGAGGTGAGGGCGCTGCGCAGTTCTATCGTCGCGGCGCTGCTGGCCCTCGCCCTCCTGTTTCAAGCGACGCCCGCCCCCGCGCAGGCGCCGGACGAGGGGGGCGTCCTGCGCGCGCTGCTGGTGGCCTGCGATGATTTTGTGACCCAGCCCGACACGGCGCCCTCCTCCTACAACAACCTCATCGCCCTGCGCCGCGCCCTGCTGCGAGACGTGCGCGGCTACCGCTCCATCCGCGTCAGCCTCAACCAGGCGCTGGACGGGGAGGGTTTCCGCGCGCTGGCTGGCGAGGCGTTCTCGGGCGCCGGCCCCCTGGATACAAGCCTGGTCTATCTGAGCACCCACGGCCTGCAGTCTGATGACGGGCAGGACTTTGTCGCCCTGATGAGCGACGGCGCCAGGGAAACCGGCCTGTCCGGCACGGACATCCACCGCGCCCTGCAAGGCGTCCCGGGCACCAAGGTGCTCATCCTGGACGCCTGCTTCAGCGGCGCCGCCATCGGCAAGGGGCTGGACGAGCCGCGCGTCTCCTCGCCCTTCACGGGCTCTGATTTCAAGGTGCTCACCAGCGCCGGGGGAGCCGAGCCCAGTTTTCTATGGACTGACGGTGCGGGCACGGTGCGCGGGGGCAGCTATTTCGCCCAGGCGCTGGCGGACGGGCTCAACGCCTTCGGCGGCCTGGCGGCGGACGGCAACGGCGACGGCACAATCACCCTGTCCGAGCTTTACGCCCATCAGCTGCGCGCCTACGGCGCGTCCACGCCGCAGGTGTATCCGGAGGGGGACGACACCGCCGTCTTCATCGCCTCCCGGACGGACCCGGGCCTGCCCCGGCCGCTGACCCAAATGGAGTTCGCCTCGCGCGCGCTGAAGCACGAAGGGGAATCGCTCGATTTTTCCTATACCCTCCACGAGCCGTCCCGGCTGGCGTACCAGCTGGTTTATGAACTGGACGGCGCGTGGCGCTTCGGCGTGCCGCAAAACATCTCCGAGGAAGGCGTCCTCCCGCCGGGGCGCCGGCAGGTCTCCCTCGGCGTTCAGCAGGGGATGGCGGGGCTGTCCGGCTATCTGCTGCTGTTCGTCGTCGCCGTGGACGAGGACCGCGCGCGCCCGCTGTCCTGCGTCCTGCTCAGCGTGCAGACCAAGCCGCTGGACCCGGCGCTGTCGCTGGCGGTGGCGCCCGCGTTCCGCCCCGGCATCGGGGAGGAGGCCTCCTTTGTCGTCCGGCATACCGGCGCGGTATCGCTGTCCGCCCGGATTCTGGACGCGGAGGGCCGGCAGGTCAGGGCCCTCTGGCTGGATGAGCCCAGTCGCCCCACGCACCTGAAAAAGGAAGGCTCCACCCTTTGCTGGAACGGGAAGAACGACGCGGGGGAACCCGCGCCGCCGGGCGCCTATTTCCTGGCGGTCTCCGCGACCGCCGGCGGGGCGCGCTACGCCGCGCCGCCCGCCGCGTTTGAGCTGCTGCCCTGAGGGCGCCCGGACTGTGGGCGCCGGTAAACAGGCGGAGTTTCCCGTTTTTACAACATCAAAGGAGCGTCCGAGGACGCTCCTTTGACATTTTAATGCGCCTGCGGGCGCTGCCTTGCCCCGCCTACCATTCGATGCCCTCGCGCGCGGCCTGCCCTTCCCCGAAGGGGTGCTTGACCGCCGCGACGTCGCTCACATAATCCGCGCGTTCGCGCAGCCAGTCGGGGGCACCGCGCCCGGTCACCACGGCGTCGCCGCTCTCCAGGGCGGCGTCCAGCAGCCTTTCCGCGTCCGCCCGGCCCACCATCCGCGTCGCCAGCGCGACAGCCAGTTCGTCCAGCACTGTCAGATCGGGCCGCAGCGACCGGACCTTCTCCCTCAGCTCCGACACGGCCCGGCTTTGCTGTTCTCGCGCTTCCTCCAGCTCCGGTTCCGTCATGCGGAACACAAAACCCTCCATGCGCGCGCCTTCGAACAGGGTCACCCGCCCGAACTGCCGGAGCGCCCGCAGTTCCCCGGAGGTGCCGTCCTTCATGAACTGGGCGATGAGCACCGTCCTGCCGTGGCCCAGCATGCGCAGCGCCAGGCCCATGGCGGCGGTGGTCTTCCCCTTCCCGTCCCCGGTGTACAGGTGCAGCAGGTGCCTTGCCATACGGTGCCTCCAAAAGCGTATTTTCGGTTCCGGAGGGCGCCGGGGAGGCGCCCGGAGGGGTACAATCCGGGTGGAGGAAAAGCAGATGGAACGGGACGGAAGCCTGGGCGCGGAGGAAATCCTGCTGTTCGGCGGCCAGCCGGCGCTGTTTTCGCTGTACCTGTCGCTGCGGCGCTTCATCCTGGACAACCTGGGGCCTTGCGAGGTGCGGGCGCACCGGACCATGGTCTCCTTCCGCGCGCCCCGGCCCTATCTCTGGGTGTCCCCGCCCGGCTTCCGCGCGCCCGGCGCCGGCACGCGGACCCGGCTGACGCTCAGCTTCTCCTCCGCCCGGCCGACGGGCAACCCGCTGGTCAGCCAGACGGTGCCCATCCGCGCGGGGCTGTACACCAACCACCTGGTCCTCGACTCGCCGGACGCGCTGGGGGAGGACCTGCTGGACCTGCTGCGCGCCTCCCTGGCGCTGCGCAACCCCATCAAGGAGAAAAAGCCATGAGCGTTTACGATTATACCGCAAGGGACCTGTCGGGACGCGACGTCCCCCTGTCGGACTACCGAGGCCGGGTGCTGCTCGTCGTCAACACGGCGACCCACTGCGGCTTCACCCCGCAATATGAGGGCCTGATGCGCCTTTATTCCCTCTACCGGGCGCGGGGCTTTGAAATCCTGGACTTCCCCTGCGACCAGTTCGGCGGGCAGGCGCCGGGGACCGGGGAAGAGGTCCATGCCTTCTGCGTCAACCGCTATGCCATCGCCTTTCCCCAGTTCGACAAGGTGCTGGTCAACGGCAGGGAGGCGCACCCCCTCTTCCGCTACCTGAAAAAAGAGTTGCCGGGCATGGCGGGCGGCACCGTCAAATGGAACTTCACCAAGTTCCTCGTCGACCGCCAGGGGCGTCCGGTGCGGCGCTTCAGCCCGAATACGGAGCCGGCGGCCATCGAGGAGCATATCGAGGCCCTGCTGTAGCGGGGGCTTACTCGCTCAGCGGCTCGCCCTCCCCGGCGGGCGCCCAGCCGATGATGAACCGTTCGTGGGTTACAAGCGCCAGGCGCTCCCCGGCCTGCCACGCCGGCGGGGGCAGGTTGGCGTCCCAGTAAAACAGCCGCTCCCGGTATTCCTCCCGCCCGCCCCCCTTCGCGCGCACGGGGAAGACGCGCACGCCCTCGCGCTCGACCGCCGTCTCCTCCCGGGATTCGAAGTCGACCACGCTGCGGCGGCTCCTGCCGGTCAGGGCGCCGGACACAAAATCGGCGTACCGCTTCAGGGGCAGCAGGCACACCGTCACGGAAAAGAGGAGGACGGCGCCCAGCAGCGAAAACAGCAGCGGGGTCAGCCAGGCGAGCCGGCGGGCAAAGCTCCAGGCAACGCCGGAAAGCAGCGCCGCTTCCGGCGCCAGCCAGCACAGGATTCTTCGCTTCAGCTGCCCCCGCAGGGCGTCCGCGTCCTCAGTTTTATACATTCTTCCTCCGCCTGGGCATCATACAGGAAACCGGTCGGCCTTGTAAACGCGCGGCGCCGCCGGTGAACCACCAAAACCGGGTAAAATCCGGCGAAACCTGCCCGGAACGCGGTGGGTGGAGGAGGAAAGCATGGCCAAGCTGGAGCGCGAGCTGCGGGGGGATTTCGACCTGTTTCTGGAACACGTCCACAAGGGCATCGTCGGCGGCTCCATCTCCGCCTCCTTCGAGGACGGCAGCGACTGGCGCAACGGGGAGGACCGGGTGGCCTTCCGCGTCTACGAGCGCTATTCCTGGATTGGCGGCAACCGGGTCAGCCTGTCGGTCACCCTGGCGGGCAACGGGAACAGCCTGTTCCTCAGCGCCATCACCTCCGGCGGCTCCCAGGCGCTGTTCTTCAAAATCAACACCTTCGGCGAGAAGAGCTTCCTCAACAAGCTCAGCGACCTGGTGAACCGGTACCCCGGGACCTAAGGCCAGAGGCGGCGGGCGCCGCCTGAGGGGATTCCCCGGTTAAATCCTTCGGGCTTCAGCCGGCGGCGTTGCCGCCGGCCTTCGCTTTTTCCGCTCCGGCGCCCTCCAGCCGGTCCAGCAGCGACAGGCGCAGCAGGTCGAAGGCGGCCTGCGCCGCGGCGACGCGGTAATAATCCGCCCCGCGGCTGGGCAGCGTCTGCGCGTAGCGGCGCGTCTCCCCCGGCAGCGACACCGCACAGGCCGCCTGGGTGCCGGACAGGGCGGTGACCAGGCAGACCTCCGTTCCCAGCGCCGCCTTCGCCTTTTCCGCCAGGAGGGCGCAGGCGTCGGCCGGGCTTTCCGGCAGGGTTTCCCCGGGCGCCGCCAGGGCGGTCAGCGCATCCATTGACGGCGCGGACAGGCAGGGGCCGCACACCGCTGCGCCGCCCCGGGCGGACTGCAGGCGCAGCGCGGCAAGACCGCCCCCGCCCGCCTCCAGGAAGGAGGCCTTGTACCCGGCTCTTGCCAGCAGCTCCGCGACCACTGTCTCCAGGTCCGGCACGTCCACGCCATAGGCGTGGCGGCCCAGGCGGGCGAGCGTCTCCCGGACGGCCGGCTCGGTCAGTTCCAGGGCCTCCTCCCGCGTTTTGGCCCGCGCGGTCACGCGCACCATCGCCTCGCCCTCCCTGGCATAGGGCGCGAGGGTGGGGTTGACCCCGTCCCGGATGAGGTCAGCCAGCATCTCCTCCATCCGCGACTCGCCCAGGGAGACCACCCGCACCACGCGGGAAAGCAGGACGCTGCCGGAGAACTGCCGCAGGAAGGGGACGACCAGGTTGTCGAACATCGGCCGCATTTCCCGGGGCGGACCCGGCATCAGGACGGCGGTGTGCCCGTCGTCGTCGAACACGATGCACCCCGGCGCGGTTCCTTGCGGGTTCTTCAGCAGGATGCCGCCCTCGGGCAGCAGCGCCTGCTTTTCGTTGCTGGGCGGCATGGGGCGCCGGGTCAGCGCGTAGTAGCCCCGGATTTCCGCCAGCGCCTCCGGGTCGTGCCGCAGCTCCCGCCCAAAGCAGGCGGCGACGGCTTCCCGGGTCAGGTCGTCGGAGGTCGGCCCCAGCCCCCCCGTGAACAGCAGGATTTCCGCCCGCCCCATGGCGGCTTTGATGGCCTGCTTCATGCGCTCCAGGTTGTCGCCCACCACGGTCTGCACGTACAGGTCCAGCCCCAGCCGGGACAGCCCCTGCGCCAGGTACTGCGCGTTGGTGTTGAGCACGTCCCCCAGCAGCAGCTCCGTGCCCACGCAGATGATTTCGCAGCGTTTCCGGTCCATTTCCGTTCCTTCCGCCTTCCTTCGGCGCGACGCGCCGGGGCCATTATAATCCATCTGTTGCCCTTTGGCACCGCCGTTCCAAACCGCCGTTCGCCTTGACAGGGGCGCGCCGGGCAGATATGATTTCCCCGGTACAATCGGTATAACCGCGGCGCGGTAAACAAGGGATGAGGGAGGATTCTTTTCATGAGGAAACTGGCTTCTCTTCTGCTGGCGGCGCTTTTGCTGCTGGGGCTTGCGCCCCTGGCGGGCGCGGAAAAAGTCATCGAGCTGGACATGTATTTCCCCGTGTCGGTCGGCGGCGGGCCCGACGCGCTGATTTCGGCGCTGTGCGAGCAGTTCCACGCGGAGAATCCCGGCATCAAGGTCAACCCGGTATACGCCGGCTCCTACGCGGATACGCGCACCAAGGTGCTGGCGGCCATTCAGGGCAATGACGTGCCCGCGGTCGCGCTGATGTTCTCCATCGACCTGTACCAGCTCTACTCCATGGGCGTGCTTTTTGACTACGATTCCTTTGCCACCACGCCGGAAGACCAGGCCTGGCTCAACGGCTTCTACCCCGGCTTCATGGAGAACAGCCGCCTGGGCGGGAAGACCTACGGCATCCCCTGGCAGCGCTCCACCATCATCATGTACTACAACAAGGACCTCTTCCGCGAAGCCGGCCTCAACCCGGACGCCCCGCCCCAGAACTGGACGGAGTTGGCGGAGTTTGGGAGCAAGCTCGTCAAGAAGGACGCCAACGGCCAGACGGTGCGCTACGGCGTGCAGATTCCCTCCGACAAGGCCGGCTACGCCTACTGGATGCTGCAGACCTTCACCCTCACCCAGGACGGCTTCAACCTCATGAGCGACGACGGCACGGAGGTCTACTTCGACAACCCGAAGACCATCCGGGGGCTCGAGTTCTGGAAGAGCCTGAGCGACCAGGGCATCCAGGCGCCCGGCACCGCCAAGTGGTCCACCACCGTCAGCGATTTCCTGGAGCAGAAGGTGGCCATCATCTACCACACCACCGGCAACCTGACCAACGTGCGCAAGAACGCCACCTTCGACTTCGGCACCAGCCGGCTGCCGGCGGACACCTCCTTCGGCTCCCCGACTGGCGGCGGCAACTTCTACCTGTTCAAGGGCGTGCCGGAGGAACAGACCCAGGCCGCGGTCACCTTCGTCAAATGGATGACCAACAACCCCGAGCGCGTCGCCCAGTGGTCCATCGACACCGGCTACGTCGCGACCCGGCCGGAGGCTTATGACACCGCGCGGATGATCGAGTACACCGAGGGCTTCCCCTCCGCGCTCACGGCCCGGGACCAGCTGGAGTTCGCCAAGGCGGAGTTCTCCGTCTACGACCAGGGGGCGGTGCAGGACATCCTGGACACCGCCATCGAGGCGGCGATGACGGGCAACAAGACCCCCGCGGACGCCCTGAAGCAAGCCCAGCAGGAGGCGGACGCCATCCTCGCCGACTATCGCTGACGTACCTTTTCCCGGCTGCCGGCGACCCCGGCAGCCGGGGACTTGTTTAAAATCCCCTGTGAACGGAAGGTATGCGATGACCGACCTGCGGCTCAAGACCGATTCCGCCAAGAAATGGCGGACGACCTATCTGGCCTGGGGGCTGCTGCTGCCCTCGGTCGCCTTCCTGTCGGTGTTCACGCTCTACCCCATCGGCTACAGCGCGTACATGAGCCTGTTCAAGAACAACATGTCCACCTTCGCCACGGGGCCCCAGTATATCGGTCTGAAGAACTACGTGGACCTGTTCACGCGGGACGCCGTGTTTTCCAAGGCCTTCACCAACAACCTCATCATTGCGGCGGTCACCGTGCCGCTGTCCATCGCCCTGGCCGTCGCCATGGCGATTTTCGCCAACCGGGTCAAAGCGGGCAAGGGCGCGGTGCGCGTCTCCTTTTTCTACCCCACCCTGCTGCCCATGGTCGCCGTGGCCAACATCTGGCTGTTCATCTATACGCCCATGTACGGCCTTCTGGGCTCCTTCAACCCCAACTGGCGCTTCCTGGACAACGTGAATACGGTGCTGCAGGCGATGATCGTGATGCTGGTATGGAAACAGGCCGGCTACGTGATGATTTTCTACATCGCGGGCCTGCAGAACATCAACCAGGAGCTGTACGAGGCGGCCCGGATCGACGGGGCGAACGCCGGGCAGATGTTCCGCCGGATTACCTGGCCGCTGCTCCGGCCCACGACCATCTACGTGACCATCATCACCCTGACCAACGCCTACAAAATGGTGGACCATCTCTATATCATGACCAAGGGCGGCCCGGACAACGCCTCCAACATGCTGCTGTTTTACGTCTACCAGAAGGCCTTCGACCAGTCCAACACCGGGGTGGCCTCCGCTGTCACCGTCATCCTCATCGCCATCCTGCTCATCGCCACCTCCGTGCACTTCTTCACCCAGGACCGTCGGACGTTCTACGCGTGAGGGGGCGGGCATGACCACTGCTGCAAGGTCGGAAAAGACCGGTTCGGTCAGCCGGTGGACGTTTGGCCGGGTCATGGCCTATCTGTTTATGTACCTGCTGGCGGCGCTGTGCGCCATTCCGCTGGTGTGGCTTGTGCGCACCGCCTTCATCCCGGAGGCGTTCGCCCTGGACTTGTTCGGGTTGCACTGGCCGACGCTCAACAATTTTGCGCGCGTCTGGAACGCCGCGCCCTGGGGGGCGTACTACCTCAACACCCTGCTCATCGTGCTGGGCGTCCTGGCCAGCCAGTTCGTCACCATTACCCTGGCGGGCTACGCCTTCGCGCGGCTGGACTTCCACCTGAAAAACACGCTCTTCGTGCTTTTCCTCACGCAAATCATGATTGCGGCGGACGTGCTCATCCTGCCCAATTACAAGACCATCTCCTCCTTCGGCTTGAGCAACACGCTGCTGGGCGCGATGCTGCCCTTTTTCGCCTCGGCCATGGGCACCTTCCTGATGCGCCAGACCATCAAGACCATCCCCTATGAGCTGGAGGAGGCCGCGAAAATCGACGGCAGCAGCCTGATGGGCACCCTCGTGCGCATTTACCTGCCCCTGCTGGTGCCCACCTTCATCGCCCATGGGCTCATCGCCGCCTCCTACCAGTGGAACAACTTCCTCTGGCCGCTCATCGTCATCAACTCGGTCGCCAAGCGGCCGCTGACCGTCGGCCTGGCCATCTTCGCCCAGAGCTACGAAACCGGCGCGCAGTGGAGCGACGTGTGTTCGGCCACCTTCCTGGTGGTGGCTCCGCTGATGCTGCTGTTCCTGGTGTTCCAGAAGCGTTTCATCGAGTCCTTCGCCTACAGCGGCATCAAATAGCGCGGCGGCTTTGCCCGCGCGCGTCCCCGCGCCCGCCGTGGCGCGGTTTTTTTCTGGGTTCCCCCGGATTCTGCGCGTTTTGTCAGATTTCGGGTTCCCGCGCGTCCTGTTGACAGGGAGGTGAGCGGATGCTGGAGGCGGAGCGGATGTACCGGGCTTATTACCCGGAGGTCTACGGCTACGCCCTGCGCCTGTGCGGGGACAAGCCCCTGGCGGAGGACCTGTGCCAGGAGACCTTCCTGCGCGCATTGGACGCCTTGCCGGGCTTCAAGGGGGAATGCCCCCTGCCGGCCTGGCTCAAGCGCATCTGCCGCAACCTCTTCTACTCACACCTGCGCCGTCAGGGCCGCGTCATCCCGGTGGCCGAGGTGCCGGAAACGGGCGAAGGCGGCGACCCCCAGGAACAGGCGCTGCTGCGCCTCACGGGCGAGCGCGCGCTGGCGGCGGCGCTTTCGCTGGAAGAGCCCTACCGCTCGGTCTTCCGCTTGCGGTTCTGGGGCGGCCTGCCCTACCGGGACATCGGCAGGATGCTGGGCAGGGGGGAAAACTGGGCGTGCGTCGCCTTTCACCGGGCGCGCGCCCGCATTCGGGAACGGCTGGAGGATGAAGATGGAACGTGAATGCGGATTGATTCAGGACTTGTTGCCCCTGTACGCCGAGGGGATGGCGTCGGACGCGTCTGCCCGCGCGGTGGAAACCCATCTGAAGGATTGCCCTTCCTGCGCTGCCGCCCTTCACAAATTCCGGGAGGAAGCGAAGGTCCTGCCGGACGAGGCCCTGCCGCTGCGGCGCGTCCGGCGGGGGCTCGCCCGGCGGCGCCTGCGCGCGGTCGCCGTCGCCGTGCTGGCAGTGCTCGCCCTGTGCGCGTCCGTCCTTTCTTTCCTGACCACCCCGCTGTACCTCGCCGACGCGGAAGGGCAGCTGGACGTCAGCCTGCGCGGGGACGGGATGCTGCTCATCAGCGCCCGGAACGAAGGCTATTACCTGGAGGCGGAGCCCCTGTCCGACCCGGATGGAAGCGCGGGGCGGTACGTCGCGGTGTCCGTGTTCCATTACCCCCGGGGCGTCATGAAGGGGCAAAGCCAGCTGGTGCTGGAACTCAAGCCGGGCGAGCCGGCCGGGGTCTATTACACCGCCCCGGGGCAGCGGCTGAAATGGGTCTGGGGGCGGGATTTCATCGGCGAGGACGGGATGATGCTGCTGCCGCGGCTGGCGCTGGCGTACTACCTGTACCTGGCCATGCTGCTCCTGGCCGTCCTGCTCCTCCTTTGGCTGCTGCTGCGGCGGCGCCGGACAACCCGCCGCGTCACCGAAGCCCTTCTCGGTTTGCCGCTTTGCTACCTGGCCGGCCATTTCCTCATCAAGCGCTTCTCCACCTTCAGTTATCACCTGCTGACCGACCTGGGCTTTATCCTTCTGTGCGCCGCCCTGCTGTACGCCGCCTGGCTGCTGCTTGCCTGGGGGCGGTGGCAAAGGGCGGATGCCGCGGCGGAAAGCCCCTGATGCCGCGCCTGCCTTTGTGGTAGAATACCCGCGGCGCGCCTTTGCGCCGGAGGGAACGACGTGGTCATCTACCAATCGGGGAAACCGGAGTTCAAGGGAAACCTGCACCTGCACACCGCCAAGAGCGACGGGCGGAAAAGCCCGATGGAAGCAGCGCTGCTGTATGAGGAAAAGGGTTACGACTTCCTCGCCATCACCGACCATAACCGCCTGACCGAGTTGCCGGAGTACCGGGGGAGGATGCTTCTCGTTCCCGGCATCGAGCTGGACGAGGCGCCCAACGGCCGCGAGGTCATCCACCTGCTGGGCATCGGCGTGGACGCGGGGTTCATGGGGCGGCTCAAGCCCGGGATGAAATCCCAGGACGCCGTTGACCTCGTCAACCAGGCGGGCGGCGCCTGTATTCTGGCCCACCCGCACTGGTCGCTCAACCGGGTGGAGACGGTTTCGGCGCTTGCCGGGCTTTCGGGGGTGGAAATCTACAACTCCGTCTCCCGCCCGCCCTACAACGGCGACCGGGCGGATTCCACCTTCCTGCTCGACCAGCTGGCGGCGGACGGCTCCCTCTATCCCACCACCGCCGCGGACGACACCCATTTCTACGGGGAGGAGGTCGCGCAAAGCTACGTCCTGCTGCAGGCGGACGCGCTCACGGTTTCCTCTGTCGTCTCCTCGCTGCGCGAGGGGCGCTTTTACGCGTCGCAGGGCCCGCGCTTCGAGTCCGTCACCTATGAAGGCGGCGTGGTCACCGTCGCCTGCTCCGCCGTAAAGACGGTGCTCTTCCATTCCAACCTGGTCTGGAGCGATTTCCGCGTCGTCTCGGGCGAAAGCGTCACCCATGCTTCCTACCGGGTGGAAAAGGCGCGCGGGGAGCGCTTTATCCGCGTCATCCTCATCGACGGCGAGGGCCGCCGCGCGTGGATGAAGCCCTTCGCCGTATGAGGAGCCAAAGGATGAAGCCGGAAGAAAGCCTCGCCGTCGCCGACCTGCACAGCCACCTGCTCTCGCGTGCGGACGACGGCTCGGTCAGCCTGGAGGAATCCCTGGAGATGCTGGCGTCCGCCTGGCGCCAGGGCGTCCGCCTGGCCTTCGCGACGCCGCACTACTGCCCGCCGGGCTATGCCTCCAGGCTTCCGCTGGTCCGGGAGCGGTTTGCCCAGCTTCATGAAGCCGCGGCCCTGCGCCTGCCCGGCCTGAAACTGTGCCTGGGCCAGGAGGTGGAGGATACCCACCGCCGCCTGGACGACATGCTGTCCCGCGGGGAAATCTGCTCCCTGGCGGGCTCGCGCTACGTGCTGGTGGAGTTTTACGTTCAGCAGGATGCCCGGGTCATCCGGGAATCGCTGTACAAGGCGCTGGGAGCGGGCATCCGCCCGGTGCTCGCGCACGCTGAGCGCTATAAATCCCTACAGGAGCAGCCGGAAATCTACGGGGAGCTGCACCGCCGCGGCGCCTGCCTGCAAATCAACGCCTTCAGCCTGGCGGAGGAAAAGAACCCGCTGATTCGCCATACCGCGCGTGACCTGGTTAAACTGGAGCTGGCGGACTTCATCGGCTCCGACGCGCACCGGATGGGCCACCGCCCGCCCAACCTGCTCAGCGGGGTGCACTACCTGCGGACGCGCTGCGGCGCGGACTATTTCCGGCTGCTGACCTGGGAGAACGCGCGCGCCGTGTCGGAGGACCGGCTGCTGGAACGGCTGGGGTAGAGACCGGCCGGACGCGATTCTCCATCCTGGATGAAAGCGGGGAGCCCGCGGGCTTCCCGCTCATTCTTGTCTGAGCCATGGGTTTCATGGTTTTTCGCGCGCCTGGCCCGGCCATTGTCCAGCCTTGCCGGCGGGCGGCGCATTCGCCCGGGTTCAGCCTCACAGGCTGCGGGCGGTATGGTACAATCGATAAAAACGCGGGCCGCCCCGGCGGCCCAGGGAGTGGGAAGACGGCATGAAGGCTTGCGGACATTCCGACGAAAACTACGCCTGCCTGGCGCACGTGCCGATTTTCGCGGGCCTGAGCCCCGCGGAAAAGGAGGAAATCGCGCGCATTTCCGTCAGCCGCGCGTACCGGAAGGGCGAAACCGTCTACCAGGCCGGCGACGCGGGCGGCACTCTGTTCGTGCTGCACGCCGGCCGGGTCAAGGTGTCCCGGCTGTCCGCCGCCGGGAAGGAGCAGGTGCTGCGCGTCGCAGGGCCGGGGGAGTTCATCGGCGAGCTGTCCCTGTTTTCCTCCCTGCCCCTGACGGACAACGCCCAGGCGACCGAGAGCGCCGTCATGTGCGTGCTGGAGGGCGGGCGCCTGAAGGAGTTGATGGCCAAGTACCCAGCCATCGCCTTCAAGGTCATGGACGTCCTCTCCCGCCGGCTGGAAAAGGCGGACAGCCTGCTGGAGTCCGTCACCCTCACACCCGTCGCCCAGCGCGTGGCCAAAGCCCTGCTGGAAAAGGCCGACGCCGCGGGCGTGGTCCGGCTGCCGATGACCCGGGGGGATTTCGCCTCCCAGCTGGGCATGAGCCAGGAGACCCTGAGCCGCAGGCTGGCGGCGATGCAGGAGGAAGGGCTCATCACCCTCTCCGGCCGGCGGAAAATCATTTTGCGGAACATGAAGGCCGTCGAGGCGCTCCGGGACGCTGAGGAATAACGTAAACAGCCCATCCCCGGACACAGGACGCCGCCCGGTTCATGGGCGGCGTTTGGTGACGGCGGCTGTTTCCCTGTAATCGATTTGTTCGTCAGACCGCCAGCGTCCACCCGCGCGGGTCGGGCGCGCGCCCGAACTGGATGTCCGTCAGCCCGCGGAAGAGCCGCTGGCTGAGGGGGCCGATGCCGCCGTCCCCGACGCGGAGGGACTGCCCCTGGTAGCGCATTTCCCCCACGGGGGAGATGACCGCGGCGGTGCCGGCGCCGAAGGCCTCCGTCAGCTTGCCGCTTTTGCTGCCGTCTACCAATTCGTCGATGGAGATGCGCCGTTCCTCCGCCGGGATGCCCCATTCCCGGCACAGCTGGAGCACCGAGTCCCTGGTGACGCCCGCCAGGATGCTGCCGCAGTCCAGCGAGGGGGTGGCGAGACGGCCGTCGAGGAGGAAAAAGATGTTCATCGCGCCGACTTCCTCGATGTACCTGCGTTCCACGCCGTCCAGCCATAGCACCTGGGCGCAGCCGGCCGCGTGCGCGCGCTCCTGGGCGGCCAGGGAGCAGGCGTAGTTGCCGCCCGCCTTGGTAAACCCGATGCCGCCCCGCACCGCGCGGACGTAGCCCTCCTCAATCCAGATGGACACGGGGTTGAGCCCCCCGGCGTAATAGGAGCCGGAAGGGGACAGGATAATGCAGAAGAGATAGGTCTTGCTGGACGCGACGCCCAGCACGCTGTCGGTGGCGATGACGAAGGGGCGGATGTACAGCGAGCAGCCCTCCCGCTCCGGCACCCAGTCCTTTTCCAGCCGCACCAGTTCGCTGACCGCCTGCACGAAATCGTCCTCCGGGATTTCGGGGATGCACAGCCGCCCGCAGGTGTCCTTCATGCGCCTGGCGTTCATATGCGGGCGGAACAGCAGCGTGCGCCCGTCCGGCGCGCGGTAGGCCTTCATCCCCTCGAACATCGCCTGGGCATAGTGGAAGACCATCGTGGCCGGCGACAGGGACAGGTTGGCGAAGGGCACGATGCGCGCGTCGTGCCAGCCCCGCCCGCGGGTATAGTCCATCAGGAACATGTGGTCGGTGAAGGAGCGCCCGAAGCCCAGCTCCTTTTGCGGGTCCGGCTTGGCGGCGGGGTTCGGGTTCATGGTGGTGGAGATGTTCAGCATCCGTCTTCGCCTTTCGGTTCGTTGAATATAATTATACAGGGAAACCAACTTCCGCCCTTGTTTTTTTCATGGCTCCGATGCGTATCCGTCAGCCCCGCGCCTTCCTGCCGGCGCGTCCAGGCGCGTCAGGGGTTTCGCCCCGGGTCCGCTTGCGGCATCGTTTCCAGGTTCACCCAGACAGCGGGGCGGACGGAGTAAATTTCCGTCTGGTACCGCGAGAAGATTCCGCCGAAACTGGTGACGCACATCGCGGCGTTCGCCTTGCTTCCGCGGGTTCGCAGCCACCACCATCCGGTTTCCGATTCGTCCACGGTGTTCTCCTGCGCCTGGGCGTAGGGCGTGTTGATGGCGACCCGGTCCTTCTCGCCGATAAAGTACGTTTCTGCGTCCGACTCGGTCAGCAGGAACACCAGTTCATCGCCCAGGACGCCGCTTTGCAGGGCCTTCTGCTCATCCTCGCCGAAGGCGGCGTTCAGGAACGCGCCGTTCAGCCAGGCTTTCAGGGAGGAATCCTCCCAGGATGCGCCTGCCCAATCAGGGTGGAAAGGCTGGGTGTCCAGGCAATGCTGGGAAATCAGCAGGGCGAACCTCCCTTCAATCCGCAGGATGCGCCACTGGATTTCCTCCGGCCCGTCCTGCTCCACGCCGTTTTGTTCGTAACGGCCGAAGGGCACCGTCCCGCCGACGACGAAAGCCTCCCCGCCCGGCGCTTGCCCGCTCGCGCCGGCGTCCGGGGCGGCCATGCCCGCCAGGACGGACAGGCGCACCTTCATGGCGGGGCGCAGGCCGATTCGCTCCTTGGTCACCAGGTCGCCCCGGTCCAGCGCGCCGCCGCTGGTCACCCGGACGGCCAGGTCCGGGTCCATGCCCGGGCTGCGCAGCCACCAGAAAGCCGCCCCGTCGTCGCCGCAGATGGTATCCCGGGCGAAGGCGTAGGCGGATGGGAAGGCGACCCGGTCCGGTTTGCCGCTGAAAAAGCGCTCCGCCTCTCTTTGGCTGAGCAGGAAAACCCGGTCGCTGGTCGGGCTGCCGCCCGGCGTCCTGTCCCGGGGGTGGTCTTCATTGGCCAGTTCGCTTTGCGCGATGGCTTCCCGCTCCCTGTCGTCGAACGCGCTTTGCAGGAACGCCCCGTTGAGCCATTGCCGCAGGCTGCTTTCCTCCCAGGTGACGGGGATGTATTCCCCGCCCTGCGCGTGATAGGGCATGCGGTCCAATACTTTCTCCGAGACCACCAGCGCCTCATCCCCCTGAATGTCCAGAATGCGCCAGGCGATGCTGTCCGGCCCGTTGCCGGTGACGTTGTCCTGCTCGTAGCGCCCCAGGAACAGCAGGGTCCCCCGCGACCAGTCCGCCCGCGCCTGCTCCGCCCCCGCCGGCGGCCAGACGGCCGCGGGGAGCATCAGCAGGCACAGCAGCGTCGCCGCCAGCCGTGTCAGGTTTCTGTTCGCTTTCATCATTGGATGCCTCCTGACATAAACTCATTTCCCGCACTTCCATCAGCGGGCTTCCCGTCTCCGCCTAAATCCGTTCCCGGTACGCCCGCTCGTATTGCTTGGGCACCCATTCCGTCAGGCCCAGCCGCCAGGCGATGTCGACGACCTTGTTCGGGTTGCGCAGCAGGCTCCGGCCCAGGGAGACCAGGTCGCAGCGGCCGGACTCCAGCGCCTCCAGGATGAGCTGGTCCTCGTCCAAAAAGCCCACCCCGATGACGGGCAGCCCGGTGCCCCGCCTGATTTCCTCCGCCAGCGGCAGCATATAACCGGGATAGGAATGAACCTGTGCCTTTTGCAGCCCGCCGCCGGAGACATGCACCATGTCCATCTTCCGGGGCAGTTCCGCCAGCCACCGAATCCAGTCGCCGGGCGCCACGCTGTTGGGCAGCCAGTCGGAGGCGGAAATGCGCATCCACAGCGCCTTTTCTTCCGGCCAGCCCTCGCAGACGGCCTGCACAGCCTCCCTGAGGAACAGCGCGCGGTCCTGCCCGTACTTGTCCTTCCGCGCGTTGGAAAGGGGGCTGAGGAACTGGTGGAGCAGGTAGCCGTGCGCGGCGTGGATTTCCAGCCCCTCGAACCCCGCCTCGTTGGCGCGCCGGGCGCACGCCCGGTAGGCGTCCAGCACCTGCGCGATGTCCTGCGTGGTCATCTCCTCATAGGCGACCGCGCGCCCGTCGTAGGGCAGGGCGGAGGGACCCAGGCGCCGGTGGCCGCTCACCAGGGATTTGCGGCCCGCGTGGTTAATCTGCAGCGCGGGCACGGCCCCCTGCTCCCGGATGGCCCGGGCCAGCCGGGCCATGCCTTCCGTCTGCCCGTCCTCCCACAGCCCCAGGCACTGGTCGCTGATACGGCCCTCCGGGCGGACGCCTGTGGCCTCCACGATAACCAGCCCCGTCTGCCCGATGGCGCGGGCCGCGTAATGCGCCAGGTGGAAGGGGCTGACCTTGCCGTCCCCGCCAAAGGCGGCATACATGCACATCGGCGGCATCACGGCGCGGTTCTTGAGGTTCAGGTTCTTGATTTTCAGGGGCTCGAACAGTTTCATCCTCAGTTCCTTTCCCGCGCCGCGGATTGCAGCGGCGCCTTGATGGTAATGCTGTCCCGGTCGAATTCCAGCGCGCCCTCGTCCCGCAATTGCCGGAGCACCCGGGAGAAGGAGGTGCGCTGCATGCCAAGCTGCGCCGCCAGCGCCTTCTTGCTGGCGGGCAGCAGGATGCGCCCTGCGCCTTGCAGCCTTTGCTCGGATTCCAGAAAGTTCAGGACGCGCCGGCGGGCGGGCAGGTTGGCGTAGTACTTGAGCTTGCCCTCCAGCACCCCGGCGTTGTCGGCGACATACCGCAGGTAGGCCAGCAAAAATGCCTCACTCTCCCGAAACAGCGAGAGCAGCGTCTGTTTGCCGATGGCCAAAAGCTGTGTCTGCCGTGTCGCAGTGACCGCCAGGCGGTAGGTCGGGTCGCCGGAGAACAGCAGGTTTCCCCCGACGCAGTCCCCGGACCGGAAGGCGGAGATGGTCATCAGGCTTCCGTCCTCCCCGATGCGCTCCACCGCCACCTGCCCGGACAGAACGACCTCCACCGCCAGGCAGGGCTCGCCCTCCGCGTGCACCAATTGCCCTTTGCGGTAGCTCTTCACACCCAGTTTGCCCTCTTCCCGCAGGCGCTCCAGCAGCTCTCCGGGCAAGGGGGACAAAATCGGCACGGACGGCAGGGGATGGACTTCCCGGCGCAAGAAACCACCTCCAAGTGTGCCAATGGTAACACTTTTATCTGTGCGATTCCAGTACAATCCGGCCATCATTCCCAAAAGGAGGGGTTCCCGTGAAAAAAGCCGCCCCCTGGCTGAGGGTGCTGTTCCTCGCCCTGTTCTTCTTCCTCCTGAGGCAAGGCTTCCTGCTCCTCTGGCTCGCCGTCTACCTGCTCAGCCTGGCCTTCCCCCTGCTGTACGGCAAGCGGCTCTACTGCATGCTGGCCTGCCCGATGAACACCCTGATACTGTGGGTATCCAGGCTGAAAGCGAAATCAGGCGCCAAAAACCGTCCGACGCCCGGATGGCTGTCCGGCGGGAAATTTGCCTGGGCGTCCTTGGCGCTGACCGTCGCGGTCTTCATCGTCAGCCGCAAGGTCGTCGGGAAGGACTTTCCGATGATGCTGGTCTGGCTCGCCGTCGCCGCCGTCCTGTCCTTCTTCTGGCATCCGGACGTCTTCCACGATAAGGTCTGCCCCTTTGGCGTGCCCCAGGGCTGCCTTGCGAGGGTCTCGGCGCTGTCGGGGGAAGGCCGGGAAAAGGCCCGTAACTATCAGGGGTTCACCGCCTCCGTGCTGGGCGGCGGGCCGGGCGCCCCGGCGGAAGGCAAGCCCGGGATGGACGGCTGACGCGGCCCGGATGAAGGATGACCTCAGCCGTCCTGCGCTGTACCCCGGAAGTTGGGCAGTGGGTTCACGCGGCTGGGCGCGACCGGGACGGTTTCAGAGCCCGTAGCAGCGCTTCGCCCCCTCCTTCAGGACGCACCCGATGACGTATTCCGCCTGCGCCGGGTCAATCCTTCCCTCATCGATCAACCCGGAAAGGGTTTTCGCCAGCACGTGGTTCATCGCCATGCGCGCGCCCAGGCTTTCGAAGCTGTGCCAGGTGTCGCAGCCCCAGGCGAGGCGCAGGGGGGTGACGGATTCGAGCAGCTCGCGCAGCAGCGATTCGCAGGCGGCGGCGGACAGCAGGGGCAGCCAGCACAGGTCCGCGTAGACGTTTTGGAAGGTGCGCGCCAGCGCCACCACATCCTGCGTCCAGGGGAAGGAGCCGTGGAACAGCACGAAGCGGGTGCCGGGATAATCGGCAATCAGGTCCCTCAGCTGCATCGCGGCGCTGTCCTTCAGCAGCCCCAGCCCGGTATGGACCTGCAGCGGCAGGCCGGTTTCCCCGGCGGCCGCGCAGATTTCCCGGAACACGCCGTCCTGGAAGCGGATGACGTCCTCTGGGCTTGCCTCCGGGTTCCGGTAGCCGGCGGCCGCCTGCTCGGGGGACACCGGAAGGAAGCGCTGCCCGCGGTCGTAGGCCAGCGCGCTTTTCAGCGCGACGGCGCCCCGGTCTTTCGCCATGCGGATTTCGTTCCGCACCGCAGCAAGGAATTCCGGATAGCTTCCGGGCATCCGGTCCCAGCCGCAGCAGGCCAGGGGATGGCGGCCGTTGTGGTCCTTCGCGTCATTGCCGTATCCGAACAGGAACATGTTGACGCGGTAGGTGGGGACGAACAGCGTTTCGTCCGTCTCCTGCCGGCCGCAGGGCGCCAGGGAATCCAGGATGACGCGGTCGTACCCGCAGTCCTCCCGGAGGGCCCGCAGGTGGAACCCGGCGTCCGCCGTCAGCGCGCGCACCTTCGCGTCATAGGCGTCCCAGGTGGCGGCGCACAGCGGGGCGTCCATCCCGCACAGCCGCTGCAGGCCCTTCTCAAGCCAGTGAAAGCTGGCCGTCGCGCGCAGCTGCCGGCAGTAATCGTCCCTGGATTCGCCTGTCCGGCCGGGCGTTAGCCCGTTCCAGGCCGCGTAGCTGTTTTCCAGCAGGATATCCAGCGTCTGCCCCTGCTGAAAGCCGTCCGGCAGGTGGTGGCAGTGCGTGTTGACCGCGCGTGCCCCCTCGCACTCTGCGAGCAGTTTCCGATACGTGTCCTTCATCCTGTTTCCCTTTCATCCGGGCGCCGCCCGTTTTTTTGTGGTTCAGGTTGCCCCGCCGGCGGCCGCGTTTCCTCCGCCGCCCCGAACTGCGTTTCATACAGCCGCGCGTACAGCCCGCCCCCGGCCAACAGTTCGGCATGCGTGCCGCGCTGGACGACGCGCCCGTCCTGCAGCACCAGGATTTCGTCCGCCGCCAGCACGGTGGACAGCCGGTGGGCGATCACGATGCTGGTGCGCCGCGCGAGCATGGGCCCCACAGCCTGCTGGATGAGGCTCTCGGCGATGGAATCCAGCGAGGACGTGGCCTCGTCGAACACGACGATGGCCGGGTCCTTGAGCAGCACCCGGGCAATCGACAGGCGCTGCTTTTCCCCGCCGGACAGCTTCATCCCCCGGTTTCCCACCTGCGTGTCATATCCCTGGGGAAGCCCAACGATGAAGTCATGGATGTTGGCCTTCCGGCAGGCTTCTTCCAGCCGGGCATCATCGGCCTCCGGCGCGGCATACTGCAGGTTCTCGCGGATGGTGCCGTTGAACAGGTAGGTGTCCTGGGTCACCAGGCCGATGTTCCGGCGCAGGTAGGCCAGGTCCAGCCGCCGGATGTCCACGCCGTCGAGCCGGATGGCGCCGCCGCTGACGTCGTAGAGCCGCAGCAGCAGGTGGATGATGGTGCTCTTCCCCGCGCCGGACGGCCCCACGATGGCGACGGTGCGGCCGGCCGGCAGGGAAAAGGAGACGTCCTTCAAGATCTGCCGCTGCGGCTCATAGGCGAAGTCCACCTGGTCGTACACCAACTCGCCCCTCGTGGTTCTGGGCGTGACGGCGTCCGGCGCGTTCCTCACCTCCTGGGGCAGGTCGAAGTACTCGAAGATGCGGGTGAACAGCGCCATGGAGCGGATCCAGTCCACCTGCATGTTCAGCAGCGAGTTCATCGGCCCGTACATCCGCCCCAGCAGGGTGACCAGCACCGTGATGTCGCCCACCGTCAGGTCCGCGCCTTTGCGGATCATCAGAAAGCCTCCGATGAGGTACACCAGCATCGGCCCGATGCTGGAAAAGGTGTTGAGCACCACACGGAACCAGCGGCCGGCCATGCTCTGGCGGATATTGAGCCGGACCATCCTGCGGTTCGCTTCCTCGTAGCGCCCCTCCTCGTGGGCTTCCCGCCCGAACAGCTTGACCAGCAGCTGCCCGCTGACCGACAGCGTTTCGCTGAGGATGCCGTTGATTTCGTCCTGGCTCTCCTGGGCTTCCCGGGTCAGCGTCCAGCGCGTCTTGCCCGCCCGGCGCGTGGGCAGGGCGAACAGCGGCACGATGACCAGGCCGACCAGGGCCAGGATCCAGTTCTTCCGGAACATCGCGGCCGCCGCCACCACCAGGGTCAGGACGTTGGAGAGGATGCCGGTAAAGGTGCCGGAGATGGTCTGCTGCACGCCGCCGATGTCGCTGGTCATCCGGGTAATCAGGTCGCCCTGCTGGTTGGCGGTGAAGAAACGCTGGCTCATGCCCTGCAGGTGCCGGAACATGCGGTTTCGCATGTCAAAGCTGATTTGCTCGGACACCCAGGTGTTCAGGTAGCTTTCCAGCAGGCCGACCAGGTTCGCCAGCAGCGTGACCCCGACGGACAGCGCGATCAGGAAGACGAGCGCGTTCAGGTCGCGCCCGATCAGGCCCTCGTCGATGATGCGGCCCGCGAGGATGGAGGGCAGCAGGCGCAGCACCGTGGCCGCCAGGATGGCCAGCAGCACCAGCAGCATCTGCTTCCAGTAGGGCGCCAGGTAGGAGAGGATGCGCAGGAGAAAGGCCCGCGTAATCTTTGGCCTGTCCGCCTTCTCTTCCTCTGTCAGGAAACCGGTCCGCCCGCGGCCCATTCCGGTCTGCATCGGCACCTCCGTTCATCCCTGCTTTTTGCGGCTGCCTTGCCCGCCGGCAAGCCTTTCATTGCCGACCATTGTACCGCCCGGCGGCGCGGCAGGCAAACGCCGGGGCTTGCGCGCCCAAGGCGCGTGCGGCACGGCGCCGGCATCGGGGGGTATCGGCCGGATTGCCTGCAGCATCGTGAGGCGGCGCGCCATGGAGGTCATCGCCGTCTTGTCGTCGATATCCCTGGCTTTTAAAAGCTGTTCATATGGCTTCCGCTTCTCTTCCCATTCGGGCGAACGCCGCCGCCGCGCAGGCGCGGGCGCAGAGAAAGTACGTGTCTGCATCATAAGCGGACGTCTTTCAAGGGCCAGACCAGGCAAAACGCGCGCAAAAACACGAACGATTATCGGTTTGAATTATATTTTGTTCGATTTTATTCTTGACATCCCTTTGCCGCCCGGCCTATGATGTGGGTGCAAAGAGTCAACCCACGGCGTGAAACCTGATGGAGTTGCCTTTTCTGTTTTTGCGGAGCCGGGCGCCGGGGCGGGTTCGCCTCCCGGCGCCATGCGGGGAAACACGGAGGGATTCGGATGAAAAAAGTCGTCATTATCATGGGGAGTTTGAGCGATGAGCCCGTGTGCAGGGAAGCCGCCAATGCGCTGGAGGAACTGGGCGTGCCCCATGCCGTCCGGGTCTGTTCCGCCCACCGCACGCCGGTCGCGCTGCGGGACATCGTGTTCGGCGCGGAAAAAGCTGACGCCGGCGCCTTCATCTGCATCGCCGGGATGGCCGCCCACCTCGCCGGCGCGGTCGCGGCGCTGAGCGTGCTCCCGGTCGTCGGGGTTCCGGTCGCCTCGGGCGGCCTGGGCGGGCTGGACGCCCTGCTGTCCACGGCGCAGATGCCCCCGGGGGTTCCCGTCGCCGCGGTCGCGGTGAACGGGGGGCGCAACGCGGCCCTCCTCTGCGCGCAGATGCTGGCGATCGGGGACGGGGCGCTGCGCCAGGCCTTGAAAGCGGCGCGCGCCGGCATGGCGCAGAAAATCACGGAGCAGGACGCGGCGCTTCAGGCGCGGCTTTCGGATTGAAGAAGGAGAAAGGGCGAAATGGACGGGCGGAAACTGGTTTACCAGGGGAAAACGAAGGACGTGTATCGCCTGGACAAAGGCAGGGTGCTGCTGCGCTTCAAGGACGACGTCACCGGGACGGACGGCGTGTTCGACCCGGGCGCCAACACCGTGGGGCTCTCCATCGAGGGCATGGGGAGGGAAAACCTCGCGATGTCCGCGCACTTCTTCAAGCTGCTGAAAAAGGCTGGGCTGAAGACCCACTTCCTCTCCGCGAACCTGGAGGAGAACACCATGGAGGCCCTGGCCGCGGTGCCCTTCGGCAAGGGCGTTGAGGTCATCTGCCGCCGGCGCGCCGCGGGCAGCTTCGTCCGCCGCTACGGCGCGTACGTGGAAGCGGGCGCGCCGCTCCAGGATTACGTGGAGATGACCCTGAAGGACGACGGCCGGGGCGACCCGCTGATTACCGCGGAGGCGCTGGAAGCCTTGGGCATCATGGACCGCCAGCGCTATGACGAACTGTCGGCGCTGACCCGCGCCATCACGAAAATTGTCGCGGAGGAGCTGGACAGGGCCGGTCTGGAGCTGGTCGACATCAAGTACGAGTTCGGCCTGGCGGACGGGGAACTGGTGCTGATGGACGAGATTGCCGCGGGCAACATGCGCGTGCTGGACGCGGGCCGTCCGGTGGAGGCGCTCGCGCTCACGCGGCGCGTCCTGCGCCGGGAGGCGGGCCATGCCTGAAATCGGGGAGGAGTGCGGCGTGCTGGGCGTGTACCGGGACCGCCCGGGGCCCGTCGCCATGGACTGCTACCTGGGGCTGTGTGCCCTCCAGCACCGCGGGCAGGAAAGCTGCGGCATCGCGGTCAACGAGGACGGGCTGTTCCGGGTGCACCAGGATGCGGGGCTGGTCAGCGAGGTCATGGGCCCGCGCATCCTGGAGGAGCTGGGCTTTGGGCAGATCGCGGTCGGGCACGTGCGCTACGGCACCGACGACAGCCGTGGCAGGGCCAACATGCAGCCCATTGTCATCAACCACCGCAAGGGCCGGCTGGCGCTGGCCAACAACGGCGCGCTGACCAACTACGCGGGCCTGCGGGATTCCTTTGAAAGCGAAGGCCATATCTTCCACACGACCGGCGACGCCGAGGTCATCTCCTGCGTCATCACAAGGGAGCGGCTGAACGCCTCATCGACCGAGGAAGCGCTCCTGCGCGCCATGGCCAGCCTGGAGGGCAGCTATACCCTGGCGCTCATGACGCCCCGGAAACTGATCGCCGCGCGCGGGCCCCGGGGCTTCCGCCCCCTGTGCTACGGCCGGCTGCCGGAGGGGGGCTACGTCGTCGCCTCGGAATCCTGTGCGCTGGACGTGACCGGCGCGGCGTTCGTGCGCGACGTCCTGCCCGGGGAAATCGTCGTCTTCGACGCCTCCGGCGTGCGCAGTATCACGTCCGCGTGCGCCGCGGGCAAGCGCTCCTCCTGCGTGTTCGAGTACATCTATTTCGCGCGGCCTGATTCGGTTGTGGACGGCGTCAGCGTCCACGGTGCCCGCGCCCGCGCCGGGGAGTTCCTGGCCCGGGAGCATCCGGTGGAGGCGGACATCGTCGTGGGCGTTCCCGACAGCGGCATCGACGGCGCAATCGGCTACGCGCGGGCCTCCGGCATTCCCTACGGCCTGGGCTTCATCAAAAACAAGTACATCGCCCGCACCTTCATCAACCCGGGGACCAGCGACCGGGGCGCGGCGGTTCACATCAAGCTCAACCCCGTCTCCGCCGTCGTTTCCGGTAAGCGCGTGGTGCTGGTGGACGACTCCATCGTCCGCGGGACCACCAGCCGGAAAATCGTCCGCCTGCTCCGGGAGGCGGGCGCCCGGGAGGTGCACCTGCGCATCACCTCCCCGCCCTTTCTGCACCCCTGCTACTACGGGACGGACATCAAGTCCCGCGACAGCCTGATCGCCTGCAAGCTCGGCGTGCCGGAAATGCTGGCGCTATTCTGCGCGGACAGCCTGGGTTACCTCAGCCTGGAGGCCGTTTCGCGCATCGCCGCGCCCATCCCGCCCACGGACTTCTGCCTGGCATGCTTCAACGGCCGGTACCCCACCCGGGCGCCGGAAGCCAGCGAGCGGGAGCGCTACTTCAAGCGCCTCGTCCGCGTGGGGGAGACGGTATGAAGAGCGACAGCCGGCGCTACGCGGAGGCGGGTGTGGATATCAACGCGGGCTACCGCGCGGTGGAACTGATGCGCTCGAGCGTCGAGCGCACCCGGATTCCCGGCGTCCTGTCCGCGCTGGGCGGCTTCGGGGGCCTCTTCGCCCCCGACCTGTCCGGCATCAAAAAGCCGGTCCTGGTCAGCGGGACCGACGGGGTGGGCACCAAGCTCAGGCTCGCCTTCCTGCTCGACCGGCACGACACCATCGGCATCGACTGCGTCGCCATGTGCGTCAACGACGTCGTCTGCTGCGGCGCAAAGCCCCTCTTCTTCCTGGACTACCTGGCCCTGGGCCGGAACGTGCCGGAAAAGGTGGCGTCCATCGTGTCGGGCGTGGCGGAGGGCTGCGTGCAAGCCGGCTGCGCCCTGATCGGCGGGGAAACCGCCGAGATGCCGGGGTTTTATGCCGAGGGCGAGTATGACATCGCGGGCTTCGCGGTCGGCCTGGCCGACGAAGACAGGATGCCGCGCCGGGACGCCGTCCGGGCGGGGGACGCGCTCATCGGGCTGCCCTCCTCCGGCCTTCATTCCAACGGCTTTTCGCTGGCGCGCAAGGCGCTGGGCGTGGAGCGGGCCGACCTGCTGTCGCCCCGCAAAGAGCTGGGCGGGCGGGGGCTCGGGGAGGCGCTGCTCGCGCCGACCCGGATTTACGTCAAGCCCGCCCTGGCCCTGATGGACGCGGCGCGCGTGCACGGAATCGCCCACATCACGGGCGGCGGGTTTTACGAGAACATCCCGCGCATCCTCCCGGACGGGCTGGAGGCCCGCGTGGAGCGCGGCAGCTTCGGGGTTCCCGCCATTTTCGGGCTGGTGGCGCGGGCGGGGGACATCCCGGAAAAGGAGATGTACTCCACCTTCAACATGGGCGTCGGCCTGGTGTGCGCGGTGCACCGGGATGACGCGGACAAGGCGCTCCGGGCGCTCCGGGGCATGGGCGAGCAGGCCGTCCTCATCGGCGAGGTTACGAGGGGCGGCGAAGGGGTGCGGCTGTGCTGAGCGATGCGCGCGTGGACATCGCGGTGCTGGTCTCCGGCGGGGGCACCAACCTGCAGGCGCTGCTGGACGCGCAGGCCTCGGGAGCCCTTCGCTCCGGGCGCGTCGCGCTTGTCGTCAGCGACCGGGAAGGGGCCTATGCCCTGGAACGCGCCCGGAATGCGGGCGTGGAGGCGCGCTGCCTGTCGCGCCGCGGCCAGAGCCAGGCGGAATGGGAGAAAAGGCTGGCCGCGCTGTTGGACAGCCGCGGCGTCGGCCTGGTCGTGCTGGCGGGCTTCCTGACCCTGCTGGGCGCCGCCTTCATCGGGGCTTTCCGGGGGCGGCTGGTCAACGTGCACCCTTCCCTGGTTCCGGCGTTCTGCGGGAAGGGCTATTACGGCTTGCGCGTGCACGAGGCGGCGCTGGCCCGCGGGGTCAGGGTGACCGGCGCCACGGTGCACCTGGTCGACGAAGTGCCCGATGGCGGCCCCATCCTGCTGCAAAAGGCCGTCCGCGTGCGCAGGGGGGACACCCCCCAGAGCCTGCAAAAAAGGGTGATGGAGCGGGCGGAGTGGGTGCTGCTGCCCAGGGCCTGCGAAACCCTGTGCAAAAAACTGCTGAAGGAGGGATGCGGACATGCCCGGAATGCCCTTTGAGCTGCCCCGGCTGCTGCGGGAAAACCCCTACCCGGGGCGCGGCATCGCGATGGGCCTGTGCCCGGACGGGCGGCAGGCGGTGCTGGCCTACTTTATCATGGGGCGCAGCGAAAACTCGCGCAACCGGGTCTTTGCCCTGGAAGGGGACGAGCTGCGCATCCGCCTGCACCGGGGGGAGGAGGCCGGGGACCCCGCCCTCATCCTCTACCGCCCGTCCGCCGCGTTTGGCGGCAGCCTTATCCTCACCAACGGCGACCAGACCGACACTGTCCTGTCGGCCCTGCAGGCGGGCGGAACCTTCCAGCAGGCGCTGGAAAGCCGGACCTTCGAGCCGGACGCCCCGCACTTCACCCCGCGCATCAGCGCCATGCTGACGCCCCTTCATGGCGGGTGTCTCGTCCGGATGTCCCTCCTGCGCGCCGCCGACGCCGCGGGCACGGCCTGCGACCGGCTGTATTTCACGTACCCCGGCATCCCCGGCCGGGGCCGCTTCCTGCACACCTACCGGGGCGACGGCAACCCGCTGCCCGCCTTTCTGGGGGAGCCGCTGCCCGTCTCCATCCCCCGGGACGCCGGTGCCTTCGCGGACGAAATCTGGAACAGCCTCAACGCGGACAACCGGGTCGCGCTCTGCGTGCGCGCGGTGGACCTCGCGTCCGGCGAATCGCGGTTTTACCTCAGGAACCGGCACCCTGCCTGAAAGGAGAACGCCATGACGGAGCTGCCGCTCAAGTACGGCTGCAACCCCAACCAGAAGCCCGCCCGGCTGTACCGGCGGGATGGGGGAATCCTGCCCTTCGAGGTGCTCAACGGGAACCCCGGCTACATCAACTTCATGGACGCCCTGAACGGATGGCAGCTGGTCCTGGCGCTCCGGGACGCGACGGGCCTAGCTGCGGCCGCCTCCTTCAAGCACGTCAGCCCGGCCGGCGCCGCCCTGGGCCTGCCGATGAACGGGGAACTGAAGCGGGCGCTCTTCGCCGACGGCGTCGACGGCCTGGACGACAGCCCGATCGCCTGCGCCTACGCCCGCGCCCGCGGCGCGGACCGCCTGGCCTCCTTCGGCGACTTTATCATCCTGAGCGAGCCCTGCGACCTCGCGTGCGCGAGGCTGATCGCCCGCGAGGTGTCGGACGGCATCGCCGCCCCGGGCTATGATCCGGAGGCGCTGGCCGTCCTGAAACAAAAGCGCGGGGGCGCCTACTGCATCATCCGGATGGACCGGGATTACCGGCCGCCGGAAACGGAAATCCGCGAAATCTTCGGCATCGCCTTCGAGCAGCGCCATAACGGCGCGCAGGTGTCGGGCGCGCTGCTCGGGAACCTGGTGACGAAAAGAAAGGCGCTGCCCGAGGGCGCGCGGCGCGATTTGCTGGTGAGCCTGGCCGCCCTGAAGTACACCCAGAGCAACTCCGTATGCCTGGCTGTGGACGGCCAGGCAATCGGCGTGGGCGCGGGGCAGCAGTCCCGGGTGGCCTGTGTCCGCCTCGCCTGCGACAAGGCGGACCGCTGGCGCCTGCGCCAGCATGAAAAGGTGTTGGCGCTGCCCTTCCTGCCGGGCCTCCGGCGCCCCGACAGGGACAACGCGGTGGACGCTTTCCTGGGGGAGGACGCCCGGGCGGCCTTCGGGGGCGGCCGCTGGCAGGGCCTGTTCACGCGGGAGCCGGACTACCTGGAGGGGGCGGAGAAGGAGCGCTGGCTGAAGGATTTTGGCGGCGTCAGCATGGGCAGCGACGCCTTCTTCCCCTTTGAGGACAGCGTCCTGCGCGCCTGGCAGAGCGGGGTGGAATACGTCGCCCAGCCGGGCGGCTCCGTCCGGGACGGTGAGGTCATCGACTGCTGCGACCGGCTGGGTATGGCCATGGCCTTCACGGGGCTAAGGCTGTTCCACCACTGAGGGACGGGGATGAACGTACTGGTCATCGGCTCCGGCGGCCGGGAGCACGCGCTGGTCAAGGCCATCGCCAGGAGCCCCCTTGCGGGGACGGTCTACTGCCTGCCCGGCAACCCCGGGATGGAGGAGGCGGTGCGCCTGCCCGGCGACCCCATGGACATCGCGCAGACCGTCCGGACCGCCCTGGAGCGCCGCGTCGGCTTGTGTGTGGTCGCGCCGGAGGACCCGCTGGACCAGGGGCTGGTGGACGCGCTGGAAGCGGCCGGTGTCCCCTGCTTCGGGCCGACCCGGGCCGCCGCGCGCATCGAATCCAGCAAGGCTTTCGCTAAGGAACTGATGTCGAGGGCCGGCATCCCGACCGCGCGCTACCGGGTCTTCGATTCCCTGGACGAGGCGGCGGCCTATGTCAGGACGCAGCCCTTCCCCCTGGTCGTCAAGGCGGACGGGCTGGCCAAGGGCAAGGGCGTCGTCGTCGCCGAAAGCCTGGCGGAGGCTGTCGGCGCGCTGGAGGATATGCTGTCCGGCCGCGCGTTCGGCCCGAGCGGCGTGCGCGTCGTCATCGAGGAGGCCCTGACGGGGCCGGAGGTTTCCCTGCTGTGCCTGACGGACGGGGAAACCGTCGTCCCGCTGCTGTCCGCCATGGACCACAAGCGCGCGTTGGACGGGGACCAAGGCCCGAACACCGGCGGCATGGGCGCCGTCGCGCCCAGCCCCCTCTTCGGCGAGGCTGAAACCCGGCAGGCTGTGGAAGAAATCCTGCTGCCCGCCGTCCGCGCGATGCGGGAGGCGGGCTGCCCCTTTTCCGGCTGCCTCTTCGCCGGGCTGATGCTGACCCCCGAAGGCCCCAGGGTGCTTGAGTTCAACGCCCGCTTCGGCGACCCGGAGACCCAGGCGGTGCTGCCCCTGATGGAGAGCGACCTGCTCGGCCACCTGCTGGCCTGCCGGGAAGGCCGGCTGAAGGATGAGACGGTGCGGTTCAGGCCGGGGAGCGCCTGCTGCCTGGTCTTCGCTTCGGGCGGCTACCCGGGTCCGTTTGAGACCGGGCTTCCCGTCCGGGTGGAGCCCCGGGGGGCGGAGGTGTGCTTCGCGGGGGTCAAGGAAATGGACGGGCAACTCGTGACCGCGGGCGGGCGCGTGCTCAGCCTGACCGCGGTGGGGGAAACCCTGGCCGGGGCCGTCGCCGGGGCATACCGCGCGGCGGACCAGCAGGCGTTTCCCGGCCAGCATATCCGCGGAGACATCGGCCGCAAGGCGCTTGGCATGAAGGGGGAGGCATGATCCGGAGACTGTATGTGGAGAAGCGGCGGGGGCTGGACCACGAGGCGCAATCGCTGCTGCGCAGCCTGAAGGAAAGCCTGCCGCTTGATGGCCTGCGGTCGCTTCGCGTCGTCAACCGCTACGATGTCGAAGGCCTGAACCGGGAGGAGTTCCATGACGCGGCGCTTACCGTATTTTCTGAGCCGCCGGTCGACCGCGCGTCCGGCAGCCTGAGGCTCCGGGCGGGCCAGCGGGTGCTCGCCGTGGAATACCTCCCGGGCCAGTTCGACCAGCGGGCGGACTCCGCCGCCCAGTGCGTCCAGATGCGCACCCTGGGCGAGCGCCCGCTGGTGCGCACCGCCCGGCTCTATGTTTTCTCAGGCAGCCTGGACGACGGGGCGTTCGAGGACGTCAAGCGCTTCCTGATCAATCCCGTCGAGGCGCGGGAAGCCTCCCTGGAAAAACCCAAAACGCTGCGGCCGCAGGTTACGCAACCTCCGGCGCCGCCCATCCTCGCCGGGTTCCGGGCGATGGACGGGCGGGGGATGGATGCCTTCCTGAAAGCGCACGCGCTGTCCATGGGCGCGGACGACCTGCAGGTCTGCGTGGACTACTTCGCCCGGGAAGGGCGGGACCCCAGCCTGACGGAGATGAAGGTGCTGGACACCTACTGGTCGGACCACTGCCGCCACACCACCTTCCAGACCGAAATCGACGCCGTCGCCTGCGACGACCCCCTGGTTTCAGGCACGCTCAAGCAATACCTGGACGTACGAAAGGAATTGGGGCGGGGGGAAAAGCCGGTCACCCTGATGGACCTGGCGACCGCCGTGGGCGCGTACTTGAAGCGGCAGGGCAGGCTCCCCGAACTGGACGAGTCCGAGGAAATCAACGCCTGCGCCATCCGCGCGCGGGCCGAAACCGCGCGGGGGCCCGAGGACTGGGTGGTGTTCTTCAAGAACGAGACCCACAACCATCCCACGGAAATCGAGCCGTTCGGCGGCGCGGCGACCTGCATCGGCGGCGCCATCCGCGACCCCTTGTCCGCCCGCGCCTATGTATACGCGGGGATGCGGGTCACCGGCTCCGCCGACCCGACCGCGCCCCTGTCCGAGACCCTGCCAGGCAAGCTTCCCCAGCGGCTCATTTCCACGGGCGCCGCCGCCGGTTTTTCCAGCTACGGCAACCAGATCGGCGTGGCGACGGGGTGCGTCAAGGAGTTTTACCATCCGGGGTACGCCGCCAAGCGGCTGGAGTGCGGCGCGGTGCTGGGCGCCGCGAAAGCCTGTCACATCCGCCGGGAGCGCCCCGCCCCGGGGGACGCGGTCATCCTGGTGGGCGGCCGCACGGGCCGGGACGGCTGCGGGGGGGCGTCCGGCTCCTCCATGTCCCACACCGTGGAATCGGTTGCGACGGGCGCCGCCCAGGTCCAGAAGGGGAACGCGCCGGAGGAGCGCAAGCTGCAGCGCCTGTTCCTGCGCCCGGAGGCGACCGCCCTGGTCAAGCGCTGCAACGACTTTGGCGCCGGCGGGGTGTCCGTGGCCATCGGGGAGCTGGCGCCGGGGCTCGATATCGACCTGGACCGCGTACCGGTCAAATACGAGGGGCTCAGCGGCACCGAGCTGGCCATCAGCGAGTCCCAGGAGCGCATGGCGGTGGTCTGCGCTGCCGCGGACGCGGAGCGCTTCATCGCGCTGGCCGGGGAGGAGAACCTGGAGGCCACCGTGATGGCGGCCGTCACCCAATCCCCCCGCCTCGTCATGCGGCACCGGGGGGCGGTCATCGTCGACCTGTCCCGCGCCTTCATCGACCGGCACGGCGCCCGGAAGCACGCTTCCGTCCGGATCACCCCGCCCGCCTACCGCCGGGAACGGCCGGCGCCCGGCTTCGCGCAATCCCTCCTTGCGATGGCCGGCGACCTCAACGTCTGCTCCCAGCGCGGGCTGGTCGAGCGCTTCGACAGCACCATCGGCGCGGCCACCGTCCTGTTCCCCCTGGGCGGCGCTCACCGGCGCACGCCGCCGTCCGCCATGGTGCACAGGCTGCCGGTGCCGGGCGGCACGGGCAGCGCGTCCTACATGAGCTTCGGCTTCAACCCCTTCATCAGTGAAAAAAGCCCCTACCACGGGGGTTACCTGGCCGTCGCCGAGTCGGTGTCCCGGCTGGTCGCAGCCGGCGCGCCGTTTGAGGCGGTCTACTTGAGCCTGCAGGAGTATTTCCCCAGCCCCATGGACGACCCGGAACGCTGGGGCCTGCCAATGGCGGCGCTGCTGGGCGCCTTCCGCGCCCAGACGGAGTTGGGCTGCGCGGCCATCGGGGGCAAGGACTCCATGAGCGGCACCTTCGAAGGCCTGGACGTGCCGCCCACCCTGCTCTCCTTCGCCATGACGGTGGCCGGCGAGGCGCGCGCGGTCTCGCCGGAACTGAAGGGAGCGGGCCGCGATTTGTGCTGGCTCCGCCCGGCGTACGGGCCGGACGGGCTGCCGGAGGCGGAATCCCTGAGGGAAACCTTCCGCACCGTGTCCCGCCTGCTGTCGGAAAAGAAGGCCGTATCCTGCCTGACCCCGGGCTGGGGCGGCGCGCTGCAGGGCCTGGCGCAGATGGCGGCCGGCAACGGCGTCGGCGTTGACATCAACGGCGAGGTCCCCCTGGAGGAGCTCGCCGCGGACGCCTACGGTTCCTTCATCCTCGAGATGGCGGTAGGCGCGTCGGCTGGCACCCCCCTGGGCCGCACCGTCGAGGCGCCGTCGCTGTCCTACCGGGGCGAGTCGGTGGCGCTCGCGGCGCTTCACGCCCTCGCGGACGGGAAGCTGGCTTCCGTCTTCCCGGAAACAACAGCGGAGAAGAGGGAAGCGATTCCCACCATCACGCACCGGCACGCCAAGCCGGCCAGGGGGCCCCGCTTCGCGCGGCCCAGGGTCCTGATTCCCGCGCTTCCCGGCACCAACTGCGAGCTGGACACCGCGCGCGCCTTTGAGAAGGCCGGGTGCGCGCCCGAGGTCTTCCTGGTCAAAAACCTGACCTCGCGCGCGGTGGAGGAAAGCGTGCGCGCGCTGGCGGCGCGCATCCGAAACGCCCAAATCCTGTTCATCCCCGGCGGCTTTTCCGGCGGGGACGAGCCGGACGGCTCCGGCAAGTTCATCACCGCCCTGTTCGGCAATCCCGCGGTCATTGACGCGCTGGAGGAATTGCTCCACACGCGCCGCGGGCTGGCGGGCGGCATCTGCAACGGCTTCCAGGCGCTGGTGAAAATGGGGCTGCTGCCGTCCGGGCGCTTCACCCGGCCGGGCGCGGACAGCCCGACGCTGGCGCACAACAAAATCGGGCGCCACCAGTCTAGGCTGGTCACCGTGCGCGTCGCGTCCACCCTCTCCCCCTGGTTTGGCCGGTATACGGCCGGGGAATGCCGCAGCATCCCCGTCTCCCACGGGGAAGGGCGCTTCCTGTGTACAAAGGCGCAGGCGGAGGCGCTGGCGGCGGCCGGGCAGATCGCCGCCCAGTACGCGGACGGCGCGGGCAAGCCCAGCATGGACATCCGGCACAACCCCTCGGGCTCCTTCTGGGCGGTCGAGGCGCTGACCTCCCCGGACGGGCGGGTGATGGGCAGGATGGGCCACGCGGAGCGGATGCTGGACGGCCTGTACCGCAATGTCCCCACCACCGGGGAAGACCCCCTCTTCCTTGCGGCGGCGGACTACTTTGCCTGACACGCGCCGTGCGCCGCCGGCTTCCCGGTTGGGCCCGTCCGTTAGTTCCGTCTGGCCGCGCGGGAATATTTTCCCAGGACTGGTTTCCGCCTCGGGCAACCCGCCTGCGGGCGTGTATAATCCCCTTCGGATTCTCGGCAAGGAGAGAGATGGATGTTTGATTTTTTCGGCGGCGGGAAGAGAAAACCGATGATGGACGCGGTCAGGGAAGCCCAGGCGGACCCGTCGACCCGCATGGTGGATGTGCGCAGCCCGGAGGAATACCGCAGCGGCCACGTCCCCGGCGCGGTCAACGTGCCGTTGGAGAACCTGCAGGACGCGCTCCGGCTGCTGGAGGACAAGAAGGCGCAGCTCTGCCTGTACTGCGCGTCCGGCGCCCGCAGCGCCATGGCGGTGTCCATGCTCAAGCGGATGGGGTATGAAAACTGCGTGAACGCCGGGGGCATCGGCGGGTATTCGGGCAAGCTGGAATACTGAGCTTCCTGGCTCAAGCCTTTGAACGCCCGGGCGCCCCTCTGGGGCGCCCGGCGCATGAAGCGGGCTGCGTCCGGTGGCTTTTGTCGCAGCCCTTCTTCCGCGCGGGTTTTGGGCTGGCACGTTGCCGGCATATCGGATATAATCACCGTGTCGGAACCAGGACGACTGCGCGCGTGAACCAGCACAGGAGGATCTATGAAGCCAGCCATCCGGACCCCTTTTTTTGAAACGAGCGTCAAGAACTACATCTACGGGGACGAGGTGCTGCGCTTCGCCCAGGCGGTGGACGCGGCGGCGAAGAAGTATGACGTCGACGCCCTGTTTATCGCCCCGTACACGGAAATCCGGCGCGTGCGCGAGCACTGCCCGAACCTGATTGTGCTGGCGCCTTATATGGACACCCTGAGGCCCGGCCGCGGCATGGCGGACGTGCTTCCGGAAGCCCTGAAGGCCGCAGGCGCCCAGGGTGTGGTCATCAACCACTGTGAACGCCCCATGACGCTCGCGGCCATCCGCATGACCATCGAGCGCGCGCGGGAGCTGGACATGCTCTCCTTTTGCTGCGCGGATACCGTCGACGAGGCGCGGGCCATCGCGCACTTCCATCCCGACATCCTCAACCCCGAACCCACGGAGCTGATCGGTTCCGGCCAGGCCAGCGACATGTCCTATGTCCGGGAGGTCATCGACGCCGTGAAGGCGATTGACCCCGCCATCCTGGTGGAGCAGGCGGCGGGGATTACCACGGCGCAGCAGATTTACGACTTTATCATGGCGGGCTCCGAGGCGGCGGGGTCCGCGTCCGGCATCCTGAAGGCGGAGCACCCCTTCCGGCTGCTGGACGAGATGGTGGCCGCGGTCCGCAGGGCGAAGGACGACCTGCAGGCGCGTCGCGCCTGAGAAGGCTAAGGAGGAGGTCGACATGGTTTATCGGGAAGCGGTCAAGCTGCAGTCCAACCACGGCGTGGTCACGTTCCACGACGTGACACAGCAGGCGAGGGACATCGTTGAGCGCTCGGGCATCAAGAACGGCATCGTCGTCGTCTACTCGCACCACACTACCTGCTGCGTCATCACCCAGGAGCGCGCCTTCGACCTGTCGATGACAGGCCTGGAAACCCTGCAGCAGGATTTTGTCGAGGTGCTGCGGCAATTGATTCCGGACCAGCGCAAGGAAGGCCTCTACCTCCACCCGGGGGAGAAGGCGCTCAAGTTCGCCGAGGAGCACGGGGAAGACGCCCGCGGCTGCCACAACACGGACGCCCACCTCCGTTCCGCCCTGGTCGGCCGCAGCGAAAGCATCGCGCTCATCGACGGGAAAATGGACTTGGGCGAGTTCGGCTTTATTTACTTTATCGACTTTGACCAGACGCGCGCCCGCGTCCGCACGGCGCAGATCACGGTCCTGGGCGACTGAGCCCGCCGGCTTGCAAAAAATGTCCGGCCGTTCCCGGCGCAGCGCCAGGAACGGCCGCTTTATGGTTTGGCTTTCCGCCGGCCGGCCGGCTGCGCGCGCTCTTCCGCGGCCAGCAGGACGGCGACCTTGTTTTTATCAAGCGCCGCGGACAGGGCTTCATCCGGCGCGGCGTTGGTGACGATGCCGCTGATTTCCTCCAGGCCGGCGTAGGCCACCAGGGCGTATCGCCCGAACTTGCTGGCGTCCATCAGCGCGTAGCGCAGGTCCGAGCGCGCGATCACGCGGGCGTTCAGGCTGGAGATGCTCAGCTGGTTGGAGCAGAAACCCATTTGCGCCGTCAGCCCCTCGCAGCCGAAAAAACTCTTTGTGAAATGGAAGGGGCTGACGTAGCGCTCGGTCAGGGGTCCCGAGAAGTCGCGCCGCCCGGGGTTGTATTCCCCGCCGGCGAGGATGACGCGGCATTGGGCGCGGGCGGCCAGCACCTGGACGTTGGCGATGGAGTTGGTCACGATGTTGAGCGAGGTGAAATCCCCACTGGCGATGCGCCGGCTCAGCGCGAGGGCCATCTGCATCACCGTGGTCCCGCTGTCCAGGAAGACGGTGTCCCCGTCCTGCACCAGTTCCGCCGCGGCGGCCCCGATGCGCCGCTTCTCCGCGGAGAATGTCTTTTCGCTGTTTTCAAACGAATAGCCGCGTGCGCCGCCGTACAGCTGGACGCCGCCGTAATCCCTCACGGCGGTTCCCTTTTCTTCCATGCCGCGGAACAGCCGCCGGACCGTGGCGGCCGAGACGTCGAGGGCTTTGGAGGCTTCCGCCGTCGTGATGCGGCGGGTTGCGCCCAGCAGGTTGAGCAGGTACTGCTCGCGCTCCGTCATCTTATTCATCCGGATGCCCCATTTCGTCATCAATATGTTCGGTTCAATCATAATACCGGCTGTTGCGCTGGTCAAGACCTGCGAAAGAAACGGATTCTGACGGAACCGCTCAGGTTGTTGACCCGCGCTATCTCTTGTGTTAGGATGGCTTCAACAGAAGCGCCCCCATAAAGGGCAATAGCGTCCATGCGCCGGAACGGCTTTCCGGACAGGCGGAGAATCCATCGATGGCACGACACCTGCTGGGGATTGACGTCGGTACGACGGGAACCAAGACCATGCTCGTCCGGGAGGACGGTCGTTTTGTCGCGCACGCCTACGCCGCCTACCCGCTTTCGAACCCGGCGCCCGGGATGTCGGAACAAAACGCGCAGGACTGGTGGCACGCGGTCAGAAAGACCGTGCGGGAAGTGATGTCCGCCATCAGCCCGGGGGACGAAGTGGCCGCCCTGTCCCTGTCGACCCAGGGCGGGACCATGGTCCCGGTGGACGGGGAGGGGACGCCGCTGCGCCCCGCCATCGTATGGAACGATACCCGCTGCGCGTCGCAGCGGGCGCAGTTCATCTCCCGGTTTGGCGAAGACCGGATGTATCGCGCTTCCGGATGGAAACTGGGCAAGGGGCTCAACGCGCTGGAGATTGCGTGGGTCCGGGAGCACGAGCCGGAGGTGTTCAAGCGGGCACGGTACTTCCTTTCGGTCCCGGACTACCTGTCCTTTCATTTGACCGGCGCCTGCCACGTGGACATGAGCAACGCGGGCATCAACCAGCTCGCCGACATCCGCAGGAAGGCCTACGACCCGGATTTGATGGCTTTTGCGGGCGTAGACGAGTCCCAGATGGCGCGGCTGGCCGATTCCGGGCAGCCGCTGGGCTACCTGACGGAGCAGGCCGCACGGGAACTGGGCGTTGGCGGGCGGGTTTTGCTGGTCACAGGCGCGCACGACCAGTACGCCGCGTGCCTCGGCGCGGGGGTGACCGGGCCGGGAAGCGCGATGATCGGCAGCGGGACCGCCTGGGTCGTCACCGCGCTCAACGACGCGCCGGATTTCTCCAGGGGATTTGCCCAGTCTCGCTCTGCCCTTCAGGATCTATGGGGCTCCCTGGTGTCCCTGTCGACCGGGGGGGTTTGCCTGGACTGGCTTTTACACAGTGTCATCGGGCCGGAGCCGGCGCCCGAAAAGCCGGACTACGACCGGCTCAACCGGGAAATCGCGCGCCTGAATGCCGGCGCGGACGGCCTGATGTTCTTCCCCTACTTCGGCAGCGCCAGCCTCCCCGTTCCCCCCGCGGACTGGCACGCCGGCTTCCTGGGGATGGATCTGTCCCACAACCGCTATCACCTCGCGCGCGCGGTGATGGAGGGGGTCGCCTGCCACATCGCGTGGGTGCTGGAACAGTTCCCGGGCGGCGGGCAAACGCCCGTCGTGCTGTCCGGCGGCGCCGGCAAAAGCGCGCCCTGGCGCCAGCTGCTGGCGGACATGCTGGACCGCCCGTTGCGGATTCCGGCAAACCCCGACCTGCCCTGCGTCGGCGCGGCCGTCCTGGCCGGCGTCGGCAGCGGGGTGTTTGCGGACGCCCGGCAGGCGCTGGACAGGATGAGCGGCAGGGAGACAACGGTGAGCCCCATCCCGGAAAACGTGGCCGCCTACCGCCCCTACCAGGCGCGCTACCGGCGGCGGGCGGAAGGCCTGGCCGCGCTTTATTCCGAATAGCTTCGGGCAACCGATGCGAAAATAAAAGGAGGACACGCTATGACCATGAGGAGATTGCTCGCTGTCTGCTGCATGCTGGCCTTGCTGGCTTCGTTCGGGCTGGGCCTGGCCGAGGAGAAAAAGCCGGTCACGCTGCAAGTCAGCATCGTGGAAACCGACTGGCTTGACGCCTGGGAAGACGGCATGAAGCCCGCATTCGAGGCAGAATACCCGTGGATTACGCTGGAAGCGGTATCGCTGGGTGAGGAAAAGCGCATTTTCCACGCGACGCGCGCGGCGGCAAACGACCTGCCCCCCGTGTTGCAGACCGACGTGGGCGGCATCTACTACGAGTTGATTGACGCCGGCAGGATTCTGGACCTCTCCGGCTACGAGGCCGCCGCCAGCATCCCCCAGTCCTACAAGGATGCGTATACCTACAACGGTGTTCTGTTCGGCTTGACGCAGGGCGCCGCGTTCGACGCGCTGTACCTGAATATGGCGATTCTGAAGGAAGCGGGATGGGAAGCCGCGCCTGCCAACTGGGATGAGTTCATCCAGTGCTGCAAGGATGTCATGGAGAAGACCGGCAAGGCCGCCGTCACGGTGGCGGGCGCCAAGTCGACGACCATCTGGATGCCGTTTGAAACCATCCTGCTCAACGTAGCCGGCGAAACGCTGGGAGCCGGCGTCTACGAAGAGCAAATCCGCAAAGGAACGCTGGATGTCAGCGCCTTCCCCGCCGTTGCCGAGCGGCTGGACCAGCTGGCTCCCTACATGATGACCGGCTCCTCTCAAAACACCGAAGATGACGTGACTGCCGTCATGGCTGAGGGCACCTGCGCGATGGCCATTGCCGGCAACTGGACTGCCAACAACATCACCAACGCCATTGCCACCGCCACGGGCGACATCGCCAACGCGCTGATGATTGTTCCCCCGTTCAATGATCCGGGCAAGAAAGTCTGGCTGGCTGCGACGCCCGAGAGCGCGATCGGCGTCTCCAAGGTCGACGACCCGGGCCTCGCCGAGGCGCGCGACATCTTCTTTGAGTGGCTGTACAGGCCTGAAAACTTCAAGTGGATTCAGAACGCCCGCGGCACGCTGCCCGTGCTGGCCAACATGACCGCAGACCAGGTTGTGCTGCCCGACGCCGTCAAGGTCTTCAGCGCGGCGACGCAGGATGCCACGACGTTCTCCATGAGCTTCAACAACGTGACCGAGACCGTCAACCTCGACATCCAGACCGCCCTGGCGGACCTCTTCTCCGGGAACGCCACAGGTGCCCAGACCGTGGAGCGCATCCAGGCCCTGTATTCGGCGGACCCCCTGATTAAGTAATATCCGGCGGACCTGTCACAGGGGTGAGGTGTTTCACCTCACCCCCGTGACCCAGGATTACTCAGTACAGTTTTTATTCCCCAATGGTTCACAAAGATTGCATGGTGGTTATGAATAATTCTACCAAAAGACTGGCAAGGGAGCCGGCGGCGAACCGAACGCCGTTTCAGCGAAGGCGCAGTGTCACGGGCGTCCTGTTCCTGGTTCCCACGATGCTGCTGGTCGGCGTCTTCATCGTCTGGCCGCTGATTGACGTCATCATCCTCAGCTTTTATGACTGGAACGGCGTGTCCACCACCATGTCGTTCGTCGGCCTGGAGAATTTCAGGAGCCTTACGGATCTCCCGGGCTTCTGGGAAATGGCTTCCGGCACCGTCGTCTACGCGGCAGGGGTGACCGCGCTGACCGTGGTGATTTCCTTTTTTGTCGCGCTGGGGCTGGATAAGAAGGGCAAGGGCCGGATCAACCGCAGCTTTCTCCGCGCGATGTGGTTCCTGCCATGCCTTCTGAGCATGATGGTCGTCGGCATCCTCTGGCGCATCATGTACAACTACAATACCGGCGTCATCAACAACTTGCTGGCTGCGGCGGGGGCGAAGCCGGTCAACTGGCTGGAAACCTACGGCGTCACGCGCTGGGCCATCATTGTCGCGAGCGTTTGGGCACAGTTGGGCATGTGCGTAGTCATCTTCCTGGCCGGGCTGCAGTCCATCCCGACAGAGCTCTATGAGGCGGCGAAAATCGACGGCGCCAGCGGGCTGCAAAGGTTTACAAACATCACGTTCACAATGATGGCGCCGTCCATCACCATCAACGTGCTGACGACGTCCATCACGGCTTTCAAGATGTACGAGCTACCGCTCACCGTGTCCAACGGCCTTCCGGGGTACCATACACGGCTGCTCACTCAGAAAATACATGACCTGGGATTCAAGGCAATCGACTTAGGGCGCGGAAGCGCCTTGTCCGTTGTGCTGATTGTGGTTATCACGGTGATTTCGATTGTCCAGCTGACGTATCTGCGCAGGCGGGAGGACATCTACTGATGAAAAAGAGGCGTTTCGTCAGGATTGTCCTGGGAGAGTTCGGCCTCGTCCTGCTGACCCTTCTGATTCTGCTGCCCGTTTATTACTTCGTCATCGGCTCGTTCAAGGCGCGGATGGATATCGTGAAGTACCCGCTCCAGATTACGTGGCCCATGGTCAGCAGTGTCGGGTTTAAGAACTTCGCGTACGCGTTTGACCGGATTAAGATGTTCTCAGCGCTGACGAATACGGCCATGATTACGGGAAGCGCTCTGGTCATCGTCGTGGTGTGCGGCTCGCTCGCGGGGTTCGTCATCGCGCGCATTGACCGCAGGATGTTCAGGCTGTTCTACACGTTCCTCATCGGGCTGATGGTCATTCCGTTCATCGGGTGCCTGATTCCCCTCGTTGTGCAGTCCACGAAGCTGGGCACATACAATACGCTGCTGGGCTGCATCCTCATCCAAGCGGCATGGAACCTGCCGTTCGCCGTTTTCCTGTTTACGGGGTTCATGCGCGGGCTGCCCAAGGAACTCGAGGAAGCCGGCTACATCGACGGATGCTCGATGATCAGCGTGTACCTGCGCATCTTCCTGCCGCTGCTGGCGCCGATTACCGCGACCTGCTGCATCCGGGCGGGCGTGGGGATGTGGAACGATTATCTCGTCAGCAGCTCCCTGCTCAACGGGGTGCAGACACCGACGCTGATGGTGGGCGTGAGCATGTTCTTCGGCGCGCGCAGAACCGAATACGGCTATGCGTTCGCGGGTATCATCATGGCTTCGTTGCCGATGATAGTGATGTATGTGTTTCTGCAAAAGTATTTTATCAAGGGGCTGGTGGCGGGCGCGGTCAAGGGCTAGCGCACACCGCTCAATGCCCTCGCGCCGGAACGCGGGACGGGCAGAGGGCACAACGGCAGTTTAAAGGAGAAGAACAAATGTCATTATTCCCGGTTTATGATGTCGACCGGCAGGTGTATGAGACAGAACTCCGAGATTTCCTCCCGCAAAAAATCATCGATATCCACACGCACATCTGGCTGGACAGCCTGCACGCCCGCAAGGCGCCGGCGCCCGGCGAGGTCAAGCGCACCGTCACCTGGCCCTCGCTCGTCGCCCGCGACAACAGCCTGGAGGACCTGCAGGAAACCTACCGGCTGATGTTTCCCGGCAAGGAAGTGACGCCGCTGATGTTCGCCAGCGCCAAGCGCGATTCCCTGGACGCCTGCAACGCCTATGTGCGCGAATCCTCAACGAGGAGCGGCTACCCCGCGCTGTACTACTCCCGGCCGGAGGAGACCGCGGACGGGCTGGAGGCGAAGCTGCGGGAAGGCGGGTTCCTGGGCCTGAAGTCCTACCTGGACCTGGCGCCGGACTACCTGCCCGAGGCGGAAATCCGCATTTTCGACTTCTTTCCCAAACACCAGCTGGAGCGGATGAACCGCCTGGGCGCCATCGTGATGCTCCACATCCCCCGCCACGCCCGCCTGAAGGACCCCGTCAACCTGGCCCAGATTCTCGAAATCAAGGCCCTCTTCCCCAAAATCCGCCTGATTATCGCGCACATCGGGCGGGCGTATACCCAGAGCGACGTCGGCAACGCCTTCGAGGTGTTGTCCGCCTGCCCGGACCTGATGTTCGATTTCTGCGCCAACACCTGCGAGTACGCCATGACCCGGCTGCTGGAAACGGCGGGGCCGGAGCATGTCCTCTTCGGCAGCGACATGCCGATTCTCCGGATGCGCACCCGCCGGATTGAGGAAAACAACACCTATATCAACCTGATTCCGCCCGGCTTGTACGGGGACCCGAAACAGGACAGCCACCTGCGCGAGGTCTCGGAGGAGGAGGGGAAACGGCTGACCTTCTTCATGTATGAGGAGCTGCTGGCGTTCAAGCGGGCCGCGAAGACGGTAGGGCTCGGGAAGCGGGACTTGGAAAACGTGTTTTACGGCAACGCGCGCCGGCTGATTGACGGCGCGAAGAAGGACATCTTTCAAGGCTGACGGGAGGGAATATGGGCATCAAGATCGGTTATCTGCCGCTGTATATCAAGCTGTATGACGACAGCGACCCGGCCTACCGCGACCCGATGGTCGAGCATATGAACATGCTCGTCCAGATGCTGCGCAGCGAGGACCTGGACGTCGTGGTGGCGGACGTCTGCCGGCTGAAGGAGGAGTTTGACGCGGCCGCCCGGATGTTCAACGAGGCGGGCGTGGCCGCGGTCGTCACCCAGCACCTGGCGTACTCTCCGTCCCTGGAGGCGATTGAGGCCCTGCTCTCCATCCGGGCGCCCATCATCGTGCTGGACACCACGCCGGATTACGAGCTGATTTCAACCGCGGCCTACAAGAACGGGATATCGGCCAACCACGGCATCCACGGGGTCCAGGACATGTGCAACCTGCTGCGCCAGCGGGGGCGGCAGTACCAGATTTGCGCGGGGCACGCGCTGCACGGCGACGTCATCGCCAGGACCGCGGGCCTTTGCCGCGCGGCTGCGGTCAAGCGGGCTTTTGAAACCGCGCGCGTGGGCGCCGTCGGCGGTGCCTTCGAGGGGATGGGGGATTTCTTTGTCACGCCGGAGCGGCTCCGGGCTTCCATCGGCGCCGAGGTGCTCTACATGGACGGGGACGCCGTCAAAAAGCACCTGGCCGCGGTCACGCCGGAAGAAATCGACCGCGAAATCGAAGGGGACAAACGGCGCTTCACCTTTGAAATCGACGACGAGGCAAGCTATCGCGACGCTGTGCTGTCCGGGCTCGCCGTCCGGAAATGGGCGGAGGAGAACCGACTGACGGCGTGCACCGTGAACTTCCTCAACCTGGACCGGCACGGCCTGCCCAAGATGCCCTTCGCCGAATGCTCCAAGATGCTGGCGCGCGGGCTGGGCTACGCGGGGGAGGGCGACGTGCTGACCGCGGCCTTTGTCGGCGCCCTGCGCGGCGTCTACCCCAACACGACCTTCACGGAGATGTTCTGCCCCGACTGGAAGGAGGACGTCATCCTGCTCAACCACATGGGCGAAGTCAACCTGAACCTCGCCCAGTGGAAGCCCGTGCTGCGCAGCGTCCCCTTCAACTACAACGCCTGCGGGACGACGGCGGCCGCCTACACCTGCCTGCGCCCGGGCAAGGCGGTTTTCGCCAACCTGGCGCCCATGGGCGAGGGCTACACCCTGACCGTGACGCCCGTCGAGATGCTGGACGTTGGGCTGGAGTTCGGCGCCTACCGCCATTCCATCCAGGGGTGGATGAAGCCGGTCAAGCCGCTTCCGGACTTCCTGAAGGAGTTTTCCATGGCCGGCGGCACGCACCACTCCGTCCTGGTGTACGACGCCGACTGGCAGGAAATCGCCGCCTTCGGCGGCATGATGGGGTTCGAGGTGGTTCATATTCTTTGATTCTGTTCTTTCCGGGAGCGGGAAAGGGCTGAGCCGTTTTTATTTTCACAGGAGGTGAGCGGAAGGTGAAAAGAACGTATCGCATGGGTGTCATCGGCCTGGGCATGGGCGTCAACATGCTGCCTGTGAACAACCATCCCGAAATTGACATCAAGGTGACCCACGTCGCCGGAACGGAACGAAGAATTCCATTCATGAAGGACTTGCAGGCGAAATACGGCCTGGCGGGCTGGACGACAGATTATCAAGAGCTGATCGGCAACCCGGAAATCGATATCATTGGCGTTTTCACGCCCGACGCCATGCACTTCGAGCAGTGCAAGGACGCGATCCTTGCCGGGAAGCACGTCATCTGTACCAAGCCGATGGTCGTTTCCCTGGAAGAAGCAAAGGAATGCGTACGGCTTGTCGATCAGAAAGGGGTCAAGTTCCTGGTTGGGCAGACCATGAGGTATGAGCCGCAGTTTGCGGCTCTGCGGACGGTTTACGACAGCGGGGAGCTGCGCGACGTCTTCATGGGGGAAGCCCATTATGTCCATGACATGCGCCCGGTATATGACTTTACCCCGTGGCGGGGGGAGATGCCGCAGGACCTGATCTACGGCGGCCTTTCCCACCCGGTCGACGCGCTGCGCTGGTTCTTCGGCGACGTGGAGGAGGTCAGTGCGCTGGGCGTTGACAGCAAGATGCTGGTTGCGGCTTCCGGGCGCCCATACGGCGATTTTTGCAACTATGTCGTGAACATGAAGTTCAAGAACGGCGTCATCGCGCGCTGCCTTGCGGCTTACGGGATTGTGGAGCCCCCGATGCCGATGATGGGAATCACGCTGTACGGCACGGGGGGGACCGCGGTCTCGGAGTTCAGCGACTTTCTGGGCGGAAGCGTAAAGGTGACCTATGACAAGTTCGAAGTGAAATCGCCCTTCGTCAGCCAGTATCCGCCGGAGACGGAGGGCTCGTTCGGCCATGGCAGAACGTCTCTCCGGTATTTGCAGCACTTTGCCGACTGCCTGAAGAACGGCAAGGAACCGCAGCCCGGGGTCAGGGAAGGCGCGAAAACCATATCGACTTGTTCAGCGGCCTATGAATCGATGAAAACCGGAAAAGTCGTAAAGGTGACGAATGATTTTTAGGGCTGTTCAGTCGATGGGACGCGAGGCGGCGGCAGAGACCCTGACAAGCCGGCGGGTTTTGCGGGGAGAGCAATGGATAAAACATTGAGAATCGGCGTCCTGGGCGCCTTTCGCGGCGCGGATTTTATCCGGGAGCTGCAGGCGGTCCCGAAAGCGAAAGCCGTCGCTGTTTGTGACAGAAATCAGTCGCATCTCAACCATGCCAGCCAGTACTTCCCCAAGGACATGCGGGTGTTTGGCGACTATGAGGCCATGCTGGACAGCGGGCTGGACGCGGTGATTCTCTGCAACTCCTTTCACGAGCACGCCCCGGCGGCAATCCAGGCGCTGCACAAGGGAATCGCGGTCTTTTCCGAGACGCTGCCTGCGTCCACGCTCAGGGAGTGTGTGGAGTTGGTGGAAGCGGTCGAGAAATCGAAGGGGTATTACGCCCTTGCGGAAAACTATCCATATTTTAAGACTAACCTGGAAATGCGCAGGGTTTATCAAAGCGGGGTCCTGGGCAAAGTCGCCTATGCCGAAGGCGAGTACGTCCACCCGATGAACGCCGAAGCCGCCAGGAAATACTGCCCTTATCCAACACACTGGCGCGCAAGCTTGCCTAAAACGTACTACCTTACGCATTCCCTGGCCCCGCTTATGTACATTACCGGTCTGATGCCCAAAAAAGTGATTGGGAAACTGGCGTTTCCGGGCGATGCGCAGGTTTTGGACAACACCCCGGATGCTTATGCGGGGGTGATGCTGGTTGAAATGGAGGGCGGCGCCCTGTTCAGGGTCTTTGGCTCGGCGTCCTTTGGCCCGATGGGCAACTGGTACCGGCTGGGCTGTGAAAAGGGAGGAATCGAATCCGTCAGGGGCTCGAACGACCTGGTTCGCTTCATCGTCAACCCATGGCAAAACACGCGCGATGAAAGCCGGAACGCGGAAGAATGCGTCTACTTGCCCAAGGTCACGGAAATCGATCGGCGGGCGACACACAGCTGGCTGCGTCAGGATGACTTCGGCCACTGGGGCGGGGACCAACGGATGATTTCCGATTTCGTCGACGACCTGTTGTTCGGCAGGAAGCCCTTCATGGACGTGTACCGGGCGACGGCGCTGACTGCCACGGGCATCCTCGGGTGGCGAAGCGTGCTGCAGGACAGCGCCCAGATTCGCATCCCGGATTTCCGCGCTTTATCCGACCGGGAAACGGCGCGAGGCGACGACCGGTCCCCCTTCTACCGGGAAGGCAAAGAACCCGACCTGCCTTTTACCGATCGGCCTTAATTCCGCAAAATCATCATCCGTCAATGGATGATAATAAATATTGGGAGGGACAATCCATGAGAAGAGGCGTTTCTTTGCTGCTGATTCTGACCATGATGCTCAGTTTAGGACTTTTTGCTCATGCGGAGGAGAAAGTCACCATCGAGTGTTATACGGTCAAAACGGAGAACCTGGAGGCCTGGGAAGAGATCGAGAGCCGTTTTGAAGCCCTGTACCCGAACGTCGATATTGAGCTGATCACCCTGGAGTTCAGCTCCGGGAGCAGCGAATTCCTGACCAGCCGCATTGCGGCCAACAACCTGCCTGATTTGCTGCAGATTTCGCAAAGCCCCACTTTCCGGACCCTCATCAACGAGGGGAAAATCCGCGACCTCAGGGACTTTGCCTGCGCTGAGAACATCCCGCAGACCTACAAGGATTTGCTGACGTACAACGGCGTTCTGTTCGGCCTTGCGCAGGGGGCTGCGTTCGCGACGATGTACTACAACATGGACATCCTTGCGAGTGCCGGATGGGACAGAATCCCCGAGAACTGGGAAGAACTGCTCCAGTGCTGCGCGGACATCGCGGAGAAAACGGACGCCGCACCGATTGTGACCTCCGGCCAGCACCATACCCTGATCCACTTCCTCGTCGACCTGACCGTCGCCAACACCTGCGGCGATGAATTGGGCGTCGGGCAGTACGAAGAGCTTTTCAAAGCCGGTAAATTCGACTTTACGGCATACCCCGCGATTGAGGAAAAACTGGCGGCTATCGCCCCCTATTTCATTACCGGCGCCGCGTCCATGATTGAGGACGATTGCGCAACCACGATGGCCGACGGGCTGGCCGCCATGTGCCTGGCGGGCAACTGGACGGCGGCTTCCGTTTGCGACGCGATTGCGGAAAGCACCGGCGACGAATCCAAGGTGGCCGCTTCCCTGCCTCCTTTCAACGAGGCCGGCAAGCAGGTCTGGGTAAGCGTCGCCCCGGAGGACGGGTTCGGCATCACCGTCTCGGATTCGCGTTCCGCGGCCGAGCAGGAGATGATTGACGTGTTCTTCGAGTGGCTGTACCAGCCTGAAAACTTCCGACTGATCCAGAATTCCTCCGGCTCCGTGCCTGTTCTGACGACCATGACCGAAGACCAGATCGTGTTGCCCAAGCCAATCGTCCCCGTCGTGGCGCCGATGAATGCTGCGCCCAGCGTTCTGATGGGCTTTAACATCTGGACCGCGGAATATGACGATATCGCCAACAAGCAGCTGTGCGACCTGCTTTCCGGCAACACGACTGCGGACGTTGTTGTCAAGGCCTTGTGGGAGGCTGAGCAAAAGTATCCGGTGAACGCCAATTAAGGCTCTTGTCTTCTGCTTCCCTCCGGCAGGGATTGCCGGAGGGAAGCCCGTTCGCGCGCCGTCGACGCATCGGCACGAATGCAGGGCTGCCAAAACGATGATAAGGAAACTGAAATGCTGAAGAGGACAGGGGTCGAGTATGTCCATCGCAGAAACTGCGTCATTTTTCTGATACCCGCCTTCGTCCTGATGGTGGTTTTTGTCGTTATGCCCCTTGTCGACGTCGTCAGTTACAGCTTTACGGACTGGGACGGCATCAGCCAGAAAAAGAACTATATCGGGTTTGACAACTACAAGGCCTTGCCTCAAATGGAAGGCTTCTCCGATATGCTGGTCGCGACGTTCGCATTCGCGATTGGCATGACCTTTGTTACGATCGTGGTGTCATTCCTGGCGGCGCTTGTGCTAGATAAAAAAGGGAAAGGCCGCCTTCCGAGGGGGCTGATGCGCTCCTTATGGTTTATCCCCTCGCTCCTGTCCGGGACCGTGGTGGGAATCCTGTGGCGCATCATGTACAACTACCACAACGGCGTCATCAACAAGGCGCTGACCACCCTTGGCATTGAGAGAATCAACTGGCTGGAAACCTACGGTGTTACGAACATCGCCATCATCCTGGCGGCTGCGTGGGTGCAAACGGGGCTGTGCATCATCGTCTTTATGGCGGGGCTCCAGAGCATCGCGACGGAAATGTATGAAGCGGCGTCCATTGACGGGGCGAAGGGGAAACAGGTACTTCGCTATATCACGCTGCCTTTGATGGCCCCTTCGATTACCATCAACGTCATCACTACGACAATCGGCGCGTTCAAAGCCTATGAGCTGCCCTTTTTTATATCCAAGGGCCTGCCGGGCAGCAGCACCCTGCTTTTGACTGGCAGAATCAGCTTTTACGCGATACAGGCGAACAGATACGGGTTCGGCTCTGCCCTGGCCGTCATGCTGATCCTGATTATCGCCGCTTTCTCCCTGATGCAGCTGTTGTACTTGCGCAAGAGAGAGGATATCCATTGATGCAGAGGAAAAACAGATTCTCCCCGAAAGGCTTGCTTGAAGAGTTCCTCCTGCTGTCAATGACCGCAATTATGGTTTCCCCGCTGTTTTATGTGATGATCGGCGCGTTCAAAAACCGGAGTGACATCGTCAAGTTTCCGTTCAGCATCAACATGGAGATGTTCACCCTCGAAAATTTCCCGACAGCGGTCAGGCGGATGGACTTCTTCGAATCCTTGCTGAACACGTCGGTCATCACGGTGCTTTCCTTGCTCTTCGTCATCATCGTCGCATCGCTGGCTGGTTTTGCAATCGCGCGCGCAAAGGGGAAACTGTTCAACACCTTTTATGCCGCGACGATGACGCTGATGGTCATCCCCTTCATCAGCTGTCTGATTCCGGTAATCGTTCAGGCGAACCGGCTGGGGATTTACGGGAGCATCTGGGGCTGTATCGCGTATGAGGCGGCCTGGAATCTGCCGCTGGCCATCTTCCTCTACACGGGCTTCATGCGCGGCCTGCCGCACGAGCTGCAGGACGCGGCGTACATCGATGGGTGCAGCACCTTCAAGGTGTACAGCAAGGTGTTCCTGCCCTTGCTGGCGCCCGTCACCGCCACCTGCTGCATCCGCTGCGGCGTCGGGATGTGGAACGACTATATTCTTGCGCGCAGCATGCTCAACAGCGTCAAAAATCCGACCCTGATGGTGTCAATCTATGCGTTTTTCGGGGATCGGGCGAACGAGTATGGCCTCGCGTTCGCGGGGATTATCCTGGCAAGCGCCACGCTGGTCGTCGTCTTTGTCCTTCTGCAGAAATACTTCATCAAGGGTATCGCCGCCGGCGCGGTGAAAGGATGATCGGCATTCTGCCGGCAAAGTCATACGTTCCGCCGAGAGCGGCCCTCGATTGATCGCTGGAATCCCTCGAATGCAGCCGGCGCTGAAGCGCAGGGAAGCGAAGCATATTGGCAAGCCATCTCTGCCGCCCGGTTCTAATGCCGGCTTTTGGGCTGCTGTTCACCTGCCCGGCCCCTGCATGAACGCTTGAATCGGTAGTTTGTGCTGTCGGGCTTGCCTATGCTGAACGAATATTAAACGCACGGAGGGGATGGGATTTTTCATGGCTCCGCTCAGCCGAAACAACGGGGTGAAGCCCGGAGCCTGCGCCGCGTGAAAGTGGCATCGCGGAGACGCCAAAAGGCTTCCCATCAAAGCGTTTGCGATTAAGGTTGGTATTCGTATTCATTGATTCGGTTTAATACCGAAAGAAAGGAGCTGCGCGCGGCGGCTCCTTTCGGGGTATTGGGAATTGGAGGGTTTTACAGCTCCCACGCCCCCAGCCCGGCAGTCCAGCTGCCGAAGGGGCGGGCGATGGCTTCGCTGACGTAGCAGACCCCCTTGCCCAGCCGCATGATGGTGGCGGGGCATTCCATGGAAATGGGCCCGTAGAGCTGGATGCGGGAAACCATGCGCTGCCAGGAATCCCCGCCGGGGTTTACGAAGTTGTGCACCTCAAAGCGCTCCCGCGCGTTGACGATGTCCCGCGGCCCGATGGTCACCGCGCGGGGCGGCACCGCCCAGACGTCCCCGGAGGCGCCCATGGGAGCGAAGAGGGAATTTTCGCAGATGGTCAGCGGCGTTTCCGTCGTCAGGCGCGAGCCCAGCTTGCAGAACTCCTCCAGGGTCTCCGCGTGGAACTCCGGCGCGCCCGGGTCGATAAACGCGGTGTGGCCGGGCCACCCCGTGGCGGAATACACCACGTCCGCTCCGCCGCCCCCCACCTCCTCGATGATGGAGGAGTAGACGTTGTTCCCCTTGTTCTCATTGGTGAACACGTGCCAATGTTCCACATCGGGGCGCAGCTCCGGGTCGATGCGGCCGTAGAAGTGCCTGCGGAAGGAGTAGCCCAGCCCCGCGCCGTAGGTCAGCGGCGCCACGTTGCCGTCCTCGTCCGCCCACTCGTCCATGGCGAAGGCGTGCACGTTGCGGCAGTCGACCCGGTAGCGGTTGATCATCTCTGCGATCGCCTGGTACGCCCCCGGCCACTGGTTCGGGAAGATCATCGTCAGCGGGGTGTCGTTCCGGTCGCTGAGAAAAATGCGGTGGAAAACGTCCTGCACCATGACCAGCGTCGGGTCCAGCACGACGCGCACGCTGTAGCCGTTCTCGTTGGTGTATTCCATTTCGCTTCGGGGGATGTTCCTCACGCGTTCCAGCACTTCAGGGGCGTGCCGGGGCAGCCAGGGGGCGGGGCTGAACTTGAATTCCGATTGGTTCATGGGAAGACCTGCCTTTCTATTGAGTTGCGTTTTCACCCTTGTGCCTGCCGGGCTCAGTTTTGCCGGCGCCGGTTCGCCTCGTCGATGGCGACGCTGACCACCATGATGCTGCCGATGAGCACGTTTTGCAAGTTGGTGTCGATGCCAAACAGCGTCAGCGCGTTCGCGATCAGCGCCATCAGCAGGATGCCCAGGAAGGTGCCCAGGATGGAGCCCTCGCCGCCGTTGAGGGAGACCCCGCCGATGAGCAGGGCGGAAATCACGCGGAACTCGACGCCCTGCCCCAGGGAGGCGGGCGCCGAGCCATAGCGGGAAATGGCCAGGACGCCGGCGAACGCGGCGCACAGCCCGATGAGCATGTACAGCACAAAAGTGAAACGCTTGACGTTGATGCCGGACAGTTTGGCGCTTTCCGGGTTGGAGCCGATAAAGTACGCCTGATGGAAAAAGGAGACGTATTTGAGCAGGAAGGCGGTTACGGCGGTGATAATCAGCATCGAGGCCAGCAGACTGGGGAGGCCCAGAAAGCCCAGGAACTGGTTTTCCTGCACGAGCGCCTTGAAGTCCCGCGGGAAATTGGAGAGGGTGGAGGAGTTGATGATCATCAGGCCGACGCCCTTGAACGCCATCCAGGTGCCCATGGTCGCAATCATCGGAAGCACCTTCAGCCGGACGACGCAAAACGCGTTGATCAAGCCGATGACCACCCCGGTGACCAGCCCGCCCAGAATCGCCAGGGGAATGGAGAAACCCCCGTTGAGCAGCAGCCCGCAGACGAACGCGGAGCAGCCCATGTTGGAGCCCACCGAGAAGTCCGTGTTCCCCGCGATGAGCGAGATGGTCAGGAAGGCGCCGATAATCATGTCGGTGGCCATGTAATTGCCGACCACCTGGAAGTTCCGGGCGGTCAGGAACTGGGGCGACCGGATGGACATGAAGACGCCCAGCAGAAGCACCAGCAGGAGGATGACTATCTCGCGGATTTCAAAGATACGGCTGATAACGTGCCGTACGCCGCCTGTTTTCTGGGTCGTCATTCGCTCACCCTTTCGCTTAACGTGATTCCTGAAGTCAGTGCCATAATCTTCTCTTCCGTCACCGCGCCGAGCGCCAGCTCCCCGGTCACTTCCCCCTCATACAGCGCGACAATCCGGTCGGACGCGCCGATGAGCTCCGGCATGTCCGATGAAACCATGATGACGCCCATGCCGCTCTTTGCATACTGGCGGATGAGCTGATGGATGGATTCTTTCGTGCCCACGTCGATGCCGCGGGTGGGCTCGTCGATCAGGAGGATTCTGGGCTGCCGGCTGACCCACATGGACAGCAGGACCTTTTGCTGGTTTCCGCCGGACAGCTTCATTACGCGCTTTTTCACGTCCGGGGTCCGGATATTGAAGCGTTCCTTATACTCTTCCGCGCCTTTCCTCGCCATCTTGAACTGCGTGAACCCGCGTCGGGTCAATCGGTCCAGGTTGGCGGCCAGGTAGTTGTCGCTGATGGATTTTCGCAGGAAAAGGCCGCGGTTCTTCCGGTCCTTGGTGATAAAGGCGAGCCCGGCGGCCTTGGCGTCAGAAGGCGAGTGGAAGTGGACTTCCTTTCCGTCCAGCAGCACACGGCCGCTCTCGGGACGGAGCACGCCGAAGAGGACTTCCAGCAACTCGGTTCTCCCGGCGCCTTCCAGCCCGGCCAGCCCCAGCACCTCGCCCTTGTGCAGGGTCAGCGAAACACCGCGCAGCGTTTTCTTGTAGCTGACGTTTTCGAGGCGCAGCAGCTCGCTGCCGACCTGGCTGGTTCCGGCGCCATACTGGTGAACCACGTCGCGGCCCACCATGTAGCGGACCAGCTCGTCCCGGCTGCTCTCGGCCACCGGCCGCGTCACGATATATCGGCCGTCGCGCATGATGGTCGCGGTGTCGCAGATGCGAAACACCTCTTCCAGCCGGTGGGAGATGTAGACGATGGATACGCCGCGCTGGTTCAGGTCGCGCATGATCTGCATCAGGATGTCGGTTTCCTTTTCGGTCAGCGCGGAGGTGGGCTCATCCAGAATCAGGACCTTGGCGTCCTTGCTGACCGCGCGCAGGATTTCGACAATCTGCTGGCGCCCGACGCTCAGGCGCCTCATCAGCCGCCGCTCGTTGACGTCGGTAAACCCGTATTCGTCCAGCAGCGCCCGGGCCTGTTTGTACATCTTTGCGTAATCAATCATGCCCAGCGCGTTGCGCGGCGCGCGTGTCGTAAAGATGTTCTCGCCCACCGTCGAACTGCCGAATGCCGCCAGCTCCTGGTGCACGATGCTGACGCCCTTCTTCTCCGCGTCCATCGGGTTGCGGAACCTGACAGCCTCTCCATCCAGCGTGATTTCCCCGCTGTCCGGCGTGTACGCGCCGGACAGCACGTTCATCAGCGTGGACTTTCCCGCGCCGTTCTCGCCGAGGAGGGCGTGGATTTCGCCGCGGCGCAGGGTGAAATGCATGTCGTCCAGGGCTTTCACGCCCGGGAACTCCTTGTTTACGCCCCGTACGTTTAAAATGACGTCTTCCATTGTTCAGCTCCCCGGCCGCCCGGCGTTGACTCCGGGCGGCCGGATTCGGTTGTTACTTGCGGTTGGCGTAGGAGAAGCCTTCAAACTTCTCCACGTTGCCCTGGTTGATGATCAGCGCGCCGGTGTCCACGAAGGAGGGGGCGATGACCAGCCCGGCGTCCGCGTCGTCCATGGAGAACGCGTTTTTCGCGCCGTGGCGGTAGTCGTAGCAGAATTTCACGCCGTAGTACACCTCGGTGTACTGCTTGCCGGCGACCGTGGAATAGATTTCACCGTGGCGGATGGATTCCAGCGTCGCGCTGTCGCGGTCGATGGAGATGACCTTGACCGTATCGGAGAGCGAGGCTTCCTTGATCGCGGTTACGGCGCCGATGGCCGAGGTGGACTGCCCGCCGATGACGACGGTCACGCCCTCGTTGGCCAGCAGCGCGGCGCCGATTTTGGTCGCGGCGACCGCCGCGTCGGAGTTGTCATCGACTTCGGCGACGATTTTCATGTCGGGGAAGTTCTTCACTTCCTCGCGGATGCCGGTCATGACCGCCGCCACGGCGTTGGAGCCGGCGCTGAGCGCGTTGGACACGATGACGCCGCCCTTGGAGCCCGCGGCTTCGGCGGCCTGCTGCATCATGATGCGGCCATACTGGACGTAGTCGGTTCCCAGGAAGCTCAGCCGCTCGGAGCCGGGCACGCCGTCCACCGTCTGGTAGCAAACGGGGATGCCCTTTGCCCTGGCTTCCTTGACGAGCGGCTCATAGGCGTCCGCGAAGTTGGCCTGCATGACGATGCCGGCGCAGTTGGGGTCGTTGATGGCGGTGGAAATGACGGCGACCATGGCATCTACGTCCAGGCCGTCGTCGCCGGTGAATTTCGCGGTGACACCCAGCTCCCGGCAGGCGTCTTCCAGGCCCGCCCTGTGCGCCAGCCAGTACTCCAGGCTTGCGAGTGGCGCGATGTAGTAGTAGGTTTCGGGGCTGACAGCCGGCTGTTCGGCGACGGCGCCGAAGGCGAAGCCAATTGACAGCAGGGCGACCAGCAGCAGCGCAACGGTTCTCTTCATAGGGATTCTCCTTGTTGATATTTACTCACACTCCCGTGTGAATATTCCGTGTTGGCTTCCGGCGGTCAGCCAGCTTGCAGGCCTCCCCACCGCATCATGAACAGCCCCAGCGCCTTGGCATGGTTGAGGAAGTCCTTCAAGTAGATGAACTCGTCCGGCTGGTGGGCGCCGCCCTCCATCTTGAAATCCTGCAGGACGCCGTAGGACACGCTGCAGGGGGAGCCGTAGCGGTAATACAGGAAGTAGTCGGACAGGCAGGAACCGGCCGCCTTGACCTGCCGTCCCTCGACCTCGCTCGCGCACGCCATCAGCAGGCGGATGGAGGGGTCGTCCTCGTCGGCCGCGACATAATCGAAAAAACGGCACACCGGTGTAAACCCTGAGAAATCGATGCCCATTTCCTTCAGCTGCGGGGCCAGCGCCCGCTCCATCCCGTCCAGCTCGGCCAGGATGTCTTCCTTCTGCCTGACGGTGTAGAAGACGAACTCCAGGTCGCCCCGGGACGCGTTGGTTCCCCCGTCCCCGCCGCGCAGCAGGAGGATGCGCATTGCGGAGCGTTCCATGTCGGAGCCCCGGTACATCGGGTGATTGCCCAGTTCCTCGCGCCGGCGGGCGCCGAAGGACTCCACCTGCGCCCGGACCAGGTTGAGACCGTCGATGACCAGGCTGGCAGAATCCTGCGGGACCAAGGCGTTCAGGCGGCAGGAAAGCACCTGTCCGCCCACCGCGCAGGTCCAGATTTCCCGGTCCCCGTTCCCGCCGTCCAGGTTGACGTACATGTCGCAGGGATACTTGAGGCAGGAGGCGAGGGAGCCGTTTCCGCCGCCGTATTCCTCGTCGCAGTAGGCGGACAGGACGACGTCCTCTTTCAGCCGGATGCCCAGGCTTTTGAAGGCTTCCAGCAGGAAAACGCCGGTCGCGATGCCGAATTTGTTGTCCCCGCTGCCCCGGCCGTAAATCTTCCCGTCGATGATTTCTCCGCCCAGGGGGTCGCGGTGCCAGTCGGCGGGGTCCCCGATGGGCATGGTGTCCGTATGGGCGGCCAGCATGACGCGGCGGCTGCCCTCCGTTCCGCGCAGCACACCCGCCACGTTGGGGCGCCGGTCGGTGCCGCGGCCGGCCAGGAAGGCCGGATGCCCCGAAGCCACGTCATCCGGGAAATAGACCGAAGTCTCCAGCCCCAGGGCGCGGTACCAGCCCTCGATCAAAGGGGCGATATCGGCTTCCCTGCCGCTGGTGACCAGGTTCTCGGTATTGACGGAAATGAGCTGCCGGAGCAGGTCAAACAGGCGCTCCTGATGCGTTTCAAGGTAGGTGAGGAGGTCACGCTCCTCCTGCCTGTCTGACTGCTGTGGCCCTATCGATTTGTCTTTCATGCAAACTGCCCCTTGTTCCTTCGTGTTCCCGGAGGACTTATAGGTCCAGGAGGTCCTCGGACCTCAGCGTGTGCCGCTCGACGGCCCGCTGGGCGGCGTCCGGGTCTTTCGCCCGGATGGCTGCAAGGATTGCGGCGTGGTCGTCGCAGACGTCGTGCAGCACAATCTGCTGCTTGTTGATGCGCTTGGCGCAGGCGGCGCTGATGGCCTCCAGGTTGATAACCGCGGCCTTCAGGATTTCGTTTTTTGACGCGAGCGCCACCTGAATATGGAACTGCGCGTCGCAGATGTGCAGGGCGTTCAAGGCCTGGGCGTCGGCCGCGCTGTACAGCTGGCGCATCTGCGCGAGACACTTTTCAAGCGCTTCCAGGTCCTCCTCGCTGCGGTTGCGGGCGGCCAGGCGGCAGGTGCCAGTTTCGATGAACAGGCGCGCGTCGTAGATGGTCCGCACGTCGAAATCCCCGAAATCGATCAGGTTGAACATGGGCTGCATGAATGTCCCGAGGTTGACGCCCCGAACAAAGGTGCCCCTGCCCTGCTGGATGGAAATCACGTCCATCATCGCCAGCTTTTTCAGCCCCTCGCGAAGGGTGACCCGGCTGACGCCGTACTGCGCGCACAGCTCCGCCTCGGGGGGAAGCCGGTCGCCCGGCCCCCAGACGTTGTTGATGACCTTGGAAAGGATGTCTTCCACAATGACGTCACACTTGAGCTTGACTTGCATTTTGCCTGCCCCTGACGCTAAGATGCTGCGGGTGTCGGAAGAATCGGTCGTCGTATTGAACTGGTCAGGCACATGGTAACATCATCTTACCTTTGTGTCAATCAATCTTGAAAAATTTTCCGGAGGGCGATGGGATGGAGATTTCCAAACTGGGGGCGGGGGATGTGAAAAAGGATTACCTTCCCCTGTTGCTGCTGGCGGATGAGCAGGAGGACATGGTGGACCGCTACCTGGAACGCGGCGACATGTACGTGCTGCGGGACGGGGGGGTGAAAGCGGTCTGCGTCGTCACCGACGAGGGGGAAGGGGTCTTTGAAATCAAGAACATCGCGACGGAGCCCGCGTCCCAGGGCAAAGGGTATGGCCGGCTGCTGATCGAGCATGTCGCGTCCGCCTATGCCGGCCATGGGCATACCCTGCTGGTCGGAACCGGAGACAGCCCGCTGACCGTTCCCTTCTACGAGCGCTGCGGGTTTACGCGGTCTCATACCGTCAAGGATTTCTTCCTCGACCACTACAACCATCCCATTTTCGAGTGCGGCGTTCAACTCAAGGACATGGTCTACCTGAAAAGGGAGATTTAGACCTGCAGTATGCTGGAGCCCATGCCGGGAGCCAACCCAGAAAACAAAACAAATAGACGATTGCGATACTTGTGCTGAACGCAATCGTAAACGTTTTAATGAACCAGGCTTATTGCGCCTCCGTGTTGCCTCTTTCCTTACGGCGCAGGCTGCGGCAATGCCTCGTTCTTTCAGCTTAGCGGAGCCATCATACACCCCCGCGCCATCGGTGCGTTTACTCATTCGTTTAGTATGAACAACCTGGTTCAATCTGCGCATTCAGGGAGCCTCTGAATGACGGCAGTTGGACCGAAAATGCATTTTGTCCGAAAGCGCCTCGCTTCCCTTTCATTGTTTTCCCTCCACTTCCTTCCGATTACCGGGGGATGCCCGGGCGAAAAGCCGCCCGAAACCCGGTTTTGATTGACGGAATATGCACTTTGGCATATAATTCTTATTTGCGGATTGACCTCAGTTACCCGCGTACAATTGACCCGGCGAGCGCCGGCGGGCGTCGCACAAGGAAAGACAGGCGGAGCGTTATGCAGAAGACGTCTCAGGGAAAACGGCTGTACCTGTCGTCCCCCACCATGCACGGGGACGAGCAGCGTTTCATTCAGGAAGCCTTCGATACCAATTGGGTGGCGCCCCTGGGGCGCAACGTGGACGAGTTTGAGCGCGAGCTGGCCGCGTTCCTGGGCGTGCGCGCGAGCGTGGCGCTGGTTTCCGGCACGGCGGCCATCCATCTGGCGGTCAAGCTGGCGGGCGTCGGCCCAGGGGACGTCGTGCTTTGCTCCGACATGACCTTCGCCGCCACCGTCAACCCTGTCACCTACGAGGGCGGCACCCAGGTGTTCATCGACGTCGAGCGCGACAGCTGGAACATGGATCCGGCCGCACTGGAAACGGCGCTGAAGCGCTACGACGGCAGCGCGCCTTCCCGGCCCAAAGCCAAGGCCGTCCTGCTGGCGCACCTTTACGGCTCCCCCGCCCGGATGGACGACATCCTGGCGCTGTGCGAGCGCCACGGCGTCCCCTTGATCGAGGACGCGGCCGAGAGCCTGTCGGCGACCTATCGGGGCAGGCAGACGGGAAGCTTCGGCAAATACGGCATCGTCAGCTTCAACGGCAACAAAATCATCACCACTTCCGGCGGCGGTATGCTGTTGTCCGACGACGCGGATGGCATCGCGAAGGCACGCTTCTGGGCCACCCAGGCCAGGGACCCGGCGCCCTGGTACCAGCATTCCGAAATCGGCTACAACTACCGCATGAGCAACATCGTCGCCGGCATCGGCCGCGGGCAGCTGCTGTGGCTGATGCAGCACCGCGCGCTGAAGAAGGCCATCTATGAACGCTACCGAGAGGGTCTACAGGGCCTGCCCTTGTCCATGAACCCTTACCTCCCGGAAAGCGAGCCCAATTTCTGGCTTTCCTGTGTCACCCTTGACCCGGGCTGCGGCGTAGCGCCCGCGGACGTCCTGCGTACGCTGGATGCCCGGAACATGGAAGGCCGGCCGCTGTGGAAGCCCATGCACCTGCAGCCGGTGTACGCCGGCCGGGAATTTGTGTCCATAAACGGCGGGGACGCCGGCGGCGACCTGTTCGCCCGCGGGCTCTGCCTGCCCTCGGACATCAAGATGACCGCGCAGGAGCAGTCCCAGGTCATCGCGGCCGTCCGCTCCTGCTTTGAGAAAGCCTGAGGCCGGGGGAAGAAGACGGCGATGACGGGCATGAAACCGACGGGCGGAGGGCTGTACCGCGCATTCGGGAAGCGGGTGCTGGACATTCTATTTGCGCTTTTTCTGCTGCCGCCCGCCGCTTTGCTCGTGCTGCCGTCCATGGCGGTCGTCAAGGCCCAGTCCCCGGGGCCTGCGCTGTTCATCCAGCGGCGGCCCGGGAAAGGCGGCAAGCCGTTCAACCTCTACAAGCTGCGCACCATGATCTCCCAGACTGAACGGGACGGCAGGCCGCTGTCGGACATGGAGCGCGTCACCGGCTTCGGCCGCGTCGTCCGCGCGATGTCTATCGACGAGCTGCCCCAGCTGCTGAATATCCTGAAAGGCGACATGTCCTTTATCGGCCCCCGGCCGCTGCTGATGCAATATCTGCCCCTTTACACCCCCTTCCAGGCGCGGCGGCACGAGGTGCGTCCCGGCATTTCCGGCTGGGCGCAGGTCAACGGGCGCAACGCGCTGACCTGGGATGAAAAGTTCACGCTGGACGTATGGTATGTGGACCACTTGAGCCTGCGGTTGGACATAAAAATCGTCGGCATGACCCTCCGGCGCGTGCTGAACCGGGAGGGCGTCAACGCGGACGAGGGAGTCACTATGCAGCCGTTCACTGGCAATGAAGGGCGGTCAAACAATGTCTGAGCCCATCGTTATTCTGGGGGCTGGCGGCCATGGCCGCGTCATCGCCGACGCCGTCCGCGCGCGCGGCGGCGACTTCCTGGGCTTCCTGGACGACCGGAAGCAGGCGGCGACGGGCCTGCCCGTGCTGGGCAGGATAACGCAAGCGGAGGATTTTGCCAGGCGCGCGCTGTTTATTATTGGTGTGGGTGACAATGCCGCCCGTGCTGCGCTCGCGGACCGATTCGCCGGCATCCTGCGCTTTGCGGTTGCCGTGCATCCCTGCGCGGTGCTGGCGCCGGACGTCGTTTTGGGGGAAGGCACGGTGGTCATGCCGGGCGCCGTCCTCAACACAGGCACCGTTGTGGGGAAACACTGCATTGTCAACACCGCGGCGACGGCGGACCATGACTGCGTGCTGGAGGATTTCGTGCACCTGTCGCCCGGCGCCCATCTGGCGGGCGAGGTCCGCGTCGGCGCGCGCGGCTGGGTCGGCGCGGGAGCCGTCGTGGTCAACGGTGCGCGGCTGTGCGCAGACTGCCGTATCGGGGCGGGCGGCGTCGTCATCCACGGCCTCACGCAGCCGGGGACCTACGTGGGCGTCCCGGTCCGCAGATTGGAGCCAAAAGCGTGAATATCCTGTTGCTGGCCAACAACGACGTGGGACTGTACCGCTTCCGGCGCGAATTGCTCGAAGCGCTCCTCGGGGAGCATGCCGTCATCCTGGCGTTGCCTGAAGGCCGGTTTTCGCAGGAGCTCGCGCGGATGGGCTGCCGGGTGGAGCCGGTCGCGCTGGACCGCCGCGGCACCAACCCCCTCCGCGACTTCGGCCTGTTCCTGCGCTACCGTGCCCTCATCAGGAAAATCAAGCCGGACTTGGCGCTGACCTACACCGTCAAGCCCAACGTTTATGGCGGCCTGGCCTGCCGGCTCTCGCGCGTGCCCGTCATCGCCAACGTGACCGGGCTGGGCACGGCGGTGGAAAACGGCGGGCCCCTGCGCCTGCTGGTCATGGGCCTGCATCGCCTGGGGCTGAAGAAGGCGCGCTGCGTTTTTTTCCAGAACCGGCACAACCAGGAAACCATGGTCTCCGGCGGAGCGGTGCGCGGGAGAACCCGCCTCATCCCCGGCTCCGGCGTAAACCTAACGGAGAACGCGCTGGAGCCCTATCCGGAAGAAGGCGCGGGCGTCCGTTTTTTATTCATCGGGCGCGTCATGCGCAACAAGGGCGTGGAGGAACTGCTTTCCGCCATGGCCCGTGTGAAGGAACGCCATCCTGGCGCCTCTCTGACCCTGGTGGGCGAGCCGGACGAGGATTACGAGAGCCGGCTGCGCGGGCTGGAAACCGGCGGGCACCTGCGCTACCTGGGTTACCGCCGGGATGTCCACGCGCAGATAGCCGCCGCCCACTGCCTGGTGCTGCCCACCTACCACGAGGGGATGTCCAACGTCCTCCTGGAGGCGGCGTCGGCCGGCCGGCCGGTCATCGCGTCGCGGATTCCCGGCTGCGTGGAGGCATTCGACGAGGGCGTCAGCGGATTTGGCTGCGAGCCCAGGGACCCGGACAGCCTGCTTGCGGCGATGGAGCGCTTGATCGCCCTGCCGCATGCGCAGCGTGCGGAAATGGGCCGCCGCGGCCGCCTGAAGGTGGAGCGGGAGTTCGACCGCAGCCTGGTGGTGGGCGCTTACATGGAGGAAATCGACAGCATTCGGGAGGAGATTGGGTCAACATGGACAAGCTCTATGAAAAGCTGGTAAAGCGGGAAGAAAGGCTCTCCCTGGTGGGCCTGGGGTACGTGGGCATGCCCATCGCGGTGGCCTTCGCCAAAAAGCTCGACGTCGTCGGCTTTGACATCAGCCGTCACAAGATCGAGCAGTACAGGAGCGGTGTCGACCCGACGCGGGAGGTGGGGGACGAGACCATCAAAGGGACGTCGGTGCGCTTCACCAGCGACCCGGAGGATTTAAGAACCGCGAAGTTCCACATCGTCGCGGTGCCCACCCCCGTGAAGGACGACCACACGCCCGACCTGGGGCCCGTCATCGGCGCCAGCCACACCCTGGGGAAGCACTTGGTTCCCGGCAGCGTGGTGGTGTACGAGTCCACCGTCTACCCCGGCGTGACGGAGGAGGTCTGCGTCCCCATCCTGGAAAGGGAGTCCGGGCTTAAATGCGGCGTGGATTTCAAGGTCGGCTATTCGCCTGAGCGTATCAACCCCGGCGACAAGGTGCATCGCCTGGAGACCATCGTCAAGGTGGTTTCTGGCATGGACGCGGAGACGCTGGAATGCGTGGCCAGGGTTTACGAGCTGGTGGTGGACGCGGGCGTCCACCGGGCGCAGAGCATCCAGGTTGCGGAGGCCGCCAAGGTCATCGAGAACAGCCAGCGGGATATCAACATCGCCTTCATGAACGAGCTGTCCATCATCTTCAACCGGATGGGCATAGACACCAAGTCCGTGCTGGAGGCGGCGGGCACCAAGTGGAATTTTCTCAAGTTCACCCCCGGCCTGGTCGGCGGCCACTGCATCGGGGTGGACCCCTATTACCTGACCTACCGCGCAGAGCAGATGGGCTACCATAGCCAGATCATCCTGGCCGGCCGCCGCATCAACGACGACATGGGCCGCTACGTGGCGGAAAACCTGGTCAAGTCGCTCATCCGCTCCGACCGCCCCGTCAAGGGGGCAAAGGTGGCTATCCTGGGCTTTACCTTCAAGGAAAACTGCCCGGACACCCGCAACACCCGCGTGGTTGACATTTGCAAGGAACTGGCGGAATATGGCATTGACCCGCTGGTCGCAGACCCCGAGGCCGACGCGGAGGAAGCGATGCGCGAGTACGGCATCAGTTTCGTGCCGGTCGGGGACATCCGGGGGATGGACGCGGTGGTTCTGGCGGTTGCGCACGATTGTTTCAGGGATTTGACCATGCCGGACTTCGCATCCATGTTCAACGACGGCCACAAGGTTCTGCTGGACCTGAAAGGCCTGCTGGACCGGGAGGCGTACGAGCGCGCTGGATATCTCTACTGGAGGCTGTGATTTTGGCTGGTTATGGCGAAGGATTCGAGGCGGGCACCCGCTTCCTTGTAACCGGCGGCGCGGGATTCATCGGGTCCAACCTGTGCGAGGCCTTGCTGGAGGCCGGCTATTTTGTCCGCTGCCTGGACAACTTTTCCACCGGGAAGCGTGAAAATATCGCCGGTTTTCTTTCCAGCCCGCGCTTCGAACTGATGGAAGGCGATATCCGTGACCCGGATGTTTGCCTCGCGGCCTGCGACGGGATTGATTTCGTCTCCCACCAGGCGGCCTGGGGCAGCGTTCCGCGCAGCATCGAGTTCCCCCTGCTGTACGAGGACATCAACATCCGCGGCACGCTCAACGTGCTGGAAGCGGCCCGGCAAAGGAAGGTCAGGCGCTTGGCGCTCGCGTCCAGCTCCTCCGTGTACGGGGACGACCAGCGGCTGCCAAAGCGGGAGGGGCAGGAAGGGAAAGCCCTGTCCCCCTACGCGCTGACCAAGCAGGTCAACGAGCTGTACGCCCGGCTGTACAACGACTTGTACGGCCTGCCCACCATCGCGCTTCGTTATTTCAACGTGTTCGGCCGCCGGCAGGACCCGGACGGCGCTTATGCCGCCGTCATCCCGAAGTTTGTGACGGCGCTGAAGAACGGCAGGGCGCCGACCATCCATGGCGACGGCCTGCAATCCAGGGATTTCACCTATATCGACAACGTCATCCAGGCCAACATCAAGGCGCTGTCCGCACAGGATCACGCCTGCGGGAAAGCCTACAACGTCGCCTGCGGCGGGCAGGAAACCCTGCTGGGCATTTATCAGGCCATCTCACAGGCCATGGGCATGGAGAACGTAAGCCCGGTCTTCGGCCCCCCGCGCCCAGGGGACATCCGCCACAGCAACGCGGACATCACGCTTGCGCGGGACAACCTGGGCTATAAGCCGGAATGGGATTTTGGGCGCGGAATCCTGGCGGCGATCGATTGGTACACGAAGGGAGAGGGAAATGGGATTTCTTGAGAAAGTCTATGAACGCTCCCCTCTGCCGTTTCAAAACCTGATGACCACGGTGGCCGGCTATCAGAAAAACCGTACGCGCTATGGCCAGATTTATTGGGAGCATCGCGCTTTCCTGCGCGAGTTTGACAATTGGCCGCTGGACAGGCAGCAGGCCTACCAGATGGAAGAGCTGAAAAAGCTGCTGGCTTTCGCGGTTGCCCACAGCGATTTCTACAGGGAACTGTATGCGGGCATCGACGTCGCCTCCATTCAGCGCATCGAGGATCTGCAACGCCTGCCCATTGTGGACAAGGAGGCCCTTCGCGTCAACCTTTCCCGGGTGCAGACCCAGGGGGAAAAAGGCGCCGTGGTGGAGCATACGGGCGGGACGACCGGGAAATCCCTGGTGGTGCTGCAGCGCGTATCGGACAGCATGCGCCGCATGGCGACGCTGGATCATTTCAAGGCCCGGGTCGGGTTTGAACACCGGCGGATGAAGCGGGCGACCTTCAACGGGAAGCATATCGTGCCGCCAGGCCAGAAAAGCAAGGTGTTCTGGCGCTACAACGCGGCCTGCAAGCAGATGATCTACTCCTCCTTCTTCATCACCGAAGACAACATCCCCTATTACCTGAACGGCCTTCGCCGCTTCCAGCCCGACGCGCTGGACGGGTTTTTTACCTGTATGACGGACATCGCCCATTACCTGCACCGGAAGGGGGAGAAACCCGGGTTTTCTCCAAAGGCGATCTTCCCCACTTCGGAAACCGTGTCGCCGCTGGGGCGTGCGCTGCTGGAGGAAGTGTTCGGCTGCAAGGTGTACGACCAGTACGCCTCCAGCGAAGGGGCGCCTTTCGTCACGGATTGTGCGCACCAGACCCTGCACATGGACCTTTCCTCCGGCGTGCTGGAACACTTCGGTGAAAACGACGAAGTGCTGATTACCAGTTTCTCCACCTACGCCACGCCGCTCATCCGCTACCGCATCGGGGACAGCATGATCTTTGCGCCGGAGGGGACGACCTGCCCCTGCGGCATGCAGGCCCCTGTCGTTGAGTCCATCCAGGGAAGGAGCCTGGATTTTCTGTATACGCCCCAGGGAGCGCGCGTCAATGCCGGCAACGTGGCCAATCTGCTCAAGAACATGCCCAACGCCGTCATCCGCGCCCAGTTCCGGCAGGTGAAGCTGGACGAGATAACGGCCTTGCTGGAGGTTGACAAATCCTTGTATCGGGAGGAGCACGACCGGTTGCTCCGCCAGGAGTTCCTTCACAAGTTTGGGCCGCAGATGCGCGTCAATATCGAGCATCTGGATGAAATTCCCCGGGAAACCAGCGGGAAGTTCAGGATGATCAAGAACGATGTCCAGCTTTAATCTCGTTCGCAAAAACGGGTTGCCCTGGTATGATTGTCTCCTGATCCTGGGCCTAATTCTTGCGCCGATGACGGAACTGCGGGTCTGGAAGGTCGGCCCCAGCGAGCTGCTGTGCGTGCTATGGAGCGCGCGCTACGTTCGTTCTTTCTTTCGGGACGGGCTGCGCCATTTCCTGCCAAGGTTCTGGTTTTTCTTCTATCTGACGCTCATCGCAGGCACGGTTTACTGCCTCTTGCTTTATCCCGGGGAATCCTCCGGTTTGGAGGGGCTGCTCACCTGGTTTTTCATGCTGTTTGTTTCCCTGGGCATTTATATGGGATTGAAGCAGCGCAGCCTGCGGAACATCCATCGGATCCTAGAGTCCGTCTGCATTGGAAGCGCGGTCTGGTACCTGTTCCTGCTCGCGTACAGCAGGCTGGTTTCCACGCATTTTATGGGCGCCCGGATTTGGTATGCGGGCGTTCGCTTCACCGGCGGGGGAACCAATCCGCACCAGATGGCCATCCTCTCGCTGGGCCTGATGTTCGTTTCATTTTACTTCTTGGCCCGCGTCAAGCTTTCCTGGCCCAAGAAGCTCATGCACCTTCTGCTGATGGGAATCAACTTCAACTTCCTGAGCTTGACCCGCTCCACCACCGCCTGGATGGCGCTGTTCGCGGCGCTCGCCGTGGGGGCGATGCTCCTGGTGTTGCAGCGCCGCGGCACGACGCGGGGCCGCCAGGTCACCGTCGCTTTGCTGATTATGATCGGCGCGGTGGCCCTGGCTTTCGGCGCCGGGCTGTTTTACGACCGGTTTTATCAATGGGTTGCCAAGGATTCCAACGGATTGGGCCGTTTTGAGCTCTTCGCCCATATCCTGGAGCCTTTGCAAAAGAATTTCCTCTTCGGTTTGGGGGACGGGACGCACTCCAATCACGGGGTATCGGAATTCCACAACACCTACCTGGAAATTATCGGAATGACCGGGCTCATCGGCGTCGTCCTGTTTGTAGTGTTCACAGTATTTCTTTTCAGGAGCCTTGGCACGGACCCCTTCTTGCTGCTGACGCCTTTCGCGTTTTATATTTATGGGCTTGCGGGCTTCGGCATGAGGAGGCTGCCTTTCTGGGTGCTCACGGTGACGCTCCTTGTAATTGCGGAGAAGATTCTGGTGGATGAGGAAGGGATCTTCCGCTCGCGGCGGATGGTGTTTAAAATCCTGAACCGGGACGCCAGTCTATGAGCAATTTTCTTTTTATCTGTACCGCCTTCGCGCCCAAGAACGTCATCGGCAGCGTGCGCCCGACCAAAATCGCCAAGTACCTGGTGCGGGAAGGGCATGAAATCACCGTCGTGATGCCGGAACTGCCGCCGGACGAGCCAAGGGACGAACTGCTGATGACGGAAGAGATGGCGCGCGTGCGCTTCCTCAGCGTGCCCTACGGAGGGGCTTACCACCGGATTCGGGGCAGGTACCGCCAGGGCGCCGGCAGGGAAGCAGGCGCCGGCAGTTCCGGCGGCGCGTCCCCCCTCAGGCAGCTGGCGCGGTTTTTCTACGGATTGTACAGCGAAGCCGCATGGGCGCGGCGGGCGAAGAAGCTGCTGGCGCAAAACAAGCCGGACGCGCCGTTTGACGCCGTTTTCTCCACCTATCCCAATGTGGGCACCCACTGGGTGGCCGCGCATGTCCGGCGCCGGGGGCAGGCCAGGCGCTGGGTCGCCGATTTCCGCGACCCGATGGTGTACGACTGGCAAAACGGGCTGCAGCGCAGGCTCAACCGCCGGCTGCAAAGCGCCGTGGAGCGCCGGTGCGACGCGGCGGTCATCGTTTCCAGGGACGCGATGGAGAAGTTTTCCGTCTCCGGAAGGGCGGGCAAGCTGCGCTGGATTCCCAACGGTTTTGACCCGGAGGACCTGGCGGGGCTCGCGGATGCGGGAATCGAGCCCGCCCCGCATCCAGGCATGGAGCGACGGCTTGTGCTTTCCTATGCGGGGGGGCTCTACGGCGGCAAGCGCGACCTGACCGCGCTGTTTTCCGCCCTGCGCGGCCTGATGGACGAGGGCCTGCTGCCACGGGATTCCCTATTGTTTCAGTATGCCGGCGGGGATGAGGGCGTCCTTCGCGGCTTCGCGGAAGCGGCCGGCCTGGGGGACAGCCTGTCCTGCCTGGGCCGGGTGCCGCGCGCAAAGGCGCTGAAAATGCAGCGGGAATCCGACGCCGTCGTCGTTTGCTCCCACAACTCCAGGCAGGACCGGGGCATCATGACCGGCAAGGCCTATGAGGCGCTGATGCTGGGGAGGCCGGTCATCACCCTCGTCAACGGCGACCTCGCCGGCAGCGAACTGGGCAACATGATGAAGGACGTGAACGCCGGCGCTGTCTACGAGGAAGCGGAGCGCGCGGCGGGCGTCGAAGCGCTTCGCGCCTTCCTGCTCCGCCTGTACCGGCAGAAGACCGGGAAGGGCAGGACGGCGCAGGAGATGGACGAGGAGAAAAAGTCGGAATACGCCTATGACCGCATCGCCCGGAAGATGCTTTCCCTGATGACGGGGGGAGCCTCATGAAGACAGTCTTGGTGAAACCCGCGCGCCTGTTCCTGCGCCTTTTCTACCGGAAGGAATGGCTCGGCGGAAAGTGGTTCGAGAAAAGCCGCGCCGGTTATTTCTGGGCGCTGCGCTCCTTGCTGACGCACTTGCTTCGGGGCCAGCCCTGGCCGGTGTCCCGGTACAACATCGTCCAGAACCCGAAGCGCCTGTTCATCGACCCCAGCTCGCTCAACTGCCTGCAGGGCCGCGGCTGCTATTTCCAGAACCAGCGGGCGGACATCATAATCGGACGGGATGTCTATATCGCCAACAACGTGGGCCTCATCACCGAGAACCACGACCCCGGCAACCTGGACCTGCACCTGCCCGGCAGGGACGTCGTCGTCGGGGACCGTTGCTGGATTGGCATGAACAGCGTGTTGCTGCCGGGGGTCGTCCTGGGGGAGGGCACGGTCGTGGGCGCGGGCGCCGTGGTCACCAAGCCCTTTCCACGCGGGCATTGTGTCATCGCCGGCAACCCCGCCCGGGTCATCCGGGAGCTGTCGCCGGACGGGGAGACGAAGCCATGAGCCAGGGGAAAGCGAACAGCCTGTTTGACAGGTTAAAGGGCAACCGGTTTTTCCGCTCCCTGCTGACCCTGTCCGCGGGTACTCTCATCGCGCAGGCCGTTACCATCCTGGCCTCCCCGCTGCTGACGCGCCTGTTTACCGAATATGAGCTGGCGCTCTTCGCCTTCGCGCTGGTGCCGGTGAACACCTTCATGGCGTCCGTCAACGGGGGGTACAACAACGGCATCGTTGTGGAAGAGGACGGGGACCGGGTTCACGCCCTGGTCAAGCTGTCCTTCCTGGTGGGAATCGGCGTGAGCGTGCTGGTGGGAATCGGCAGCTATGTCTATCTGCGCTGGTTTTCCAAGGAAGGGTACCCGGCCCTGCTCATCACCGTCTTCGTGCTGCTGACCCTGGTCTCCTTCGGCCTCATCCAGACCTTGACCGCGTACAACAACCGCAGGAAGGATTACAAGACCATCGCGGCGGTGGGCGTGTGGCGCTCCCTCTTCCAAAGCCTGGGCAACGTCGCGGCGGGATTCGCGGGCTTCGGCGCGCCGGGCTTGCTGTTCAGCTACCTTCTGGGGAACGCGGCGGGCATCCGGCGCCAGGCCCGGGACATCCGCCCGGAGCTGAGCGCCATCCGGGCGACGCCGGTCAGGGAGCTGCTGGATACCGCCAGGAGGAATTACCGCTATCCCCTTTTCACCGCCCCCGCCTACCTGGTCAACAGCTTCTCCTATTCCTCCGTCACCCTTTTTATCGAGGCGCTGTTTGAAATCCGCCTGCTGGCCTACTACGCGATGTCCATGCGCATCCTGGGCCTTCCGCTGATGCTGGTGAGCGCCAACGTGGGCAAGATCTTTTTCGCGGACGCGTCGACGGAGTTCCAGCGCAAGGGCACCTTCCGGAAGACCTTCAACCGCATGACGCTCTTCCTGCTGGCTATTGCCGTCCCCATGGGCCTGGTGATGTTTCTCTTCGCGCCGCCGCTGAGCCGGTGGGCGTTCGGCCCGGGCTGGGAGGTCGCGGGGGAGTACATCCGCATCCTCACGCCGATGTTCTGCATCCGTTTCATCGCCTCCGCCGTCTCCCCCGGCTATATGATCAGCGGGCGGCAGCGCGCGGACGCGGTGTTCCAGGTCTTGCTGCTGGCGGCGTCGGTGTCGGCCTTTCTGCTGACCCGGTGGAAGGGTTACCCGATTGAAACCTTCCTGTGGCTGGTATCCCTGCTCAAAACCCTGGTCTACCTCATTTACCTCCTCCTGCTGCGCCGATTTGCCGGGCGGCCTCGGACGGGGAACCCGGAAGGAGCGGCGGCATGATTATGACCGTGGTGGGGGCGCGCCCCCAGTTCATCAAGGCGGCGGCACTTTCCCGCGTGCTGCGGAAGAGCCGGGAGGAGATCCTGGTGCATACCGGCCAGCACCACGACGAGAACATGTCGGGCGTGTTTTTCCGCGAGCTGGACATCCCGGAGCCCGACCACAACCTGGGCATCGCCGGCGGCACGCACGCGCAGATGACCGCCCGGATGCTGGTCGCGCTGGAGGAGCTGCTGCAACAGGTCAGGCCGGAAATGCTCCTCGTCTATGGGGATACCAACTCCACCCTGGCCGCCGCCCTGGCCGCGGTCAAGCTCCACGTCCCCGTCGCGCATGTGGAGGCGGGCAACCGGGTGGGCACGCTGAAAAATCCGGAAGAGGTCAACCGCATCCTGACCGACCACGTCTCCGCCCTGCGATTCGCCTGCGTGCAAAGCGCGATGGACGAGCTGGAAAAGGAAAACCTGCTCTCCGGCGCCCATTTGGTCGGCGACCCGATGTACGACGCCTTCCTGTACTACAGGGAGCGGGGCGCCGCCCGTCCCCCCCGGGACCTGGTCAGCCTGAAGGGAGAGCCCCTGCGCTTGCCCGGAGCCTTTTACTACATGACCTGCCACCGCCAGGAGAACACCGATGACCCCGCGAAGCTGCACCAGATTCTCTCCGCCATGGACGCCCTGGACGCGCCGGTCGTCTATCCCGTCCATCCCCGCAACCGGGCGGAGGTCGAACGGCTCTCCGCGTCCAAGGGATACAAGAACGTCCTGTTCACGCAGCCGGTGGGTTATCTCAGTTCCATCCACCTGGTCAGCCATGCCAGACAGGTGGTCACAGACTCCGGCGGCGTGCAGCGGGAAGCCTTTTTCGCGGGCGTCCAGTGCGTGACCATCCTGGACTTTGTCTGCTGGCCGGAGACGATGGTGGACAACCGCAACCGGCTCGCCTTCCCGGACAGGGAGTCCATCCTGTCCGCGCTGAGCCGCCCGATGGCCGTCGACCCGCACTACGCACCCTTCGGCGACGGGGACGCCTGCGGGAAAATCACTTCCGTGCTGGAAGCCCACACCCATTGAACCGGAGGCAAGAATGATGAGCAACCCCCTGCGCTACGCCCTGATCGGCTGTGGCCGCATCTCGCCCAACCACATCGCCGCGGCCAAGGAAAACGGCTTTGACATCGTCGCGGTGTGCGACTTGGTGCCGGAGAACATGAAGGACAAAATCCTCAAGTTCGACCTGCCCCGCGACTTGCCCCAGTATACGGACTATCGCGAGATGCTGGAAAAGGAAAAGCCGGATCTGGCCGCCATCTGCACGGAGAGCGGCAAGCACGCCGCCATCGCGCTGGACTGCATCCGGGCCGGTTGCAACCTGATTATCGAGAAGCCCATGGCCTTGTCCATCCGGGACGCGGACGCCATCATCGCGCTGTCCCGGGAGAAGGGGGTCAAGGTCTGCGCCTGCCACCAGAACCGCTTCAACAAATCCGTGCAGAAAATCCGCGAGGCGATTGAAAAGAACCGCTTTGGCCGCCTGCTGCACGGCGCGGCGCACATCCGCTGGAACCGTGACTGGGAGTATTACGCCCGCGCCAGGTGGCGCGGCACCTGGGCGCAGGACGGAGGCGCGCTGATGAACCAGTGCATCCACAACATCGACCTGCTGCGCTGGATGCTGGGTGACGAGGTTACGGAGGTGTTCGCCTACACCGACCGGCTGCTCCACCCCTACATCGAGGCGGAGGACCTGGGCATCGCGCTCATCCGCTTCAAAAACGGCGCCTACGGCCTCATCGAGGGCACGACCAACATTTACCCGAAGAACCTGGAGGAAACCCTCTACATTTTCGGCGAGAAGGGTACCGTCAAGGGCGGCGGCCAGTCGGTCAACGTGATTGACGAATGGGTCTTCTCCGACGCCCTGGACGACCCGGAGCAGGTCAAGCGCGAGCATCACGAGAACCCGCCCAACGTATACGGATTCGGGCACATCCCGCTGTACGCGGATATGGCGATGGCCATCCGGGACGACCGGGAGCCCTACGTGTCGGCGGAGGATGGGAAGCGGGCGCTGGAACTGGTGCTGGCCATCTACCTGTCCGCGGCGGAGGGAAGGCCGGTCCGCCTGCCGCTGGCGGATTGCTCCACGATGGATTTCGCCGGGCGCTTCGAACGGGAGAACCAGGATGGATAAGGATTATTTCGTCCACGAGAGCAGTTTCGTCGACGCGCCGTCGGATATCGGCAAGGGCACGAAAATCTGGCACTTCTGCCATGTGCAGCAGGGCGCGGTCATCGGGGAGGGCTGCTCCCTGGGGCAGAACGTCAACGTCGCCGGCAACGTAAAAATCGGCCGCGGCTGCAGGATACAGAACAACGTGTCCATCTATGAGGGCGTCGAGCTGGAGGACTACGTCTTCTGCGGCCCCTCCTGCGTATTCACCAACGACCTGACGCCCCGGGCCAAGTATCCCAAGGGCAGGGCGGCTTATTACCGCACGCTGGTCAAGGAAGGGGCGTCCATCGGCGCCAACGCGACCGTCGTATGCGGCCACACCGTAGGCCGGTGGGCGCTCATCGCCTCCGGGGCGGTTGTCACCTCGGACGTACCGGACCACGCGCTGATGGCCGGGGTGCCCGCCCGGCAAATCGGCTGGGTGTGCGAATGCGGGCGCCCGCTCAAGGGCGCCATGGAATGCGCAGCCTGCGGCCGGACCTACCGCCTTTCCGGCGGGGAATTGAGGGAGGCGGAATAAGATGGAATTCCGGGATTTACGCGCCCAGTACGAGCGGCTGAAGCCGCGCATGGACGGACGGCTCCAGAAGGTCCTTAACGAGGGAAAATTTATTTTTGGCCCCGAGGTCGGCGAATTTGAAGCCAGGCTTGCCGCGTACGCGGGCGTTCAGCACTGCGTCTCCTGCGCCAACGGCACCGACGCGCTGCAGCTGGTCATGATGGCCTGGGGCATCGGCTCCGGTGACGCGGTGTTCACCGCGGACTTCACCTTCTTCGCCTCCGCCGGCACCGTATCCATTTTGGGCGCCACGCCCGTCCTGGTGGACGTGGACCTGCGCACCTTCAACCTCTGCCCCGACGCGCTGGAGGCCGCAATCCTGAAGGTTCTGCGGGAAGGGAAACTGACGCCGCGGGCTGTCATCCCCGTGGACCTGTTCGGTCTGCCTGCGGATTACCCGCGCATTGAGGCGATTGCTGAAAAATATGGCCTGAAGGTTCTGGAGGACGGCGCGCAGGGCTTCGGCGGCAAAATTGGCGCAAAGCGCGTCTGCTCGTTCGGGAACGCGGCGACGACCTCCTTCTTCCCGGCCAAGCCGCTGGGCTGCTACGGCGACGGCGGGGCCATCTTCACCAACGACGCGGCGCTGGACGTCCACCTGCGCTCCCTGCGCGCGCAGGGCCGTTCCCCGGAAGACAAGTACGACAACCGCCTCATCGGCATGAACTCCCGCCTGGACACCCTGCAGGCCGCCGTCCTGTTGACCAAGCTGGAAGCCTTTGAGGAATTCGAACTGGACGCCGTCAACCAGATCGCCCGGCGGTATACCGGCCTGCTCGGAGACAGTGTGGTCACCCCGTATATCCCGGAAGGCTACCTCTCCAGCTGGGCGCAGTACACCATCCTCCTGCGGGACCAGGGTCAGCGCGACGGGCTCAAGCGCCATCTGGCCGGCCAGGGCATCCCCTCCATGGTGTACTATCCCCGGGGTCTGCACCAGCAGACCGCCTATGCCGGCTTCGGGCTGACGGATGCCGATTTCCCCGTCACCAGCGATCTGGCGCGCCGGGTGCTCAGCCTTCCGATGCATCCCTACCTAACTGAGAAGGATACTCAGAAAGTAGCGTCCGCCGTCAGCGACTTCACTTGAAGAGAAGATAGAAAGAGAGCGTTTGGCGGGATTGCCGGGCGCGGAGGATGATGAATAATCAGGCGGGTTATTACATGAATGAACAAGTGAGGAAGCCGGGGAAACCAAGGGTGCTTTTTGCGATTCCGAGTTTGGCTGGTGGCGGCGCGGAGAAATTGCTCAACGACCTCATCCCCATGCTGAACAACGGCCAGTACGAGTGCGAGCTCGTCATCCTGTCGGACCGCAATGAAAAATACCTGGAATCCCTGAAGGCGTCAGGCATCAAAATCACAGTCATGCCATCGACGATCAAATCCCACTGGGAATCATTCCGCTATCTTCGCAGGCTGATTCGCGAAGGGAACTATGATATCGTACATGCCAACCTGTTCCCGGTCCTGTATTATTGCGCCTTGGCGAAGCTGTTTGGCGGCGGCCGGGCCCGACTGGTGATGACGGAGCACAGCACCAATAACAGAAGGCGGCACATCCCCTTGCTCAGGCCCATTGAAAAGCTCGTTTACCGGCAGTATTCCTACGTGATTTCAATCAGCCAGCAGACGCAGAACATGCTGCTCAAATGGCTGAAGCCATCACCCAGGCGGCTCAAACGGTTTGTCGTGGTCAACAACGGGGTCCCATTGGCGCGCTTCATCGCCGCTTCCGCCTATCCCAGGAATCAGCTGGTCGCGACGATTCGCGAATCGGACGTGCTGCTGTGCATGGTGGGCACATTTTCCAGGCAAAAGAATCATCTGTTCATGATTGACGTGATGAAAAAGCTTCCGGACAATTACATCCTTTTGCTGGTAGGGGAAGGGAAGCTGCTTGACAGCGTGAAAGAGCGCGTCGAGGAGCAGGGGCTGGCGGAAAGGGTGGTTTTCCTTGGCTTTCGGAAGGACGTCGCGGAAATCCTTCACACCATCGACATTTCTGTCATTCCGTCGTTGTGGGAAGGGTTTGGGCTTGTGGCGATAGAGGCGATGGCGTGCGGCAAGCCGATCGTCATTACCGATGTTCCCGGCTTGTCCGACGCTGTCGGTGACTACGCCCTCAAGGCGGGCCTGAACGACGCGGACACATTTGCCTCGCAGATCCTTCGCCTCCAGGACAGCGACGCTTTTTCCGAGTATTGCAGCAAATCCAGGGAACGCGCGCTCATCTATGACATCGAGAAAATGAAGCTCGGTTACCAGAAGATCTATGAGAACGTGATGAATGCCGCTGTGAAAGCCGATTCTGACACATGACGGTGCTCCAGCCGGAACCGGGAAGGGGAATAGGTATCAATTGACTTCGTTGAATCTTGCGTTTCTGAGGGAACAGCGCTGTTACGGTGCGCAAACGAAAACGGAAATGCGGCGGGCGCTCGGTTATGCGTGGCTTTTGTACCTGCTGAACTGTGCCGTCTACGGCAGGACGTCCCTGCCGGTCAAAGTGTTGACCCTTATGGCCGGGGGGGCGCTTTTGATTCTCATTTATCGCCCGCTTACGACGCGCGTATGGATGGATCACCAATCGGCCATGCTGGCGCTATTGAGTATAACGATGCCGCTGTCTTTCCGGAGCGTTTTCGGAACGGGCTATGCCGAGATTCCGCTCCCGTGGTTTTATCTTTTGTTGCTGTTGATGCTGTTTACCTCGATCGAGAGAGGCTCGGTTCAAAAAAACCCTTTAACCTATGTCCTTCTTATCCTTCCGTTGGCTTTAATCGTGCCCTTGGTAATCTCAAAGGATTTTATTGCAGGGATAAAGGAGTATCTGGGCTACGCAAGCTTTCTGATGGGATGCATTGTCGCAGGCACCCTAAAAAATAAACTGTCACGTATAGATTATGCTTTTATCCTGCCTTTGTATGTAAACGGAGTTGTATTCGCTGCGTCTGGTGTTGTTTTTCAGTTTGTCATGCTCAATTTCTTCGAGATAAGTACTTTCTATATTATGCGATTGGGCGGTAACCGGGACTTATACTTGTTTTTGTTTTATGATATGAGCGGGATATCGGTATACCTTGGAACAGCGATAATCATCTTGTTATTCTTGGGGAAAAGAGTACGCAATTATATACTGAGTGCTTTTGTATTCGTTGCTATGGCGCTCACAAGTTCGAGAACCGGTGTGCTAAGTTTGGTTATCATATTGATAGGCATGGTTTTGTTTGCTAAGAGAAATGAAATTGCAAAGACTCCTCTAAAGGTCTTTTTGGCAGTGATGGGCACCATCGCAGTTGCAATTTTATTTGCTTCTAGAAGCTTTTTTACCAGTTTAATTGATATGGTCTTATCTGATAACGGGAGATTTCAGTTAATTACATCCGCACTTGTCAATTTTGCAGAAGCCCCTCTCTTTGGGAAGGGTTTGGATTACGCTTCGCAAATGAAAGCACTTGGATCTATGGCGCCTCATTTTGCCCTGGTTGACCTTCTTGTACAAACCGGAATCTTGATTACGCTGATGTTTATCAGCGCATTGTACTATATTTGGCGAATATCCAGGCGCTCTGCGTTTGCAGGCTTTAAATGGGTATATGCAGTATGTATAATTGGTGCGAGCTTCG
>ENA-UOUL01000369-UOUL01000369.1-bioreactor-metagenome-genome-assembly--contig:-NODE-369-length-78080-cov-5.963142_pt1 | contig 78080 bp, 70 predicted proteins | sample MGYA00249838_ERZ747220 | MGnify/ENA primary metagenome ERZ747220 (study PRJEB28778, sample SAMN05720191) | bioreactor metagenome | isolation source: Anaerobic biogas reactor | place: USA:Washington... | reverse complement strand
TATCACCATTCCTTTCGCTAACGCTCAGGCACAAAACATGATGAAAGAATTTCTTTCAGACTTCACCTCATTATTTGTATTTGTCTTCTGCCGTACAAACAGCGCTGATAAAAGTACTTCTCACTTTTCTTATTAACTTTCCTTAAAATTGTCCTTGATTTTATAAAGACTTCCTTTAGCGGTATGAACATAAATAAAGTTATCCGGCCCTATTAAAGGGGCTCTCTCCACCGCCCCATCCAGCTGGCGAAACCAGGCTAAACGCCCTGATGGCTTAACCGCAAACAGGTCGCCGTCACTGCTGCCTCCATAAATATAACCATTCTGGCTTACAGCCGGGGTGGATACCAGCTTGAGCAACGGGGTATCCCAAAGGACTTTGCCCTTTTCCGTATCAAGAGCATAAAGCTTATTGCCACCTGTAAAATACAGGGTTTTGGAATTACCCAGTACCGGCGCTGTTACCTGGTTAGCCACTGAGAAAGAATTGCTCCAGATGGGGGAATTGCCACTGCTATTCTTAAAACAGTAAACCTTTGCCTGGTTCAGTTTTCCTCCCTTGCTGCCCTGCGCTGCCTTCTTAAAATTCACGCTGGCATAGAGTTTTCCTTCATTATCTGCTAAAAGAAAAGCGGAGCTTATATCCCCCAACCAGTATTTCCACAGGTATTCCCCTTTGGCATTTATGGCCGCCAGTTTGTAATTGCCCGCCTTGTCCCCGAAAACAAGATAAAAAGCCTGCTCATCAGCAGTACAGGCCAAAAATGTTCTGGGATTAATTAACTTACTGGTTTTACCGTCTGAAGATTCCCAGGGTGAAAGCATCCAGACATAGTGTCCCACCGTATCGACCCCATAAAGGGCATCAGGTAAGGGCAAGTATAATATGTTTCCTGGACCGCGGGCCAATAAAGGCGTTTTCTGTGCTTTCCCATCAGCATAGACGGAAAAATCCCACCCCAGAGCTCCGTTCAATTTGCCCTCCTGGATGACGGACCCGTTGGCGAAATAAACACCTCCGGCTTCGGTCAGAATCGGTTTTCCCAGCATGCCCTTCCCTTTGCCCTGCATCTCCCATATCAGTTTCCCTTCGGGATTAACGCAATTCAATTTATTGTTAGAGGGAAAAAGCAGGTTGCCATTGGGAGCAAAGATGATATCTGTACTTAATTTACCTAACCCTGACAGCTTCCACAACAACTGGCCCGGCTGCCCGGCCTCTTTAGCCGCAGGAAATTGCTCCAGCTTGCTGGCTGCTTCACCGCTTGCCGGGAAAGCCAGCAACAGGAAAAATACCACGAATAAGGCAATTCCTATCCTGTTATAAAATCCCCTTATCAACTCTTTATTCTCCACCTTATTTACCCCCATGCCTACTATATCCAGCCGTGCTTCCTGGCCGCAAAGCGAAGACTGTCCCGGAAATCAGGGTGGGCTATAGCAATAAGCGCTTCGCCCGCTCGCTTATGCTCTGCCAGCGGAGTGTCTCATCGAATTAGATATTACTTCGGCATAAAGCCCCAAATCCTTTATTTCTTTTAATAAATGTCCTTCAGTTAGCATGAGATAATTTCTTCATAACTGTCACATTCATTCCTCCGTTTCTTGCTACAAAAAATATTACTAATGTTGTAGAAATTTAACTCTCAATAAATAGTATACACCAGTAAGGAAAAAATGGGGGTTAATGTAGATGTGGCGGAATTGGCAGACGCAGAATGCTTAGAACAGTATAAATTTGGAGATATATACTTAAAAATAACTTATGTATCAAGCTTTCAGCCTACTAATAATATATTCATTCATCCGATTGTAACTATTCCATACATTCTCCAAAGTATTAAAGTACTGGGGATAAGTGATTTTAAACATCCATTGCATATCCTTAACTAATGATGCACTTGAGATACCAACCAATTGCTTGAACTGTTTCTCCTTAACCGCAACTATATTATGGGCAGCGGGATTCCTAATCTTTTCCTCCACACTTCGCATATACTGCGCCTTCAATAAAACCTTTTCATTAGGAAATCTTCCCCCTGGCCTGCAATCAAATTCAATCATCGGTAATAGGGTAGAACAGGACAAATCACTATCTCTAAAACCATTGGGAAACCTTAAATCATAATAGCATAACAACGAAGGATCTTTCTCCGCCAGTTTGTCGCGTTTTAACCAGTAGTGGTCGGGTTCATGCCGCTTATTTACACAATAATCCAACTTGACCTGCCGCTGGCACTTTTCCCGTAAAAAGCACTCAAACAATCTGCTTAAAGCCGGCGAAATGCCACGTACAAAATCCATCAACTGGCCGGAATTTTGTTGCAAATCCAGTAAAAGCAAATATTCAAACAGTTCCTGAGCATCACCCGACTTAACTGGAAAGAGATCATAATTAGCCAGGCGACTTCTTTTTTTGGCCTCACGCAAATCCATATTTTTGCGATGTTGAGCGGCCATTAATAAATGAATAACATCCTCTGGCACAAATTCTGCAACCGATGCAAGAATAGCCAGAGCCGAAGAATAGTTAAAAGCATTAATATTGCTTATGGCTGCTTCCCGCAAAAAAAGGTAGCGAAGGTTGTCCGATTCTACCAGTTGCGTTCTATTATTAGTCCCCAACTCCGGATCATTATCGAGATTGTTTTTCCAGCTAGTCTCCAAGTCATAATTAGCGGAACCGTAATTTTCACTTTCGTTAGGAGTAGTCACCTGAATAGGAATAACGGGAAATGGTGTTGTTAAGGCTAGCAAATGGCAGGCTGATTTCATTTGCGGTGTTCCCGAAGATAGATTAATTAGTATCTCACAACCAGGATTTGCGTTATGTATATCTATAAGCTCTTTTTCAAAAACAGGATAAAAAATGTCAAATTGTTGGGGGTTATCAATTTCTTCATAACGCAGTTCAATTATTTCACAATCGTAACTTTCTTTTTTACATAGTTCCATAGCATGGACGCGGTAACGATCATTCTGGTCAGCCAACTCGCATACCCGCTTGGTCATAAATAAATACACCTTTTGTGGTTTATAATGACGCATGATATGTAATAATGGTCCATCATAATCATTTTTTATTGGGTCGGTCATCCCCAAAGTACTAAATAATATCTTGGGCAAAACATTCACCTCCTTATTTATCAAAATTGATTTTCCTACATATCAACGAAACTATAGAATTACCACTTCCTCCTCTTCAAGCAACTCAACTGTTCCCCAGGCTCTGATGTCAGCATTGCTAGTCAATTTGTACACCCTGACTTGATCTTCTTTATCTATTAATTTGGGTATCCCTTTAAGCAACTTTTGATATTTCGCATCAGGCAAAATACATTCAAAGGCTGATTTTTGTACACGCACTCCAAATCCCTTCAAGTACTTGGCAAAGGCTGCACGACGGCGATTATCCACAATATCATAAATTACTACAACCAAGTATTTTCGCCTCTCTTCCGCTATAAATTCATCAAAGAGGAAAATTCGATTCAGACTATGAATCATCTGATCACCACCGGTTGATATATACTTGGATCTCCTTCTTCAATAGCTTTAGCCAAACGTTGACACTGCATTTCCATAGCTCTCCGAAAACTTACAGAATAATCAACAGAAGCAAGGTAATTAGATCGACCAAGTACCTTTTTTTCATATTCAGCGATAAAGGCCTTGGAACCGATACCATCTAAATATACCCCACCCTCCTCATTGGGCTTCTCAAAGTTTTCTCGCTTAATTATTCCTTTACTTGTAACATAAAGTGCTAATGAGTCCGCTAAAATCGCTCGCCATTCTTCCATTAAGTCCGAGCATAAGGCTGGATGTCCTCTTCTAATGCTATGCAGAAAGCTGGCATAAGGATTTAATCCCCGATTTACTGCAGCAGTATATAAATCATACATTAATAGAGTATACGCAAAACTCAAAAGGGAATTAAAAGGATCTCGGGGAGGCTGTCTGTTTCTTCCCGAAAAAGCAAAATCAGGCTCAACTAATTCAGCTAAACCTTGATAATAATACCGAGCCGCCATTCCCTCATGTCCCATCAATTCGTCCTTATTGTGAACTCGCTCCATTATAGGTAATAGCTTGGCCATAGCATCAATAATTTTCTGCACTGATTTTTCAGGCCGGTTTCTTCGATAACGACGCAAAATAGTAATCTGGTTTTTCACTTTGGCCAGAATTATCCTTTTGGCCAAAGCCAGGCAAAATTCATCATCCTCACCATAAGCAAATTGCTTTCTTTGCCGATAAATATTAACATTTCGCGTGGATTCCAGGCGTCCATAAAATTTTCCTCGGCTCGAAAGCCAGGTTAGATTGATGTCTCTTTCCATAAATTGCTTTACACAATTGGAACTAAGTGAAGCATCACCGAAGATTATTACATTCTCCACTCCCTCAATTGGCAAGATACGTTTCAGATTTTCCTTTTTGCTTTCCACCACAACACAATTTTCCTGTACTCCAATTTTTGCAGACCGCTCATAAACATATAGAAAACTCAATATCATCACCTCCCAAAATAAACTTGAGCTTCCGTCCCCTTAAAGGGGTCCTTCGTTTTTAATCCTGTCGTGGCTATACCTCATTATGACTGCTTTAAAAAGACAGTTTGCGGAGCTAAAACTGATTGTGCCATTTAATCCCATATATCATCCAACCCCTAATAGCCAGTTAGGCTCTTTCGTTACATTGCTTCGATTCTCTTCCAATTCCTGCTTGCGGCGCATAAGATATAGTTTATTAGCGATGCAAAACAGCAAATCTACGCTAATGCCCTAATTTTTACACCACCCATACCCAGGGCAGTTTTTATTCCCAATCCGCTATACTCAGCGAATGAAAGCAAAGCACCTGCCAATCGAGCCAGTTGTTCGGTACCACTAATGACCACTGTTATTCTGCCCATATACCCAGTAATTTTAGTTCTTTCCAGGTAAAAAACAGCCGAATGCAAAGAATAACGAACAATGTGAATATGTTTGGCTATTTGCTCCATGGCTTCGGGAGCATCCAAAGATACATCCTGCATAAAAGCGCAATAACGATTATTAAGGCTTTTTACAATCAACTCCGGGGTGGGAAATAATACATATGATCCATCCTGTTTATGGGTACACGGTGTCAGAAACTCTATCTCATAACGGCGACAGGGATTTTCCGTAGCAAAATAATGGTTGAAATACTCGTATTCATTCTGGCTGGATCTCTTAACTCCTGTAACTTCCAGGGTTGTGGCTTTATGCTGCAATTCTATCTGCACCAAAGGCAAAACCGCCTGTATAATATGATTAGCTATTTCTGCGTCCCATAAGCCGATATTCCAGGTCAACTCTTGATTCGAGCTGGATAAAACATATTGGGAAAAAGGACGTAAGTGATTTTCGTGAAGCATTTCCGCTATATCGGACGGCAATGATTTAACCAGGATTCCATGGAAAAGTGAGCCCCAATTATAGCTGGCCCTCTGCTCTCCACCATATTTGCACTGTAAAATTATTTTTTGTAACATCATTTGCTTTCTTTTCCCCCAAGGGTTATTTTTAAACATCGGAAGAAACTACGGAGCAGTTTTAACACACCGCGGCAACCAGGCGAGGGATTAGAACTCGCCGTTTGTTTTGTGAATAGGAACTCGACCGCTTAAAAAAGCGGAGGACATATTTTACCTCGTTATAATAAGTTCGCATTTGCCCATATGATAGTACTCACCTGCATACATAGTTGTCTTTAATATATGGGGTGATACTTTATATTGAGAGGCATCTTTAGAATGCCCGTGCTTTGGTGAAAACTGCTTGGTCAATATCTTCGCGGCCAGTGAAACTGCATTTTCCCGCTGGGGGAACAGATTGTAGGTTAATGTTTTAGATACATAACCCACACCGCCTCCCAGGAAAATATCCACTCCCTCTTTAGCTGCCACCGAAGCATCCTCAGGAAGTTCCGCAAAATATTGCTCGAAATGAGCATAATGCTCATCAGCAAAATCATGTAAAGCCTCTTCGATAATCCCAGCATTCAAGCCAACCCGAGCCAGCATCGGAAGATCCAGGGTTAGCTGTAGATGGGCTTCACTGCCCGGTGTCAAACATTCGCGAAAAATTGGCAATAGGTTGACTGTTCCATCCGGTTTGCGGTCATATTTACCGGTCAAGGTCAAGTTTTCAAAGCTTAAGGCAGCACTGTCGCTGATGCGTATACCTTGCATCAAATCATTAATGGGGCTAGAGATTTCTTTTCCATCTTTAGGGTTACGAATATCCAATTGATAAAAGACTTTTTTCTCCACAGTACTGCTCTCCCGAGCAAGATATTTACGTGCTGGAACGGAACTGTCACTTCCCTCAATATTGCGTCTATCCCGTTCCCAATCCCCCCTTTTTAGCAGGTATGTCGCCAATGCAGTTCTTATTGCTCCTTTTAAACTGGAACCTGGAATATACGGATATCCTTTAGAATCTTTTATAAAAGTAAGGACTTCACGAAAATTTTCTATATGAGCCGCTTCTCCTGCCGCAATGCTGTAGCGTACAAATGACGGGTAATCGGCAGCGCTTATGCCGTTCTCTTCCAAAAATACCCGAATATCCTTTAAACGCGGGGTGCTTAAAAATTTTTCATACTCGGCCAGCAAAGAGCGCTCTTTTAAAAATGCCACCAGCCGTGGAAAATCAGGAAAATAAATTAGAGCATTTGGGGAATCAAATATATATTCTTTTTTCCCAAGCTGCTCACCTGAGCCGATAAATACTGGTGCCAGGGCGCGTAAAGTAAGGTTTAACCTTTCCAGATGAGCAAATTTCATATCGTCACCCCCACGAAAAGAGTATTGCCACAGCGCCATACAGGATGGGCACCGTTGTCGGACAAGTCAAGCATAGCGCCTTTGAATCTGCTGCGCAGGCAGGAACCGGAGGCCAGCATATATATGGTTTTTTTCTTCATTTGCCTGGCAGCATAGCTTTCCGAACGGATAAAGCCACCTCTTCTGAGCAATTTGTACCAGCCGTTAAGCAAAACTGTATCCAATTCATTATCAACTGGTAAAGCCGTCCCCATCAGCATTTGATATTCCGCCTGCTTATCCTCAAGTAGCCTTAATAATTCATCCGGTACAGGGCCTGGTTTAACTTCAAATTTACCCCAACCAGATGATTGTTTGCCACCAATACCAGACAATCCTAGCTCAGCCAATAGGCTCGCAAACATGGTTCGAGCTTCCTCCTGCTCGGAACGAACAATAATATAAAGGCCGCAGCCGTCAGCAAATCTCCAGGCAGCTACATGATAAGGCAGGGGCGGAGAATTACCTTTAATAGCTACCCGGGTAAGCGTTGTCAAATAGCCAAAATCAGACTCCGATTTCAAGCTCTCGAGATTGAAGTCAAGTTGCTGCATGCTTTTCAAGTAATCGCCAAAAAAAGAAAGCGGGATATAATCCTTGTTTTTTAGAGCCTTCGCCAAAGCTGAATCACCGGCCCGCTTCCGGTTTTCCGTAAATAAAACCGGCCGGGGAAGAAATATTTCATCCCCCGCATAAGGCAGGGCATCGGAAATGCTTAAGATTCCGTCAGCAAAATACTTTACGAGCTGGGTAATCCTACCGCCACGAACAGCTTCACAGCATAAAGCAGCAAAAAGTGTATCAGCATGAATGATCATCTGTCCATCATCTAATGAAGGCCCCCCCGCATCCTTTCCTATATGCAATGCGGTACTAAAATTAAGCCTGTAAAGAAAATGCTCCATAATCCTCCACTTCCTTTAATATTTTCAGGAGTAGATCCACATCCTCGGGGCATTCCCCTTCTTTTACAACAACTTCAAAATCCGTAAAGCCTACCTTGCCATAGCCACGGGAACCATGCCCGCCCAGATAGTCCATAGACAGCAGCTTTAACCCCCTGGCTATGTTAGTAAAATCGCTTTTAAGAGAATCTGTATCTTCCATATCATAGACCAGATTAATGGCAAATTCCGAACCCCTTACTACCCTTTCTATTTGCCGGGGATTGGCAATAGCCGTAAGACGGTTGATGGTGTTCTCAAACTTCACCTCGGTCATTCCGCTGCGATTTTTAAGAGTATCAGCATTCACCAGAAAAGCATCATAAAATTGCAAACGCGCGGCTTTGGGCCACTCTTGCTTACGGTTGTCTCCTGCCGTGCCAAAAAGACGTTTTATCTCTTCGGGGTCTTTGGCGGGTTCCTGAGTAATATAATGATTCTTAATAGCTTTGGCCAGCAAGGTACGCATTTTCCCCTTTAGACTGGAACCGGGCAGCATAGGCTCACCGGTAAAACTATCCCTTATAACCGGGCTATCCACTGCACCAATTGCCGAAAAAGCGGAAGAACCGCCAATATGCATACCGGTTAAAACTGTCATTTTGCATTTGATTAATATTTTCCCATACATCTCCATTCCCCCCTTAGCTAATCTCGGCCGCCATAAAAACGATGATATGCTACCAGTGCCTCCATATAGCGGGCAAATTTGATAAAGTTCTGACGGTTATCACCAATATTGTTCAGTAAATCCAGCAATTTGGCCTTATCTACAAACGGCTTAATTATCCAGGGTTCCCGCCCACATTCATAGACCAGCCTAACTTTGAGATACTCTATGCGGTTTTGTAAATCCGGGCTCAAGAATGCATCGTTTTCAGCCCGGACATCGTTGTAAATTTCACTGACCTGGGCCAAAATATTTCTGATTTTACTGGTGGTAAAATTCTGATAATTCCGTCCCATTGATTTCTTTAACTCCTGAATAACTTGCTCGGCTTGCGCCGTATAGTTTATTCCCAATTGAAACTGTCCAACAGCAGGCTGGGATTGTGATGGCTTCTCAGTTTGCGCCTGGGTATCCTTGTAACCTGCCTTTCTGAATGCCTCCCTCATATTACTCATTTCTCCTTACCTCCTTTTCATCTCGATTATTATAGGTATAGATTATTATTGCTGTAATCAATTGCCGCCTGTCCTCTGGACTCAATGCCCATTGGTAAACATTTTGTGCAAAAATACTATAGCTTTTCTTTGTTTCATCCGCAGTATTTTTACCTGGCTCTCGGCGGGCCAATAAGTAGGCCAGGCGAGCAATATTAATGGAATCACTTTCCGCCTGCCGCAGCAAATCCAGGATGTTGTATAGGAAACTGTTGCCATAGTCTTCCGCTTTAGAGAAAATGCTCATAAGAATCGCATATTTTTCACCCAGGACCTTATTTTCAAAACTATCCCAATCATAGGTATGCTGGGCTTGCAGTTTTCCATCGATTACTTCCATTCCCAGGAGTGAAATGGAGTTTTTCGTACCACCCTGGTGCTGGTTATGTTTGGCGCTGTTTTCCAATTCGGCTGTTTCCGCTGCCATCCGGGCAATAGGGTAACCGGGTTCAAACAAGGCAAATCCTGCTGATATTGTAAGGGTATTGCCGGTATAACTGGAAAATGCTCTCCGGATATCAATAGCCGCACAAAGAACCTCGTTCCAGGCTCCTACCAAAAAAAGATCGTCCCCACCCGCATATACCACCACGATATTGCGCTGGCCCGCCGGGGCCAGCAGGTTGAATTCTCCGTTAGCAAGCAACTCATTGAGATAGTATTTAAAAAAAATGGATAAACTCCTCGATAAAGTAGCGGTTCGCGATAAGGTAATATAACGGTATTTATTTTCAGCAGCATTCTCTCTTACAAAACCGCTAACAAAAGCTGCACCCATGTTATCAACATCCGCCCTTAATACCCCAATTCTGCCGATACCCCTGGAGCTCTCAGCTAACTCAGCAAAAGTCTTTATATCTCCATCCTGATTGCTTAGCGCATAATCCCCCAACCACAGCTTGGTCGCCAGGGAGAATCCGGTGCGATATGTATTCTTGCTGTATATACGCAAAACCTTATCATTATCCTTTTTCAATATCTCCTTTACTTCTTCAACTTTCAAAGCGCTGAATTTTAAATCCTCACCCTGGGCTGAAAAAAGCGGCAGCGAAGTTCCCTTTATTTCTTCCCTCGATACAACAAAAACAGAATCCGGTTTTATCAGAATGGGTGAAATGTCAGTAAATGCAGCGCAGTTATGGCAGATCGTACCTTCCTGCCTTTCCTCCAGACCGCTGGATACGCCACATACCCTGCACTCCCGCCCCTCTCTATCCGTGTCGCTATGATTTAACTGTCGCAGATCTGCGGCAGAATAACGTTGTAGTTTGCGCATGGAAACCTGGGCTGCAAGGCTGCGAAATATATTGCTATAATCTTCCGGATCGTCAGTTTTGCTCATTAGCTCATTGGCTGAGCATTCCTGTAAGCCATAAGCAATAAATAGCCTGGCTCCAAACACTTCCATCAGCCTGCTATTGGTGTTTCTAACCGCTTCCCCAGCCTTTTGTATTGCTTCATAAGTATTGGGGAGTAAAATATACGCATGTCCGCCACCGGTATATAAAAGATTGCTACGGTAAAGCGAGCTAGCTGAGAGGATTTCATCAACCAGGTTTTCCAATAAAAGCTCCAGGTAAAAAGAACGTGAACGCAAACCTTTTAGAGCACCCTTTGAAGATATGGTATAAATAAATTGCTGAACTCCAGAAATATCACAGGAAAACAGGCAGAAGGCTTTTTCCTTATAAAAGCTATGTCTGTTCCGGAATAGCTCCAGATTATAATCATTTCTGTTATGAGCTATAAGATACAAAACGATACTGGAAGCCAGGGCCGCTGTTATCTTGCTGTGATCAAACAGAGAGATATCCGAAACTTCTCTTAGGTAGGTAGAAGAAGGAATATAGGAAAGATATGCTTCTAAAAGCTCCAGCAGTGAATTTACATATTCACCCTGAAAATTGATACCGCGCAACCCTTCACTGATGCCAAAATAAATGTCGTTGTAGTCTGATTCGGGATTATATCCTGCTATATCCTGGGGATAATTGATTTTTTTACTTATCGCTGATATTTTGTAAACCGCTTTGGCATTGGAGTTGTTCAACAGGTTATATATTGACTCCTGGTGCCTGTTTCTGTCAAACCCCCTGCTTCCCTCACCTTCGATTTCTCGGCGGTCAACCCCTGCGGCAATATTGTCGGCAATATAAACTACATACGCCAGGTTATTTCGCTCTAATCCTGCTCCCTCTATTTCCTGATGATGATGATAAGCAATGCAGTCCAGGATTCTGTTATCATCGGTATATTCCCTAATCCATTCCCTACCTGAGTGGCTGTGGGCACGACCATCAATTCTAGTCCCCCGATGCAATACCTTGCCAACATCATGCAAAAGACCGCCAATGACCACATTTTTCACTTTATCATGCAAATTTTCACCCCCTGTTCTCATTGATACATTTAAACTATTTTGTTTGAATATTGTAAACTATACTGCTAAAATTTCATTAATGGATACAATGTCTATCTTTAAATAATTCTTACATAATTTACATATCTATTTCTACAAAATCCAGCTATTCCCTGCATCATTTCTTAAATATTTCCTTTTTCCCTTCTAAACCGGATAGAATAATAATATGCACTAAAAAACGGGGGTTAATCGGTTATCAATATGCTCGAGAATAGCAGTTGAAATAATCCATACAGGAAGGTATAATATTTCATGTACCAAAAATTGCGGATGTGGCGGAATTGGCAGACGCACCAGACTTAGGATCTGGCGAGTAACATCGTGGAGGTTCGAGTCCTCTCATCCGCACCATAGAAAAATAGGGAGGTTTGCGCCTCCCTTTCATTCTTTTATTCATCTATTGCCCTAGAGAATTTATTACTATTATAAAAAAATAGGTAGGTTTAAACCCCCTTTGCTTGTTTTCTTTTCCTAGCAAAATAGCTGCAGATGACAAGGGCGGTTTCTTCCGGAACCAGGCAGGGCAGAGCAGGTTGTTAGTTTAAGTTTAAAGGGTTATAATATCATTTTAGCACATTAAACTCTTCCAACTGGTCGTCTTTCACATCAATATATAGATTGCCATTCCCATCCATGGAGGCCAGCAGTACCTGGCCCATGTCTTCTATGTTTTGCTTTTTTAATTCCTCCCTTAGCCAGGTTTCGTCACGGTTTACCAGCTTGAGATGCTGGTATAGTATTCTGCCATCAATTATTAAATTTGCACATAGTCCCTGGCGGGTTGCGGAAAGATTCAAGTCAGATACTGTGACTGGTTGCTTTTCGGGTTTGAGCTGCACACTGATCTGTCCGCTGGTTTCTAAAATGGCAAAATTCAGGTCAGCAATGTTAAAAACTCCTTTTAACCTTAGCTCTTCGAGTAAATCGTTAACATGGTACTTCTCTTTCTTGAGGTTATCCTCAAGGATTTTCCCTTTTTCGACCAGGAGGGTAGGTACTCCATCTAACCTTCGTCTGGCGCGGATATTAGCCAGGGCTATTCTGGCAACTACAAGGGGAATGAGACCCCAGATTAAGAGGCTGATAATGCCATGTGGATAAGTAATTGTTTTATCAACTGATAAAGCAGCTGCTATAGATCCAATTGTTATTCCTACAATAAAATCAAAAAAGTTTAGCTGAGATATCAGTTTTTTCCCGATCGTAACGGTAACCAGAAATAAAATGCCAACCGCAATTAGATTCCTGAATAGAATATCAATATTATCAAGTACTATATTCAACCATATACCCCATTGCCTGGACTTATTTCCCTTAGTTTTACCTGATATCCTGGTATCTATCCTTAAGTAGGGTGCTTCAGATTTATCATTCCTGTATATTTCACCTCGTTATTTCCGACTGTATTGGCGCAGGTAGCCTTCAATATACTTTCTTACCGCCGCTGCTGGTGAATAAATACCAAAATGTCCTTCACAGAGTATATCCGCCTCGAGTTCAAGCAGCTTTTGCATGGAAATCCTCCACTCCTTTAAATCTGAGCCCCACTGCTGGTTGAAAGGCCCATGAATGTCCTGGCCGAAGAGCACCCTTTTCCCTGTGATATCTACATAGGGAGATATCCCGCCTGGAGTGTGTCCGGGAGTGTGGGGGCAAATCAGTTCCACTTGACCTAGTTTAAGCCTTTGCTCTTCCCCTTTAAGCACCTGTTCTACTTTCACCTTCTCATATGTAACCCCATACCAGGAAGCAGCCGTAAGCTGGGGCAAGCCCTCTTCAATAGCCGGCAGTTCCAGACTGTGTGCAATTACCTGGGCCTGCAGCTTCTCTTTTAGAAATGCCAGGCCACCAATGTGGTCAATATGCCCATGGGTAACAACAATATGCTTCAAACTGGACACATCTATTCCTGTGGCAATAATATTACTCCATATCATGGAAGCGCTTCTTCCCGCTCCAGCATCGATTAAAGCGGATTCTCCCCCTCCATCTATCAGGTATACGCAACAATCCTCCGCGCGGGAGAGACCGTCACCTCCTACCTGGTAAACCCCAGCAGTAATTTCCTTGGCTTTGGCCATTTTATCCGCCACCCTTGCGTTTTTTCTATATTTTACCGTACTTTTGGAATTTACTCCAATAGCAGCGGGTGTAGTGGTAAGGGACCAGGCCATCATCCGCTTGAGGAAAAGGGTATTCCCTTGCTGTAAGAATTTCCGCCCCCCAGCGTAAATATGGTAAACAACAAGGAGGTATTAAATCATGCCCGTAGAAAGAAAGAAATCTTTCTGGCCCGGTATCATAATCAGCTTGACGCTGCTTCTTTTTGCCTCCAGCCTGGTGATGGCACTGGATAATATACCGGCTACATCGGCTAAAAAACCGGTTGAACCTTTGCCAGTGGTAGGAAGCATGGAGAACCTAAAAAAGCTCTTGGTGGAATATGAGAAGTCATCCTTGATTAATTCCGGCCAATTACTGCGCAAAGAATCCAAGATGGAAATGATGAACGATGCGGTGACTGTAGCTCCCCTGGCCCGGAATGAAATGGCTGCTGGCGGAGCTGTTAATTTAGCCCAGGAATCTGCTAAATCATTAGTAGGGGCCTCGGCTGATTATTCCTCCACCAATGTCCAGGTGCAGGGAGTGGATGAAGCCGACATAGTTAAAACTGACGGTAACTATATTTACCAGGTCAACCAGCAGGAAATAGTCGTAATAAAGGCGGTTCCGGCTGAACAGATGCAGGTGGTTAGCCGTATAAAGCTCGATAATGAGGGTTTCACCCCCCGCGAGCTTTTCCTGGACAGCAAACGCCTGGTCGTATTAGGAGACTCCCGTGCTGAAGTTTATGCCCGATCCATGCCAAAGGTAAAAACGGAAATTTATCCTCCCCCCGTATACCAGCAACCATCCACCATAGCATTAATATATGATATTGCTGACAAAAAGCAGATTAAAAAAACCCGCGAGCTGGAACTGGAAGGAAATTATCTTTCCTCGCGCAAGATCGCTTCCCATCTTTATCTGGTGAGCAACCGTCACCTGGATTGGTATCGCATTCAGGAAAAGGAAGATAACATCCTGCCTTCCTATCGTGATACAGTCGTTAGCAATGATTTTAAGCAAATCGATTGTGGGCAGATTAATTACTTCCCCGGGGAAATATATCCGGCTTACATTATTATTGCTGCTGTGGATATAGACCGTAATGAGCCGGCCCAACTAAAAACCTGCCTGGGCAACGGCGAAAACATATATGCCTCTATTAACAACCTCTATATTGCAGTAAGCCGCCAGGAGCCTGCTCGCCCTCTGCTTAAGGACAGTAACTTTCCCGCTCCCGCTGCCGAGATTGGGCCCAAAACCAGGATTTATCGTTTCGGATTGCAACAGGGAAAGGTTGAATATCAAGGCAAGGGTGAGGTTCCGGGCCGAATCCTCAACCAGTTTTCCATGGATGAGGAAAAGGCTTATTTCCGTATCGCCACCACCAGCGGAGAAATCTGGCGCAATGACGAGAATACCTCCAAGAATAACCTCTATGTACTGGATCAGGAGATGAATATTACCGGTAAACTGGAAGGTATCGCCCCTGGAGAGCAGATTTACTCCACCCGTTTCATGGGAGACCGGGCTTATATGGTTACTTTCAGAACCGTTGACCCCCTCTTTGTCATAGACCTGAAGGACCCAACCAAACCCACTATACTGGGCAAGCTGAAAATTCCCGGTTATAGTGATTACCTGCATCCTTATGATGAGAACCATATTATCGGCTTCGGCAAGGAAACGATTGAGCTCAAAGGCAGGAACAATGAGGCTCAGGCCTTTTACCAGGGCATGAAAATCGCCCTCTTCGATGTATCCGATGTCAATAACCCCCGGGAAATGTCCCATGAGATCATAGGCGACCGGGGAACCGACTCCGAACTATTGCGCGACCATAAAGCCTTGCTCTTTTCCCGGGAAAAGAATTTACTGGCCTTCCCTGTCACCGTCATGACTTTGAGCGAAACAGATAAAAATCTGCCTAGAACGGATTTCCCGTCTTACGGAAAGTTTTCTTTCCAGGGAGCCTATGTTTACAAGATTGACCTGCAGCATGGCTTCCAATTGCAAGGCCGCATCAGCCATCTAAGCCCGGCTGATTACCAGCGGGCCGGTGACTATTGGTATGAAGACAGCAAGAACATACAGCGCATAATATATATAGGAAAGAATCTTTACACCCTGTCCCAGGACCTGGCAAAATCGCACCAAATCACAGATCTAAAAGAAGTGGGGAGCCTTTCCCTGCGCTAGACCGTGCGCGAGCATAGGTATATATAAATATTGTGTTTTAAACTCAATAGAATATCAACAACAAAGGGACTGGCGTTTTGGATATTGGCCAGTCCCTAATTCCTGAAGTGATGAAATAGATGCTCGTCTTGACAACGATCGTTCTATTTATTTTTTTAAAGCAGCGGAAGAAACTGCGGAGCAGTTTCAAAACACCGCTGCAACGAGGTGGGGGCTTAGAACCCAGCACCTGTTTGGTTAATTGGAACCCGACCGCTTAAAGAAGCGAGGGATATATTTCACCTCGCTATAAGTTAACAACTGCGTTCGGAGTTTAAGGAGATTATTCAAGCCGTTTTTGCAATTCGGGATCTACCATGTCACCAAACTCGCTAAAGGGAATTTTAAATTCCGGTATCCCAGCGGCATAAGGAGCAATATCAGATAATTGGAAATAAATTGTTATACCACCCGGCTGCAGCGTAAAGGTTTGGTCGTCTTCAATGCCCTTAAAACCGCCCATTTCCGGTTCATAATAGTTCTCCGGATTTTTAGCTATCTCAGCCTGTATAGCTTTATCAATAAGATCTTCATAATTGCTATCCGGTTTAAAAATATCAGATAGTTCCAGCTCCGACCCATCTCTCAAATCAATATTACAGGGTATGCGATAAGTCATACCATGTGCTCCGCCCAAAAACTCGTACTTATCAAAATAAAGGCTTAGCAAACCATTATTGTTATATATCACTTTATAATCGCTGGCTAATGAATAAGGAATATCTGCAAACGGGTTATCTTTATCTTCTTCATCTAGTTCTTTAGCCATTTCTTCCCTTTCAGCCAACATTTCATCCCGGCGTTGTAGAAAAAGATTGCGAAAACGGTCATTTAAGCTTTGCTGCAGCTTTTCATCTTTCATTTCGCTAAGAACCGGAATTTTCAAACTTAATTCAAGATTATCCTTCTTGTCTTTAATCTCCTCAGTGCTAATTTTAATTGGCGAATCCTGTTTTGCTACAGGCAAATTACCACTACACCCCAGGCAACTCATCACCAAAGCCATTAATACCCCCAGAATAGTAATACTGCGAACTTTCCTCACCAATACAGCCTCTCCCCTCATTTTATACTCATTTCATTAATAATAACATTTTTTTCTTATTCGCAAAGGAATATTTTTGACTGCTTCCTTTTCTTCTTTATCCCAACCCAGAGGACAGAAACACAAGTGATAATAATTCACCTCGTTATAATACTTATTACGATGATAATATTATTTCATTACAACCCTGGAGGAATAAATTTACTGGATTTTGAATTATCTTTAGCCGTCATAAGTTTTTACATAATTAAGTTAATACTACATATGTTATTATACATTTACATGATACAGGCTTTTAGCTTTATTGCTTTTTTATGCTTATGGTTTTTCATAATCCCCCCAGGTTATGTACATATATATTACGGCCATGATGCAAGCTGAACTATGAGCGAATTTTAATCTAACTGTTGGCAAGGAGAATTTTTTAATGGAAAATCCGGCTGGCCTTAATATCCTCTTTAGTCTGGGCAAAATCCTTATTGCCCTTCTCCTGGTGCTGCTAAACGGGATTTTTGTAGCGGCTGAATTTGCCTTTGTCAAGGTTCGACCCACCCGCATCCGGCAACTGGTAGCGGAAGGTAATAAGAAAGCTGAGGGCGTACAGGAATGTATTGAAAAGTTGGATGCCTATCTTTCGGTAAGCCAACTGGGCATTACCCTATCCAGCCTGGGCCTGGGCTGGCTGGGCGAACCGGCTGTAGCCACTCTGCTCTCCCCTTTGCTGTTTCGCTGGGGTATAACCACCCCGGCCCTGGTTCATTCCATTTCTTTTCTGTTGGCCTTTTCCCTAATCACTTTTCTTCATGTAGTTTTCGGTGAGCTGGCCCCCAAAACCCTGGCCATTCAGAAGGCGGAAGCTATAAGCCTCTGGCTGGCAGGTCCCATGCGGGCTTTCTTTTATCTTTTTTATCCAGCGGTACATTTGTTAAACGGAACCGCCAATAAAGTAGTAAGGCTGCTGGGCTTGGAGCCGGAAGGGGAGATAGAGAGGATACACAGTGAAGAGGAATTGCGCATGCTCATTTCGGAAAGCTACCGGGGCGGTCAAATCAATAAGAGCGAACAGGAATTGCTGCAAAATGTTTTTCGTTTTGAAAACCGGATAGCAGAAGAAATCATGGTTCCTCGCCCAGAAGTGATTTTTTTGGACATCCAAGCCCCGCTGGAAGAGAACCTGGCTATAGCTCGCCAGTCCGGGCACACCAGGTTTCCCCTCTGTGACGGGAGCCCGGACCGGATAATCGGGCAGATAAATATTAAAGATATCATCTCCCGGGAGGAAGGAATAGAAGACCTGAACCAGATACGCCGGGATATTATCTTTATCCCTGAGGTTATGCCCCTGGAGCGTTTGCTGCCGGAATTCCAAAAACGGCACCAGCACATTGCCGTAGTTCTGGATGAATACGGAGGTACCGCCGGTATTGTAACCCTGGAAAATGTTCTGGAAGAGCTGGTGGGGGAAATCCAGGATGAGTTTGATCATGAGGAACCCGAAGTTATTGTCGAAGAATCCGGCAGGCTTCTGGTCAGCGGCCGTATGTTCATTGAAGATGCGATGGAGAGATTTGACCTGGCGATTGATAAAGAGGAAGAGGAGCAGTATAACACCCTAGCTGGCTATGTTCTGGGAAAACTGGGCCAGCGCCCCCAGGAGGGAGATGTGGTAAAACAGGAACATTTGCAGCTGGAAGTGGTAAAGATGGACGGGATGCGCATCGACCGCATCCGCATCCGTAAACTCCCGGCAAAGCCCCGCCAGGATTGAGCTTTAGCGACGGGATTTCAGTTCTGAAAAAACCTCTGAAAGGCTAACTCCCTGTTCCACCAGCAGAACCAGCAGGTGATAGAGCAAGTCGGATGTCTCGTAGACCAATTCAGCTTTATCCCGATTCTTGGCGGCGATAATCACTTCCGCGTTTTCTTCACCCACTTTTTTCAGAATTTTGTCCAGGCCTTTGTTAAAGAGATAGGCCGTATACGAGCCTTCTGGCATTTTTTCCCTGCGTTCCAGAATAATATCATATAATTCATAAAGTATTCCTGGCCCCCCGCCAGCGGCGCCGTAAACCGCTGACAGGTCAAATATGGGGCTTTCTACCTCTTTCCCGTCAAGGGTCCGGTAAAAACAGCTGTAGTGCCCGGTATGACAGGCTACCCCCGTTTGCGCCACCTTGATCAGCAGGCAGTCATTATCACAATCAAAAGATATTTCCTTTACCTCCTGCACATGCCCTGATTCTTCCCCCTTTTGCCATAGTTTCTGGCGACTGCGGGAATAAAACCAGGTTTTGCCGCTTTCCCGGGTACGAGCCAGGGATTCCTTATTCATATAGGCCAACATCAATACCTGACCGTTCTCAAAATCCTGAATTATGGCGGGAAGCAAACCCTTTTCATCGAATTTTAAATTATCTATCATAATCTTACTGCCACTCCTTTAGCCGCCAGGTATTCCTTGGCCTGCCGCACCGTATATTCACGAAAATGAAAAATTGAAGCACAGAGAACGGCATCAGCCTTGCCCTGAGTAATGGCTTCATAGAGATGTTCCAGCTTGCCGGCTCCGCCCGAGGCGATAACCGGTATCCCGACCTGCTCGCTTATAGCGGCGGTAAGCTCAATGTCATACCCGTCTTTGGTTCCATCCTTATCCATACTGGTTAAAAGTATTTCTCCAGCTCCCAGGCTTTCCACCTTACGGGCCCATTCCCGGGCATCCATGCCAGTGGCAACCTGTCCCCCATCAATATAAACCTCCCATGAATTCTCACTGATGCGCCGGGCATCGATAGCCACCACGATACACTGGCTGCCAAATTTAACTGCTCCTTCTTTAATTATCTGCGGATCCCTTATGGCCGCTGAATTCATAGAAACCTTATCCGCTCCTGCCTTTAATATATTGCTGATATCATCCAGGGTTCTTATCCCTCCACCGACAGCAAAGGGAATAGAAACCTCGCGGGCGGTTTGCCGCACTACCTCCACCATGGTTTGGCGCTCCTCGGAGGTGGCGCTGATATCCAGAAACACCAGTTCATCAGCCCCTTCTTTATCATAAAAAGCCGCAAATTCCACCGGATCGCCGGCATCCCGTAAATTAATAAAGTTTGTTCCTTTTACCACCCGGCCGCCATGTACATCCAGGCAGGGAATAATCCTTTTAGCCCGCATCAAATCACACCCCATATATTAAAATTTACTTTCCGCTTCCCTAAGAGCATCAACCAAACCTATCTTGCCGTCATAGAGGGCCTTGCCGATAATGGCCCCGCTCACCCCGTCATTCTCCAACTCTTTCAATGCTCTTATATTGTCCAGACTACTTACCCCTCCGGAAGCAATAATATCCAATCCGGTGCTACTGGCCATCTCTTTTATGGCCGCCAGGTTGGGACCCTGCAAAAGCCCGTCTCGCGAGACATCTGTGTATATGGCCGTTTGTATCCCCAGAGCTTTCATCTGCAATCCAAAATCTATAGCGCTTACTGAAGAAGTGGAAACCCATCCTTCCACCGCCACCATGCCCTCCTTAGCATCCAGGCCCAGTACTATGCGCTCAGGGCCGAACTTATCCAGCAGGTTGGCGATGAAGTCCGGGTGGGAAACCGCTCGGGTTCCAATTATTACCCGGCTGGCACCCAAAGCCAGAAGCTTTTCCACATCGCTTAGCTGACGCAGGCCTCCGCCTACTTGAAAACTAATGTCAATCGCTGCAGCTATCGCTTCAATAGCTTTAAGGTTCTGGGGACTGCCCTGGAAAGCACCATCGAGATCAACAATGTGTAAGAATGAAGCGCCCTGCTCCTGAAAAGAACGGGCTACATTGGCGGGGGCATCAGAATAAACCGTTTTGTTTTCCACCCGGCCCTGAACCAGCCGTACACACTGGCCATCTTTTAAATCTATAGCGGGATAAATAATCATTTATTCCATCTCCCCCAATTCCTGCAATATTCTCAAACCCCGCCGTTTTCTTTTTCCTCTTCTATGAGCTCCCTGAGCTTAGAGAACCCTCTTGGAGGACCATATTCCTTCCATGCGTGGCTCTATTTCGATTGCATCCTTTAAGGCCCGGGCAAAAGCCTTAAAAACCGCTTCAATTATATGATGAGTGTTTGAACCCCGTAAGAGATCAATATGGATATTAATCCCAGCATTAGCGGCCACGGCCTGGAAAAACTCCCGCACATTTTCCGTAGCGAAATTGCCTATCATTTCCCGTTCCATCGGCACATTATAGACCAGGTAAGAGCGGCCTGAGAGATCAAGTACCACCCGGGCCAGGGATTCATCCATAGGGACAGTTGCTTCCCCGTAGCGGGTTATGCCCCTCTTATCGCCCAGGGCCATTTTCAAGGCCTGACCCAGACAGATAGCGATGTCTTCCACCGAATGGTGATCATCTACCTCCACATCTCCCCGGGCCGTGACCCTCAAGTTGCATAAGCTGTGAAATGAAAAAAGGGTAAGCATATGATTGAGAAACGGAATTTCCGTATCAATCTGGTGATTTCCGGTACCATCTAATTCGACCTGCAGTAATACCTCAGTTTCACTGGTTTTTCTCTGTACTTCTCCTATTCTGTTATTGTCCAATTTCACTCCTCCTCATAGAATTATTTTTCCTAAGTATCCTCTATTTCTATTTTTTCTTTTTTCCCTTTACTCTTATTCTTATGGAATTGGCATGGGCAGTAAGCCCTTCCACCTCAGCCAGCTTCATTATTCCCTCGGCATCTTCCTTTATTCCTTGCGGGGAATAATAAATGATGCTGGAACTCTTCATAAAGGTGTCTACGCTGACTGGGGAATAAAAACGAGCGGTTCCACCGGTGGGCAATATGTGGTTGGGGCCGGCAAAATAATCCCCCACCGGTTCCGGGGTATCTTTCCCCAGGAAAATAGCCCCGGCATTGCGAATCCGGCTCAAGTAATCAAAAGGATGCTCTACCATCAATTCCAGGTGTTCAGGGGCCACCAGGTTAGCCACTGCACAGGCCTGATCCATTTGGGGAACCAGTACCAAGGCCCCGTAATTCTCCAGGGCCTGCCGAATAATATCCTGGCGGGAAAGTTCCTGCACCTGCTTCTCGATTTCCTCCTGTACCCGCTCAATCAAGGTCTCACTGTCGGTCACCAGTATGCTGCGAGCCAGCACATCATGTTCCGCCTGGGACATCATATCCGCTGCCAGATAAGCCGGGTTGGCTTTCTTATCAGCAACTATCAGTATTTCACTGGGACCAGCCAGCATATCGATGTTCACATCACCATAAACCATTTTTTTAGCGATAGTAACATAGATATTGCCGGGGCCGCTTATCAAGTCCACTTTATTAATAGTCTCCGTACCATAGGCCAGAGCGAATACGGCCTGGGCGCCGCCCATCTTATATATCTCCTCGATTCCCAGTTCAGCTGCCGCTACCAAAGTATAGGGATTTATGGAACCGTCTTTAGCTGGTGGAGTCACCATGGCTATTTCGCTTACCCCGGCTACCTGGGCCGGAATGGCATTCATAAGTACTGACGAGGGGTAGGCCGCAGTTCCGCCGGGTACATATATACCCACCCTTTCCAAAGGCCGGTAAAGCTGTCCCAGTATATTGCCGCGCTCATCTGGTTCCATCCAGGAGTTCTTCAACTGCCTGCTATGAAAAGTAGCGATATTATCTATAGCCTGATCCAGAGCAAATATGTAATCATCATCAACTTCATCATAAGCCGCCTCAATCTCATCTTCAGAAACCAGGAAGTTGCTTTCATCGATTTTTGCTCCATCAAACTTTAAGGTAAAGGCAAATATAGCCTGGTTACCTTTCTCTTGCACCTGCCGGCCAATCTCTCCTACGCTATCTTCGTATTGTTTCATACTGGCATTACTGGCGGCTAAAAAACGCTTAAAATCCTCTGAAGCTCCGTCAAATTTCTTTATATTCATCAAGCACTGCCTCCTGTACTTAATTTTTGCATGTTTTCAATCAGGGGTTGAATCTGCTGGTGTTTGGTGCGGTAGCTCACCCGGTTGCATATCAGCCTGGTGGTAGAATCCATTATTTTAATAAGCTCCACCAGCCGGTTTTCTTTCAGGGTTCGCCCCGTAGAAACCAGGTCCACAATCATGTCGGCCAGCCCCATCAGGGGTGCCAGTTCTATATTGCCATGCAGTTTTATAATTTCCACCTGCAGTCCCTGGCTGCGGAAAAAATTTTCCGCAATTACCGGAAACTTGGTGGCAGCTCGCTTGTAGTTCAAATCTTTAAGCGTTATATTTTTAATGGCTTCCGGAACCGCTACCACAAAACGGCAGTATCCATATTGCAAGTCTACCATTTCAAAAACATCCCGAGCCTGTTCAACAATTACATCCTTGCCCACTATACCAAGGTCGGCCGCTCCCTGTTCGACATAGGTTGGCACATCGGTGGGACGACACATGATATACTTTACCCGTTCATTATCATAAGTAAATACCATGCTGCGGCTCTTATCATTAATTCCCTCACCAGGCAGCTTTAATTTCTTAAAAACTTCCAGGGTGGGCTCTAGTAGAGTTCCCTTGGACAGAGCAATGGTCAGGTAATCATCATACATAGATTAATCCTCCAGTTATACAGTTTTCCCTTCCTTCCAGCTTTCTTTCCAGCTCCTGCCGGCTCTTTCCTTCTACATCTATTTCTACGGCAAAGCCCTGCTTCCTAAGTTCTTCTGCCCGCGCTATTACCGCCGCGAAATCTTTTCCCCCTACCAGGTATCGAGGGGCTTTTTGCAAAGCCGGGTGCTTCAAAAGCAAAGCCAAACGGTCCATTCCCAGGGCAAATCCTGTGGCTGGACAGGGAAAGCCAAATTTGCCCAGCAAGTGGTCATAACGGCCGCCACCCAACAGGCCGTATCCCAGCTCCGGGGAATAACCTTCAAAAACAGTACCCGTATAATAATCCAGCCCGCGCAGAACTCCCATGTCCACTACTATATGATCAATCACCCCGCAAAGCTGCAAGGTTTCATATACTTCACGCAGTTCCTGTACTGCCGCCAGGGCCCGCTGGTTTTTTTCCACATAAGGCAAGCGTTTTAGAACTTCAATCCCCCCATGCAATACAGGGAGTATGGCAATAGTTTCTTTGAGTTCATCATCAATGTCCAGGGATTCCAGAACCCGGGATAATTCCACCAAATCTTTATTTTCCACCAGGCTCCTGATACAGTCTTTCTCTTCCCGGTTTAAACCGCTATCATCCAAAAGACTATTAAAAATGGCTATTTGATTGAGGCTTATTTTGAAATTATCCAAACCCATCTCTTGTAGCGCTTTGACCGCAATAGTAATCACCTCAGCATCAGCCCGTACTCCCTCAGCACCCAGCAATTCAATGCCGGCCTGCCAGAACTCACGGTATTGGGCCAGGTGAGGCTGGACATAGCGAAAAGAGTTGCTGAGATAATATAGTCTCTGCGGGAAAACCGCATCCCGCAGATGGGTAGCAGCCAAACGGGCAATCCCCGTGGTCATCTCCGGGCGCAGGGAGAGAATGCCTCCTTCCCTGTCCATAAAGAGGAAGAGCTCTTCCCTTATATTCCCTCCGGTTCCCATTTCCACTACTTCGAGATATTCAAAGGTGGGAGTCATAACCTCCTCATAAGCATAGCTGGCAAAAAGTGCCGCTGCCTTTTCTTCCATAAAACGGCGGACTTTTAGCTCGGGGGGTAAGAGGTCACGCAGGCCCCGCGAAATCTTTCTACTCTTCATTATTCTTCTCTCCGTTTAAATTATTTAATATCCTGCGGTAACCATCAGCACCATAATTAAGGCAGCGTTTTACCCGGCTAATAGTGGCTGTGCTGGCTCCGGTATCCGCAGCTATTTCATTGTATTTGATATTCCCGGCCAGCAGTCGTGCTACTTCCAGCCGTTGTGACATAGCCTTTATCTCACTAACGGTACAGAGGTCATCCAACAGACGATAAGCATCCTCTTCGTTCTGGAGGCATAATAGAGCCTGAACCAGGAAATCAGTATGCTGGTCTTTCCAGCCAGGAGAAAATGTCATAATCATACCTCCCTGCAAGAAGCAAAAAAAGCCTTACAATAGCCGGTTGTTGTTAATCAAGAGTTCGAATCGGCAGCCCAAATACTCGGCAGCTCGCCGGGACATAAGCATCTTGGTCAAAAATATCTCAAAATACTCCATTACTGAACATACTTCGTTATCAATATCAATTTCCATCCTTATAGTCTTTTCCTCCGGTGCAACCACCAGCCGGGAACCAGTAACTGCATAATTAACCCTATCGCGTGGAGTGAAAGTTGACATCTCGGTTTTTCGCACCCGGGAGCGGTGTACATCGGACTTATCAGCCAAAATCAGGGCCGCTGCTACATTATTGATACTCTTGCCCTGAGCCTGTTCTTCATGATTACCTATGGCTCCCATAATCGTCGCTATTTCCTCTGTATCCATTTCCAAGTCCAGCAAAAGATAAAACGCCATAATGGCCCCAGACATACCATGCCCATATCGATTAACCAGATTGCCGATGTCATGTAAAAAACCAGCAATAGCAGCCAGCTCGGCTTCTCGTGCAGGAAAGTGCAGTTTTCCCAAAATTTCTGAACAAAGCTGCGAAGTTTGCTCGGCATGGTGCAGGTCATGTTCTATGGCTCCAATATTACCAATATAGGCATTACCTATTTGCATATACTGTTCCACCATGGGACTGTTCTTTACCACTTCCAGTGTTACCATTTCCCCACCCCGTTTATGTATTAAATCTCGTATCTGCGAAGCTGATGTGCCCCCATTCCTTAATCAATGACATATCTGGGAGCTGATCTTTCCCCGTTCCTTAATTAATCATATGCTTATTCCTCATAGCTTTTTTTGCAATCGTTTCGCCTGCACGGCAGCCCTGGTATTATCCGGAATAGACTCTAATAGTTTCTTCGCTTTTTCCTTTTCACCTGCAGCAAGCAAATCCTGGGCTTCCTGCAGCATAGCGGCAGCCTGCTTTTCCTTCTCCACTATGGCAATCTTTTCTTTCATTTTATCAGGCTTGCCCAGCTTTTCCAACTTCTTGTATTCATCTATAGCTTTATCGAATTTTCCTTCTGCCACCAGAGATCCGCCCTCACTGATGATACGGCGGGTTTCTATCCGCTCCGGGAGCTGGGTCAATAAATAAACATAACCCCCGGCGATTCCCAATAGTGCCAGCAAAGCAACAATCCATAAGAATGAATAGCGGGGTCTTTTTCTCATTATGGCCAAAGCTACAATGAAGGGCATACCCAGCATGAAAGTTGTTTTCAAAAACTCCCGGGTAGGCATGAAATAGAGCATAGCGATTACAGCCGCTATTAACAGTATCCGGGATAAAACTCGTATTATCAGCTTCATTTCCTATACCTCATGTTGCATTGCTTTTATGCCAATATCCTGGCGGTAATGCATTCCATCAAATTCTATCTTTTTTACCTCTTGATAAACCTTATCCCGGGCCGCTCTCATGTCCTGCCCCCGGCAGACTACGGCCAAAACGCGGCCACCAGCAGTAACGAGATTTTCATCCTTTCGGCTGGTTCCGGCATGGAATACCAGGGTATCCGGCTCAAGCCTATCTAAACCCTTAATGATTTTCCCCTTTTCATAATCTCCGGGATAGCCTGCGGAGGCCAGAATAACCGCCACACAGCTGCCTTCTTCTATTTCCAGCTGTAATTCACCCAGCTTACCACTGGCGGCAGCCTCCAGCACCGGCAAAATATCACCTTTAATCATGGGCATCAACACCTGGGTTTCCGGGTCACCGAAACGGGCATTGAATTCCAGCACTTTTGGCCCCTCGGCAGTTATCATCAACCCGGCGTAGAGCACCCCCTGATAGGGGCATCCTTCTTCTGCCATGGCCTTAATGACCGGTTCTATTATATTTTTAATAACCTGCCTTTGCAGTTCCTGGTCAAAAACCGGAGGGTTGACATAGGCTCCCATACCTCCGGTATTGGGGCCCTGATCATTATCAAAGACTCTTTTATGATCCTGGGCGGCCAACAAGGAGATATAATCCTTACCATCGCAAATAGCAAAGAAACTAACTTCCTCACCCAGCAGGCACTCCTCCACCAACAGTCTTTCACCAGCCTGACCAAAGCTCTTGTCTTTCATCATGCTGTCAATTGCCTGGCTGGCCTCTTCCCAGTTGGCGGCTACAGTCACCCCTTTACCCGCTGCCAGTCCATCAGCTTTTATTACTACTGCTTTCCCCTGCTCAGTGTAAGTCCGGGCAGAAGCATAAGCCATATCCAATCTTTCACATACCGTATAATCAGCCGTGGGGATTCCATATTTTTTTAACAGGTTCTTGGCAAAAACCTTGCTTCCTTCCAACCTGGAGGCAGCAGTAGTAGGGCCAAATATTTTCAAGCCCGCTTCCCGGAAACGGTCTACTATACCCTCCATAAGCGGAGCTTCCGGCCCCACCACTGTAAGGTCTATACGCTGGCTCCGGGCAAATTCCAGCAGGCTTTCTATTTCATTTACTCCTATGGAAATGCACTCTGCTATAGCGGCTATGCCGGGATTACCCGGAGCCACATACAGTGCTTCTATTTCCGGGCTCTGGGCCAATTTCCAGGCCAGTGCATGTTCTCTTCCTCCCTGTCCAATAAGCAATAGCTTTTTCCCCATAGCTGCCTCCTTTTAGCACAAGTAGATGGTTCTTTCGTGCTCTTTAATACTGATATCAAAATTATTCTTGTATTAAATATACCGCTCGCTGTCTAGGCATGGGCAACAATTGGTTTTTTGCAGTGGCATCAATGTTTAAAATGCCTTATACCGGTAAAGACCATGGCAATACCGTGTTTATCGCATTCATCTATGCTCTCCTGATCTCTTACCGAGCCACCCGGTTGAATTATGGCGGTAATCCCATACTGGGCCGCCAATTCCACCGTATCTTTAAAGGGGAAGAAAGCATCGGAAGCCATCACAGCCCCCCGGGCCTTTTCTCCAGCGCTTTCCAGAGCAATACGGGCTGAACCCACCCGGTTCATTTGCCCGGCACCAACACCCAAAGTCATCCCATCCCGGGCTACGACAATCGCATTGGACTTTATATGTTTGACCACCTTGCGGGCAAAGGCCAGTTCCTTTAATTGCTCGACAGTAGGTTCTTTCTGGGTAACTACCTGCACTTTATCCATATCCAGCTTATCCCGGTCACTTTCCTGAACTACGAAACCACCGGCTACAGTTCTTATCTGCAACCCCCCGGCGACTTCCAGCGGAAGTTCCAATACCCGCAGGTTCTTCTTGGCCTGAAGGCTTTCCAAAGCCTCGGGGGTATAAGCTGGGGCGATGATAACTTCCATAAAAGGCTCAGCCGCTTTTTGGGCCGTAGCCCCGTCAACCGGGCGGTTCAGGGCAATAATGCCGCCAAAGGCGGACAACGGGTCAGCGGCAAAGGCCCGGTCGAACGCTTCCTCCAGGGTTGCGGCTACCGCCGTTCCACAGGGGTTGGTGTGTTTAATGATAACACAGGCCGGTTCATCAAATTCCCGTACCAGTTCCCAGGCTGCCTGGGTATCAATTATGTTATTATAGGAGAGTTCCTTGCCATTCAATTGCCGGGCATCAGGCAATCCCAACCCCGGGGTCATAAAGCGGTAAAAGGAAGCTTTCTGATGGGGGTTCTCACCATAGCGCAGGTCATAAACCTTTTCCCCGGCCAGAATCAGGTTCTGGTTTAAGTCGCTGTTGCTTACGCGAGAAAGGTAGGAAGAAATCATGGCATCGTAAGCCGCAGTATGGCTGAAAGCTTCCAAAGCCAGTTTCAAGCGGAATTCCGGGCTTATTCCTCCTGGTTTTTCCAGGGCCTCCAGCAGCGCTTGGTAGAATTCTGGTTTTACCACAACCGCAACATCCTGATAATTCTTGGCGGCAGCTCTTACCATGGCCGGTCCCCCGATATCAATGTTCTCTATGGCTTCTTCCAGGCTTACTCCGGGCCGGCTGATGGTTTCCCGGAAGGGATAGAGGTTTACTGCCACTATGTCAATCGGGCCGATATCATTCTCCTGCAATTGCTGGAGGTGTTCCGGTATCCGGCGGGCCAAAATTCCTCCATGGATTTTGGGATGCAGAGTCTTAACCCGGCCATCCAGGATTTCCGGAAAACCGGTTATATCTGCTACCTTCTTGACCTTAATCCCGGCTTCCTTGATAGTATTGTAGGTTCCACCCGTAGAAATAATTTCATAGCCCAGCTTCTCCAGTCCCCGGGCAAAATCCAGCAAACCTTCTTTATTGGATACACTAATCAATGCTCTCTTCATAATCTATCTAACCTCCTTGTTTATCGGCTATTACGACCCGGCGACCATCCAAAAAAACGCGTCCCTCGGCCAATAGCTGTAGAGAACGCCAGTAAATCTGATGTTCTTCCACCAGTATCCTCGCCGCCAGGCTGTCCTCATCGTCATCCTGGTAAACCGGAACCACGGCCTGCATTAATATCGGCCCGGTATCCATGCCTTCATCAACTATATGTACAGTGCAACCGCTGAATCTGACTCCATAGTTTAAGGCCTGGCTCTGGGCATTCAAGCCAGGAAAAGATGGCAAAAGCGCCGGATGAATATTTATTATCTTCCCTTTATATTCTTGTAAAAGCACTTTTCCTACCAGGCGCATATAGCCGGCCAGAGCTATGATTTCCACCCCGTGTTCCCGGAGTTTTTGCAAGAGGCAAACCTCATAATTATCACGACTAGTAAAATCTGCTGGGGAAAGAAAAAACGATTCTATCCCCCGGCGGGCCGCCTTTTCCAAAGCGGGAGCATCCCTGCGGTCACTGAGCAAGAGCTTGATATCAGCATCCAACTGGCCTCTTTCCACTGCCTGGCAGAGGGCATCAAAATTACTTCCCCGCCCGGAGGCCAGAACCGCCAGGCTGATACGCCCGGCTTCCCTTACTCTAATCATTGAATACTTACCTTCTCCCTGTCTTTCTCCACCCTGCCTATAAGTATAGGCTTTTCTCCTTTATCACGCAAGCACTTTAAAGCTTTATCATGATAAAGCGGCGATACGACGATTATGTATCCTATACCCATATTGAAAGTCCGAAACATTTCGGATTTATCAACCTGACCCAGTTTTTCAATCAACTTGAATACCGGTTTGATCTCTATGGCCTGACTGTCGATTACCGCCCCCAGGCCAGAGGGCATAATTCTCTGCAGGTTTTCTACTATTCCCCCTCCAGTTATGTGAGCCAAGCCTTTTACCTCACATGCTTCCAGCAGCGCAAGTATAGCCGGCACATATATACGGGTGGGGCAGAGCAATTCCTCACCCAGGCTATGTCCCAGTTCGGCAATGTTTTCTTCCAACTTAATCCCGGCCTTTTCCAGTAAAACCTTGCGCGCCAGCGAATAACCGTTGGAATGCAGTCCGGAAGAAGGCAAAGCTATCAAGAGATCTCCATCCGCAATAGAGCTCCCGTTAATAAGCCGGGAACGTTCTACTGCTCCTACCGCAAATCCAGCTAAATCATATTCTTTCTCCCGGTAAAAACCAGGCATTTCCGCGGTTTCTCCACCAATGAGAGAACAACCAGCTTGCAGGCAGCCCTGGCTGACTCCCTTTACCAATAGCTCCACCAATACGGGGTCAAGCTTTCCAATAGCGATATAATCCAAAAAAAATAGGGGTTCAGCCCCGTGAGCCAGTATGTCATTTACACACATGGCCACCAGGTCAATCCCCACGCTGTCATGTACCCCCATCATTTGAGCAATCCTCAGTTTGGTGCCTACTCCATCAGTACCGGAAACCAATACCGGTTCCTGGTACTTCTGTAAATCCAGAGCGAAAAAACCGCCAAAGGACCCTATCCCTGACAACACTTCCGGTCTTATTGTCTGTCCTACCCACTTTTTTATCATTTCCACCGAGCGGTTGGCGGCATCTATATCCACACCCGCTTCCTTATAACTCAAGCCCGGCTTATCCATGTCCTTCCACCTCCTGCAAATTTGAACACAGAGGGATGGTTCTTCTCTCCCCTGTTGCTATCAGGTCTCTATCTCCATAGGATATTTACCACTGAAACAGGCGGAACAAAAAGTATCTTCACTGCTTTTCATGGCGGCAAACATAGCTTCCATACTCAAATAGTGGAGGCTATCAGCGCCAATAAACTTTTCAATTTCCGTTTCGTCCATGGTACTGGCGATAAGCTCCTCCCGGCGCGAGGTATCAATTCCATAATAACAGGGAAAACGGGTGGGAGGGGAAGCCACCACCATATGCACCTCGGTGGCTCCGGCTTCACGCAGCATTTGCACGATCTTCTTGCTGGTGGTTCCCCGAACTATGGAATCATCAACCATTATTATACGTTTGCCGCAAACCACTTCCTCAATAGCATTGAGTTTCAGTTTAACCCCCAGTTCCCTCATCTTCTGGGTGGGCTGAATAAAGGTGCGTCCCACATAGCGGTTCTTCATCAGTCCTTCTTCAAAAGGCAAGCCCGCTTCTTCAGCATAACCCAGGGCCGATGAGGTGCCGGAGTCCGGTACGGAAATAACCATATCGGCATCAATATTGCACTCCCGGGCCAGCTGTCGACCCATCTCTCGTCTGGCCTGATAAACATTTACCTGGTCAATGGTACTATCAGGCCGGGCAAAGTAGATATATTCAAAAATACAATGGGCCCGGCGAGGCGAGTCGATAACTTGCCGGGAATGTAATCCATCCTGGTCTATTACCACTATTTCTCCGGGATTTACATCGCGGATTAATGTGGCCCCCACTGTATCCAAGGCTGCCGATTCGGAGGCCAGTATATAGTTGCCATTGAGCTCCCCTATGCAAAGAGGCCGAATACCCATCGGATCTCGTACCCCAACCAAACGGTCTTCAGTCATTATCAGGAGAGCGAAAGCCCCCTTCGCATCCATTATGCACCGGGCCAAAGCATCCTCTATTTTATTATCCTGGGAGTACCTGGCCAGAAGGTTAGCCACCACCTCAGTATCGCTAGTTGTTTGAAAAACGGAGCCATAGGTGGCCAGCCTTTTTCTAAGCTCCACTGTATTCACCAGATTCCCATTATGGGCTAAGGCCAGCATTCCATTCAAATAATGAAATACCAGAGGCTGAGTATTTACCACATTACTCATCCCGGTGGTGGAATAACGGACATGGCCGATAGACAGGCGGCCTTTAAGTTTCTTAATATGATCCGGCTTTATAACCTCGGTTATTAGTCCCATGCCTTTATGCAGTTGAATCTCATGACCATTGGAAACAGCTATACCCGCACTCTCCTGGCCTCGATGCTGCAAGGCATAAAGACCGTAAAAAGTAGTGCGGGCGGCTTCACAATCGTCCTCATATTCATTTAGAAATATTCCAAAGACCCCACATTCATCGTGGAATTTGTCTTCAGCATGGCATGTGGAAAGCAGCTCCAAATCCTTTATTTCCTCCAGCAATCTATTTCCTCCCCCCATATTCTTGCAACATCTAAATACTCAGGGTTGCACAGGCATTGCCTTCCCATCCAATGTTCCTCCTTAACTTACAGAAGTTGATTCTACCAGCAGGCAAAAGATACAGCCTCGACTAATAATCGTCCCCTAATTCCAGCAGTCCAAACCACAGCGTTTAAAAATGTAATCTACCTGGGCCTGGTAAATAGAGAGATCAAATATGCCCTCGATTTCATCATGGGAGAGCAGCTGCATTATCGCAGTGTCCTTCTCAACCAGAGTTTTAAAGTCCAACCTTTCTTGCCAGCTTTTCATAGAGTTTCTCTGTACCAACTGGTAAGCTTCTTCGCGGGAAAGACCTTTTTTTACCAGGGCCAGCATCAACTCCTGGGAAAACACCAGTCCTTGGGTTTTCTTCATATTTTCCAACATATTTTCTTCATAGACCACCAACCCTTGAACCACCGCGCGGAATTTTTCTAAAACATAATCCAGTAAAATACAGCTATCCGGAATGATAATCCTCTCTACCGAAGAGTGGGTCAAATCTCTTTCATGCCAGAGGGCCACATTTTCCAGGGCGGCCAAAGCGTTGCCCCGTATAACTCTTGATAGACCGGCAACTCGCTCACTCATCATGGGATTACGTTTATGAGGCATGGCCGAGGAGCCCTTCTGTCCCTGGCGAAATGGTTCTTCCACCTCTAAAATTTCAGTTCTCTGCAGATTGCGAATCTCCGTGGCCATTTTTTCCAAAGAGCTGGCAATAATGGCCAGAGTGGTCATAAACTGAGCATGCCGGTCACGTTGTATTACCTGGGTAGAAACTGGGCAGGGTTTGAGCCCTAATTGGTGACAAACATACTCTTCTACCCGAGGGTCCAGATGAGCAAAATTGCCCATCGCTCCCGATATGGCGCCAAAGGATATTATTTCCCGGGCCTGTTCCAAACGCAGGATATTTCGCTTAATTTCACTGTACCATAGGGCCATCTTCAAGCCAAAGGTACTGGGTTCACCATGTACCCCGTGTGTTCTGCCAATATTAAGACTGTACTTATAGCGGATAGCTTTTTCGGCTACTACCCTTTGTAGTTTTTCCAGCTTGTCCTGAATTAAATCGGCAGATTCGCACATCTGTAAAGCCAGTCCGGTATCCAGTATATCTGAAGAGGTCATGCCCAGGTGGATATATTTGGACTCATCTCCTACAAATTCGGCTACATTGGTCAAAAATGCGATTACATCGTGATGAACCTCGGCTTCAATCTCTTTAATCCTATCCAGCTTAAAAGCTGCCCGTTCTCTAATTATCTCTACGGCTGACAACGGTATTTTACCTAATTCAGCCCAGGCTTCACAGGCGGCAATTTCGATTTTCAACCAGTTTTTAAGTTTATTCTCTTCCGACCATACCCTTCCCATTTCACTCAGGGTATACCTTTCAATCATTTTGGACTCCCCTTTTTAAGGTTAATGTCACTGCAAATCTATTTTTTTATGTTCAAATACGCATCGGCGCCCAGGTCTTGCAACTTCTGGTCTTTTTCCCGAACTTCCCGGGCCATTTTATTTCGATATTCTTGCAAGTGCTGCCAAATGCTTTCATCATGAAGGGCTAAAATCTGCAAGGCCAGGAGGGCCGCATTGGCACTACCATTGATGGCTACCGTAGCTACAGGGATTCCCCGGGGCATTTGCACAATGGAGTAAAGCGAGTCTACCCCGGAAAGACTGCTGGTTTTTACAGGAACCCCGATAACCGGAAGCAGAGTATAAGAGGCAATTACTCCAGGTAGATGTGCGGCACCACCAGCTCCGGCAATTATTACTTCGATTCCCCTGTCCCGAGCCTCCTTTGCATAGGCCGCGGTTTCAGCAGGCAAACGGTGGGCCGAACAGATCGTATATTCATATTCTATAGCAAAATCTTTTAGTATATCCCCAGCATCTTTCATTATAGCCAGGTCGGAATCACTTCCCATAATAATTCCCACTCTGGGCATATTAGCATTCCTCCTTTTTTATAAAATTCTTATTACGAATTCATGATGTCGTTAGCTTGATTTACCAGTTATTTTGCCGGTTTTCTCTCAGAAAACAAGAGTAAAACCAGGCAAAAAGTAACAAGCCCGGAAGGACAGGATTCGTAACCGAAACCTATCCACCTGGGCTTTTATCCCTATACGGTGTAGTGCAATCCTGCACCTGTGTCACTTGGACCAGACCATACCAAGATGCGGAACCCTAGACACACTTTCGTGTTTTTAAAATAAAAACGTATTTCTTTCATTTCCAGTTTTACACCTTGATATTAGCAAAGCATTCCTGGCCTGTCAACTTGCTCCCTCCCCCACTTTAATCCCGCAATTGCCGGTCCACCCAGCGGCCTACCCCGCGGGCAAAAAGAAGTTCCAGGTGATTTAGCGGCAGAACGGTCTTTTCCAGGAGTTGAGCACCTTCCCTCATTAAACCATCTGTATTAAGAACACTATCCACCAGAACCAGTCCATCACTGGGAGCGCTGCCTTCCCCCGGGAAACAATTAAGGAAATGCTTATCGCCCGCCAGAACAGCGAGCTCAATCTCTGGAGGCAAGCCATGCTGGTTAAGCTTTTGTATACAATAACCTCCGTCCTGTATAGCCGCATCAATCCCCCGGGAATGACTGATTAATCCAAACCCACCATAATAGGTAGACCACCAATCTTGCTGTAGCGGATCTAAAGCAAATTCCTCATCCCAGCGAGCAAGCATCTGGCTCTGTCCCGGAAAACAGCCATCATGATAAATAGCCTGCTTGCTGCAATCCACTAAACTCCCCAGGGAAAGTATTTGATCCCAGGCCATAACCCCATTGGAGCCGGAAATATAAATAAGGTAATTAAACATGGGATTGCGAAAAGCAAAGTCGGTTCCCCCATTGGGTGTTCCCAGCATTATGTATCGCCTAACCTCACCATTGTATGGAATTGCAGCCAATCCAGCCAAATATATCCAAGCAGCCAGGCCCCCTTTACTGTGAGCCAATACATCCACCTGGGGAGCACCGGTCAATTCACGCACCCGGGAAATAGCATCTGCCAGTTGTAGCGCCTGGTAATAATTATCCCCATGGGGATGAGAAAAGCTGAGGGCAAATACCCTGTAACCAAGTTCAACCAACTGTTGTTGCAAACCGGTATATCCCAAAGCAAACACATCACAAAACGAGGTGGCATCCAACCCAGCCCCGTGAAGCAAAAGCAGGGGAACCGCATTTCTGTTGCTATCCCAGCCGGCTGCGTAATGTAGCAGGTAATATTTGGCGTCAGGTGTGGCACTGCCAAAATGGGCGATGATATCTTTATCCAGCTGACGATTACTATCACAAAAGCGTTGTTCTTTGCCGGCCAGGCTTTCCACTTCCCGGCACTCAACCTGTTCCCAGAAACGATTGCTGTTTTTATACTCCATTCCCACATTTAAAAAAGCATCGCGGGATACATTCTGCCAAAACTCTAAACCTATTTGGCCCAGACCCCGGCTCAGGTAATCTCCCAGAGCCATAGCACTCAAAATATCAAGCACAATACCTCTCCTTCCATTGCTTTATTATAGCAATCCAGGAAGGATTCAACCAGGAATACTCTATGTCTTAGAGCAAAACCTCCCTTTGGGCTCCTTAAAGTATTCCCTGCAATTTAGCTCTGAGATTTCTAACCTGTTCCTTTAATTCCCGGGCCTCTTCTCTCACTTCGCTGTCCGGATCTGCCAGGAAATGCGCGAACCTGCTTCCCTGTTCTAATTCCTCCAGCTCGTTGGCAAGTCTTGCCGCCAGTTGTTTAATATATTCTTCCAATCTAACACCCCCTTATTATGCCATTTTTGCCCAGGGTGCCAGAATTCATTCATCATAGCGAAAGAGATGCCGCACTTTTTACAGCGGAGTCATATTTTAATTTTTATAATTTTGCTAATAATACAAGATAGCAGCTTAAGAAACGAATCTAATATGAGGAGGAAAAATGAGATGAATCAGAGTGAATTTGAAAGGATAATGAAACTGGCCATAGAGGCTGAAACGGAAGCTTACGAGTTCTATCGTGATGTGTCTGAAAAGGTTACCGATGCTTCAGTAAAAAAGATTTATCAAGAATTTGCCCAAGAAGAATTAGGACACCGCACTTTGCTGGAACAGATCTTAAAACATGATATTAAAACTTTCTCTTTTACTGGAGCCAGCGATTACAAAGTATCAGAAACAGTAGAATTGCCTCGCCTATCATTGGAGTTAAAACCGGTTGATGCCATTGCCCTGGCTATGAAAAAAGAGGAAGAAGCGATGAAAACTTATTCTTCTTTGGCTGCTCTTTCTGCCGACCCGCAAAAACAAAAAATCTTTTCCGAGTTGGCTAAAATGGAGGAAGGACATAAGGCTCGAATGGAATCACTTTATACCAATACTGCTTTTCCCGAAGTCTGGTAATCATCACAACAACAAAATGGAGCAGGTTGCTGCTGATCTGAATAGGCAGATGGTTCCTAAAAATGAAACTCCTGCTGCTGTCATTTCGGAGCTTGAAAAGGTGGAAAAAGAGCATAAAAATTAAAAACGCTACGTTTTCGGTACGCTTTTGCAAATAAAAAACCCAGAAGTCCAGGTTTCACGCTGGTTTCCGGGTTTTTTCACGTTATTCCCACTCAATGGTTCCGGGAGGCTTGGAAGTGATGTCATAGGCCACCCGGTTGACACCGGCTACTTCATTGACAATACGGCGCGCCATTATATCCAGGAGTTCCCAGGGAAGTCGCGCCACTTCCGCCGTCATGGCATCTTCGCTGATTACGGCTCGAATAATTATGGGATAGGCATAGGTACGAGCATCCCCCATTACACCCACACTCCTTACCGGGGGCAGAACGGCAAAAGCCTGCCAGATTTCCCTTTCCAGACCGGCCTTTTTTATTTCGTCGCGGACAATCGCATCGGCTTCCCGCAATATCTCCAGTTTTTCAAAGCTAACTTCTTCCAGCACCCTTACCCCCAGACCAGGCCCGGGAAATGGCTGACGCCATAGAATCTCCGCAGGGATGCCCAGCTTTTCTCCTACCAGGCGGACTTCATCTTTAAAGAGCAAGCGCAGAGGTTCAATGAGTTGGAAATCCATGTCCTCCGGCAATCCTCCCACATTATGGTGGCTTTTTATGGTCTGTGCGGTGCTGGTACCGCTCTCCACAATGTCCGGATAAATAGTTCCCTGAACCAGGTAGTCTATTTCTCCCAGTTTAGCTTTCTCTTCCTCAAAGATGCGGATAAACTCTTCCCCGATAATCTTGCGTTTCCTCTCCGGTTCAGTAATTCCAGCCAGTTTGGCCAGAAATCTTTCCCTTGCATCTACAAAAACCAGGTTCATCTTCATTTCTTTAGCAAAAGTATCAATTACCTGGCGAGCTTCTCCTTTTCTTAACAGGCCATTATCCACAAAAACACATACTAATTGCTCCCCCACGGCCTGGTGTACCAGGGTGGCCGCCACGGAAGAATCTACCCCGCCGCTTAAGGCACAAAGAACTCGCTTCTTTCCTACTTTGTTTTTGATCTCCTCAATGGCTTCACTAATAAAATCACTAAGATCCCAATCTCCGCGCAGGCCACAAATCTCAAACAAGAAATTTCTTATTATATCCATACCATAGGTACTATGTCTTACCTCGGGATGAAACTGCACCCCGTAAAGCCGGCGCTGTGGGCAACTGATCGCTGCTACTGGACAATTAGCCGTACTTGCCGTTATTCTGAAACCCTCGGGCACGCTAATAATAGTATCCCCATGGCTCATCCATACTTGCATTTCATCAGGAAGACCTTTAAATATTTTATCCTTCCCCGTTAGCTGTAAAACTGCACGCCCATATTCGCGCAAAGAAGAGGGTTGAACCTTCCCGCCCATTTGCTCGGCCATTAACTGCATACCGTAACAAATACCCAGAACGGGAATACCCAGGGAAAAAACCCGGGGGTCGCAACCCGGAGCCTCACCCCCATGAACGCTGGCCGGACTTCCGGTCAATATTATAGCCTGAGGTTTCTTAGCCACTATTTCTTCATAGCTAGTATCATAAGGAAGCATCTCGCTATACACCGATAACTCTCGCACCCGGCGGGCAATCAGTTGGTTATATTGTCCTCCAAAATCCAGTACCACAACCGTTTCTTTATTCATTTATCCACCTCTAATTTTCATAAACTGCAGGTTTCAAAACACATACAGCCGGATAATGCCGGTATTGTTCCGCATAATCCAAACCGTAACCCACTACAAATTTATCCGGAATGGTGTATCCTACATAATCAGGATGAATATCTGTTTTTCGCCGGGATGGCTTGTCCAGTAGACAGGCAATCTTCAAACTGCGCGGATTCCTGTTTCTCAAGATTTCACAAATATATTTTAAAGTTAAACCAGTGTCAACTATATCCTCAACAATAAGAACATCCCTATCTTTTATGGAATATTCCAAATCCTTGACAATTCGCACTTCGCCTGAAGAAGACGTTGAGATACCGTAGCTGGAAACATCCATAAAATCAAGCTCCACCGGAACTTCCATTTCCCTGATTAAATCAGCCATAAAAACAAAGGCGCCCTTTAATATTCCTACAACCAGCAAATCCCGGCCTTTATAATCCTGGGAAATTTGTTTTCCCATTTCTGCGACTTTTTTCTTCAGGGTTTCCCGATCAAATAAAACTTCAACCTTTACCAGATCCAATGTAAATCCCTCCCTATAAAGTGGATTATAACAACTTGAAGGGAAAGGTGCAATTAAATCGAGAATTAAGGCAAAAAGCTAAAAAAGCAGGGGCCTTGAGCCCCTGCCGGTATAATCTTTCAATTTTTTTTGCCATCACTGGTATCCGGTGGTCTAATATCAATTTTCTGATTCCAATCCGAGAACTCTACCATCACGTTTAAGCTGGTATCCGGGGCCTTCTTATTGACTGCTGTCAAGGCCGCTTTTTTAACCATCCTTTCCTTGTAATCCAACCATAAGCGGTACTCAAAACTCTTCCATAGACTTTCCAACAACTGGCTTTCAATTGAGGGCCTGCAGCCCACTACCAAACACTCTACACCATCTACCTCTTCAAACCTTAACTTTTCTACCGCAGCTATCTGTTTGAATCTAAAATTGGATAGGGGATTGAGTTCTGAAATGAGCAATTCCTCCGACTTATTGGTATCACTTTCAATTACCAGCCATTTCTTAGAAAAAGCATCGTAATTGTAGATAGTGCGGTCAATATAGTAGATATCAACAGCTGTGTTAACCATCTCCCCCTTTATATGCGTATTTGCACCACTCTTTTCTCCTTCTACCCGACTTATCACCTCCTTCCGTTCAGCCACGGTAAAGCATGAAGTAAGCTTATAGCGATAGCTATCAACCGTGGCCATATTTTTTATACTGGCTTGAAGTTCGATTTGCGGATCCAGTTGAGATTTTATATAGTATTCTTCTATGCTGCGGGCTGAAGCAGCTAATCCCAGTAATAGCAAGGCCATTATAATAAGAATGATTAAGCGGGTACGCTTCAGTTTATTCACCCCCAGAATGAACTAATCATTTTTTCTCGAAGAGTAGTACATTTTATTAAGCGAAAAGCGTATATATACCGCCATCTCAAGAAGAATTTTATTCCATAATAATGGTGCCAGGCACTTAAGTTGTTAACTTTTAGATAGATATATCACAGGGACGGCTCTGTTGATATAAGTGAGGAGTGAGGGATCGGAGATGGCAGTTACATTAATCACCTGGAGGGGATATGATTTTCCATCTATACGAGACCAAGGTAATATTGTATACTATTTATCCTCCATATTTACTATGTTCGACTAATCTGCTATAATTCTCACGGTATTTGTTGTATAAAGCAAAGGAGGCTTTATAAGTGTTTGGGAGTTTTGACGAGGCATTGGATTTTTGTAATGAACAAGCTATCAGAATGATTGATTTCAAGATAATAGACCTGCTGGGAAGGTGGCACCACCTGAGCATTCCCCTGGGCCGCTTCAAACCGGAAATTTTAGAATACGGCATCGGTTTTGATGGTTCCAATTATGGTTTTGCCCCGGTAGAAAATAGCGATATGGTGTTTATTCCCGACCTCAGTACCGCTGTTTATGATCCCTTTACCGCGGTTCCCACCCTCAGCATGATAGGCGATATCTTTGTTATAGCTCAACCGGACAATTACCGTTTTGACCAGGACCCACGCAGCATAGCGGTCAAAGCGGAAGAATACATGAAATCCACCGGTATTGCTGATGAGATGAGAATCGGGCCGGAATTCGAGTTTCATGTTTTTGACCATGTAAGTTATGAATGTTCCCCGCAGAAGAGCGGTTTTACCATAGATGCAAAGCAGGCTATTTGGAACAGCGGAGACAATGAGAAGCAGAACCTGGGCTATAAAATTCCGGCAAACGGCGGCTATCATGTAGCTCCCCCGCAGGATATACTCTATGATCTGAGAGCCCGTATGTGCCTGTTGATGGAAGAAAACAAGATTCCAGTCAAATACCATCATCACGAAGTAGGTGGTCCGGGACAGATTGAAATTGAGGTGGAGTTTGGTCCCCTGCGGGAAATGGCGGATAGAACTATGCTGGCCAAGTATCTCATTAAAAACCTGGCCTTTCAGGAAGGTAAAACCGTTACCTTCATGCCCAAGCCCATCTTTGCCGAAGCCGGCAATGGCATGCATGTACACATGCACCTTTTCAAAAACGGAGAACCCTTATTCTACGATGCTAGTGGTTACTCCAACCTGAGCCAACTGGCCTTGAACTTTATTGGCGGTATCCTGCAGCATGCTCCGGCTTTGCTGGCCTTTACCAATCCCAGCACCAATTCTTACAAACGTCTGATTCCGGGCTATGAAGCTCCGGTAAGCGTTTGTTTTGCTACCGCCAACCGCAGTGCGGTAATCCGGGTACCGGCTTACGCCAAAAGTCCCTATCACAAGCGTTTTGAATTTCGCTCTTCCGATGCAACCTGCAACCCCTACCTGGCTTACTCCGCTATCTTGATGGCCGGGCTGGACGGTGTGCAAAAGAAGATTGACCCTGTGGCGGCGGGCTTTGGCCCCTATGACATGAACCTCTATAATCTTTCGCCGGAAAAACAGGCTCAGATAAAATCCCTGCCCCGCTCACTGGATGAGGCCCTGGATGCCCTGGAAAAGGATTATGAATTCCTGCTTCCTGGAGGAGTATTCCCCCGGCGCCTGATAGAGATATGGATTGAAAACAAGCGTAAGGAAGCTCGAAAAGTTAACGAAATCCCCCATCCCATGGAGTTTGAGTTATATTACGACCTGTAGGTTGAAAAAGCCGAAGGATGAAACACCAGACGGGGAACCTGTTCCCCGTTTTCTCTTATTACAAAAACATCCCAATAGGATTCATCTCGCTTTCCAGCCTGGGTAGCGGAAGCCAGCCCATTTCCACCGGCACATCATACAGGCGGCCGGGGGCCAGGCGTTTCCAGAAGTGCCTTAATCCGGGTACAATTACCTTAACCACCGCTATACCGATATCGGGCCGGGTCTGCTCCAGGACCAGCATTTCCATGCCCTTGCGCTCTATGATTTGGCGACAGCTCTCTATATCGCTCAAGAAATCTTCCCGGACAAATCATTATAGTCTCCGGCTTTTCGCACGCTTTTGCCCGAATGGGGAAGCAGATAAGGCTGATTGGCCACCGTGGCTTGCTTCATCCATTCCAGGGTAACGTTATCAATAATAATGTCTTCCCCCCATTTGCCATTTTCCAGCTCCAGAACAAAAGGCATCATCTGATTGAGCTCGGTTAAAGCCCGTATAAGAGCCAGGCGGGCATCAAAGTGAGCACCAAACCCCATCATGATAGCCTCCTGGCCTCCGCTGCTTTTACGGGTCAGTGCGGCAAATGTCGGGATATTCAAATCGCTGCTTAAATCCAAAACCCAGATTTCCCGATCATGCCGACAATAATAACGCTGCATTTCATGAATAAAGGGTTCGTTGAAACTGGCCAAATCCACTTCCGGCATCTGAAGACGATTATACCACCAAATGGCCACACTATCGCGTTCCACCAGTTCAAAAAAGCCTTGTAAAATGGCTTCCTCCAGGATGTTGCCGGAAGCATTGCCATTGGAACAGGAAAAAACCGTTTTGTTTTCCGGGTGGCTGAAGTAACAAAAGGCCGTAGGCAGGTAGCGGAATTTTTTGCGGGTTAGGGACCATACCGCTGTCCAGTCCATTTCCTGATTCTCGTCAAAGGGTTCAGGTACCTGGTTAAACTTGCCCTCCCTGGCATTGGAAAGTTTCCGGTTCAGGTACTGGGTAGAGCTGAAATTCATAATCCGGTTAGGATGAATCGCCTCTTCCCCCAGTTCCGGTTGCAAGTAATCATCCACCAGCACAATCAGCAGCTCCGCTTTTTCTGCTATTTCCAGTTGCATTTCTCTCAAGATTGATAGCAAAGTCCCAGTGGAATCATTGCCCAGGGATATTACGGAAACAGGATTGCTTTTTACCTTTTCTAAAAGCGCAGGAGTTTCAACCCCTAGCGCCGACCAGAAGACCAGTTGCTCCCGGGGAAAATCCCCCCGGCTTCTGTGATATAGGCTTTCTTCTCCAAAAGCGCCAGGGCGTAGTATATTTCGGCGATAGAAGCTTGACCAGCCAGGTGATCAATAATTTGATCAACACTGTGCTTTCCGTCAAGCAGCGGCGCCAGCAGGCAATAAATCCGGCCCTGCAATACATAGTAGTCCAGCTCCGACAGAAGAAAAACCGCTTTTTCATCCCCGACTATATGGATATTAAAATGCGCTTTGAATTGTGGTTTTTCATGCATAGACCTTACTCGATCATGGGGACGATTCTGCTGATCGAATTACCTCTTTCCTCATTCATTTAAGCATGGTTAATAAAACTGGAGATTTGTCACAAACTTTCTCGCTCGCTCCCGTCCTATTGTTTCCCCCATTGTTTTCCTATTAAAATTAATACGCTGTACTTCAGCTTGTATTATATTCCTTCCAGGGAGTTTGAACTTTATTACGATCTGCAGGTTGACAATTAGCATCTAAATGCGTTTATTCCCCAGGATAAACTCCCCTACCGCTGATTCCTGCAGGTAGTTCAGGCCGGCAATACGGCACAACAGCTTAGCAGGTCCACTGCCGATAGCCGTTGGCGCCAGGTCCATAGCGGTGGCCACCAGGTACAGGGTCTGGCAGAGTGCTCCCACATCTTTCAGGATAACGCTGTAGGTTAACGATTGGTATTTCCACGCCACCCGCTGGAAACGAGCCGTAATATGCAAGGAAACAGGGGGCAGTTCCTTCAGCCCGGCAGCATTGGAACAGTATTTTAATAATCCTTCAACCTCGTTTGTCCTGGTCGTTAGTTTTTCCAGTTCATGCTGCCAGGGATCGTAATGATACAAGCCGCCCGGCAGACCTTCACATTTATTGACCGCCAGATAGATTTCTAATTCATAAGCCGCCCCTCCCCCCAGGTAAGGCCTATAGCTGGCCTCATATAATAAACCTGCCGGCGGATTAGCTTTAATAAGCTCTTTTATGCGGGCGCTGCGGTACAGAAATTCACCCAATTGCTGAACGCTAATGGGCTCGTCCGCATAATCCCGAATAGATTTTCTTTCCTCCAATACCAGGGAAAAAGGATAATCATCTTCTCGTAGTTTCTCCATATCCGGCCGGTAAAGTTTAATACGCTCACCGGACATGGGGTTCTTTACCGCCGGTAGGGGAGCAATCCGCCCCCAAAAGCGATAGGTCCCTCCCACTGGTTGTTCATGAGGACCCAAGCGGCTGCGGGCATGAAAAAGCAAGTCGTGAAACTCCCACTGCTGCAGCACTTCATCCCCTTCTCCGGCAGAGATACCAGCATCATCCACCTCTTCCAGCATGCCGGCAGAGAGTAAGAGCTCAAGAAAGAGCTGCAACGATTTTTTCGGCAAGGCTGGGAATTGCATACTTATTTCACCGGCAGTACATGCTTCAGCCAGGAGATGGAGTACTGCAGCTGCCAGCCAATGGGTCAGAACAACACGACCATTGGCCAGCGGGGATTCCAGGATGATTTCCTGCCCGTCCCGCCGGCTGTAAGTAAAGCGGGAAAGCCTGTAGCGTTGCTTTTCCTGGTTTCGCAGATAATCGGTAATGATGTTGTGGGCGATGGTGAAAAGCCAGGTACGAAATGAACCTCGTTCGGGATGAAATTTATCCAGTTTAAACAGTACTCTCTCAAAAATCTGGCTGGTAAGGTCATCGGCCATACTGCTCCGGTTAACCCGGGAACGAACATAATTATATACCCGGGTAAAATAATAATCATAAATCTTGGCAAAGGCCTCCGGATCAATAGTGGCTTGAAGCAGCAATTGATTTTCATTTTTTAGCGAGCTACTCTTCATCAACTATTCCTCCCCAAGTCACCTGAACCTGGCCGATTTGCAAGAACCAGGATGAGCTGGCTATGGATTCAGTATTGGCCGCAGACGGTTTACTGCACCAACAGTAAAAGAATAATACGAGCATTCCTAGAGCCAAAGATGCTGTGATCAAGTTAATTAATAATCCAAGTCACAGGTTTCAATATAAATAGAGGTTAACCAAGGAGAGAGAGAGCGGTCACCACCAGCCACTGCATCCAACTGCTCATAGGAAAGTTCTGTCGGCTGGACCGGCAGCAACACATAGTTTATTTTATCCGTATTCTCGACTACCTTAAATTCCACCCCAGCAGGAAGCGAAAGCCCAGCTTCCCGCATCACAGCTGCCGGATCAGTGATAAAACGCTGCTTGAAGGCCTCATCCATCCAGCAACGGGAGATAAGTTTGCCCATGATTTTGGCCTGTTCGTTAGTTTTGTTTTCCATTGCTCATTCCTCCTTAATTTAAAAGCATTGTTGAAAAATTCGGAAGTAAGGGATACAGGACCTATTCCCTTATCCATTTAATCTTTTATATTGAATTAATACGCTTTCGTATTATTTGTATTACATATCTGTTAAAATTTGCTTAGATGCAAAAATCAGTTCGAAGCTTTCTTCTTTGTATTCAATCTTGCTGCGTAGAAAATCGCCCCTCTCTCTTCCGAAAACCAACCATCACTTTTCCTGTAAAGATTTACTATCTCAGCAGGATTAGTCGAATTCCATATAGAAATGTTTTCTTTTATAAAGAGATGAAATATATCCCCCGCTTCTTTAAGCGATCGGGTTCCTATTAACAAAACAGGTGGCGGGTTCTAATCCCCCACCTCGTTGCAGCGCTGTGTTGAAACTGCTCCGCAGTTTCTTCCGATGCTTTAAATCAAATTTTTTTGCTTTTGCTTAAATAGCAGGCGTGGAACTGTTGGAAGGTGTTTCAAGATAAGTGAGATCATTGACCTGTTAATCAATTTAATTAAAAACATGGCAGTCATTATCGTACTGGCCTATGTATTAACTAGAACAAGAGCGTTTGCAGCCATGATGAATAAACAGACCATGAATTGGCGGCAACAGGCCACCTTGATTCTGGTTTTTGGGATATTTTCTATCTTTGGCACTCTGAGCGGAATCAATATTAACGGCGCTATTGCCAATATCCGTGATCTGGGTCCCGCAATTGCCGGATTGGTAGGGGGGCCTCTGGTAGGATTTGGAGCCGGATTTATCGGAGGATTGCATCGTTACAGTTTGGGTGGGCTTACGTGCCTACCCTGTTCTGTTGCTACCGTTCTGGCCGGGCTGACCGGGGGCTTGATTAGTCAATTCAAAAAAAACGAATTCATCACTATCCAGGAAGCTGTCATATTTATGGCCCTTTTTGAAGCTTTTCATATGGGCTTGAATCTAATAATGGTAAAACCCTTCGATCAAATCTATGTAATCATTAAAAACGTGAGCCTGCCGATGATATTTACCAACGCCCTGGGGATGGGAATATTTGTTTTTATAATTCATAACCTGGTTCGGGAAAAAGAAATGCAAAAACAAAAAGAATTAATTGAAAGCGAGCTGACGGTGGCCCGCGAGATTCAGATGAGCATTATCCCCAAAATCTTCCCGCCTTTTCCCGAACGGCCGGAATTTGACCTCTTTGCTGTTCTGGAACCGGCCAAGGAAGTGGGGGGAGATCTCTATGACTATTTCCTCCTGGACGATGATCATCTCTGTTTCACCATTGGCGATGTATCGGGTAAAGGGGTGCCGGCATCCCTGTTTATGGCGGTTACCAAGACACTGATCAAGGCCAAGGCGGATATTCGCCTGGAACCGGATGAGATCCTCTATGCAGTAAACAACGATCTCTGTGCAGATAATGATTCGGGGATGTTTGTGACTGAATTCCTGGGGATATTAACTATCTCCAGCGGTGAAATAGTCTATAGCAATGGGGGGCATAACCTGCCTTATATACTTCGCAAAGAGGGAACAATAAAAATGCTGCCTCGTATGGCAGGAATGGCCCTGGGGGTTATGGAAGAGATACCTTATAGCCAGGCCAGGGTGAAATTGAATCCCGGAGACAGTCTGGTGATGTATACGGATGGCGTAACCGAAGCCATGAATGATAGTGGCGAACTTTTCGGGGAAGAAAGGCTGGAAAGAAACCTGGCGGGAATTACCGGCTATACTGCCCGCGAAGAGGTGGAAGTCATTTTACGCTATACCCGCGACTTTGTGCAAGAAGCCAGTCAATCTGATGATATCACCATACTGGTTCTGCAATTTACAGGGGGAAAGTAAATGGAGTTTCGTTTGAAAAATGAGCTGGAAGAGATTCGATTACTGGCGGAGGCTATTGAGCTCTGGGGAGAGGAAAACGGGATTCCGGGAAAAATCCTCTTTCAGCTCAACCTGGCCCTGGATGAATTACTGACCAACACTATCACTTATGGTTATCCTGAAGGCGGGGAACATGAGATTAGGCTGCGGCTGGTACCGGAGGGGGAGAAGGAGTTGCTTATCGAGATTCGCGATGATGGCCTGGCTTTCAACCCGCTGGAGGTTAAGGCCCCGGATCTCAAGCAGGATATCGAAGAGCGGCCTATTGGCGGCCTGGGGATTCACCTGGTACGGCAGATGCTTGATGAGATTGAGTACCGGCGGGAAAACGGGCATAATGTTCTACTTATGAAGAAAAAGTATTAAGCTTATCATATTTGTTATAAAGGGGAGGAAAAACCATGGATATTAAAGAGATTAAAAAAGACCAGGCTACGGTCATAATGGTTGAAGGAAGATTGGATTCCAGTACCTCCGGAATGCTGGAGAAAAAGCTTTTATCTTTGATGGAGACGGGGGAGAAAAACTTCCTGCTGGATTTTTCCGGAATGGATTACATAAGCAGCGCCGGGCTAAGGGTTTTACTGATGGCCGCCAAGAAGAGCAAGACAACCGGGGGCAAAGTGTTGATGTCAGCACTGACTGACAATGTTAAAGAAGTGTTCGATATCGCAGGATTTACCGATATTTTTACCATCTTTGCCAACGCAGAGGAAGCCCTTAAGGACTTCTAGGGACAGGTTCCTTGTCCCACCCTATCCTTCCAACCGCAAAATCTGTTCAACTATCAAAGCAGCGCTATAAGTCGCGGCTTTCCTGGCACAGGGAGTGACATTTACATATAAAACTATCGGGTAGGTCCATTCCAGCATAGCCAGTAAATAGGGAAGAATATCGTTTTCAAAGATAACCACGGTTTTAGCATATTTCCGGATAAGGCAGGTCATACGATAAACCTTTTCCAGCGCAGGGTCATTGCCATGATATACCAGAGGAGGCAGTTCATCCAGGGTATTTACCCGGGCCAGGGCCTGTTCGAATTCCAGGAAGGAACGCAGGTCCTGTTCATTTTCCATCAGGGTCATTTCAAATTTGAATATGGGTTCCAAACGGGCGAAATCAGAAACTATGTTTCTGGGCCGGGTATCGGAAAAATCAATGATATAAACATTATCTCGCTCATCCAGGAGGATGTTTTGCATATTTAAATCACCGTGATTTATACCTGTATACCAGAGCCGTGAAATTGATTGGCGAGCGGGGTATTGGTATTTTAAAAAGTGATAAGGATTGGGAAGAACCCGGCCTAATTCCGGGCAGTCGATAGTTTTATCCTGGACGGAAATCCCCAGTTTTTCCTCGGCAAAATCAAAAATAACCGGGAAACGCAGCAAGGGGTCATGTTCCTGGTAAGGCTTGATTTTTTCCCAGCGCGGTTGACCATACCAGGGCTTGAGAATGCGGGTAAAGATGGTATCAAAAAGGGGGATTAGTTCTTCCAGCGCTTTTTCCTGAAAGCGGTGGGTAAGCCAGTCCAGATTGCTATCCGGCCCGCTGATTCCCACGAAATTGTAGCGCATACCGGTGGATTCCCCGCAGCTGCTCACTCCCATTATCGTGGTAGAGTTGTTCAATATATAGCCCTGCACATATTTTTGATGGTTTTCTATTTCCTTTTCTATCAAGCTGTGGGGGCCTATTTTCAGGACTGTGGGCAGCATGCGCCGCTGCTCCCGATCATAGGAAGTGACGCGAAATGGTTTGCCCAGGCTGAATCCCCCCTGCAGCGGCTCCAGCACTACGCGCCGGGCATCGGCATAGAGCCGGCGGGTAATAATCTGCCATTCTTCCGGAAAAGTTATTCCGTCCCTGATTGCAATTTCCAGCTGTTTTTCCTCCGCCGAACGGATATGGCCGGGGACAAAGAACCACACCCGCCCCGCGCTAATAGCGGTATCCTCACCAGCCATAAAAACATCCTGCATTAAATCCAGCTCATTACAATAATTCATTATTTCTCGGGGCTCATGGATATTTTCCCAGTCCAGCAAATCCGCAAACAAAAGAGCGTTTCCCTGGAAGAATTCTTCCCCGGCCCTTATCCCCTGCTGTTCCATTAGTAGTAACAAGTGTTCCTCCGCCTTCCAGCCGCTATCTGCTCCCAGGCCAAGCAGCAGCATGCTTTGCTGCCGGGGCAGTTCCCGCTTAAGCGGCTTATTGTTTGTCAAGTCTTCAAAATTACGATAATAAGCTCCTTCTCCTGCTTGCACCTGCCCCAATATAACCAGGCCCAACAGAGAGAGCTCCTGGCTTTCACTGCTCTGCAGCTTGTCGCTTATCAGCTTCCGGATATCGCGTATAGTGATGGCCTCTCCTTCCGGCAGGTCCAACTTCCCCCATGGCGCTCCGCTAAAACCAACGGCGGCCGCAATATGCACAACAGCCTCTTGAGGGTCTTTCACCACCATAAAATCGGGGTGGTTATAATTATCCGCCGGCAATACCCCGGCCATTTTATCCAGAGCCAGAAAGCTTCCCAGCCCTTCAAAAGCATTGCTGCAATCAAAGCCCAGCCCCCCTATCCCAAAGGCCAGCTCCAGCTCATCCAGGCCGGCAGCCATCAAGTCGCTGCTGCTCAAGCCTTGCAGCGAAGAGCCATGGACTGCTTTCCAGATATCCAGATAAGATTCTTGACGGGAAAGCAACTGCCAGCTATATTCTCTCCCCCCGGCGCTAAATATTTGGCCCCCGCCCTGGGCAGTCTGTTCTCGGGCTATCAATGCCAGGGCATCCGCCATTCCTTCCGCCTGCCCGAACAACTGCAATACCCCGGTCATTTCCATAACCGATTTTACTTCACGATTCAAACCCATCAGGATAAGCTTGCCTTTAACCTTGGCCAGCATCTTTCCATATTTGAGCAAAGAGCGAATTCCGGCACTGGACAAATAGTTGACATTGCTAAAATCAATCAGCCAGTATTTTTCCTCTTTAAGGTGAAGTCCTATTTCCTGTTCAAAAAGCTGGGAACCCAGTCCATCAAACCTCCCCTGCAGGGAAATCAGAGGGATGTTTTCTCGTGTGGATACAGCGACATTCAGCATATTCCACGCTCCTTCCCCAATGAAGATTCCATTCCGCTACATTTAAGAAATACTTTTATGGAAAACCTTTTATGCTTAAGATGCAAAATATGATTTTCCACAAACAGCAAGTATTTCCTTTTAATATGAACAAATTTTTCTTAGCTTAATGAATTTGCTAATATCCCTGATTATGAAGGCCTGCGTAACCGCAACACATCCCTATTCTGCCAGCACATTAATGCTGCCTACTTTACCGTATGTTTTCGTTATGGATTTAACTGACATGTTTACCTTGCCGTCCTGCTCCATTATTGCATGGAATTCGGGGAACTGCTTGCGCGGCAAGATTGCGGTCAGCACCAATCGTTCCTTGCCCCCCACACCATAGCCCAGGGTAGTGGTTACCGAATATCCCTGCTCTCGTAAGTTGTCCGCCAAAATCTTACCTTCTTCGGGATGTTTATAAACATCTATTTCAAGCAGGCCAAATGCCAGCTTTTTTTCAATTATATTTGCCAAAAATACTCCAGATAACCTGCCCAAAGCAAAGGCTAGTATATATCCATAACCGGAAGAAGTCGCAATCAATTTGAAAGCATAAACAAATACCAGGGCATCGATAAAAGTAATTAAATAAACAGGCTTGATCGTCTTCTGTGCCAAGAAGGATGTCTTTAAGTTTCCCATACAAGTGCTAAATAGGTTTAAACCAAAGATTATTAATAAATCTAATACAAAAGTTGACATGTTTTTTCCCTCCTTTCTGCCAAAATAAAATGCCCCTGTCCGAGCAACAGGAGCACTACTTTAGTTTTCCTTGTGGTATATAGACTGGTATTATTGTTACATTATTTTCACTTTTTGTCAAGTAGAAGCACTATGCCAGGTCAAAAATACATTGCAACATCATTCTATGGAAAGTTTAGGATATGCTACAATAAAGCAAAGGATTAATGTCACTCCGCAAGGAGATTAGCAACTATTTTATTCTTGCGTGAACTGCCATTTGAAAACCAAAAAATAGGGGGTAGAAAGAAAAATGAAAACAGGTAGAAGAATCATCCTATTAATTACCCTGATGCTAGCTTTAATGTTATTTGGAGGCAGCAGCTTGCTGGCAGCAGAGGCATCCAATGAGGCTCAATTAAACAGCAACATCCCTTCCGATTTATCAGACCACTGGGCCCAAGACAGCATTATGCAGCTTATTAATGCCGGAGTAATTAAAGGCTACCCAGATGGCACTTGCCAGCCGGATAAGGCTATAAGCCGGGCAGAATTCGCAGTTATGCTAGTTAAAGCTTTGAAGCTTGAACCTAAAGCGGGGAATACTTTTTCCGATACCGCCTCTCACTGGGCCAAAGACAGCATTGCTACGGTCGCCGCCCACGGCTTGGTCAGCGGCCATAATAAAAACCTTTTCGGTCCCGATGAATTTACTACCAGAGAACAGGCAGCCTCTGTCTACTCGCGCCTGGCCAAATTGGAATCTTCAACCTTCGATTTGAACTGTACGGACAAAAAGAGCATTTCTGCCTGGGCAAAACCCGATGTAGCCGCAGCAGTTAAAATCGGATTCTTCAATCTTTATCCAGATGGAAGCTTTAAACCGCAGGGCTATACCACCAGAGCGGAAGCATTTTATGCACTTTACAAGTATTTATCCCCGGAGGAGCCCCAAACTGTAAAACATTAAAATCTCAAAGCTCTATTTCTTGATGATTAACAAAGTATTGAGCAATCAATGAGCAGGACAGAAGTGAGGTGGAATGAGGAAATATGGAAAGAAAAACCCAGGAAATATCAATTAATATCCATATGCATAGTCAAATGGCTCCGGTTATACTGGCCGCGATAGAAAACTATGCCCGGGTCTGCGGCATGGATAAACCGGATATACTCAAGCTGGTTCTGGCAGTGGAAGAAATCTTCACCTACCTGAGCGATACATCCTTACCGGGTGAAATGATGCTTTTGCAATGTCGCTATTTTACCTATTGCCTGCAGGTGGATTTCATCTTTCCCCTGCGGAGCCTGAACCTCAGGGCCTTCAATCTTACAACGGAAGTGAGGGCGGATAACGAGCCATTAATGGAGGAAATGGGCTTATTGATTGCCTCCCGCTCCGTGGAGAAGCTGTACTTCTCCAGAATACACCCGGACAAGCTGTGTTTGAGTATGGTCAAAGAAAAAACCTATCCCGAAATGATAAAACAACCCCTGGCAGACCTCGCACCTGCGCTGCAAACCATAATCAGGCCGGCTGAGCCTGAAGAAATCAAGGAATTCTGCCAGAACCTGCTGCAAAGAATAGCTGCATCTCAATACCCCTCTTTTTTCAACTACCCCGGGAAAGTAATTGATATGCTGGCCGGTGATGAATATAGTCTATTACTGGCTTTTGACGAAAAAGACCATGTAGTCGGCGGGATTTGCTGGACCGGAAGCCAGGACAGGACGGTAGAATGTTTTGGACCCTATGTTTTTAATGATATTGAAGCCACCGCCCTGGCCCTGATGGAAGAATGCCTGGTGCATATTGGCAGGTCCAGTGTACCTGGTATTATCAGCCGTTATGCCGATAATGCCCTGTTGGCATCTTATTTCGAAAAGCTGGGCTCTACCAGTATTTATAAAGCTGGAGAAAGAACCTCCCGGAAAAATGCTTATTATCGCCAGATAAATGAAGATAGCGGCAGCCGGGTCTGGGCCCATCCCGACATTGAAGGCTTTCTGCAAGAGTTTTACCAGCGTCTCTTCTTACCCCGAGAAATCCGTTTGGTGTTGAACCAGGGGGAACAGCAGAACCAGGAGTCGGTGTTTACTACAGAATTTGACCGGGGCCGGGAACAGGTTACCATTCGACCACTTGTATTCGGAGAGGATGCAGAGCATAACCTCACCCAACATATTAATAGTCTGCAAAAGGAAAAGCTCTTCAATATTTTCTTAGAAGTGGATCTGGGTAAAGCCTGGCAGGTAAGTTTGACCCCTTATTTGCTCTCCAGCGGTTTTAAACCGTGCCTCTTGCTTCCTTATGCGGGAGATGGGGATTTATTAATATTTCAGTTTGAAGCTGGTGATGCTTTATGAATTTACCTAAACTGGACAGATTGGTTCCTTCCTATATCAAGGGATTTGAAGCCTATATTCCCAGCAAACCAGACCCGGAATTGAAAAAGCTTTTTGGTTGTAAGCAGCTCTATCGCTTGAACAACAATGAGAATCCACTGGGGCCACCCCCGGCAGCGCAGGAAATGCTACATCGTTTTGAAACGCATCGAGCGGCGATTTATCCCAGTGGAGATTCCTATTACCTGCGCGATAAACTGGCCGAGAAATATAAGCTGCACCCCGATCAAATCCTGGTGGGAAATGGGGCCAATGAAGTGATTACCTTTGCCATAAAAGCCTTCTGTGAAGCGGGAGACAATATAATTACCGCTGACAAAACCTTTGCCGTTTATGAATGGGTAGCTATTTTTTCGGGATATGAAGCCCGCCTGGTTCCTTTAAAGGATTTTTGCTTTGACGATGAGGGGATGCTGGCCCAGATAGATGAGCGTACCAAAATCCTTTTTATCTGCAACCCGAACAATCCTACCGGAACCTATTGGAACCAGGAGAAACTTTGTCGTTTCCTGGATCGGATAGATGGAAAACAAATCGTGGTAGTCGATGAAGCCTACTGTGAGTTCGTGGAAAAAGAAGATTTTCCGGATGGTATCGCGCTTATCGAACGTTATCCCAACCTGGTGGTCTTCCGCACCTTTTCCAAGATGTATGGACTGGCCGGGCTACGCATTGGATATTTGGCGGGCAGCCTGGAGGTGGTAAATATCATGCGCCGGGCCTGTGTGGTCTATTCAGTTAATACCCTGGCGCAGGAGACTGCTCTCCTGGCCCTGGATGATCCGGAGCATATCCAAAAGACCAATACCCTGGTTAAAAAGGAAAAAGCCTATTTGTACCGGGAGCTAACCCGCTTGGGACTCCCTCTGGTCATGCACGAGGGTAATTTTGTGATGATAAAGCTCCCGATTAGTGATACTCTGGCGTACCGCAAACTTATGGCCCGCGGCGTGATGGTGCGCAGCATGACCGGATTCCGTTATCCCAATTATATTCGCATCACCATTGCCCAGCACGAAGCTATGGAGGCCTTGATTGAATCATTGAGAGCTATATTTAAAGCATCGGAAGAAACTGCGAAGCAGTTTCAACACACCGCTGCAACGAGGCAGGAGATTAGAACCCACCACCTGTTTTGTAAATAGGTGAACGCTTAGCGGAGGAGATATTTCACCTCATTATAGAAATAGAAAGGGGTTATTATATGACCACAAATGAAATTGAGATTCGACTCATGCAAGATGTTGACGCTGCAGGTGTGGTTGAACTGTACAAGACGGTCTACGGGAATGAGTACCCGGTAAAAACGGTCTACGATCCTGCAGCTGTTATAGAGCAGCAAAATAATGGTGAGATGTATCGCATCATTGCCCGCAGCGGAGACAAGGTAGTAGGGCAAACCGCGCTTTACCGCTCCACATCCCCCAATCCGGAGCTCTATGAAGAAGGCCAGGGAATAGTCTTGCCTCTTTATCGCAATCAGGGAATTTTAGAGCAGTGCCTGGCTTATGGGCATAAAGTGGCCTATCCTCAGCTGAATATAAAGCAGGAATGGGGAGAAGCGGTTTGTAATCATACCTTTACCCAAAAAGCCGGTGCTCGTCTGGGAGCTTTTGAAACCGGAATCGAATTGGATCTGATGCCGGCTTCATCCTATGTAAAGGAACAGAGCAGTCAGGGCCGGGTGGCAGCTCTGGTCATGTTTCTAATCTTTCAAGCTGCACCCCCGCAGCTTCTTTATTTGCCTGAAACCTATGCAGATTCGCTGCATTATCTTTATTCGGCATACGATTTTAAACATGAATTCGTCTCCTCTAAATCCCTCCTTCCAGAGCAAGCTACCCGGGGTCAGGTGGAAATATATGCTGATGCCGCTGTAGCCCGTTTTACTTTGCTGGAAACGGGAAAGGATCTGGAAGATTATTTGCTGGAACAAGAAAAACTGGCACAGGCCCAGGGTTGTTCTGTCTTTCAGGCTTATCTTAAGCTGGCTAATCCGGCAGTTGGCCATGCCGTTAATATACTGCGCGAGCATCAATATTTTTTGGGTGGGATTTTACCACGCTGGTTTGCTACAGATGGGTTATTAATGCAAAAACTGCTACATGAACCGAACCTGGAGGGAATAAATCTCTACAGTGAGCGGTCCCATAAAATCTTGAATATGATTATCGATGATAGAAATACAGTAATCAAATAAAAGAGGGACTACTCCCGTTTGATGCGCTATATACTATTGCTTAAACTGCTACTCCTAACTCTATTTAACATTTTCTCACCCTCTATTAATGAAACAACTAAAAGCACACCTAACGATCTGCCAATTGTTTTATCATGGGTGTTGCATCCATGCTTCGCCAACGCTCGCTTTGTATATTTTGCAACTCATATGCAACAAAAGGGGTTTTGGCAGTGGAGTCAACAGTTGTTTAATATGAAAAGGTCATCAGTAGTCAGGCGCCAGGCGGGGATCTTTCCTCTACATTTTACTATTCAAGCCCCTACTAATACACTTTTCATCGTTTTTGTGACCTCTGGACATGGGAGTTAATATGAATGGGCAGGATATAGAGCGCTTTTGTAGAAGTGTTTAAATAGGCTAGTTTCTATTAAACAGGGGGTGGCAGGATGAAAATCAATATGCCCGAAAATGTACAAACGATTCTAAACAAGCTTCATAGTAATGGTTATCAGGCCTACATTTATGGTGCCTGCATCCGGGATTACCTGCTGGGTAAAGAACCTATAAACTGGGATATCACTACCAATGCCCTGCCTAACAATACTGTAGTTATTTTCGATGAAAATGAAGGTTTTACTAGCATTCCTTCCGTAGAGGATTACGGAATAGTTACACTACATTTTAAAGGGGAGAGCTTCCAGGTAAATACCTTCCGCACCGGGGAAGCAAGGCGATTTGCCGATGATATCAGTGAAGATCTGCTGCACAAGGATTTTACTATGAATTCCATTGCCTATAATGAACAGGCGGGAATAGTGGATCCCTATAATGGAGTAGGAGATATTGAAAAACGCTTAATCCGCTGCGCCCAAAACCCCTATGAACAAATGCAGGAAGATAGCGCAAGAATCCTGAGGGCGGTTAGATTTGAATCCCAGTTGGGATTTAAAATTGAAGCGGAATTACTACAGGCTATGAAGGATTTAAAAGATACCGTTCCCGCCAGCGGATCAAGGGTTCGCAACGAGTTTATCCAGCTTCTCTTAAGTGAGCAACCTTCCCGGAGTATACGCAGGTTGTTGGAACTAGGCTTGCTGGAGAGGCTCATACCCGAACTTATGCCTGCCATAGGTTTTGATACCCACAGCTCTTATCATGATAAAGATGTTTTTGAACATAGCCTGGTGGTTTTAGATAATACCGAGCCTAACCTGACTTTAAGGCTGGCAGCACTCTTGCACGATATTGACAAGCCCAACTGCCTGACCATAGATGAAGACGGGGAGGGACATTGCTATGGCCATGCCAGCGGCGGCAGCGAGATGGCCCAGGCAATACTGGGCCGCTTAAACTTTGACCGCAAAACCATTCAGGCAGTAAGCTCCCTTATCAAAGAACATATGAATGATTTCGGAAATATCAGCGATCTCAGCATAAAACGATTAATAAGGCGGGTGGGACCGGATAATATCGACCGCCTGTTTGAGCTGCAATTGGCGGATATCAAAGGTTCCGCACTATCCAGCAGAGACCCTGAAAGAATCACGAAAATAAGAAATAAATGTTTTGAAGTCTTATCCCGCCGGGAACCCCTAACGGTTCACGACCTGGATATAAGCGGCTATGATTTGCTTTCCCTGGGTTACCCCCCGGGAAAGAAGATAGGAGAAACTATGGATTACCTGCTGGATCAGGTGATCGACAACCCCTCTCTTAATCAAAGGGATACCCTTATTGCCTTATTGAAGAACCGGAAATAAGGCAGCTATTATGTTTGAAGGATAGTATTTGATAGCCGAGTAAAGTATTTTAATCTATAGGGAGTTAATTTACCAGTCGTGGCGAATCATTTATAGGACTGAAGATAATAAAGTATGGGTGCCTGCTTAACCCTCGCCCTGCCCCGGCTTAAGCAGGCACAAGTTATTCATATCGATAAGCAGGCCTTCCTGCTGGAACCTCGTACTGTCCCGGCAGCTTTTTACATTTTTGGTGCCGGTCATATAGCCAGTGAACTAGCCCCTTTAGCCGTTCATTTGGGTTTTGATGTATCAATACTGGATGATCGGGCCGTATATTTGGACAGGGCAGCCTTTAAGCATACCCGGACGATATTAGTGCCTGGCTTCGAGGATTGCCTGCAAGATATTCAGGTAGATGAAAATACATATTTATTGATTATGACCCGTGATCATCAATACGATCAGGCAGTTCTTGCCTAGCTTTTACGAACTCCGGCCTGTTATACCGGCATGGTTGGCAGTCGGCGCAAACGAGATTCTATCTATAAATCCTTGATGAAGCAAGGTTTTTTAGTGGAAGAGCTGCAAAAGGTGAACTGCCCGGTAGGCCTGGAGATAAGGGCTGACGGCCCGACGGAAATTGCCATCAGCATCATGATTCAAATCATTCACTTGCGCTCAGGGAGGAAATAATGACCAATAAACTCAAGGCCATAGTGCTGGCAGCCGGCTATTCTTCCCGCATGGCAAGCATGAAAGCACTGCTGCCTCTGGGAGAAACCAACGTACTGGAAAGGGTGGTCGCTACTTTTCGGCAAGCAGGTATTTCGGATATCAGAGTTGTCACCGGTTACCGGCGGGAATTGCTCCTGCCCCTACTGCAAAAACTGGCGCTCAGGGAAATCTATAATCCTTATTATGCAGAAGGCATGTTTTCATCGGTTCAAAGCGGCGTATCCAGTCTGGAACCGGAGTCTGAAGCTTTCTTTATTATGCCCGTAGATATTCCGCTACTTAAGGCAGCGACCCTGCAAACACTGCTAGAACATTTTGACCACAAGCAGGCTGAGATATTTCATCCCTGTTATCAGGGCCAGCGCGGGCACCCCCCGCTTTTGGCGTACAGCATGCGCCAGCGGATATTGCAGTGGGAGGGGGCAGGTGGACTGAAAGGGCTCCTGCGTCAACATGAAGATAAAAGCATTAACATAGCCGTCCCTGATAGCGCTATTCTTCTGGATATGGATACAGTGGAACAGTACCAGCATCTCTTGACATTGGATGTAAAGGAGTGAGGCCTTGGATGACAACTTATGCAAGCCCCATCGGCAGCAGCTTGAAGCGGGTTGATGGGCCTGGTAAAATATCTGGTTTGGAAAAATATGCGGCCGATTACTATCCGGATAATTGTCTCTGGGCCGGGGCTAAACGCTCGGATCATCCTCATGCCCTGATCAAGAAAATAGATATTTCCCCGGTGCGCAATCTACCGGGCATTTTCGCCGTACTGACCCATGAAGACATAAAAGGCGCCAACCGGGTGGGGGTGCCGGAAATGGATCAACCGGTACTCGCCGACTGCAAGGTACGCTATAAGGGAGATCCGGTGGTGCTGGTGCTGGCAGAGAATAAAACACTACTACAGGAAGCCATAGATAAAATTATCATTAAATATGAGCCGCTGCCGGCAGTCTTTGATCCGGAAGCAGCCCTGGCAGAGAATGCTCCGCTACTGCATGAGAACCGCAATAATAAAAACCTCCTGCTGGGGGGTAAGGTTATACGCGGTAACAGCATAGCCGCCATGAGTGAGTGTGACGCTGTGGTTGAGGCTGATTTTCAACTGCCCTGGCAGGAACACGCTTACCTGGAAACCGAGGCCGGGGTTGCCCGGGTCGATGAAGAGGGCATCCTGGAAATCATCGCTTCCACTCAGACCCCCTGGCGGGATAGAAATGAGCTGGCTTATGCCCTGGGTTGGCCGGTTGATAAAATCCGGGTAATAGCCCCCTACCTGGGAGGCGGATTCGGGGGCAAGGATGGGATAACGGTGCAAGGATTGCTGGGGCTGGCAGCACTACACAGCGGAGGACGGCCGGTCAAAATGTGGAATTCGCGGGAGGAGAGTTTTCTATCCTCCACCAAACGGCATCCCGGACAGGTTCACTATGAACTGGGCTGTAAAAATGATGGGACACTGCACGCCCTGAATTGCCGAATCGTACTGGATACCGGTGCTTATGCTTCCCTGGGCGGGCCGGTACTGGCCCTGGCCATGGAGCATGCCGCCGGGGTCTATCGTATACCCCATGCTCTGATAGAGGGGTTCTCTGTTTATACCAACAATCCGGTGGGCGGAGCTTTTCGCGGATTTGGCGCGCCCCAGGTCTTGGCCGGGCTGGAGCAGGTGATGGATATCTTGGCAGATAAAATCGCCTGGGACCCGCTGGCTTTCCGGCTCAAGAATGCCGTCATGCGTGGAGATGAAACGGGAGCTGGGGTGTGGATGAGCAATTCTACCGCCATCATTCCCTGCCTGGAAAAAGTGCAGGAACACCCGCTCTGGACCTCGCGCCAGACCTGGGTCAGCCAGGCTCCCCCCTATAAGCTAAGAGGCGTAGGTATTGCCGCCGGCTTGCAGGGAACCGGCTATGGTCCAATGGTAGCGGATATTGCCAATGCTAAAATTGAACTGCTGCCTGATGGTCGTTTTCGGATATATTCTGGGGTGGCAGATATGGGACAGGGGAACAATCCCACCAATGTACAAATCGCCGCGGAAGTTTTGGGACAGACAACTGACTGCTTCGAATTGATTCAGCCCGATACCCTGCAAACTCTACCCTCAGGATCTTCCGCCGCCAGCCGCACTACCTATTCCTATGGAAACGCATTAAAGGCAGCTGCCCTCCAGCTAAAAGAACGCATCCTCACCCGAGCCTGCAATATGGGTATGGGTCTCTATGCTGAAGATCTCTTGTTGAGTTCCGGCCGGCTGTATCACCTCCCCAGCAGACGGGAAATCACCCTGGGCTTGGTCGCGGCGAGTATGCGCCCCGAGGAGCGTATTTCTATTTACTCCTATACGGCACCGGTAAACCGCTATCCGGATAAAATCAACCCGGATATACGCGCTGCCGGATTCCCCCACCGGGTTTTTGCCTTTGCCTGCCATTTGGCCAGGGTGCAAATCGATGAACTGACCGGGGAAGTGGAAGTCTGCGATTACCTGGCCGTAACTGATGCCGGAAAGGTGCTCAATCCTCAGCTTTATGAGCAACAGGTTCAGGGTGGTGCAGTTCAGGGCATGGGTTATGCCCTGTGGGAAGATTTCAAGCTTGACCGGGGAGAGCTTTTGACCCGTAACCTGGCCACTTACATTTTACCTACATCTATGGATGTACCGGATATATTGAGTATTGCGGTGGAGACCGTGGAAGAAAGCGGTCCTTTTGGTATGAAGGGAATCGGGGAAATCGTGATCAATCTCGCCTTGCCGGCGATTGCCAATGGAATTGCCCGGGCCGTGGGCCAGCACATTTTTAAAAGCCCGCTTACCGCCGAGCAGCTATTATTAATCCTGGAAATGAGGCCAGCAAAATGAAAATTGCATTTAAATTAAATGGGATAAGGCAGGAGGTAGATTGTCTCCCCGACCGCCGGGTAGTTGACCTGCTGCGGGAAGAACTGGGTTATACCGGTACCAAGGAAGCCTGCGGCTCCGGTGAATGCGGTGCCTGCACCATCCTGGTAGACGGTGTCAGCAAGCTTTCCTGCCTGATGCTCGCCGCCCAGCTGCAGGGCCGGAGCATTACCACTAGCGAAGGAATGTCACTGGGGAAAAAACTTCACCCGATTCAGCAGGCCTTCGTAGATAAAGGAGCTGTCCAGTGCGGGTTCTGCAGCCCGGGAATGCTTATGGCCACCGTTGACTTCTTGCAACGCAATCCAGCTCCTGACCGCCAGCAAATCCGTGCAGCCCTGAGCGGCAACCTGTGCCGTTGTACCGGCTATCAGAAGATCATTGATGCGGTTGAAAGGGCGGCAGCAGAAATGAGGGATGAGCTATGAGTCAAGTGTTTCTGCCCCACACGCTGGATGAGCTATGGACTAAAAAGCAAGAAAACCCGGCTGCGCTTATCATGGCCGGAGGAACGGATTTACTGGTAAAGATACGGGATAGAAAACTGCCGCCTGCGGTTATCCTGGGTCTGGAGAATATAGCCGAATTAAGGCAAATTGAACAGCAGGACGAAGAAATTTGCATCGGCAGCATGGTTACGCACCAGCAACTCCTGGACAGTCCCATTATTCAAACCCAGCTTCCCGTCTTGCATCAGGCGGTTGCGGTCTTGGGCTCTCCGCCTATCCGTCATATGGGAACTATCGGCGGGAATATCTGCACCGCTTCCCCGGCGGGCGATACCTTGCCCCCGCTCTATGTGCTGAATGCCGGCCTGGAACTAAAAAACGCTGCTGCCAGCCGCTTGCTTCTCATTAAGGACTTTATTCGGGGACCCGGTCAAACCCTGCTCAGCAGTAATGAAATCCTCTATAAGATTCGCATTCCTATTCCCGCTCCGCATAGCCCGGGGTTTTACTTTAAAGTGGGCCAGCGTAAAGCCCTGGCGATTTCTATAATCAGCATGGCTTGCCTTTTGCAATTAGCGGAAGATAACCGCATTTTGGATGGCCGCTTTGCCTGGGGCAGTACCGGCCCAACCGTTATGCGCTTTCCGGAAGTGGAAAATACTTTAATCGGGGAAAAGCTCAGCCCCATAGTACTGGGTAAACTGGGGCAAAGCATGGCCGCTTTAGTATCTCCCATCAGTGATATCAGAGCCTCGGCAGAATATCGCCGCCTGCTGGTAAGCAAGCTGCCCTTGAAGATCTGGCAGTCTCACTTTTCATCGCTGTCTGCGGCCTCTGGCCATGGGGATTAATAAAATAATAATACTTTAGGGGTGTTTAGATAGATGAAGAATGAACCCTCAAGGCAGCTGGATATGGGCAGCGATCCTGTCTTCCGCGTCCTTCTAACCCTGGCTATACCAGCCATGATCTCCATGTTCTTTCAAAACCTCTATGAATTCGTTGACACCATGTTTATCGCCTGGTTGGGTTCAGCTCCACTGGCAGCTCAGTCTCTATCTATGCCCCTTTTTTATCTAGTTCTTTCACTGGGGAAAGGAGCACAGATAGGAGCCACCACCCTTATGAGCCAGGCGCGTGGTCAGGATAAGCCGGAAGAAGTAGCCAAATTATCGGAGTCGGCCCTGCCGCTGCTTTTGTTAAGCATACTACCCTTGTTCCTTTTGTTGATCCCTGAACTATGTGCCGGCTTTTATCATTTTCTGGGGGCCCGGGGCCCGGTTTTGACAGAGGCCTATCCCTATACCTTCTGGCTGGTTTTGAGCTTTCCCATTATGGCCTATGTGATGATTGGCGAAGCCATCTCTATGAGCCATGGTAATACCCTGATGCCTATGAAAGCCATGCTCATAGGCAATGCGGTAAATTTGACCCTGGATCCTATCCTGATGTTTTACCTGGGATGGGGAATAGCCGGGGCCTCCATTGCCACCCTGATAGGACAGCTGCTATCAGCGGTCTATATTTACCGCCGGCTCAAGCAAGCCAAACTGCCCGTCCCCTTGCTTTACCTTCGTAAAGACATGCCTCTTTACTGGAAAAAGATAAGCCATTTAGGCATCTTCGTAACTATTTCTCAACTGGTCAGCCCCCTGGGTCTTTCCCTGGTGAATGCTGTGCTGGCATCCTTTGGTCCTGCGGCCATAGGTGCCTGGAACATTATGGCCCGCCTGGAAATGATGGGCCTGCTTCCCCTTTACGGCATGGCGGGAGCCTTGATCCCTTATGTAGCCTTTAACTACGGGCAAGAGAACTGGGAGCGGATTCGCAGCGGAGTACGCATCTTTCTCCTGGGAACGGGCCTGATTATTCTGCCCATTATGGCCGTGCTGATCCTGGGAGCTCCCTGGCTGGTGCTGCCCTTCCGCTCCGATGCCCAGGTAACCGAACTGGCTATGCATGCCATACGCATAGCCGCGCTGGCCCATCTTTTTGCCCCGCTGGAACTGGCCTTATTTGGTACAGCCCAAGGCCTGAAACGGCCCTGGTATTCACTCTTAACTTCTGTTGCCCGCTTGCTCGTTTTTCGCTACCCGCTGGCGGTATTTTTTGCTTCCTTCTGGGGCGTTACCGGTGTCTATTGGAGTCAACCACTGGCCGTAGCTTTATCCGGCATACTCTCCGGCATATTGTTATGGAGGTTATTAACAGGCGAGGTTTTTCAAGCCAAGCTGCCCCGGGGTGAAGAAATGAATTACAGCGAGGTCTAAAAGGATTTTTCGGGAATTAGTTCAGACATACAGGGTAGTTCCTAATGACGCACCTTTGCAGAATGGGGAGTTTCGTAGACGATCTTTCCGGTCAGGGAGGTATCATAGCCAATATGCTGTTCAACCGCCCGTTTAAATGCGGTTGAGTTTATAACTTCCTGTATCTGCTGCCATTCAGGTTTTTCTGCTGTTTCCTGAAGAATAACCAGATCAAAGCGTTCTTTAAACAGGGGCACAAAATCCAAGCCCAACCTTTCGGCAGCAAATTGAATGCCAATGCCGAAATCTGCTTCTCCATTAGCAACCTTAAGTGCAACTCCCCAATGAGTCTGTTCTTCTTTTTCATAGCCTTGAATTTGTCGGACTGGTATTTTGTTTTCCAACAAGTATTGATCTATTCTTAAACGGGTGCCGGAGCCTCTCTGCCGGTTTACAAAACGAAAACCTTTTTTAGTGATATCCTCCCAGGAATTGATATTGTGCTTGTTACCTGCGGGGACAATCCAGCCCTGGGTTCTTTGAACCAGGTTAACAACCGTATAAGCTTCAGCCAGAAGTATATGTTCTACGAAGGGCAGATTGTATTCTTGTAATTTTTCATCCCAAAGATGAATACCGGTTACTTGCGCTTCTCTGTGGTAAAGAGCAACCAGGCCTTGCATACTACCTTTAAAAATAGTCTTAAGGGAAAGAGAAGAAGAGGAGTGATTTAAAAACTCTGCCAGCAGTTCAACGGATAGATCATGGCTGCCCATAAAACAAAAACCATTATCTGAAGATACATCCTCCTGCGCGTCAGAATATCCCCGGGGGCGTTTTTCACCTGAGTCTCCCTGCAAGTAATGCATTAGCGAATCATAATCAATACGTATTTTTCTTCCAATGCGCCATGAGGGAATTTCTCCCCGTTTGATTAGCTCGTACAAGGTGTATTTGGAAATTTTAAGTATTTGCGCAGCTTCTTCTGGGGTAAGGGGCGGACGTTTAGTAATGGTTATTCAACTCCTTCCGCTTATCAGCAAATATTCTCACTTAACAGGATTGCTCATAGGGGTAGCAACTCATAAATCTATCACAACTCAATTATGCCGGTTTTTATTGTACTTTTAACATAACATCAGGGGAGAATCGTGTCAACTTTCTCGGGTTATTAAGATTATATATATTCCCTTTAATGCCATTATCTTCTTTTCGTTTTAGGAATTATGATATTACCGTTTTCTCTCTAAAATGGCTATCCTTATCATGTTTCGTTTGCCGCTACTAGTTTTCTCTTCTTTATGATTTTCATATACGATCGTTCCCTTATCCTTGAAAAAAAAGCTTCCCGCAAAAGCGGGAAGAAAAAGATTGGGATGTATGAAAAGCCTAAGCTTTTTCATCAATAATTATGGCACTCAGTCTATCAGCATCGAGTTTACAAGAAATACTATCAAGACTATCCTTCGGTGCGATTAATTCCCAAATATATTAATTTCCTATTATTTGGCTTCACTAGTTGATTTGATTATCTTTTCTAACCTGTTCTTCTATCCAGCGTTCGGTTGCATAGTTCAACGGAAGCGTTCTCATATCTTCCCAAAAATAATCCGCAGCATAAAGCATACGCCCATCGATTTCCTTGAAATATTGCCCACAAACCTGACAAACACCCATTTCAATTCCGGGAAACGCCTCATTTTTGAGATAAAATAATTTCTTGGAATCTTCGCTTCCGCAATACAGACATCCGGTTCGCTGTACAGGCCATTCAAAGTTGCATGTGTTACAGTGCATTACTCTTTTCCCGTCCGGTGCGGTCAGAACCGCCAAGATCGATATTTCGCCACACACCGGGCAAGCCACTACACTCTTTTCTGGATGCTCTGAAGAGCGGGGATTGTACTTTTGCTCCGGCACTCCCTTTTCATTGACGGTCTGGCTGGCAAGTTTAGCTACACCATTAACTGCTATCTGGAGGCGTGTTGCTATTTCTGCTTCCATCATATTGTTACCTGACTTCAATTGTTCCCACATTTCCCACAAGTCTGAATCATTAATTTCCACTTTGGCAGAGAGATTTAACCTCTGCCAAAGCTCGATAATCGCATCTTGAGGTAACTCGCTAATAGGTAAATATGGGGATTCATCACTCATGCTTAAACTCGCCTGCCAATATGAACCACGTTCCTGCCGCCAGGCATCAACCTCTAGTCTGAGCTGACGATACTTCTGGTAAGCTTGTTCCACATTTTCCGCAACTATCAATTTGCTTTTTGCCGTCATCAGAATTCTCCTCTTATCCTTTCATGGTTTCTTTTGCCTCTTCGTTATACCATTTTTCATAGTGCTCATAAGCAAACTTGGCAGGAACCCAACCAGTGAAAATACCCTTTAGAGCCTGGTTTGAATCGGGATGTAGTATTCCTAGATATAAATGGGCAATCAAAAGAGCAGTCATAAAAAGTGCGCAGGCCGCATGTATAGGATACGCCCACTGTAGCAGCAAACTTGGACCTGAAGCAAACCACATAATGTAGCCGCTGATGACAATGCAAATTGTCCCCAGGATGGTAAACATAGAGTTCAGCTTTTCACCACCGTTAAACTTGCCCTGGGGCGGGAATGGTTTATGCCCACCAAAGAATTCTATACCAAAATTTTTGGCATGAGCGAAGTCATCTTTACCGAAGTTAATGACATCTTTAAACCAACGCCGCATCTGTCGTGCGCCTTCTCCTTTGCCAATGAATCCTATTATCATACCTATAGTAAACAACACAGCAACTACACGGTGGATATTTCGTGTAACATGAATCCCGCCGAATACGTTCATGGCCGGCTGAAAAGCGTAGAGGAGCACTCCCAGCCCGGTAAAAAGCAACAGCAAGAATGCAACGCCGTGACACCAGTGCACAAAACGCTCTCCTGCGGAAAAACGATATACCTCTTTTGCCATATCTACTTACCTCCTTCGTCGTGGGATTCCGCAATTTTTTTCGCTCTATTGGCATAATTGCCACTTACGAAATTGACAATAACCCCACAAGTGATAGCTGCTGCCGAAGCGCCAATCGCCAGACCACCCAGTGGATGAACTATATCTTTCCAAAGAGTTAATGATATCGGTGTAGTGGGATATAAAGGAAGCCCATAAGCATCTGGCCTATCCTGCAACAGATAAACATAAGTCGTACCGCCCATCAATTCAGTGCCATATAAATGTGCTTTCGGATTTGTTAATTGAAGCTCTTCAACGCGAGCTTGGGCTTGGGGCATTATCTCAGCATAATCGCCAAACAATATCGCGCCGGGCTGGCAGGTTTGAGCACATGCCGGTTTCATACCGCTTTCTACGCGATCAATGCAACCATTGCATTTGGTCGATTTATTAGTGGCTTCATCAATCTTGGGAACGCCCCATGGACAGTTCGCCGCACAATATCCGCAGCCAATGCATTTGTCTTTATCAATCAAAGTGTATCCCGTTTCCGTCTTATAGATGGCATTAGAAGAACAAGCCTTCATGCAAGCAGGGTCGCCACAGTGGAAGCACTGGAGTTTCAGCATATTAAAACGCATTTTTTTATCTTTGTACTCTTCTCTGAACCTGACATAGGTCCAGGTATTGGGTGTAAAGTCCGCCTGGGCCTGATAACTGCTTATGCGTTGTGTCTTTTCGGCCGGAAGATCGTTCCAGGCTTTGCAGGCCACGGAACACGCCTTACACCCGGTACATAATGAAGTGTCAATAAATACCATTTTTCTCGCCATCGTTAAGCCCTCCTTATGTTGACAAGACAGCATTTATACTCAGGAGTACCAGCTCCGGGGTCGCATGCGTTCATTGTCACATTATTAGTACTGGGGCCGGGATTCAAGCTGGCAAAGCCCCAGCTCCACGGCATACCGATGGTCTCCTGATCTTTACCGTTAATTTTTAGAGTTTGAATACGGTCGGTCACCAGGGCACGCACTACTAATCTGCCGCGGGCAGAAGAAACTTCGACTTTATCCCCTTCTTTAACGCCAATCTGTTTGGCCAGGTTTTTGCTTATTTCAGCATAAGGCTCAGGTGCAATCTCATTCAGCCAGGGAATGTTGCGGGTAATCGCCCCGGCGCAGAAGTGCTCGACAACCCCATAGGTGGTAAGGACATGGGGATATTCATCCGGATTGCCAAACTCTTTTGAGACAATCTTGGCACAGGGATTGTTCTGTACCGCGGGATGCAGAAGATTGGCCACTGGGCTTTCAATCGGCTCATAGAACTCCGGCATAGGTCCATCAATCGTCATGCCTGCTCCACGAATCGGAACAGCCGCAATACCTTCTGGCGGAGTAGCAAATGCACCGCTCTTATAAGTAGCTGTGAATAAGCGTCCTACACCTTCCGGATTCATGCGGAAAGCCTGCTTCCCTTCAGGAGTGTCAGGTCCTTTGGTCTTGTCAACCACATCGGGACCGTCATTTCCGACCCAGAGATTCTGGGCGGTATCCCACCAGATCAGCTTGCGTTTGGAATCAACCGGCTGTCCTTGGGCATCACAAGAAGCCCGGTTATAGAGAACACGGATATTGCCCGGCCAGGCAAAAGCATAGTCTTTGTTAAGGCCCAAACCAGTGGGATCCGCATTGCCCCGGCGGTCTGCCAGGTTTTTGTCTACATCCGGAGTTACCCCTGCATATATCCAGCATCCGGTGGAAATCGTACCGACCGGTGCCGCCAGATATTCGCCCAGAGAAGCGGTGAGCTTGCCGGTTGCGTCATTATAACCGTTCAATTCCTGAAGCACCTTTAAAGCACTCGCTTCGTGCTCGCCATAATCCCAGTTGGCTTTTAAAATTGGTTCATCCTTGGGGTCATTGCTTCCGGCATAAAGGGTGCGCACTCTCTTAAAGATGTGATCCAGCATATCCAAATCCGGGTGACAGTCATTGAGGGGTTTTAATGCCACTTCCTTCCACTGAATAAGGCGGGAAGAATTGGTCATGCTGCCGGCCTTTTCATAAACGAAGGCCGCCGGCAGGAAGATTACCTCGGTCGGAATCTTGGCCGGATTTAATCCTTCTTCTTTCCAGAACTGGGCGGTTTCGGTATTAAAGATGTCAGCCACTACCAGCATTTCCAGTTTGGACAGGCCTCTGGCCACCAGTTTTCTGTCCGGGATGGAAACCGTGGAGTTGGAGCCCCAGTTGAGGAGAAGCTTAAACTGCCCATCTTCCATTTTACTGAAGAACTGGGGTTGAATAGGCATATTTGCTGGGTTGTTCTTGGGCAGCCACTGATACCCGTATTCGTTTTCAGGAGTGGCGTTATTACCAAACCAGGCCTTGAGCAACCCAACCAGCGGTTTATGCTGAACTGAACCGTTTTTCGTAACATAATCCTGCAGAGTTTTCTCGGCATTGGTGGGATAAGGCAGATATCCCGGCAGGTTGGCGTTCAGGTTGGCCATATCGGTAGAACCCTGAACATTGGGCTCGCCGCGCAGAGCCTGGATGCCGCCGCCGGCTTTGCCTACATTGCCCAGGAGCAGCTGGATGATTGCATAGCAACGAATACCCTGCACCCCGGTGGTGTGCTGGGTCATGCCCAGGGCGTAAAAGATGTTGCCGGGTTTGGCTGCAGCGAAAGTATCGGCTATCAGCTTAATTTTAGCAACCGGTATTCCGGTAATTTTTGAAGCTGCATCAAAGGTATATCTGGAATAGTGGGTTTTGAGTTTTTGGAAAACACAATCCGGATCATCCAGGCTGTCTGCCTTTACCGGTTTACCATCGGCATCCAGTTGATAGGCCCAGCTGGCATAATCATACTTCCTGGTTTCAGGATTGAAACCAGAAAAAAGGCCGTCATTGAATTGATAATCCTTGCTTATCTTATTAAGCGCATTGGTAAAATTTAAAACATAGAATTCATCATAAAGCCTATTCTCAATATAATAATTGATCATTGCACCCAGGTAAGCAATATCGGTTCCGGGACGGATCTGAGCGAAGATATCCGCCTGGGATGCGGTGCGCGTAAAGCGCGGGTCGACAACAATAACCTTGGCGCCTTTCGCCCGGGCGCGGTTAACCCATTTCATAGCAATGGGATGGCATTCCGCACAGTTGCTGCCTGCGATCAAGAAACACTCGGAGTTCTGCATATCCTGCCAGGAGTTGGTCATGGCGCCGCGTCCAAATGAAGGTGACAAACTAGCCACCGTGGGCGCGTGTCAGATACGGGCCTGGTGTTCGTGGAATGGTGTCCCGATCAGGCGGGCAAGTTTGGAAAGCAGGTAGCTTTCCTCATTATCAACCTCGGCCGAACCTATCATACAAATGCCTTCCGCCCGGTTCACGGTTACGGTTTCTTTGGCGCCGGTTTTGGCATTTGTAATCTCCTCGGTGCTCGTCCAGGTCTTATCTCTGACTTCCTTGATTTTCTTGGCAATGCGATCATAAGCCTCTTCCCAGGAAATATCCACGAATTTGTCAGAACCCGGAGCACGATACAGCGGATTTTTCGGACGTTCTGGAGAATAGGCCACCTGCGCCAGGCTGGCCGCCTTGGGGCAAAGGGTACCTTCATTGATGGGATTGTCCGGGTTCCCATCGAGGTGGACCAGTTTTCCATCCTTAATATGCAGGAGAAGCCCGCATCCACCTGAGCAGAAGTGACAGATGCTGGGTATCTTTGTGCATCCTGCCAGCTTCAGTGCGTGCCCGTGTGCGGCAGTTGCTTCCAAGTCAAACCCCAAGCCGGAAGCAACTACGGCAACGGAGAGACCTGAAAGCTTCAGGAAACCACGACGAGTAAATTTCATAACCAATCTCTACCTCCCTTAAAAACTACTACTACCAACAGACACTCTTTTTGCCAGAGTACCTGATTGCATTTATGTATAAATCCGGTTGATGGCGGGGTATGAACCCCTGCGTGCTTTTGCGTATTATGGTCAAAGTGCATTTAATCCGTTTTATGTTCGCCAGACCTTCCGCCTTTCCTGGTCTTTGCTTCCAACTCCTTATTCCTGGTTTACCGAAGGTCATTCCCTCCTCTCATGCTAAATGTTGCTAAATAAATTCCATTAGTTTGAATATTTAAGCAAATAAATGATGGGATAAGCAAAAATGCCTCCAGCAAAGGCCAGGGGCATAAAAAAATATTTTTGGATTTTATGCCCAATATAGCCCAGCAAGTTCTACCTGCTCTCAACAAGGCTTTTTAGGCTCCTTTCCAAAAATACGGGGAGGCATAATCGTTTCCAACTATACCCATAGGCCTAGAAACCATGGCTTTGCTTTAGGTCCAAAGGCTTGGAGCTATACAATTGTCTCAATCATACGCCAGCCAAATACAAAATAATATACCGCCCAGTAAATACATCCAACTAACTCAAACATAATATAACATAATGCAATTATTTTGTCACTAATTAAATTAAACATATTTATTTCATATTAAGCCTAACAATTTACTATAATGGATGTATAATAAATAAAGTAAATATATACTGAGCGTTTTAAAGCATCGGAAGAAACTACGGAGCAGTTCTTCGCACCGCTGCAATGAGGTGGGAGATTAGAACCCGACCGCTTAGCGGGGGATATATTTCACCTCGTTATAGATCAACAAAGGAAATGCGCGATATCACGATATGAGGTAGGTTATTTATGAGTAGACTACAGTTGGTTAATGATAAGATATTAGAAGCTGTTAGTTTAGATAAAGCTGTTGATATAAGCTGTGAAAGCATTCAAGCCCTGGACACCGAGTACCTGCACATCGATAATGCCTATATGCGGGTGGCCGCGGATAATATAGCCAGCTTTATTGATATACCCAATTTTGACCGTTCGGCAATGGATGGCTATACGATTGGCAAGACTGATCTTAAAAGACTGCAAACCGGACGATCGTTGCGTTTGAGAGTAGCTTCTATTATCGGAGCTGGTTCAATTGAAAACAGGCCAACAAGGCCCGGGGAAACCTGTAGAATTATGACCGGGGCTTTTCTTCCAGAAGGCAGCGTTGCCGTTATCAAACAAGAGGACGTTGAGATAATAAACGAAAACTATATAATTGTCAGCGTCAGGCCGCGGCGGGGTGAAAATATACGAAGATCCGGTCACGAATTGAGGGCTGGAGATAGAGTTGCAGCCAAAGGCCAGGTTTTAAAAGCGGAAATCCTGGAAAGAATAGCCGCCTGTGGCATAGAAAGGGTGCCGGTATACAAAGTGCCTCGTGTATATATTATAGACACGGGAAATGAGTTGCTTTTACCCGGGTCCCCCATCAAAACAGGATGCATATATTGCAGCAACCGGAGCCTATTAGCATGCAAAATAAACAGCAGCAGAGCTTTACCGTCGCTGTCGCCTTCTGTAATTAATGATGACCTGCACACCATTATAGCTGCAATAAAAAAGGCGGCACGGGTCTCTGATATGATAATAATCAGCGGGGGGACCGGCAACGGCCTTTTCGACTTGGTTCGCAACGCGTTCGAGTATTTGAATGCCCAGCTTCTTTTCAAAGGTATAAACGTCTTTCCCGGCAAAAATACTTCGGCCGCCCTTCTTGATGGCAAACTTATTTTCAATCTGTCCGGCAGCCCCTCTGCAGCCGGAATATTGTTTGAAGCTCTGGTAAAACCGGCCCTGCTTAAGTTAAAAGGAGAGTTATTGTATAAAGGTGATTGGTTTAATATAGAGCTGGCCAGTCCCATTGAACATTTAAAGTCGGGGCGCAGCCTGCACCGAGGAGAAATGATTATTGAACAGGGCCATGCCTACGCCCTGCCGGTAAACCGAAAAGATATTAATACGGGAAATATTCCTTTACTGTTAGATGTACATAAAAGGTCGGGGGAAGAACCCGTCATGGTTAAAGCTAAATTAATCGTAGATTAAGACACAAGCATCAGCGCTCCTTACCCCTCACTCCTCACTTTTCTCATTAATCATTTTTATTGCCCGAACTTATAGCACAAGATTGTGTACCGGGGGTTTATGGCCCCCGGTACATAATAAACATAATCTGGGATTATAGAGCATTAATTAAACTTGGCTGTATAATCGTTTCTAAAATGCTTTAAGGTTGTTAGCACTGGAGCCGGAGCCGCCTGTCCCAAACCACACAAGCAGGCTTTGGACATAACGCTTCCCAGTCTCTCCATAAAGTCTAGATCGCCGGCAACTGCTCCGCCGTTTTTCACCCGGTGCAGCATTTCATGCATGCGCTGAGTTCCCTCCCGGCAGGGGGTGCACTTGCCGCACGATTCATGAGCAAAGAACTTGCTTATGCGATCAATTACATCGACTATATCCCGGGTCTCATCCATTACGAAGAAGGCTCCTGACCCCAGGGTAGCGCCAATGGCTGACATGGAATCGAAGTCGATCGGGGTATCGAGCAGTGATTCGGGTATGAATCCGCCAGATGTTCCTCCTATTTGCACCGCCTTGAACTTTTTGCCACCGGCAATTCCTCCGCCAAAATCGTTCAATACCTGGCGGATGGTGGTGTTAGTAGGCACTTCAATAACAGTGCGGTTGACAATATCTCCCGTCAAGGTCATGACTTTGGTTCCTGGATAGCCCGCCGCGCCAATGCCTTTGTACCAATCCGCGCCCTTGTCAACAATGGCGGGAATATTGGCAAAGGTTTCTACATTGTTGACAATAGTGGGCTTGCCCCACAAGCCGATAACCGGTGGAAATGGGGGCTTGAAGCGGGGTTCACCCCGGTGCCCTTCTATAGACTCAATAAGTGCGCTTTCTTCGCCACACACATAGGCCCCGGCTCCCATGCGCACTTCGATATTGAAGTCGCCCAGGAGGCCCTTTTCACTGGCCTGGGCTATGGCTTTATTGAGGATTTCCACAACGTAGGGATACTCGCCCCGGCAGTAGATATAGCCCTTATTGGCTCCTATTGCATACCCGCAAATAGCCATCCCTTCCAGGACGCTCTGCGGGTCATTCTCCATGATAATCCGGTCTTTATAAGTTCCCGGCTCACCCTCATCGGCATTGCAAATAACGTATTTCTGATCGGCCTTTACGCCGTAGGAAAAACCCCATTTCATACCAGTGTTAAATCCGGCGCCGCCACGGCCCCGTAATCCTGACTTCTTAACCTCTTCAATCAGATCTGGCTGGCTCATGCTCTTAGCTTTGGCTAAGGCTTGATATCCGCCCACCTGGGTGTAACTATCGATGTTCAACGGATCAACTTTGCCGTAATTGCGCAGTACTATGCGCATTTCCTCGGCCATTTTTTACCCTCCCTTCTTTACTTGTACTCTGCGAGGATAGCAGCAACCTTATCAGCTGTTACATCCCCATACGGTTGACTGTTGATTGTTATAACCGGTGTGGCCTGGCACTGCCCTACACACTCGGCAAATTCCAGAGTGAATTTGCCATCAGGGGTGGTTTCCCCCATTTTGATACCCAGTTCCTTTTCCAGAGCAGCCACAACCTTATCAGCACCCGCGATATGGCAGGGTGCGCTTTCACAAATACGAATGACATTTTTGCCCCGGGGGCCAACCTGCAAATAGGAATAAAAAGTAGCAACTCCGTAGGCCTTGGCCTTGGGCATATCAAACACTTGAGCCGCATAAACCACCGCGTCCTCAGGGATGTAGCTGTATTCTTTTTGCACTGCATGATATGCTTCGATAATACCGCCGGGAACTTCTTTATAGGCGCTGATAATTTCTCTGTAATCTGCCATTGCTTATTCACCTCCAACCTTATTGGGTTTGGACTAGATTCTATTTACATACAAATATTAACGTCCTTTTGCGGATGATTTTGGCAAAACCATCTCGAACGCGGCCGCTGTTTAACTGGCCTCCTATACCTTTTCGAGCTTTACAGCACACACTTTATATTCACCGGTTCCAGTAATCGGATCCAGGTGATGGCTGGTTAGGGCATTGGTCGGGGTAGCATTATAATGGAAAGACATCCATATCACCCCTGGCAACACTCTATCGGTTACTTTGATTTGAGTTATCGCTTCCCCACGACGGGAGGTGACTTTAACCTGGCCGCCAGTTACCACGCCCAATTTATCAGCATCAACCGGGTTGAGTTCCGACATCTCCTTGTTCCAAATGCTGCTGATGCCTTTGGAATACGGAGTGGTTACATTATAATGCTGCAGTATTCTGCCGGTGGAGAGTAGGAACGGGTATTCGGCATCGGGTATTTCACCTGGCGGTATATGCTCGGAAGGCTGGAACAGACCGAGACCGCGGGTAAATTTGCCAACATGCAGAACCGGGGTACCAGGATGGTCTAAGCTGGGGCAGGGCCACTGCAGGCTGTTCTCCTGGTCTATTCTCTCAAAATTGATGCCCGCCATGGAGGGCGACAGGGAAGCCATCTCATCCCATATCTCCTTGGGGCTGTTATAATTCAAGGGATAGCCCATAGCAACAAACATCTGACAGATAGTCTGCCAGTTGGCCTGACCGGGGATAGGTTCAATTGCCTTGCGAACCCTTTGGACGCGCCGCTCGGTATTGGTGAAGGTACCATCACACTCGGCAAAACTGGCCGCCGGCAGAATTACATCCGCATAAGCGGCAGTCTCAGTAAGGAACAGTTCATGAACCACCAGGAATTCCAGTTTTTCTAAAGCACCTCTGATGTGATTGGCATCCGGATCGGTCAAAACCGGATTTTCGCCCAGAATATACATGGCTTTCACTTTGCCTTCATGAGCCGCTTCAAACATTTCCGGAATCTTGAGACCTACTTTGGGTGACAGGCTCGCTTCCCAGGCCTTTTCATGTTTTTCCCGTACTGCATCCACACCTACGGCCTGGTAGCCTGAATACACATTGGGCAGTGCGCCCATATCGCAGGCGCCCTGAACGTTGTTCTGGCCGCGCTGTGGGCAGACTCCGGTTCCCGGGCGGCCCAGGTGTCCGGTCAGCATAGCCAGGTTGGCACAGCTCATAACATTACGGGTTCCGCAGATATGCTCGGTAATACCCAGGGTGTAGAATAACATGGCCTTATCGGTGGTAGCATAGAGGCGGGCCACGGCGTACAGATCATCCACTGAGATGCCGGTAAGCTCGGAAACCCGTTCCGGAGTGTAGGACTCCACAATAGCCTTGAGTTCTTCATAGTTCTCGGTGCGTTCTTCTATGAATGTCTTGTCTTCAAGGCCTTCCTTGATAATAATGTGCATTAAGCCATTCAGGAGAGGTATATCAGTACCCGGTTTCAGACGCAGCCAGTAGTCGGCTTCATCAACCAGGTCGATATGGCGTGGGTCACATACTACCAATTTAGCACCCCGACGGGCCGCCTGTCTCATCTTGTAGCCAATTACCGGATGAGCTTCGGTAGGATTGGTTCCAATCAGGAACATGAGCTCAGCCTCGTTGGTAATATCACTGATCGGGTTTGTCATAGCGCCGCTTCCAAAAGTAGTGGCCAGACCGGCCACGGTGGGCGCGTGTCAGGTACGGGCGCAATGGTCAACATTATTGGTCCCCATTACGGCACGGCTGAACTTGCCAACCAGGAAGTTTTCCTCATTGGTGCAGCGAGCCGAACTCAAAGCCGCAAAAGAATCGGGGCCGTATTTTTCCTTGATCTCTTTAAAACGCGTAGCAATTAAGCTAAAAGCCTCATCCCAGGAAGCAGGTTCAAATTGTCCATTCTTCTTGATCAACGGAGTAGTCAGCCGGTTTTCGTTATAGATGAAGTCCCAGCCAAAGCGTCCTTTAACGCAAAGGCTGCGTTGATTAACGGGCGCATCCGGATTTGACAGGACGCCTATTACCTTTCCGTCTTTGACCGCCAGATCGAAATTACATCCGGTGCCGCAGAATGGGCAGGTGGTCCTAACCCGTTCAATATCCCAGCGGCGTCCCTGACCAACCATGGTCTTTTCGGTCAATGCCCCGGTTGGGCATACGGCTACACACTGCCCGCAGAATACGCAATCGGAATCGATGTAGTCGACATCCCCGGCAGTGGTTGCCTTGCGGTGGAAGCCCCGCTTCAAATAAGACAGGTTATCCGCACCGGTCAGTTCTTCACAAGCTCTGACACAGGCGCCGCATAAAATGCACTTGTTCAGATCTCTTACTATGAAGGGATTACTGTCGTCGATCGCATAGGCATGCTTTTGGCCGACAAAGGGACTTCCCTTAATCCCATAACGATAGCAATAATCTTGCAGCTTGCAGGCGCCTGCTTTTTCACAGGTCAAGCAATCCAAGGGATGGTTGGCAATCAATAATTCCAGGATCGTCTTGCGCGCTTCCATTACTGCTGGCGATTCAGTCTCGACTTCCATTCCCTGGAACACCGGTGTTACGCAAGATGCCGGCAACAGGCGGTTGCCTTTTACTTCCACCACGCACAAGCGGCAAGCGCCCAGGGGGCTAAGCTCCTTGTCATAGCACAATCTGGGTATCTCGATACCAGCCAGTTCAGCTGCTTGTAGAATGGTACTTCCTGCCGGAGCCTCTACCTCCTTTCCGTTAATGATGAGTTTTACCAAATCCACCACTATCACTCCTTCCATTTTTTTAGGCAACAAAAAAACCCCCACACTGAAACAGGGGGTGCCTTCCAAGATAATTTGGAATTGAACTATAAGGCAACTTTTCCTTGATTCAGGGCCCCATTTTTGAGTATAAAATATCAGGCCTAACCAGATTCCTTTGCGGAAACCCGGCAATGCTTGATACTTTCACCGCCGAACCCCTTTCCAAGGTTTAACGACAAGAAATAATAATCACGCTTCCCCTAATTAAAAAGAAAATTGAAATCTTGAGACAGATGGACGCTGATTTTTATGATTAACGCTGATATTAATCTGAGTAAATCACCCTGCAGGTACTCCTGATGTTCCGCCCCGGGTGTCACTATTAAAGTTGCAGTGTCCAATAATTCCCTGTAATACCCTCATTTTCGTCGGTGGTTGTGGCCCCGGCCATAGGGGGTTAGTATGAAAAAGCGTGATATAAATACAATACCGCTCCTTTCATCATGATGGAGGCAAACCTGTTTCCCTGTTTACCCTAACGGCTAAGCCACCATGGCATTTCGCTTTAGGCGGGATAGCTCGGAGTTAAGCTCTTGAAAGCATGTTGAGTTTTTTATATTGGATTAAAAAACAAGCCTCTTAAATATTTTATATTCGACTCTTAAATAAAACTTCCTGCTAATTTTACAACTAGATTAATAATACTTTTTACAAACCCAACGTAACTCAATTATATCAAACATAATTTTTCCGATTCAACATACACTTGTAAACCTGCCACGTGATTTAACCTAGTCCATATGTCTCCATCAAATACCTCGCAGCCAATAGCGCATATATCACATTGCATATTATGGCCTTCCAAATAATATCCACTTTCTGATTAATTTTGGTAGCGTGGCAAAAGTATCTTTAGTTTTAGCTCTGGTAATGAGTATTTAGCTT
>ENA-UOUL01000368-UOUL01000368.1-bioreactor-metagenome-genome-assembly--contig:-NODE-368-length-78117-cov-5.496579_pt1 | contig 78117 bp, 69 predicted proteins | sample MGYA00249838_ERZ747220 | MGnify/ENA primary metagenome ERZ747220 (study PRJEB28778, sample SAMN05720191) | bioreactor metagenome | isolation source: Anaerobic biogas reactor | place: USA:Washington... | reverse complement strand
AACCAGAGGGCGGCGGCGTCGACGGCATAGATAGCCACCATCAGGACGGCCACGCGGGCCAGGCCTGCCAGGTCTCCAACGAGGATGTAGCGGTCGATGGCATAGCCCAGCAGGTAGGGCCCCGATAGGCCCAGCACTGACGTGAACAGCACCAGCAGGCCAGCCACGACGAGCTGACGGCCGTGCCGTCGGAGATAGCCCCACAGCCGCAAGAGCGTCCCGCGCGCGTCCTGCGCGCGGGCAACGGGGCCCATGCCATGATGACCGCGGGGCCCTGGGCCAGGCGCCCGTTGGGGGGCCTCGCGGGGCGGCGCGTCGCCATTGCCTCGATTCTTGACGCCTTGGTCGCCGTTATTGCGCGGTTCAGGCATCGATCACCTCGCCGTTTCCAAGCTGTGAATCATAGATCTCACGATACACAGGGCTACTCTCCATGAGTTGCGTATGGTTGCCCGAGGCGACGACTTGGCCATCATCGAGCACCAGGATCTGATCGGCGCCCAAGACGCTGCTGACGCGCTGCGCCACCATGATACAGGTTCGCTGCCGCCCATAGGCCTGCAGCGCCTTTTGGATCTCGCTCTCGGTCTCCACATCTACCGAGCTGGTGCTGTCGTCCAGGATCAGGATGGGCGGCTCGACCAGGAGCGCGCGGGCGATGGCGATGCGCTGCTTTTGTCCGCCCGACAGGTTCACGCCGCGCTGCCCCAGCACGGTATCATAGCCCTCGGGGAACGACATGATGAACTCGTGCGCCTGGGCCATCTTGGCGGCGCGGACCACCTCTTCGTCGGTGGCGTCAGGGCGGCCGTAGCGGATATTGTCGCGGATGGTGCCCGTGAAGAGAACGGGCTCTTGCAGCGCGACGCCGATGGTGCGGCGCAACGCCGTCTGGCTGATATCGCGGATGTCCGTGCCGTCGATGGTGATGCGCCCGCCGGACACGTCATAGAAGCGCGGGATCAGGTGGATCAGGCTCGATTTGCCCGAGCCCGTGGCGCCAAGGATCGCCACCGTCTGACCCGGCTCAGCGACGAACGTGATGTCGTCTAGCACGCCTGAGTCGTCATCCCCGTCGTAGCCAAAGGAGACGTGCTCGAAGGCGACGCGGCCGCGCGGAGCAAAGCTGCCTTGCGCGCTTGCCCGGTCGTGGATGTGCGGCTCGCTGATCATGACCTCCTCGATGCGGTCGGCGGAGGCCTGCGCGCGGGCGAAGCGCATGACCAACATGCTGACCATGGAGACGGACATCAGCGTCCGCTGCACATAGTTCACAAAGGCGATCAACTCGCCCACCCGCAGGCTGCCCTGGTTCACCTGGACGCCGCCGAACCAGAGGGCCGCGACCACGCCGATGTTCAAGATCAGCATCGTCGCCGGGCCGTTGATGGCCACGGTGCGCGAGGCGCTGACGACGCGCTTGGTCAGCCGGTCGTTGATCGAAAAGAAGCGCTTGATCTCGTGCCGGGCGCGCACAAAGGCTTTGACGACCCGCACCCCAGCGAGGTTCTCCTGCATCACGGTATTGAGGTCGTCGAGCCGGCGCTGGACCTCGCCAAACAGGGGGTAAGCCTTGGCGATGATCCACATGACGATGGCCAGCACCAGGGGCCCCAGGATCACCAGGATCAGCGCGAGCCGGGGGCTGGTGATGACCGCCAGGATGAGACTGCCGAGGAGGGTGAGGGGGGCGCGCACCATGATGCGCAGCATCATGGAGACAAGCTCTTGCACCTGGGTGACGTCGTTCGTCAGGCGGGTGATCAGCTTGCCGGTCTCCAGTTCATCCAGGTTCCCGAAGGAGAACGTCTGAACCTTGCGGAAGAGGGCCTGGCGTAGGTCCGCGCCAAAGCCTTGCGAAGCAAGCTCGGTGAAGAAGGTGCAACCCACGCCGCCGATGCCGCCCAGAAAGGCAAAGCCTACCATCAGCAGCCCGGTGTTGATAACCACGGCCATATCGAACTGGGCGATGCCTTCGTCCACGATCCTCTGGATCATGCGCGGTTGCAGCAGATCCATCGCAACCTCGAGGATCATGAGCAGGGGGGCCAAGATCGCCCACCAGCGATAGGGCCCGAGGAACTTGGCCAATTTCAGCGAGGACTTCATAGAATTCTGGGCTCCTTTGCTTGGGGATCGACCGTCCCCGTAAAGATGAGGCTAGAAATTGGGGCTGCCGCCCGTTACCCGAACCAGGTTCTCCCGGATGCGCAGGAAGAAGCCTTGGAGCATCTGGCGCTCCTCCGTGGAAAAGCCGGCGAACGTCTCCCCATCGATCCGCTGCCACACCTGCTCGACCCGCGCGTGGATGGCGCGGCCTGCCTCGGTGACAAAGACGCGCGAAACGCGCTGGTCCTCGGCGTCAGGGCGCCGCTCGACAAACCCCGCTTTCTCCATGCGCTGGATCATCTTGGTTGCCGTGGCCGGCGCAATGTGCAGGCGCGCCGCCAACTCGCCGTGCGTCTGCCCCTCCTGTTCCCATAGCGCAAAGAGCATCGGGGGCTGGCCGTGATAGAGACCCAGTTCCTCCAATAGCGTGTGCGCGCGAGCCCGGTGCAGCTTGCAGATTTGGGCGAGCGTAAAGTCGAGTATGCTCGAGTCAGGTGGTGGGCGCATAGGGTCACTCCTTGCACTTAACTTAGTTGGCTAATAGTTAGTTAGCTAAATTATATCCCGATCTTGGGCCGTGTCAAATCACGGGACAACTGGACGTGGATGTGGTCGCCTCGCGCTTGACGAACTGGCGCAAATCGTGTATAATAATGGCGATACCCCTATAGGGTATCACGCGCTCCGCAGTGGACGTGGGTGCCAAGGAGGTGGCGGCATGAAGATCGCGGTGGGCTCGCTTGGAACAAACCTCGACGCCTGGGTGGGCGGCAAGTTTGGCTATTGCCCCCAATTCATCATTGTGGACAGCGACACGATGGACTATGTGGTCGTCCCCATGCCGCCTGCCGAGTCCGAACAGGAGGCCAGCCTCAAAGCGATTCGCACAGTGGCCCGGAATGGGGCGGCGGTCCTGATCGTGCAGAAGGCTATGCCGGCCTGCTGCCAGGTGATGACGAGCCTGGGCATCGAGGTCGTCGATGGTGTGGACGGCCTGACCGTCCGGCAGGCGGTGGAGCGGTACCTGCGCCAGCAGTTGGCTGCGCCCGAGTCCCGCAAGGGGGCGCCGCCCAAGATAGCCGTGGCCGCGCTGGGGCCTGACCTGGGCGCTTGGGTGGGTAACCGCTTCGATGGGGCCTGCTACTTTGTGGTGGTTGATCCAGCCACCATGTCGCATGAGGCGCTGGAGGTGGAGCCGGTGCAGGCTGGCCAGCACCTCAGGTTGGACACCATCCGCAAGCTGGTTGAGCACGGCGTGAACGTGGTGGCGACGACGGCAATCACGCCGCCTTGTTGCCAGGCGCTGTGGAGCTTGGCCATCGACGTGGTGATCGTGAAGGGAGGCGCCACCGTGGCGCAAGTCGTCGAGCAGTTCAAGCGCGGCGAGTTGGGCGAGCCACAGGCCATGTGGCCCGGAGAGGAGAGCAGATGAAGATCGGCGTGCTCATCATGGAGGGACCCTACCAACACCAGGCCGTGGATTCGGCGTACCACTTTGCCAAGGCGGCGCTGGCCAGAGGGCACGAAATCGCGGGCATATTCCTCTATACCGACGGGGTCAACAACGCAAACAAGTTCATCAGGCCGCCGGGAGAGCGGAATGTCAATGGAATGCTGGACGAGCTGGGCGCGCTGGGCATCCCGGTGATCGCGTGCAGCGCGTGCGCGCGCTTCCGCGGTCTGCAGAAGGACATGGTCTCGGCCAACATTCGCGCGTCAGGGTTGGGCTCGCTGGCCGAGTTTATCACCGCGGCTGACCGCTTCGTGACCTTTGGGGACTAGGAGGCCTGAGGATGAAGAAGGTGGCGATCGTCATGCGCAAGGCCCCCTATGGCAGCGTCTATAGCGCCGAGGGGTATCGGAGCATCATGGGGTTGGGCGTCTTTGAGATGGACGTGGCCGTGGCGTTCGTGGATGACGGCGTGTACGTGTTGCTCAAGGGCCAGAACCCCGCCAAGCTGGACATGAAGCCGCTTGGCGACGGCTTTCCCATGCTGTCCGATTTCGATGTCAAGCAGTTCTACGTCCATGCGGAGTCGCTGGCCGAGCGGGGCCTGACGGCGGATGACCTGGTGATGGGAGTGGAAGTGCTGGACAGTGCGGGGATTTCGGCGGCGCTGGCTGGCTGCGACGTTGTTCTGCCCTTCTAAGGAGGCCTGGCGATGCTATTCATGATCAACAAGACACCAACGCAGTACGGGAACCTGGCCTCGGCGTTGCGGATCGCCGCCAAGGGCCAGCCTATCCTGCTGTATGAGGATGGCGTCTATGCGGCGATGAGCGGCGCGCAGAGCGAGGCGCTCCTGCAGGCAGCGCTGGCGGACCATCCCGTCTATGCCTTGGAGGCTGACCTGGAGGCTCGCGGGCTGACCCGGCTGGTGCCCGGAGTGCAAGTGATCGGATATGATGGCTTTGTGGAACTGGTCGAGCAACATAACGTTGCGCCGTGGATCTAGGGTAGAGGAGCAACGGGGCGGTCCCGGCTCACAAGCGATGAACGAGGAGGCAGAATGAAGGGCGATCTGGTGCAGAACTCGATCGGGCAATTGTGCCCCATGCCGATCCTGATGCTGGCGAAGAACATGAAAAAGATGCAGCCGGGTCAGGTGTTGGAGATCCATGCCGATGACGAGGGCGCGCACGCCGACGTGCCGGCTTGGTGCGCGCAGACCGGCAACGAGCTGCTGGGCACCGAGGATGGCGGCGGCTTCACCAAGTACTTTGTGAAAAAGGCGGGCTAGGCGATGGGTGGCAACAACAAGTGTAGCCTGGTGGTGATGAGCGGCGACATGGACCGCATAATGGGCGCCTTTATCATCGCCACGGGCGCGGCTGCGGCCGGCATGGACACCACCATGTTCTTTAGCTTCTGGGGGCTGAACGCCATCCGCAAGGAGAAGATCAACACCGGCCGGGGGTTCCTGGGCAAGATGATCGGCCTGCTGAACAAGGGCGGCATCGACCGGCTGAACCCTTCCCGGTTCAGCTTTGGCGGCATTGGCCGGCTCCTCTTCAAAAAGATGATGAAGGACAAGCGGGTGACCTCGTTGCCCGAGCTGCTGCAGTTGGCGATCGACCTCGACGTCAAGCTGCTGGCGTGCAAGATGTCCATGGACGTGATGGAGATCTCCCGTGAGTCGCTGATTGATGGGGTGAGCGACATCGTGGGCGTGGCGACCTTTGTGAAGGAAGCGGCCGAGTCCGAGATCAACCTGTTTATCTAGCGCCCCTCGGCATGGGCGCAAAGGACCGAGCTCCGAGCCTGCATGGGTTCGGAGCTTTGGTTTGCCGCCGCGGCCGATCTGGCTAAGATGAAGCCGTCGCTGGCGCGCGCCGCGTCGGTTCAGCGCTGTGGCGGCGCCAAGCTCGAGCACACCTGAAGGAGCGAGCCATGAACACCTATGAATTGCGCGAGTATCTGCTGGCCAGGGCGCCATGGGTCGATCGCGCCAAAACCGTGGATACCATCAAGGCTGGCGACCCCTACCGCGAGGTCAAGCGCGTCGCGGTCGGCTGGATGTCTACCATCTTGGACCTCCGCGCGGCGCACGAGTTGGGCTGCGACCTCTTTATCACCCATGAACCGACCTTCTGGGAGCACTCGCAAGAGGAGCGCGAATTGCGGGGCGTGGAGCCGGGCCTGACGAAACAGCGGTTCCTGGACCAGACGGGCATGGTCGTGCTGAGAGTGCATGACACATGGGACTATTGGCCGGAGATCGGCATTCGCGAGTCGTGGGCCCGCGGGCTGGGCCTCACCCAGTTGGTGGGCGAGGATGAGACGCGCCTGCACGGCGTCTATGCTGTGGAGCCCCAGACGCTGGGCCAGTTTGCCGCACAGGTGGCGACACGGGTCAAGCCCCTGGGCGAGGACTGCGTGCGGGTGATGGGCGATCCGGAGCGACCGGTGTCGCGCGTGGCGGTGGGCGTGGGCTGCCTGGTTCCTGATAAGGATGCCGTGGACATGGGCGCGGATGCGCTGGTGGTCTGCTATGACGGCGCCACGTACTGGCGCAAGCGTGAGCGCATCTACGAGCTGGGCGTCGGCGTCATCGTTGTGGAGCACGGCACTTCCGAGCTGTGGGGGCTGGAGAGCCTGGCGCGCTATCTGGGGGAGACCTTCCCCGAGCTGGAGGTACATAGCGTGGCCAACGCGCCAGTGCCCTGGACTGTGTTTCCCCGAGACTCCGCGGCGGGATAGGCAGAGGATGGCGCGCCCAGCAGACCCTCTTGCTGGGCGCGTTTGACAATTGGCGCGCATCTGGTATGCTGGACAGTAGCCATCTGAATCTGGTTGGCGTGGGCACGTCTCAATCGGGATGGAAGGCGATGTGGTCCAAACTACCGGTTGATGCTCTCAGCGGCGTGGCGGGATATGCTCCCCTTATCGCGCTAGCGGTCGGCCTGCTGGTGGCGGCGGCGCTGCTCTTCGATCACTGGCGGCACCGGGGTCGCAGGCTGCGCCGGAGCGTCACCAAGCTCTCGGCAGAGAATGCTGCGCTACGCGCTGAACTGGCCCAGCAAGAGCGCTATGCGGAGGCGGATCGGCAGTCGCTGGCTGAGGCAGAAACCAGACTGGGCGAGCTGAGGGAGCGCTGCCAGGGCCTGGCCGGAACGGCTCAGCAGGTGGAGGCGCAACTCGCCCTCCGCACGGACTCGCAGCGCGAGCTGGAGCGGCGGCTGGTGCAGGCCCACAAGATGGAGGCGCTGAGCAGGCTGGCCGGCGGGCTGGCCCACGAGTTTGGCAACCTCATGGCTATCATCACGGGATACGCCGATCTGGCGCTGACCGACCCCTCTCTTTCCGCGCGGGTGCATGGTGATTTCGCCGCGGTGAAGCAGGCGGCGGCCCACGCCGCAGAGCTGAGCGATCAACTGCTCGCCATTGGCCGCGCGCATGCTCGGCAGGAAGCTCCCCTCGACCTCAACCGCTCCATCACGAATCTACAAGAGATGCTCTATCATGTGTTGGGCGCGCAGATCCGCATGGAGACCCGGCTGGACCCGGAACTGGTGTCCGTGCAGGGAGACGGCGGGGAGGTCGCCCAGGTCTTGTTGACTCTGGCGTTGCATGCCGCGGATGCGATGGACGAGGGTGGGAGGCTGCTCTTTCGCACCGCCAATGCGCATCTCGAGCAGCTGCACGCGTGCGAGTTTGGGACCCTGCCTCCGGGCGACTATGCCCTCCTGGCGGTTCATCATACCGGGCGGATCGCCGACTGGCCGCGGGTCGCGGCGGATCTCAGGGGGGGGGCCTCCGGCGCCGCAGCTGCGGAGCCAAGCTCGCCTTCCCGCGAGCTGGCGATCTGCCGCGAGATCATCACACGAGCTGGCGGGCATATCCACGCCGAGCTGGAGCCGGCGGCTGGGGCCACGTTCAGCGTCTACTGGCCGACCGCGCCGGATCTCCGAGGCCGGCCCGCGCCAGACGTGCGGCGAGAGCGGCGGGGGCTGGCGACGGTGCTTTTGGTGGAGACCGAGGCGTCCACGGCCGACCTGGCGCAGGAGATCCTGAGCCTGGAAGGGTACCAGGTTCTGCGGACGGCCGATGCCGAGGAGGCCCTGGGGCTCGCCGCCGAGATGCAGGGTTCCATCGATGTCCTGGTGACTGCCCTCGCGCTGCCGGGGTGGAGCGGGACCGAGCTGGCGGCCCAGCTTGAGGAACGCTGTCTCGGTCTGCGGACGATCTATCTGGCTGACCCGGAGGGCGCGGGGCCCCACGCGGGGGATGATCTCCCCACGGGCGCGACGGTGCTGACCCATGCCGAGGTGGCTGAAGACCTGGCGGAGGCGGTCCGGGCGCTCCTGGAGCCGGAGCGCGCGGGATAAGCGGGGCGAGGGCGGCGCAAGCGCGCTAGCCAAAGTGCTTGGCGCGCATACCCTCCAGAAAGGCCAATGAACGGCGCATGTCCTCCATGCCGTTCAGCCCATCCTCGATGGAGACCCAACCGTGGTACCCGGCCTGCTTGAGCGCGGCAAAGATGCGGTCATAGTCGTTCATCCCCTGGCCGACGACGCCGTGCTGCAACAACGGCGCGTAGCCCAAAGCTCCCTCGGCTTGCGCGAGCTGCTCCCGGGTGACGCCCGGTCTCAGGGCGCGGTCGCTGGCGTGCATGCTGACCACCTGGCCGGCCACGGCCTCCAGCAGCTCCAGAGGATCATCGCCGGCGATGATGGCGTTGGAGGGGTCGTATTGCACCCCGAAGCGGCCCCGGTCCGCTGGGCCTAGCCGGCCCGCCACCCCGTCTACGATCTCCAGAAAGACGTCCATCCTGAGGGCGAACTCGGGATAGAGCCACTGGCTGTCCTTGTAGTGGTTCTCCATGCCCAACACCACATCCAACTCGCGCGCCAGCGGCACAAGCTGAAGGATGCACTCCACGACCCACTCCACACCCTGTTCGCGACTCACCTCCGGGCGGCACTGGCCGGAGAGCACCCGGCAGACCACTCCTGGCCCTCCCAACTGGGCGGCCACCCGCATCATGGCCGCCTGGTGCTCCACGGCCCTCTGCCGGGCGCTGGCATCGGGCTGGGCCAGGTCGGGGGAAGCGATGAACATGGGCATGGCAAACCCCGCCTCCCGGATGGCGTCGCGCAGCCGCTCGACCTCGCCGCGATCCGTGCTGGGCAGAAAGCGCTCGTACATCTCGAGGCCTTCCGCGGGCAGCTCGGCCCGCGCCATGGCGATCCAGTCATAGACGGTCATGGTGTGATGCAGGCCGATCTCGTACTCGAAGCACTTGGGGTAGCAGGCGATCCTGATCATCGGGCCTCCGCGGCGCGGTTCACCTTTGTGGAGGGAGCCCCCTGGGATCCTCGTCCCAGGGGACCACATCGGCTGTGGACACATACCAATCGAGCAGGCGTTGCTTCAGATCCGCCCGGATCGAGGCCAGCGCGGGGTCGTCGTAGCGGTTGTCCAGCTCGCGCGGGTCGCGCTTCAGGTCGTAGAGCTCGTTCACGCCGTGGGTGCGCAGCACCAGCTTGTGGTCGCCGAGGCGGATCATGACCGAGCGGCAGACCGAATCGGGATGCTCCTGCTGTTGCAGGCCCTTGGGGTAATAGATCTGGGCACGATCGGCAAAGATCGCTTGGGAGGCGCCGCGGCTGGCGGTGCGGCCCTCGAAGGCAAAGGGCTCGTGACGGTCGTAGCCGCCCTCGGCAAAGACGGCGCGCCGCGAATCGCCTGCGGCGCCGCCAAGCTGGGGCATGAGCGAGCGAGAAAAGTGGGTATGCTGCGGCCTGACGCCGGCAAGGTCATAGCAGGTGGCCATGACGTCCAGGAGCTCCATGGGCTCGCGCACCACGTGGCCCCCCTTGCCATTGGGCGCGCGGATGATCAGGGGGACGCGGGTGAGCGCCTCGTCGAGGGCGCTGGGCCACTTTTCCACCAAACCATAGTCGCCAGCCCAGTCGCCATGATCGGCGGAGACGATGAGGGCGGTATCGTCAGCCAGGCCCGACTCGTCCAGGGCGCGCAAGAGCTGGCCCAGCATCCAGTCGCAATAGGTGCACATGCCCAGATAGGTGGCCTGAATCCGACGGAAGAACGGCTCATCGAGCTCATCCAGACGGCGGTAGCGGCGGATCAGATCATAGTAGTCGGGCTTGTTGGGCAGGCCGGCTGGGCGCAGCGGCGGCAGGTCAGCCGGGTCGTACATGCTGTGAAAGGGCTCCGGCGCGGCATAAGGGGGGTGCGGCATCGAGAGCGGGAGATAAAGCACAAATGGCGCGGCCTGGGCCGCTCGCGAATGGAGAAAGTCGATGCCCTTTTGCACGTTGCGCATGTCGCCCGTCTCGTGCAGGCTGCCCGGAAAGGGCCGGTAGTCAAAGCTGTAGTAGTGCGGGTCGTCGATGGCATAGGGGTTGGGGCCCGCATGCCCACCGGGTTCGTGGGTGTAGGTGTCCAGGGCTAGCGGAAAGGAGCCGGGGGAGTATAGGTCGTTCTTGCCGTGCCACTCGATGTGGTAGCCGGCGGATCTGAGGTCGCGGAGCAGGCTGGGCTCGTGCGGGCGGAGCAGGTGCCAGAGCGTTCGGTGCCCGGCCACATGAGGGTACCAGCCGGTCATCAGGCTGCATCGGGATGGAGTACAGACTGTATGCTGGACATAACATTGGTCAAAGCGTACTCCCTCTTCACATAACCGATCATAGTAGGGAGTGCGGACCAGGGGGTGCCCGTAGCAGGACAGGCTCTCGGCGCGCATCTCGTCGGGCAGAAAGATGACCAGGTTCATGGCGCTCCTTGGGCTCGGAGTGGCGGCTAGACGGTCTGCGCGGGCGGCTTTTGCGCGGCGACCCAAATACGCGGGCTGTTCTTCTCCACTGGGCTCATGTCTCTGAGACTGCCCCAGTTGCCGACGATGCGGAACCCCGCCTTCTGTAGGGCGTTACGAATCTCGTACCAGGCAAAGCCATGCTGGATATGGAGTTCCTCCACGCGATCCCAGTCCAATCCCTTGCGGCGAAAGAGGGTGATCTTGGTCTGGGCCATGTTTAGCTCATAGTCATAGCTGGGCTGGTGGATGGCGAAAGCGTCACGGGTGTCGACCTCGACGTGGGCTGGGTGCTGGACGTTGCGCACCGAGAGCCCATAGATGGTATTGATGTCAAAGATGAACCACCCACCGGCATGCAGGCCGCGGAAGATCCCTTCAAAACAGGACTCCAGCTCGACGGTGGTCCAGATATAGTTCAGGCTATCGAACCAGCAGGTGGTGAGATCGAACGAGTCGTCAAAGATGAGGTGAACCATGTTGCGCGGCATGAAATTGACCTTGACCCCCGCGGCCTTGGCCTTGGCCTGCGCGAGGTCAAGCATGCGGCTGGAGCGGTCAATGCCCGTGACAAAGTAGCCCTTGCGCGCCATCTCGATGGCGAACGTCCCCTCGCCGCAGGCTACGTCGAGCACCATCGAAGGGGAGGCGCCCAAGCTGGCCAGGACCGGCTGGATCAGCTCAGCCATGTTGGCGCTGAAACGCGTATAGGGGCCTTGGGCATAGAACTCGGCGAAATCCTCATAGACGCCCATCTTGTCCTCCTTGATGTACTGGTCAGGGTGCAGGATAGCACGGAATCCGGTTGAGGGCAAAGCCAGGGAGGGATTTGCCGCCGGGCGGCAAGGGTGCTATAATGCGCCCGTACCTGCCGCGCGCCCGTAGCTCAAAGGACAGAGCGTCTGACTTCGAATCAGCAGGCTGCAGGTTCGAGTCCTGCCGGGCGCGCCAAAACGTCCCGTTCTCTCGCTTGTCTCCTGGCTCCTACTGTGCCTCAGGCCGGTAGGAGTCATTGCTTATGGGATGCCTCGGACGCGGTGCGACTGCGCATTAAGGCACTGGCCCTGGTTGGCGCGGCTATCGCAGGAGGAAGCATGGATCTCTCGACCTCGCTGAACGTGCTCTATGACCCTTCGCGGGTGACGCAGCTCCAGGCAATGGAACGCTGCGTCGCCGCTGGCTTCCGCCACCTCGATTTCAACTTTACGGACTGGACCCACCAGGGCTCGCCGTTTATCGGCGAAGGGTGGCGAGAGTGGCTGCACGAGATTCGGCGCCGGGCCGATGAGCTCGGCGTCAGTTTCAGCCAGTCCCACGGCCCCATCTTTGCCAAGTTCGTCGGCGACGAGCGCTGTTGCTGGCTCACGGAGATGAGCCACCGCTCCATTGAGGGGGCGGGGATCATCGGCGCGCCCTGGGTGGTCTTTGAGCCCGAGAGCTATCCCGGCGCCTGGGACGCCGCGCACCTGGCCGGGCTCAAGCAGCGCAACCTGGATTGGTTCGGCGCGCTGTTGCCGACGGCGGATCGCGCCGGGGTGGGCCTGGCGCTGGAGAACATCAACGAGGGTTACGCCGAAAGCCGCGGGATGCGCCGGCTCTACTGCGCCGGCACCGCCGAGCTGATCGACTTGGTGGATGGCTTTCGCTCGTCTCGGGTAGGAATCTGCTGGGACACCGGGCACGCGCATATACAGCGCCTGGACCAGGGCGCAGCGATCCGCGCGCTGGGGGATCGGCTGAAGGCCGTGCACATCCAGGACAACGATGGCCGATCCGACCAGCACTTGCTGCCGTACACGGGCACCATCCAGTGGCCGGTCGTGCTGGAGGCCTTGCGGGCGATCCACTATGGAGGTGACTTTACCTTCGAGGTCGCCTCCGCGATCCGACCGCTGCCCGATCCGCTGCGGGACGGCGCGGTGCGCCGGACGTACGAGCTGGGGCGATACATGCTCGAGATGGTGTAGAGCTCCCGGCGCGTTGGGCTCAGACTGGCGTGTCCGCTCGGGAGAGATGCGGGCTGGCCGCCAGGAAGGCAACGCAGCCGTCTACCTCGCTCTCGGCTAGCCCGTGCAGGATCAGCGACAGGTCGCCAGGCAGGGCGGCGAGCCTGGAGAGATACTGATCATAGTCGAGCCGCCCCTTGCCCGCGGCGATATGCCCTGCCTCACCGTCGCGGTCGAGGTCCTTGGCGTGGGCTAGGGCCACGTCGCCGCCGAGCAGGTCGAACGCCTCATCCACGATCTCGCGCATCCGCACCAGCTCCCCCGCGTGAAAGATGTTGGCCGCGTCCATCACCACCTTGAGGTAAGGCGAGCGCATCTCATCGAGCAGCCGGCGGGCCTTGTGCGCCGAATCGACCACGTTGGACACCTCTGGCTCGAAGGCGAGGGTGACGCCGTGGTCCTCGGCGCTGCGCAGCGCCCGGGCCATGGAGGCGAGCATATCCCGCCAAGCCTCCGCAGAATCGTTGTCGGGGTGACGCCGCCACATGCTTTCGAGGTTGCGCGTGCCGGTGCAGAGGGTGATAACGGACGTCCCGAGGCGCCCGCAAGCGGCGGCGAGCGCCTCGAGCCGCCGCAGCCCATCCTGCCGGACCCCCAGGTCGGGGTGGATCATGTTGAAGGTTCCCGAGATGGCGGACATGGTGATGCCTCGCGCCTCCATCTCGCGCCGAATGAGGTCGCAGAGCGCCGGATCGATCCGCTCGGGCATCTCGGGGAGCCCCGCGCAGCTAAAGCCGTACTGCACACAGCGAATACTGTGGGCCTGGACGGCATCCAGGTTCTCCTGCAGGGTGGGACGGACAAAGGTGCGGGCCATGATTCCAATGCGCATGGTGATCCTCCACGGTATCGTGATCTCGAAATGTGACATCTGGTATAGGAGTGAGAAGGCGCGGCGCCCGCTCTGGCTCACCGCGAGAGACGATGTGTCCTAACCCCTGCCCACGAGCAGCCCCGGCTGGCAGGTCCGGCAGAAATGCGTCGCGCGGCGCTCCCGGGTGACCTCGCTGATGGGGCTGCCGCAGCGGGGGCACGGCTGGCCGGCCTTGCCATGCACCGACATAAAGTCGCGAACCTCCACATCGGTCTCCTCGCCCACTCGCTCTCGCAGGATCGAGATGGCCTCCGCCAAGGCCTCCCGCATGGCGGTGAACAGCGCGGCGACCTCAGCGGCGCTCAAGCTGTTGACCCGGCGAAAGGGATAGAGCCCGGTTCGCCAGAGGATCTCGTCCGCATAGGCGTTGCCGATGCCGGCGAGGAAGCGCTGGCTGAGCAGCGCGGTCTTGATCTCGCCGGGATGCCTGCGCAGCCGCTCGGCAAAGATATCCAGAGTGACGGCCGGGTCGTCGGCTTCGGGCCCCAGGCCCGCGTAGGTGGGCACCTGCTCGAGGTCCTTCGTCAGGTAGACCTTGCCCATGTCTTTGGCGTCGTGGTAACGCAGCTCCTGGCCATTGCCCAGGGACAGAATCAGGGCGTCGCGGGCGCGATCGCGGGGCAGGGGCGGCCCGTAGCGAAGCCGCCCGGCGAGCATGGGGTTCACCACGAGGGTGAGCCCGCCATTGAGCCGCAAGAGCAAGAACTTGCCCCGACGAGCCACCTCCGCGAACACCTGGTTGGACAGCCGGTCGTACAGCTCGCCGCCTAGGAGATTGCGCACGATCAGGGGGCGGCGCACGCGGACGCCGGCGATGATCTGGCCCACCAGGCGGGGGGCCAGGCGCTCGCGGAGCACTTCGAGGTCGGGCAGCTCGGGCATGTCGCTATCCTTGTTGGAGGGTGGGCAGGGCCAGCGGATCGCCGTGGGCGCTCATCCACTCGCGCAGCAGGCGGCGGTGCTCCAAAAGAGCCGTGGCGTGATCGGGGTCGGTAGCCAGGTTGTGCGTCTCACCAGGGTCGGCGGCCAGATCGAAGAGCAGCTCAGGTCGAGCGCCCTCGGAGAAGGCGCAATACTTGCAGCGGGGCGTCACCAACATGCGTCCGCCCAAGTCCCGGTGCTCGGGGTCAGGCTGCAGCTCGGAAATGACATAATCGTGAATGGTCTGATCTGAACTTGACAGAAGCGAGAGCAGACTGCGACCCTCGATCCCCTCAGGCGGCGTCGCTCCGGCCACTGCGCAGAGCGTAGGCAGAAGATCCAGACCGGAGACCAGGCGCTGGCTGTCCGTCCAGCCAGCGGGGATCACCCTCGGCCAGCGCAGCAGCAAGGGGATCACCGCCGGCTCCTCGTAGAACACCAGCTTGACCACCCAATGGTGGGCGGCGACGCCCTCGCCATGGTCGCTGGTGAGGACCACGAGGGTGTCCTCTTCGTGCCCAGCCTCTCGCAGCGCGTCCAAGATGCGCCCGATGCTGGCATCGACGCGCTCCACCAGGCGGTAATAGGTATAGAGATACCTGCGCCAGCGCGCCTCATCCCACTTGAGGGTATACGAGACCTCCTGGCCGTAATGAAGCCGCGCCCGACAGCGCTGGACGAATTCCGGCTCGTCGGCCAGGATGCCGAAATTGGGCGGCAAGGGCGGCAGCGCGCCCTCGGTGGGGATGCCCAGATCCTCGTTCATCACCCAGTAGCAGATATCATGGGGGTTGGTGAGGCCCACGGCCAGTAGGAAGGGGCGTTCCCTTGGCTCGCGGATATAGGCCGCCGCTGTGTCGGCGATGGCGTCGTCGCTCTCCAGCCCCAAGCGCAGGCGCGTCCCGGCGGGAAGCGGCGGAAAGTCGAACCCCGGCGAGCCCGGCTGGGTCTTGAGCCCCCACTTGCCCACATAGGCCGTATCATAGCCCGCGCGGCGGATGAGGTGGCCCAGGTCTGGAACAGCGGGGCTGAGGGGATCGTGGTTATAGTCCACCCCGAGGGCGTGGGGCATGCGCCCGGTGAGGAGGCTGGCGCGGGCGGGGCCGCACACCGGCGCGGTGCAGTAGGCGCGGCAGAAGCGCGCGCCGCCCAGGGCCAAGGAATCCAGGTGTGGGGTGCTGACCCAGGGGTTGCCGACGGCGCTCAGGGCGCCGGAGTAGAGCTGGTCGGCCAGGATAAGCAGGATGTTGGGCCGGTCGGGCATATCGACTCCTATCTGAGCAGTTCGGGAGCGTCGCTGCAGACCCCATCCACGCCGATCTGCCGCAGCGCGGCGATCTCGGATGGGCGCTCCTCGTTCCAGATGACCACGCCCAGCCCGGCCTCGCGCACCCGGGCCATCCATTGGGGCGTCACCAGTTGGCTCGAGTTGGGACGGCCGCCCCAGCAAGGATGCACATAGTCGGCGCCGATGGACTGGGCCAGCTTGACGGGATCCAGCTCGGCGGAGCCAAAGAGGATGGAGGTTACGACCTGTGGCGCGACAGCCTTGGCCTCGGCCAGCCAGTCTGGGCGGAAAGAGCCGACCCAGAAGTGCTGTTCCAGTTCGTGCTCGACGAGGAAATCCACCACGCCGCGGACGGCGCCGCCATCCTTGATCTCGATGTAGACACCCAGCCCGGCGTCGCGGCAATGGAGCAGCGCCTCCGAGAGGGTGGGGATCCGCTCGCCGCCGCCCAGGTCGATGGCTCTGAGCTGGGCGAGAGTGCTCTTGCCAATGGGCCAGTGCCGCCCCGCCGCATCGGACAGGCTGCCGTCGTGCACGACGACGATCTCGCCGTCGGCCGTGCGCTGCACATCGATCTCGACCATATCCGCGCCTAGCCCCACCGCCTTGCGGAATCCGGCGATGGTGTTATCGGGCGCGTGGGCTCGGGCGCCGCGGTGGCCGATGCGCAAGAAGCGGTAGTCCACCCTGGGGATCTCGCGCTCGAGGCGCTCCAGCCAGTGATTGATTCGCTGGGGCATCCAGGCCTCCAGCGCTGGCCAGGGGACCAGCATGTCGGCGGTGATCGCAAAACGCTTGCCGAAGGAGGGGGCGGGCTCGAAGGCGTGCTGCTGGAGGAAGGTGCGCACCAGGGTGGTGTGCAGCGGCGCGGGGTGGACGTGACCCTCCAAGTAAGTGGCCATGAGCACCCCGCTCATCCCAGCCAGTTCGCTGGTCTCCGAACGCGGAAGCTTGGCGCGGCGCTCGGCGAACCAGTCGGTGGTCGGCGCAAAGGCGTGCTTGCCCGGCTCGCTATAGAGCACGGGGTGGTCGCCCTCCAGCTCGATGCGGCCCTGCCAGCGCATGTCGTGGTGGCCGCCGTGCCAGCTCGCCTCGCAGCGGACCACCTGGCCTCGCTCATCCACGTAGACCCAGGCGTGTTCCAGCTCGTAGAGATGACCGATATCCCAGTCCCACCAGATGGCATACTCGATGGCCAGAGCGGCTGGCGGCTGCCCCGGCGCGACCAGCGCGATGTGGCGGCCTTGGCGAAAAGAGGGCGAGTCGCCCGTTTCGCGAAAGATGGTATAGCCCGCGGCCAAGGGCAAGAAGGGCTCGCGGTCGTTGAAGCGGATGACCGGCGCGTAGCGCGCCGCAAGGGCGTGATCCTCGCTATCCCGCGGGGCCTCCAGCAGGTTGGCCAAGGAGCGATCGACGCGATCAGCCATGGACGATTCCTTTCTCGGCAGCGGTGATGTGTTCGATGATGGCATCAACGATCTGTGGCGCGGCGGCGTGCGGGATGCCGTGGCCCATGCCGGGGATAATCAGCAACTTGGCGCCAGGGATGGCCTTGGCCGTGGCGATGCCACCCTCGACGGAGAGGAGGGGGTCGGCCTCGCCGTGGATGACCAAAGTCGGCGCGGTGATGCCGCCAAGCGCCTGGCGGCGGCTCCCCGAGGCCACGATGGCGGCCAACTGGCGCGCCGTGCCGCTGGGCGGGGCGCCTCGCTCGAAGGAGCGAGCGGCGCCAGCCCGGACGCGCTCCTCATCGATGGGAAATCCGGGCCCGCTGATCATCCGCATGATCTCGACAGCCCGCTCCTGCTGCGCCTCACGGTCTCGAGGGCCCGCCTGTAGCAAAGCCAGCAGGATCTTGGGTCGCACCAACAGCCCCCGCTCCGGGTCGCCCACACTGGACATCATGGAGATCAGCGAGCGAACCTTGTCGGGGTGATGGATCGCCACCGTCTGGGCGATCATGCCGCCCATGGAGATCCCCGCGAGGTGAGCTGACTCGATGCCCAGCGCCGAGAGAAGCCCGGCGGCATCGTCGGCCATGTCGCGCAGCGTGTAGGGCGCGTGGAGGGGGCTTCTGAACAGGGTCGCGCGTATCATGTCGGTGGTGCTGGGCGAGGGCGCCTGGTCAAAGCGGGTGGAGCGGCCCGCGTCGCGGTTATCAAAGCGGATGACATAGAGGCCTTGGTCGGCGAGCGCCTGGCAGAAACCATCGTCCCAGGAGATCATCTGTCCGCCGAGGCCCATGATCAGCAGTAAAGGCGGGTCGCTGGGGCTGCCGAAGGCCTCGTAGCAGATCTCGATTCCGTTGGCCTGAACTGTTCGCTCTGGGCAGGGCGATAGGGTCATCTGGACCTCCCATCCTGATGCCGAAGCTGCCGTGGCGAAGGCGTCCGCGCGGCTGCCAGGCCAGTTAAGCACGCAATCGCCCGATCGTCAAGTTGCCGCCCCGGCAGGACTTGACAGATCGGCCTGGCTGCGGATAATAGGGGCCATCCGGCATGGGAACAAGGAGGTACCGATGCTCTACCCGCAGCAGAACGATATTCGCAACTTGCTGGACCTGTCGGGTTTCTGGGGGTTCCAGCTCGATCCCGGGCAGGTCGGCGAGGCGGAGGGCTGGCAGCACGGGCTGAGCGCTCCGCGCCAGATCGCGGTGCCGGGGAGTTGGAACGAGCAGTTCCAGGACACGCGCGACTATATGGGGTTGGCCTGGTATGCGCGCGCGTTCTATGTGCCCAGTGGATGGAATGGCCAGGAGCTGTTCGTGCGCGTTGGCTCCGCCAACTATGCTGCCAAGGTGTGGATCAACGGGGAGATAGTGGGCTCGCACGAGGGCGGGCACTTGCCCTTCGACCTGGAGATCACCCCGCAGGTCAGGTGGGGTGCAGAAAACCTCATCGCCATCGGTGTGGAGAACGAGCTCAAGCCGACGCGGGTGCCGCCAGGCAACGTGGCCCGCGGCGGTTTCGGTGGCTTTATGAGCGGGTTCCCCAGCACCAATTTCGACTTTTTCCCCTACGGGGGCTTGCATCGCCCCGTGATCCTTTTCGCGGTCCCCCCTAGGCGCATCGAGGACGTCACCGTGAACACGGTGCTGGTCGGCGAGGATGGCATCGTGGACGTCGAGGTCATCCAACGTGGCGAGGGCGGCGCCGGACGTGTGAGGGTGCGGGGGCAGGGTTTCGAGGCCGACGCGCCTCTGTCCTTCCAAGGGAGCGTCGCGGAGGCGGCGATCCGCGTGCCCAAGGCGCGCCTCTGGTCCCCGGACAACCCCTTCCTCTACGATCTGGAGGTGACGCTTGACGCGGGGGAGGTCATCGATCGCTATCGGCTGCCCGTGGGCATCCGGACCATCAGCGTGCAAGGCGATCGACTGCTGCTCAATGGCAAGCCGATTATGCTGAAGGGCTTTGGCAAGCACGAGGATTTCCCGGTGCACGGCCGCGGTCTGAACATGCCCCTGATCATCAAGGACGCCGCGCTCTTCAAGTGGATCGGCGCCAACTCGTACCGGACCTCCCATTATCCCTACTCGGATGAGGCCATGGACATCGCCGATCGCGAGGGCACCCTGGTGGTGGACGAGATCCCGGCGGTGGGGCTGTTCTTCGAGGACGGCGAGGAGAATATCCAGACGCGCTTGGGGCTGTGCAAGCGGCAACTGCGCGAGCTGGTGGCGCGCGACAAGAACCATCCCAGCGTGATCATGTGGAGCGTGGCCAACGAGCCGATGCCTCCCAACGCGATGCGGCGGATGATGGGCGGCGACGGCGGGCGGAACGAGCCCAACGCGGCGGACGCCTCGGCCCTCGCCTTCTTCCGCGAGCTTTACAGCGTGGTGCGCGATCTGGATCCCACCCGGCCAGCCACATCGGCGGCGGTGATGGGGTGCCCGGTGGAGTGGATGGCGCTGGCGGATGTGGTGTTCATCAACCGCTACTGGGGCTGGTACGTCCAGGCCGGGCAGCTCGATGAGGGGGCCCGGATGCTGGCGCAAGAGCTGGATGGGCTGCACCAGCAGTTGGGCAAGCCCATCGTGATCAGCGAATTCGGCGCCGACTCGCTCGCTGGCGTGCATGCTGACCCGCCGGAGGTCTGGAGCGAGGAGTACCAGGTGGAGATGCTGCGACGCTATCTGGATGTGGCGGCGGCGCGGCCCTATGTGGCGGGGCTGCACGTCTGGAATTTCGCCGACTTTAAGGTCGGGCAGAGCCCGATGCGCGCCGGAGGGATGAACCGAAAGGGCGTTTTCACGCGGGACCGCCGCCCCAAGATGGCCGCGCACTTTTTGCGCGAGCGCTGGGCTCAGCCCACTGGCGTGACGGCTGCTCAGCAAGGCGTGGCGCCGCAGCGCGCGCCGGAGCCGCCTGCTCCGCCTCAACCCGTGGTGCCCGAGGCCTTTCTGGCGTTGGCGGCCAAGCTGAACGGCAAGAACCCCGGCCTCAACGCCGTGCTCAAGTTCGACCTGGGCGAGGGGCGGCTGTATCGCTTCGTCTTTGAGAGCGGCGCTTGCCGCGCAGAGGCCGGCCCCGGGGCTGGAGAGGCGACGGCGACGGTCACCATGCAGGCGGAGGACGCCATGAAGCTCCTCCGGGGCGAGCTGAACCCGATGGTGGCCTACATGACCGGCAAGATCAAGATCGCGGGAGATATCCGGGCCCTGATGGCGCTGCAGGGCGCTCTGGGTTAGGGCAGCGCCGGCGCACGAAACAGCCGGTGTCGGACCAGATACGAGTGACCAGCATCACAACTATCAAGGAAAGAGAGGAGAGAGATGGCGTTCTCGATGAACTCGACGATCAAGGACTTGCTCGCCGATGAGCGAGCCAAGGCGGTGGTGGAGAAGCACATCCCTGGCGCGTCCAGGCATCCGAACATCTATGACGTGTACTATGAGACGCTCAAGTCCGTCTCGTACTATCCAGAAGCGGCGGCAGCGGGGCTGACCAGGGAAAAGCTCGCGGCCATCGACGCGGACCTGAGGGCGCTCGGCTAGCCAAAGACGGACCAAGTGACGCTCAGAGGCGGGGTTCTGCGTGCCAGGCCCCGCCTCTGCCATTTGTCGCTGCGCCGCTCCCGGGATATGATGCAGCTCGCGAGCCAGCTTGGCCCCCATGGGTCAGGCCGGCGAGACAACCTAGCCCGAGGAGATGCCATGGCCACCAATCTACCCGCGCGACCCAGCCCGTTCGCCTGGGACAGCACGGATCCAATGCTTCAGGTTGCCGAGCCTCTGTGGCCCGGCGAGGTTCCCGGCTGGAACTGCGCCGCGGAAGAGCAGGTGCTGGTGCGAGAGCTCGAGGGCCCCGGCCACCAGCGCAATCGAGCGATCAAGGGGGTGACGCGCCCCACCATGCAAGCCTTCCTGCCGCCGCAGGATCAGGCGACCGGCATGGCCATTGTGGTTTTCCCCGGCGGCGCTTTCCAGCACCTTGCCATCGACAAGGAGGGCTGGGATGTGGCGCGCTGGCTGAACGGGCTGGGCGTGGCGGCCTTTGTGGTCAAGTACCGCACCGGCAGCCCCGATGACCGTGTGAACGCGATCGCCGCCGGCGAGGCCGATGCGCGCCGCGCCATGCAGATCGCGCGCAGCCGCGCGCAGGCTTGGGGCCTGGATCCAAAGAGGATCGGCGCGATGGGGTTCTCGGCCGGTGGGCACCTGGTGGCCAGCCTCGGCACGAACTGGGCCGAGGGGCGAGCTGATGCCGCTGACGCGGTGGAACGCTTCAGCTCTCGCCCCGATTTCCTGCTGCCCGTCTACCCGGGGATTCGCGAGAAGCACCTCATGGCCATCTCGGCGCAGACGCCGCCGGCCTTTATCGTGCAGGCGTGCGATGACCACCTGCCGGTGGAGGGGAGCGTGTCCTTCTTCCAGGGCCTGCGCGCCGCCAAGGTTCCGGTCGAGATGCATCTCTTTGAGCGCGGCGGGCATGGTTTTGGCCTGGGCGTGAAGGGCGGCGCCGTTGCCGGTTGGCCTTCGCTCTTCGAGGCGTGGGTCAAAGCACTGGGTTAGGGCGGAGGGGGAATGCTGAGCGTGGCGGAGGCCGTGGCAGTCATGCGGCGGGAGCTGGGCGAGTCCCCCAAGGCGGAGCATTCGCTCTTGGTGGGGCGGATCATGCGCGAGCTCGCGCGGCGATTCGGCGAGGACGGCGAGCTGTGGGAGACCGTGGGCATCCTCCACGACATCGACCTCCCTGCCACGTCCGCGGACCTCTCGCGGCATGGCCTCGTGGCCGCCGAGATGCTGGGCGAGAGCCTGCCGCCCGAGGGGCTGCGGGCCATCGCGGCGCACGACCATCGCGCCGGTCTGCCGCTCCTCTCGCGCCTGGATCGCTCACTGCGCGGCGCCGATGCGCTGGCCTTGCTCGGGCAGCGGATACCCCTGCCGGAGCTCGAGCGCTTTGCCGAGCAAGGCGACGGGGCCCTGGTCGCGTTGCAGGCGGCGCTGGGACCGCAGCGCGCCCATCTCGGCGAGATGGTGGCGCGCTATGCCGAGGCCGAATGCTTGACCCTGGCGGATCTCGTGGAGGCCGTGCGCCGCGCTGGTTGACCTGGCTTGCGAGCCGGAGGCGACGATGAGATTCCACCTGCTGCACCCGCGCGACCAATTGGTCGCCATCATGGAGCGCATCTATCGTAACAACATGACCACCCTCTCCGGGGGGAACCTGTCCATTCGGGACACCAACGACGACATCTGGATCACGCCGGCGGGGGTGGACAAAGGCGCGCTCACGCCCAAGGACATCATGTGCGTGCAGGCGGATGGCCGCATCGTCGGGCCGCACCGCCCCTCCTCCGAGTACCCCTTCCATCGCGCCATCTATGCGCGGCGGCCCGACCTCCGCGCCATCGTGCACGCGCACCCCCCGGCGCTGGTGTCGTTCAGCATCATGCGAGAGACGCCGGTGACCGACATCATCCCGCAGGCCCGGCGGATATGCGGGGCGGTGGGCTATGCGCCTTACGCGTTGCCCGGCAGCGAGGCGCTCGGAGAGGTGATCGCGGAGACCTTTGCGCAGGGCTATGAGACGGTCTTGTTGGAGAACCACGGCATCGCCGCGGGCGGCGAGGACCTCCGGGCTGCCTTTCAGCGGCTGGAGACACTGGATTTCTGTGCCCGCACGTTGCTGCAGGCGCGGGGTCTGGGCCCTGTCCATCGCCTGAGCGAGGAGCAGATCGCCTATTTCGATGGGCGGGAGAGCCTTCTGCCCGAGTTTGACCCGGCAGAGCACACGAGTCCGGAGCGGGAGGTTCGGGGCCGGATCGTCGAGATCGTGCACCGGGCCTGCGATCGGTATCTGATGATCAGCACCGAGGGAGTGGCCTCTGCCCGGGTGGATGCGGATAGCTTTATCATCACGCCGACCGGCCAAGATCGGCGCTCCATGGAGATCGAGGATCTGGTGCTGATCCGGGAGGGCAGAAGGGAGCGTGGAAAGCACCCCAGCCGCTCGGCGCGCTTGCATCAGGCGATCTATGAGGCGCACCCGGAGATCGGGGCGATCCTCATCGCCCAGCCACCCCATGTGATGGCCTTTGCCATCGCCGGGCAGCCCTTCGATACGAGGACTATACCGGAGAGCTATATTCTGCTGCGCGATATCCCCTTGATCTCCTATGGGGCGCAATATCGCGATCCGGGCAGGATCGCCGCGGCCCTCTCCGGCGAGACGCCGGTGATGTTTGTGCAGAACGACTGCGTGCTGTCCGTCGGGGGCGACGTTCTGCAAGCCTTTGACCGGCTGGAGGTGGCCGAGTTCAGCGCCAAGTCGGTGCTGGACATCCTGCCCCTGGGCAAACTCGTGCCCATCGGCGACGGCGAGATCGAGGCCCTGAAGCTCAAGTTCTTGCAGTGAGCAGGTGGCCGAGGCATTTGACGGCTAGGGCGTTCGGGTGTATCGTTAATCGCTGGAAACAGTCTGCGTGCCTAATCCCGGGCAGCCGACAAGGCGCCGGGGAGCGGAGGAACCACCATTGGGGTGCATCTCGCTAGCGCGAGAGGGGCAGCTTTCAGCCCTAACCCGTCAGCTAACTCCGTCGGCGGTGAGAGAAGCGGATGCATAGGCGTGTCTGCTGGCTCCAGGCCGAGGCCTTGGAGCCTTTTGCGTGTCCGGCTGGTCGGGGCGGCGAAGTGCAGGCGGGCCGCCTGGCGGCTTTGCGGACGGCACGCGCAAGAGAGTGGAGGAACTCTGGATGAGTGGCCGCAGGTTGAGGAGGCAGTTGGGCCTGCCTCAAGTGATTATGTTGGGCGCGGCGGGCACCATCGCTGCGGAGATCTTTGTGCTCACGGGCCATGCCGCGGGCATGGCCGGGCCGGCCGCCATCCTGGCGCTGCTTATTGGCGGCGTGCTCAGCTACGCCGTGGCCATCAACTATTGCGAGCTGGGGACCGCGTTCCCAGAAGCGGGCGGGGCCATGAGCTACGTGCGGGAGGCCTATGGCACCGGCTTGCTCCACTACCTCACGGGGTCCATGGACTGCCTCTCCAGCACCTTTTACGCGGCGCTCTCCGGAGTTGGCTTTGCCTACTCCTTGCGGGTCTTTCTTCCAGGATTGCCCATTGTCCCCACCGCCATCGCGATCATCCTGGTTTTCACCGTGTTGAACATCCTCGGCGTGACCAAGGTCGGAAACGCGCAGATCATCCTGGGCGGCTTGCTGCTGGTGGGCTTTGGCTGGTATATCATCGCTGGCTTCGCGAGCCCCCATGGCTTTGCCTGGGACGTCTTCATCCCCGAGGGCAGGTTCTTCGTCTTTGACGGCCTCTGGCGCAATCTTGCCGCCATGCTCGCCACCGTGGCGCTCCTCTACAACGCCTATGTGGGGTTCGAGGTGATCGTCGATGACGCCGAAGAGATCAAGAACCCCGACCGGGCAATCCCCGTGGGCATCCTGACGAGCTTGACGCTGGTAACCGTGATCTATATGACCGTCTCCCTGGTGACCCAGGGGACCGTTCCCTGGCAAGAGCTGGCTGGCTCGGAGACGGCGCTGACCGACGCTGCCGCACGTTTTGCCCCAGGAATAGGTGTGGCGATCATGGCCGTGCTGGGCATCATCGCGACTATCACGACGATCAACTCGGCCATGCTCAGCGCCACTCGCGAGGCGTTCACGCTGGGGCGCGACCGGGTCTGGCCGCGCGCGTTCTCCAGGCTCAGCCGGTTTCGCACGCCCTACGTGGCCGTAATCGTCGTCGGCGCAGTCAGCGCACTGGTCGCTCTCATCGGCCTGGTCGACCTGCTGAGCTATATCTCGAGCTCTGGGTATCTGTTCGTGCTGTTCTGGGGCAGCCTGTCGCTCATCCGCCTGAGGAAGTTGCACCCCGACCTGAAGCGGCCGTTCAAGGTGCCCTTCTACCCATGGACCGTGTACGCGGCAGGGGTCGCCTGCGTGCTGATCATCGCCTTTGCGGACTGGCGCGCGATCCTTTTCGGGGCCGTGTTGCTCGTCCTCCTTACGTTGCTGCGCATCCTGGGCCCAAAGGTCTCGACCTGGACTGCCTCGGTGCTCAAGAGCGCCGAGCCGGCCAGGGACCGGCTGCTCATCGCCGCGGCTCATCCCCAGACGGCTCAGGCGCTGGTGCGCCTGGCGGCGATTTTTGCCGAGGCCAGCGAGGATACCTATGCGTGCGTCCTTTCGGTGTACAAGGCGCCATCATCGAGGAGGCGAGGGCCGCAGGTCGTTCGACAAGCCAAGGACCAGCAGAAGGCCCTGTTGGCCGAGGTATCCACCTATGCCCTGCAGAACAACCTGGCCGTCTACACCAAGCTGCGCAGCGCCCGCACCATCGCCGAGGGAATACTAGCGGAGCTGCGCAATCGCAACAATGTCAAGCTGCTGCTCGCGGGGTGGCCAGGCCCCCTCAAGGGGGAAGCCTTGGCGGAAAACCCGGTGAAAGCCGTGCTGCAGAGGGCGCCCACGAACGTGGCGGTCCTGCTGGATCGCGGCCTGAACGATGTCCGGCAGATCCTCGTCCCCATCGGTGGCTCGACGCATGCGCGCCTGGCGGTGCGCCTCGCCTATGAGATCGCGCTGGCCAAGGGAGCCCAGGTGACCGCGCTGCGGCTTGTGCGCCCGTCCGCGCGGGCAGACCAGGATGAACTGCAGGAAGAGCTAGAGGACAAGACCGCCTTGCTGACGGAGGTGATCGAGGAGGTTCTGGGACAAGTTCCGCCATGGGTGTCGCTGCGTGTGCGCGAGAGCGCGTCGTTGCCCGAGGGCATTCTGGCCGAGGCGCGCAGCGAGCCGTATGACCTGGTTGTACTGGGCGCCTCCGAGGAGTGGTCCTTGAGCACGCGACTCTTTGGCTCCGTGGATGACTGGGTGGCGGAGCAGGCTCCCTGCTCGGTGCTGCTGTGCCGGCGCTACGAGCCGGTGGCCGTCTCTTGGCTGCGCCGCCAGATCAAGGCCATCGAAGACGAAGAGGATTATGTGGTCGCCGAGGAGGCTGAGGGCAACGGACGCTAGCGGCCAGGCCGCGAGCTGAACGGGCGCTGCGATCATCGCGGCGCCCGTTTTTGCTTCTGGGGCGATCCGGCTATACTGCGGCCAAGTCGCGGGAGGTGAGGGCGGAGCATGAGGATCCCACAAGAGGACCGAGACATCCTATGTCGCCTGGCCGAGCAGCAGGCCGGAATCGCGGGGCTGCCAGTGCACCGGGAGAAGGCGGAGCTATGGCGCCGGCTCAACGACCTGGAGCCGGTCCGCCCGCTGGTCTGGATCAACGAGGTCTGCTGGAACGAGATGAGCGCCGATGACGAGCTGACCTTGCGCTGCGCCGACCCCTGGGCGCGCGAGCTGGAGCAGGGCCTGCGGCGACTGCTCTACCAATGGCGTCACTTTCCGTGCGACATGGTGGTGGACGGCTACCTTTCGTGTCCCCTGCAGATTCGCAGCACCGGGCTGGGCCTCACCGAAGATGTGGATATCGCCCGCACGGACCCGACCAGCAGCGTCGTCTCCAGACACTTTCACCGCCAAATCGTCGAGCCGGAGGATATCGTCAAGATCAAGACGCCGGTGGTGACCCACGAGGTGGCCGCGACCGAGGAGCGCTACCAGGCCATGGTCGAGCTCTTTGGCGACATTATGCCGGTGCGCAAGGTGGGAATCAAGGGGCGCTGGTTCGCCCCCTGGGATGAGCTGATCCGCTGGTGGGGCGTGACCGAGGCGATGATGGACCTGGTGCTGCGTCCCGAGATGGTCAACGCCATCATGGCGCGGCTGGTGGACGCCTACATGGCCGAGCTGGAGCAGTGGGTGTCGCTCAACTTGCTCACGCGCAACGACGACAATACGCGCATCGGTTCCGGAGCCTACGGCTATACCCGCGAGCTGCCCGGCTCGCCCTATGACGCCGCCCACCCCCTGCCGCACAACCTCTGGGGCTGCGCCACGGCCCAGATCTTCTCGGGAGTGTCGCCGGAGCAGCACTGGGAGTTCGCCCTGCGGCACGAGATGCGCTGGCTGGAGCGCTGGGGCCTGACCTACTATGGCTGCTGCGAGCCGCTGGACATCAAGATGGGCATCCTTAGGCGCATCCCCAACCTGCGCAAGGTCTCCATGAGCCCCTGGGTGGACGTGGCCCGCGGCGCGCGCGAGATCGGGCGCGATTATGTGTTCTCCTACAAGCCCACGCCGGCGTTGCTGGCCGAGGACGATTGGCGTCCCGGCCTGGCGCGCAAGATGCTGCGCGAGGCGCTGGACAAGTCACGCGGGTGCAACGTCGAGGTGATCATGAAGGACATCTCCACGGTGCGCTACCAGCCGAAACGCCTCTGGGAATGGGCCGAGATCGCCATGGAAGAGGTGCTGCGCACCCCTGGTCCGCAGTGAACTAGCCACAGGAGGTACTCACTCACATGTCCTATCAAGATGGATGGGCCGCGATCAACCTGGAAATGCCGGCGAGGGTGCCGCACACCGAGTACTCGGTGACCACGCACTGGGGGGTCATCGAGGCCGTAACGGGGATCAAAGCAGGCCCGGAGAGCTCGCAGGTGAAAAAGCAGCGGGCCGGGCGGGCGCTCGAGCGGGCCTGGGATTTCGACTTTGCCTGGTCCACGCTGATCAGCCACGGGGAACTGGGCGAGTACTATACGGATATGGGCCATGCGGTCTATGCGGCGGGTGGGGTGGACTGGCGGATACCCAGGGCCAGCCCCCACTTTCAGACGCCCGAGGACGTGCTGCGCTTCGATCCCTGGGAGTCGCTGGGGCAGAAGGATTTGGGCGAGCTCAAGGCGCGCTTCGAGGAGGCCTATGCCCGCAATGCGCGGAACAACCCCAATCAGGTCAACATGACCGGCGTCTATATCACCATGATCTCGGGGATGATCGGCCTCTTTGGGTGGGACCTGTTGCTGCTGGCGGCGGGGACCGATCCCGTCGCCTTTGGCGAGGTGGCGAACCGCTATGCGCGGTGGATACAGCAGTACTATGACGCCCTGGGCGCGGCGGACCTGCCCATGGTCATGGTGCACGACGACATCGTCTGGAGCGCGGGGCCCTTCATCTCGCCCAAGTGGTATCGGGAGTACATCTTTCCCAACTATAAGAAGCTCTTTGCGCCGCTGGTCGAGTCCGGCAAAAAGATCGCCTTCACCTCGGATGGCAACTATACGATGTTCATCGACGATATCGCCGCCTGCGGGATCAGCGGGTTCGTGATGGAGCCGACCACCGACATGGGGTATATCGCCGAGAGATATGGACGCACGCACTTTTTCATCGGCAATGCCGATACCCGCATCCTGCTAGGCGGCGACAAGGCCGCCATCCGCGCCGAGGTAGAGCGGTGTATGTCGATCGGGAAGCGCTGCCCCGGCTATTTCCTGGCCGTGGGGAACCACATCCCCCCGAACACGCCGGTGGACGCGGTGCTGTATTACCAGCAGGTCTATGAAGAGCTGTGCAAGCGCTGATCGGCAGGGCGACCAGACAACGGGAGGCAGCTACATCGTGTTGACACGCAGGCAGGTGGTCCAGGCGGCGATCGCGCACCAGGAGATCGGCCATGTGCCCTACTTTATCAACCTGACGCGCGACGCCCAAGAGATCGTCGCCCCGCACTTTCCCGGGGCCGACTTGTCCGTGGCGATGGGCAACCATGTGCACGCGATCTCGGCGCCTTGGTGGGGCTGGCACGATATCCCCGCCAGTTACCGGGACTTTGATGACCCGGTGGTCTTGCCTAAGACGCGTGGCCACGGCAGCTATACGGCCTATCAGGAAGAGCTGATTCGCCTGAAAGAAGAGACCAGTTGCTACGTGCTGGTGATGATCTATGGCAGCCACTTTGAGAAGGCCAACAGCGCGCGCGGGATCGAGAATTTCCTGGGCGACATTGGCGGGCACAAGGACTTTGCGCGGCGGATGCTGAACAAGATCATCGACAAGAACATGGTCATGCTGGAGAACCTGCTGGGTTACGAGGGCATCGATGGCATCCTGCTGGGCAGCGACTGGGGCTCGCAACATGGCCTGCTCATGTCACCCAACGCGTGGCGCGACCTGATCGCCCCGGGGGAGCAGCGCGAATACGATCTGGTGCATGCTGAGGGCAAGGACGTCTGGCTGCATTCCTGCGGCAACATCGAGGCGATCCTGCCCGACTTGATCGAGATCGGCGTGGACGTGCTGAACCCCGTGCAGCCCGAGTGCATGGACATCTATCGGCTCAAGGAGCGGTACGGCGGCAAGCTGACCTTTTGGGGCGGGATCAGCACGCAGCAGACCCTGCCCTTTGGCACGCCGGCGCAGGTGCGTGCAGAGGTGCGCGAGGTGGTCTCTCGCATGGGCCGTGGCGGCGGGTACATCACCTCGCCGGCGCAAGCGATCCAGAGCGACGTGCCCATTGCTAACATGCTGGCGCTCATCGAGGAGGCGCGGGCGCACGCCTAGCCGCGCCGCCTCGTTTCGCGATCACTCCTCAAGTAGCCACATCTCGCTATGCGGCGCGCCCTCTGGTAGAGCAGACAGCGTCTCGGCGGAGAGCTGCACGTTATAGTACAGGCCGCGCCTATCCAACTGGGCCAGCACCCACTCCGCTTCCTCATAGCTGGGAAAGTTTCCGTCGATCAGCAACGCCTTGTGTTGCAGGATCATCTGCATCATCACGATCTCGTACGCCTTGCGCGCACCGGTGGGATAGGGGTCCACCACCACCTCGATGGCGTCCAGTTCGGGGACCTGCACCAGGTCTGGGGCGATGTGGTAGCCGTTGTTGTGGATGTGAAAGATGCAGTGCGGCGCGGCGGCGATCACCTCGCGGTCGAAGGGGAGGATCTGCTCACGGTACATGCGCGGCGAGAGCAGGGTGGAGTGGTCAGCCTGGGTGCGAACCACGTATTCGGGCGCCCAGACGCCAAAAGCGCTCATGTAGCCGCCCTGGAAGGGGCGCAGCGCCTTGCGCCCGGCCTCGATCACAGCCAGGTTGGCATCGGTGCAGACGCGCAAGAGGCGGGCCATGAGTCGCGGCTGCTCGATCCAGCCGACGCAGGCTTCCTTCACCCCCAGGATGGCGGCGACCAGGTCGCAGGTGCCGCGGAGCAGCGTGTTGGCCGAGGCTAGGTAGCGGGGCTCCAGGCGAGCCTGAAGCTGATGCAAAAACTCGACATAAAGCTGAAACCACGGATTGCCCTCGAAATGGACGCCGCGACGGATGGCGTCCTCGGCTGTGCCCTCATAGTGGCCGACCCAAATCTGCCCTTCGGTCATGGTGATGGGGCAGCCAAGCATCGCCTCCAGCCAGGGGATCTTGAAAAAGGCGCGGCTGAGCGGCAACAGGTCGCCCACACCAGGGAAGGCTAGCACCTGCTGCCTGGCGGCGAGCAGCGGGTCGTTCTGGGAGGGATCCCAGGCCAGCACGTCGTCGATAAGCAAGCCCACATCGAACATGTCGGGGGTCAAGCGCGCGGCCTGGGTTATGGCGCGGCCGTCGCGCTGGGGCAGCCGGGAGGGCTCCGAGGGCGCAAACACGCTCACGGCGCGCAGAAAGCCCTTGGCGTCACGCCGCCAGAAGGCGCGGTGCTTTTCCAGCAACGTATCCAGGGCCGGGCTATGGGTGGATAGGGTCTTGAGGCTGGTCGGCATGGCGGGTTCCTCCTGGCTGCGATGCCATACAGTGTACGCAAAGGTCGCAGAGCGCCAAGTTGCTCCCACGAGCCTATAGGTGGACAATGGACGCAGGGTCGAGAGTTGGATAGGAGGGTGACATGGGACACACAACGAGCTGGACGCGGTGGGCATGGGTGGGCCTGGCGGTGGCGGCGCTGGCCCTGGCTGGCTGCACCGTCAACATGGACAAGCCGGCGAGTTCGGGACGGAGCATCAGCGTCAGCGGCGAGGCGGAGGTGCGCGTCGTGCCGGATGAAGTGATCCTGACGCTGGGCGTGGAGACCTCCAACATGGACCTGGAGGAGGCCAAGGCCGAGAACGATCAGCGCGTGGCCGCGGTTCTCGACCTGACCGAGCGATATGGCATCGAGCCCAAGCTGGTGCAGATCGACCACATCAGCATCGAGCCGCGCTATCGGGACAGCTATGAGAAGCAGAGCTTCCTCGGCTATTTCGTGCGCAAGACGGTGGTGGTGACGCTGCGGGACATCAGCCAGTTCGAGGCGCTGCTCAGCGATGTGCTGGCCTCGGGGGCCAACTATGTGCACGGCATCCAGTTCCGCACCACCGAGCTGCGCAAGCACCGCGACGAGGCGCGGGCGCTGGCCATCACCGCGGCGCGAGAAAAGGCCGAGGCGCTGGCGGGAGACCTGGGGCAAGAGATCGGGGAGCCGCTCAAGATCACCGAGGGGCAGGCGAGCTGGTGGTCGGGCTATGGCAGCTGGTGGGGTTCGGCCTATGCCTCGGGCATGACGCAGAACGTCATCCAGAACGCGGCGGGAAGCGGCTATACCGGCGATGACACGCTGGCTCCGGGCCAGATCAAGGTGACGGCGGTGGTGGCGGTCGAGTTCGCGCTGCGGTAGGGGATGGAGGACAGTCGAAAGTCCAGCGTCGAAGGTCGAACGTCAGAGGAATGGCAGAGTACATGAGAACAACGGTTGTTTCCACAAAGGGCGCCCGCCAATGGCAGGGCATCCCTGGCATCGAGCGCGCCCCCAATGGGCGGCTGTGGGTCACGTTTTACTCGGGCGGGCCGAAGGAGCCGCATCCCGATAACGAGGTCCTGGTCACCACCAGCGGCGACGACGGTGCCACCTGGTCCGAGCCGGAGGTCGTGGCCTCCCCGCCCGGCGCGACGCGGGCCTATGACCCGGCGTTGTGGCACGACCCGGCTGGTCGCCTCTGGCTGATCTACAACCAGGCCAATCTGGAGACGCGCGAGTTTACCGTGTGGGCGATGGTCGCCGAAGACTCGGGCGCGGCCCGTCCGCGTTGGAGCGCGCCGCGACGGCTGGAGGTCGGGGCCCCGTTCGCCGTGCACCTGAACAAGCCCACGGCGCTGACGACGGGCGAGTGGCTGTTGCCGCTGACCTGGGGCCGCTACGCGCCGGAGACGCCCTTTCCCCGCGGGCACGAGCTGCAAGGGGTGGTTATCTCGACGGACCAGGGGGCGACCTGGCGGCTGCGCGGGGAGGTGGAGGCGCCGCCATGGGCGCTGGAGAACATGGTGGTGGAGCGGCGCGACGGCAGCCTGTGGATGCTCATCCGCACGGGAAGCGGGGCGCTGTGGCAGAGCGTCTCCGAGGACCGGGGCGAGAGCTGGGCGGCCGGCTCGCCGACGGGGATCGTGAACCCCGGTTCACGCTTCTTGATCAGGCGGCTGCATTCCGGGCGGCTCTTGCTGATCAACACGCCAGATCCAGAGCGGCGGCGAAGGCTGTGCGCCTATTTGAGCGAGAATGACGGGGCCAGTTGGAGCGGCGGGCTGGAGCTAGATGGCCGGGAGAAGGTCTCGTACCCCGATGCGGCCCAGGCTCCCAATGGAACGATCTATGCAGTGCACGACTGCGACCGGTACGGGCCGGGCGAGATCGTGCTCAAGGTGTTCACCGAGGACGAGGTCCTCGCGGCGGGCGAGGCAGGAGGCCAACGTGCGGACTGAGCCGGAGGCGAGCTACCGAGAGACGGCGCGCGTGGCGCTGAGCGGCGACCTGGTCGTGGTGGGCGGCGGGCTGGCGGGGGTGTGCTGCGCCATCACCGCGGCGCGGGCGGGCGCCCAGGTGGCGCTGATCCAGGACCGCCCCATGTTGGGGGGCAACGCCTCCAGCGAGGTGCGGCTGTGGGTGCTGGGGGCCACGGCGCATATGACCAACAACAACCGTTGGGCGCGCGAGGGCGGGGTGGTCAACGAGATATTCGTGGAGAACATGTACCGCAACCCCGACGGGAACCCGATCATCTTTGACACCATCTTGTTGGAAAAGGTCTGCGAGGAGCCGAACATCACCCTGCTGCTGAACACGGCGGTGAACGAGGTAGTCAAGGCCGGGCCGGACCGCATCGCTGCGGTGCGAGGCTATTGCAGCCAGAACGAAACGCGCTACGAGGTGAGCGCGCCGCTCTTCTGCGACGCCTCCGGCGATGGGGTGGTGGGCCACCTGGCCGGGGCGGCCTATCGCATGGGCGCGGAAGGGATGCAGGAATTCGGCGAGCGCTTTGCTCCCGACCCCGCCGAGTACGGCGAGTTGCTGGGACACTCGATCTATTTCGTCAGCAAGGACGCGGGGCATCCGGTGCGTTACGTTGCCCCGAGCTATGCCCTGCGGGACATCACGACCATTCCCCGGTACGGGCGGTTCAACGCCCGCGATAGCGGCCCCTGGTATTGGTGGATCGAGTACGGCGGGCGGCTGGACACGGTGCATGACACCGAGGCCATCAAGTGGGAGCTCTGGAAGGTGGCCTATGGGGTGTGGGACTATATCAAGAACTCGGGGCGCTTCTCGGAGGCGGCGAACCTGACGCTGGAGTGGGTGGGGATGATCCCCGGCAAGCGGGAGAGCCGCCGTTTCGAAGGCGACACGATGCTCATCCAGCAAGACATCGTGGAGCAGCGCGCCCATGTGGACGACGTGGCGCATGGCGGGTGGTCCATCGACCTGCATCCGGCGGATGGGGTCTATAGCCCCAAGCCCGGCTGCAACCAATGGCATGCGCGGGGCGTCTACGGCATCCCCTATCGGTGCCTCTATAGCCGCAACATCCGCAACCTGTTCCTGGCGGGGCGGATCATCAGCGCCTCCCACGTGGCCTTCGGCTCCACGCGGGTGATGGCCACCTGCGCCGTGGCCGCGCAGGCGGTGGGCATGGCTGCCGCCATCTGCCGGCGGGACGGCTGGCTTCCCGCCGACCTGAGCGAGCCGGAGCGAGTGAAAAGCCTGCAGCGCGACCTGATCCGCCAGGGCCAGCACATCCCCGAGGTGCGTCTGGTCGATCCAGACGACCTGGCGCAACGCGCGGCCATCTCGGCCAGCAGTAGTTTCCGCCTGCGTGAGCTGGCGCCCGACGGCCCGGCGCTGCCGCTGGCCCACTCCTGGGCGCAGTTGCTGCCTCTGAAGGCAGGCCCGCTGCCCAAGATGGTGATCTGGGTGGATGTGGGCCGTCCAGCTGCGCTCACCCTCGAGCTGCGCACCAGCGACCGGCCGAGCAACCACACCCCCGACGTGGTGTTGGATCGGCGCGAGGTGGCGCTGGAGCCGGGAACTTGCCAGCGGGTGGACCTGGACTGGCGGGGGAGCCTGACGGAGGCTCGCTACGTGTTTCTGTGCCTCTTGCAGAACCCGGATGTGTCGGTGCGCTGCACGGAGCAGCGGGTCACCGGGCTGCTCTCGGCGCGGCACCGCAGTACGCAGGCGCCAGCCTCGGACATTGGCGTGGAGACGTTCGAGTTCTGGTGTCCGGAGCGGCGGCCCGGCGGGCGGAACCTGGCGGTGGCGGTGGAACCGGGGCTGGAAGCCTGGAGCCCTGAGAACGTCGCCAATGGCTGGCAGCGGCCGACGAACGCGCCGAACGCCTGGGTGGCGGACCCGAACGATCCGCTTCCGGCGCTGGCGCTGCAATGGGAGACGCCGCAGGCCATCGGGCGGATCGTGTTGGCCTTCGACACAGACTGGGATCACCCGATGGAGACGGTGCAGATGCCGCATGCCGAGTCGGTGATGCCCTTTTGCGCGCGCCGCTATCGGGTGCGCGACGAAGAAAGTCGAGTCATCGCCGAGTGCGCGGACAACCATCAGGCGAGGAACGAGATCGTGCTGGCGCCGCCGGTGAGGACGAGGCGGCTGACTGTCGAGGTGCTGGAGAGCCACGGGCCGGTCCCAGCGGCTCTCTACGAGGTGCGCTGCTACGAGAGCTAGCGCTCTCGAGCCGCGCAAGCGGATGGAAAAGCCAAGACTCCCGGAGGCTGCTCTCCGGGAGTCTCGTTATTTGGCTGGCTCCTGATGGGCGCGCAGGCCGAGGAACGACAGTGGGTTGGCCCACGACCTGGCGGACTTGGACTGCTTGGCGGGCTCTTGGTGCTTGCGAAGCTCGCTCAGTCTCTGGTTGCGCGCCGCCTCCTGCAGAATCTGGCCCTGGCGGCGGTAGGACTCGATCACGGCGATATCGGGATTGTACATGGTCGGCTCACCTCTTTCGCTCACTCAATGCTTAAGGCCCTATTCTAGCAGAAGAGGCGGCGCACGTCATCGGCCAAACGGGGGGAACCACGTACCGCTTCAGGCGGTACTTTTGGGGGCGCGGACGTGCGCGGCTGGCGTAGTCGGCTACACCAAAAGGCGGAGGCACGGTGGGCCAACCGTAACTGAGGTGTCGGACTCGGGCCCCGGCGCGCACCAAGGTGAGCTGGCGCGCCAGGGCCGGGGCGATCTTGCCGCGGATCACAAAACGGTGAGCGGCGGCTCGCAGCCAGGTCCTAGGCAAATGCTAACGCATAGCTCTCGCCCGCGACCAATTCGACGGTTACGACGCCGTCGGGCTCGGCGACCATCGGAACATTTCGACCGTCGCAGGCGATGGTCTGGATGTGCTGGCCTGGGGGCGGCTGCAGGCGCTGGGTGCGGGTCACGGTGGGGCGCAGCGCGGCCTGGATGGCGCGCCCCTCGGCCCAGGCCAGGTCTAGCTCCAGCCCGCCGCGGGCGCGCAGGCCGCGAACGTGCCCGGCGGGCCAGGCGGCGGGCAACGCTGGCAGCAGCCGCACGACTGCGCCGTGTGATTGGAGCAGCATCTCGGCGATGCCGGCGCCGCCGCCGAAATTGCCGTCGATCTGGAACGGTGGGTGGGTGTCGAAAAGGTTGGGCAGCGTGGACTTGCGCAGCAGGGCCAGGGCGTTCTCGTAGGCCTCGGCAGCCTCGCCCAAGCGGGCCCAGAAGCAAATGATCCAGGCGCGGCTCCAGCCGCTGTGGCCGCCGCCATGGGATAGGCGCCGCCGCAGGGTCACCCGCGCCGCCTCGGCCAGCTCCGGCGTATCGCGGAGGTTGATCTCGTCGCTGGGGTAGAGGGCGAAAAGGTGCGAAATGTGCCGATGTCCCGGCTCCACCTCGTCATAGTCCTCGGACCACTCCATCACCTGGCCGTGTTTCCCGATCCGGTTCGGCGGCATGCGGCGCACGGCGTCGGCGAAGCGCTGTCGCAAGTCGGCGTCGGTGCCCAGTAGCTCACTGGCGCGGATGCAGCGCCGGAACAGCGCGGCGATGATCTGGGTGTCCATGGTGGGGCCCATGCAGAGCGTCCCGGTAGTGCCATCGGGCAGGCGGTAGGTGTTCTCTGGCGAGATGGAGGGCCCGCTGACCAGCCGGCCCTGCGGGTCAGTCACCATATAGTCGAGGAAGAACTGGGCAGCCTCGCGCATGGTGGGGTAAGCCCGGCGCAGAAACGAGGCGTCCTGGCCGTACTCGTAATGCTCCCACAGGTGCAGGGCGAGCCAGGCGGCGCCGAGGTTCCAGATGGCCGAGCTGGGCCCACGGCCCACTGGCGCGGTATCGGCCCAGATGTCGGTGTTGTGGTGGGCCACGAAACCGCCGCAGCCGTACATCTCGCGCGCGGTGCGCCGGCCGTTGACGCGCATGCGCTCGAGCAGGTCGAAGAGCGGCTGGTGGCACTCGGCGAGGTTGCCCACCTCGGCCTGCCAGTAATTCATCTGCGCGTTGATATTGATGGTGTACTTGCTTTCCCAGGGCGGCGTAAAGCTCTCATTCCAGATGCCCTGCAGGTTGGCAGGCAGGGTGCCGGGGCGGCTGCTGGCCATGAGCAGGTAGCGGGCGTACTGGAAGTAGAGGGCCAGGAGCTGCGCATCCTCGCCGCCGGCGATGACGCGCTGCAGGCGCTCGTCGGTGGGCAGCTCGGCCAGGGCGACGTCGCTACCAAGGTCCAAATCCACGCGGCGGAAGAGGCTGCGGTGATCCGCCAGGTGGTCAGCGCGCAACTCGTCATAAGTCTTGGCACCGGCGAGCTCCAGTTGACGTAAGCAGGCGGCCGCTGGATCGGGCTCCCGAAACGTCGTGTTCGCTGCTAACAGCAAGGTGGCGGCGTCGGCTCCCTCGATCACCAGGGCGTCGCCAAGCACGCTGGCCGAGCCGCCCTCGGGGATGGCCCGCAGGGCCACGGCGAAACGGACTCCCTCCGCGCCGCACTCGCCGCGCATCAACACGGTGTTCGGCGCGAGCCGGTCGCGCTCGCCGTCGAAGGGCCGCCTAAGCAAGGTCGCCGCAAAGTCCAGGCCCCCCGGGCGCTCGGCGACCAAGCGCACGACCAGCAGCTGATCCACGGCGGAAGAGAAGGCCTCTCGCTCCAGCGCGCCCTGCGCCGTCCGGTAACGGACCCTGGCGATGCCCGCGTCGAGGTCGAGCTCCCGAACATAGTCTGTGTACGGGAGCTCCTGATCGGTGAACCAGAGGTACAGGTCGCCAAGGGGCTGGTAGGGGTGGTTGTACCGCGGGAGGGCCAGGACAGCGTGGCGGGCCAGGGCGGCGGCCTCGTCGGGCTTGCCGTCAAAGAGCAACTGACGGATGCGCGGTAGCTGGGCGAGGGCGTCTGGGTTGTGACGGTCTGTGGGGCCGCCGTACCAGACCGAGTCCTCATTGAGCTGGATGCGCTCTTCGCGCACCTGGCCGAAAACCATGCCCCCGAGCCGGCCGTTGCCGATGGGCAAGGCCTCGACCCACGCGCGGGCCGGCTGACGGTACCACAGCTTCCAGGGCGAGTTGGCTTGCATGCTGGCGGAACCCTCCTCTGTCTCAGTCGCTCAGCAGCCGCTGGCGGGCCCGGCTGACGATCCGTTGCAACTGGGCAAGCTTGGCGGGATCGACCTGCGGCTGGCGGTAGGAAGCGATAAGCTCCTCCACTTTGCGCCTGGCACGTGCCAAGACGATCTCCTCTTCCTCATAGCCGTTCCACCCGGTACGGCTGAGTATGCTGGGCAGCCAGAGGTTGTCGCGATAGTGCTGTAGCGTGTGAGACGTCTGCAGGTAGCTGGTATCCAGCCCCTGGCCGACCTCGAGGATGGCGTCCATGCCGATGGTCTCCGGCGTGACCTCGATCTCGCCGGCGAGCATCTGAACCCCCAGGGAGTACTCGCGGTCCAGCATGAGCTGCACCGGGCTGATGGTCTTGCCGCTCTCGAGCATGCCCTCGCCGACCATGGGGTGCGCCCCGGTGAAGGCGGCGATGGTCATGGCCTTATAGGCTTTCTCCAGCGCGGCGTAGCGGCCTGGCATCCGGGCGTCGCAATACTCGCCGCCGCCCACCACAACGTGCTGGCCACACCAGCGGCGCAGAAATTCGGCCAGCGCGAAGGCACGCAGCATGCCATCTGGGCTGCAATAGCTGACAAAGCCGGTCTTCATATCCACCGTGCCGCCCCAGATGGACCCAACCAGGGGCACGGCGGGGTTGAGGGCGCGCGCCGCGATCCAGGCGGCAACGAACTCGGCGGCGCTCACCGCAACGTAGCCGGCTGCCGTGACCGGCGTCGTGGCGCCGCTCACCTGCATGCCCGTAATGCCTGTGGGCGCCCCATCCTTCACCCGGCGCACAAAGCGGTCGGCGACGTCCTGGTCGAAGCGCAGGGGATGCGAGAAACAGATCGCCCCAAGGGTGTACCAGTTCGGGATGCCCAGCACCTCGCCCATCTCGATGAGGTAATCCACCTGCCGCACGTTCCAGGCGAAGGCGCCGGCGGGGCGGCTGGCGTTCTCGGCCAGGAGGAGGGCGGCCTCCAGAGGCTCGAGCAACGGGGGAACGTCCTGCAGCAACAGGCTATGGCCCACGCCGTCCGGTCCGTGCAGGGCCTCGCCCAACCGGATCAGTGTGAGCAGATCGGCGCGCGTCCCAGAACGGCGCTCGCCCGTGCGGTGGTCGAGGTAGAACTGAGCCACCTGCGTGCCCAGACTGGGCAAGTCCGGAGCGCGCAAGCGCGTTGCTACCTGGGCGCTGCCGCTCGCGGCCACGCTATAGTCCTGTTGAACCGTCTCCAGCTTGGTGGAGCGCTTGCTCCCGGTCTCGCGGCGCAGGGCCGCGGCGAAAGCCTCCACGGCAGGACGCGGGAACCTGGCCATCTGGCTCGTTCGGTCCACGCGCGCACCCCAGGCGGCGAGGGCTTGGAGCAGCTCGACGTTCTGACAGAGCACGCCGACGCGCTCTAGGATCTCCATGGCCGCGTCGGCGAGGTGGGTCGTTCCCGTCTCGGTAAAGAGTCCCAACTGGTACATCCGCTACTCCTTTTCGTGTATGACGAAATCTATTGGGTTGCGCGATCCAATACGCGCAGCGCTCGCCAGGTGACCCATTTGCTGGGCTGCCCCTTGCTCTCGATGTCGGCCCACATCTTGCCATTGTACGTATAGTCCATGCGCCAGCGCCCTTGCTCGTCCCGCTTCTGCAGAACCATTTCGAGTGCGTTGTTCAGGCGCGGGTCGTGGCCGCAGCCCAATGCCGTGAGCGCCTCCAGGTTCTGCAAGACGTCGGTCACATAGCCGAGCGGGTAGCCGAAGCGGAACCAGCTCGTGCTGGGCTTGTCGCTGTAGCCGCAAGGATAGTCGGCGGCAGCAGGGTCGCGTCCCAGCAGGAACTCGAGCCCTTGTGCGATAGCCGCACTGATCGCGGGCGTTCGCCGAAATTCCGGCACCTGGCTCAAGCCCAGCATGGCCTTGACGGCGCCCCAGGCACAGGGGAGTTGGTTATTGGCGGCACAGCAAAAGCCGGGCGCGCTATTGCCGCTGCGCATGTAGCGCGCGGAAGCCTGGGTCTCCGTGCTGGGGGCAATGCCCTCGCCGGTGATGCTGCGCGCCAGCCAGTCCAGCGCCGCGTCGAGGCGGGGATCGCCGAGCCAGCCCAGGGCGAGAAGCGCGTGGCAGAGGTTGCCCTGCAGGCAGTGCACCTGGCCCGCGCGCGTCCCGTCGGCGCTAAAGCCACCCAGGTCAGTGCGAGAGTGGTCAAGAACATAGTTGCCGGCGGTCCAAACTCGGGGGTCCGCGCCATCGGCGCCGAGTTGGGCGAGAAAGATCACCTGCCAGACGGTGCCCCGGTACTTGGGGCCGTATCCGGGGCCTGGCTTTTCCCAGTAGCCCTCGGCGCGCTGGGCTCCGAGGATGGCCGGGATGGGCCCGGAGGACATGGCTGCTGCGCGCGCCTGGATCACCTCGTCATCATCGGCAGGGCGGCCGAGGACTTCGGTGAGCGTCAGGTAACGCACCCCAGGCTGGTCGTGATCGATCTGCAACAGCCAGGATAGCGGATCGCCGCGCAGGCGTCCCCGCCACGACATGTCGCATCCTCCTGCTTCCGTGTGCGCCATTTTCGGGTACGGCCCCATTATACGCGCAAAAGGCGCGCCTGCCCAGCCAAGCGGCCGCTTGACGCAGCGCATGGCAGTCTAGCGCAGATCCAAGTAACATCGCGTCGTTACCTACATTCGCACCAGGGGAGGGATCGCTGTGGAAGAGATGAAACTGTCGCGCGAGTTTGGTCTGGACCTGACGGCCAACCAGACGGGCTACGAGTGCCAGCTGGAGTACGGCAAGTTGCAGATCGCAGCCATGCCCGAGATGGGCTACACCGCGCACCAGTTGTTGGTGGCAGCGACGGCGGCGTGCGGCGGCATCGTTTTCGGCATGATCGCCAAAAAGATGAGGCTGAACGTCATGGGCGTGCACATCCGGGCCGACGCGCTCCGCAATCCGGACGAGGCCAACCGCGTGGAAGAGATCGACTTGCACTATGTCGTCACGGGGCGCGATCTCCGGCCTGGGGCCGTGGCGCAGGCCATCGAGCTAGCGCACAAGAACTGCCCGGTGGCGCAATCCATCGAAGGGGCGATCAAGGTGACGGAGACCTTTGAGATCATCGAGGGCTAGAACGCACAGTGGCTCTGGCTGGCCTCCGGGGATACCCCGGAGGCTTTTTTTGTTGGAGCCCCCTGCCTCGCAGCCGCGCAGCGGCCTGGGATCGGCCCGCTCCCCGGCCCACAAAAGCCACCTTGACAGATGCGAACATGTGTGCTATGATGTGTCTGTGGGTCGGTTAACCAGCGCCACAGGAAAGGGGGACACTATGACTGGGGAGAATCTGGCCAAGCTGACACCCTCGCGGGTCGTGCTGGAGGGCGTGCCCTTTGTGGGCTTCTATGACCAGACCCAACAGCGGGACAAGGCGCGGTGCCCTGAGGACGTCTGTTTCCCGTCAAGCATGCGGGCGGTTCTCGAGTACCTGGGCGAGCCCGACTGGGGCTGCAAGCACGCCAAGGGGCGGGAGCCCTGCCGGGTACACTGCACCTACTCGTACCTGATGGGCGTGACGGGCTGCGCCTTTCAGCTCTCGTGGCGGCCTGGCTGGCACGAGGACAACGTGGAGATCATGTACATGTCCGACGATCCGATGGCTCCCTTTGCGCGAGCATTTCGGAGCGTCGGCTACGGCTTCGAGGTCCTGCAGCCCGTCGAGGGGGCGGATAACGAGGCGGCCTGGCGACAACGGATCGGGGAGAGCATCCGCCGGGGCGTGCCGGCGTTAGCTTTTGGCGTCATCGGCCCGCCCGAGTGCTGCGTGGTCACCGGGTATGACGAGGACGGCGACGTGCTCATCGGCTGGAACTGCTTCCAGCAGATGCCTCCCTTCAACGCCGGCCTCGAGTACGAGCCGACCGGCGAGTTCCGCAAGCGCGACTGGTTCAAGGACACCCAGTCGCCGATCATTGTTGGCGAGAAGCAGCCGTGTCCGCCGCTGAAGGAGCTATACCGCGACGCACTGCAGTGGGCCCTCCAGGTGGCGCGTACGCCGCTGGTGACCCGGTACGACCATGCCGTCCGGCATAATGGCTTGGCAGCCTACACGGCCTGGGCAGAGCACCTGGAGCGCGACAGCGAGTTTGCGACCGAGGACATGGCGGCGCTGTGGCAGCGGTTCAATGTCCACGACTCGGCGGTAGGGGTGGTGGCCGAGGGCCGCTGGTACGGCGGGCAGTTTCTGATGGAGGCGATCGAGCACCTGCCCTATGGGATGGCGGAGGACCTGCTGCGGGCGGCGGCGTGCTATGCTGGCGAGCACGACCTGATGTGGCAGATCTGGGATGCCGTGGGCGGGATCGGGCGGAGCGAGGACCGGGTACGTAACCTGGCCAGGCCGGAGGTCCGGCGCAAGATCGCGGCGCTGATCGTGCGGGCGCGAGACAAGGACGCCGAGGCGGCTGAGCACATCGAGAGAGCGTTGAGCTTCTATAGGTAGTCGGGCTGCTTGCATGCCGGGAGGGCGTCACAGTGATTGCGTCGTTCCAACAGATGGGTTGGTTGAAAGAGGGCGAGGGGGTAGCCGAGGCCGTGGCGCGCAACATGGTGTGCCAGGGCTGCCATGGCGACCGGGCAAAGCACTGGTCCGCAGACTGCTGGATCCTGCAATGCTGCGTGGACCAAAGGGGGTTAGGCCACTGCCACGAGTGCGCCGAGTTCCCCTGTGTCAGGCTGGTGGGATGGAGCGAGCAGAACGCCAGCTATGGGCGGGCGCTGGAGCGCCTGAGGCAATTGCACGGCGGCCAGGCGAGGAGGCTGGATGTGATGATCCCGGATACGGTCCTGGCCTGGTTGCTGGAGGAGAGCGAGCCTTCCGTGCGCTACCGAGCGTTGCGCGAGCTGCTCGATCGGCTGCAAAACGATCCCGAGGTATTGGCCGCCAAGGCGCAGATCCCTGCGAGCGAACCGGTGCGCAAGTTGTTCGCCAAGATGCACCCCGATGGGTACTGGCTCTACCAGGGCAAGGGCGCGGGCGTAGACTATCGCTGGCCCAATTCGACGCACTTGACGCTTGGCTATCTGGCGGAGCTGGGCATGGATCGGAGCGACGAGCGCATTGCGCGCGCGGTGGACCGTTACCTGACGCTGCCGCCCGTGGCCCAGGACCGTCCTCGCTGGGAACATCCGCCCGACTATCGCAATCACCAGTCCTGTCTCTACGCCTATAACCTGCGCAGCTTTGTGATGCTCGGCTACCGAGACGACCCCCGGATCGAGGAGCGCGTTCAGGTTCTGCTGAGCGACACGCGCTGGGACGGGGGGTATCTCTGCGACCGTGACTCGTTCAGCCCTCGCACCAAGAGCTGCATCCGAGGGTCAACCAAGGCGCTGAGCTGTTTCGCCGCTCTGCCCGAGTTGTGGGGTACGCGGCGATGCCAGCAGGTCGTGGAGTACTTTCTGAGGCGCCGAGTTCTGTACCGCATGAGCCCACCTGACCAGTTGATTCGAGACGAGTTGGTGCGGTTGCAGTTCCCTTTTCTCTTCTGGGGCAACTTGCTGGAGCCGCTGCATGCACTTAGCCGCATGGGATACGGCAAGCACCCTGCCTTGGCGGACGCCTGGGAGCGCCTGGCCAGCAAGCGGGACGCAGAGGGTCGCTATCCGCTGGAGGAGCAGCATTCGGCTGTCTGGGTCAAGTCGGGGAAGGTGGGAGAGCCGAACAAGTGGACCACCCTATATGCCTATATGGCGCTCAAGGATGCCGCAAGCGTCGACACGAGCCGCCAAGCTGGCGCGCCGACGATTGCAGGGGAAGGATGACACGCTGATGACTGAACGATTCGGGTACCGCACTGGCAGTTTTGGCGATTGGCCGGTGGAGCGCACTGCGCAGGAGCTGTTCCGGCTGGGCTACGGCTGCGTGGAGCTCTGCCTGGAGCGCGACGATGTTCGCCCCGAGCTCTTGTACGAGGCGCGCTGCCGGGAGCTGCGCCGGACCCTCGATCGCCTGGGCATCGGACTGGCGTCCGTGAGCTACCATGGCGATAGCGAGCCGCCCGACCGGCGGCGGGAGAACCAGAAGCGGGCGGTGCAGGTTGCGCGCTGGCTCGGCGCTGGGATAGTGGTGCTCAACGCGGAAAAGAGCGTCGACCAGGCCCGTCAGTGGGCTGAACATGTGGAGCGCTTCAAGGCCCTCTGCGCGCTGGCGGAGCGGGCGGATGTCACCATCGCCCTGGAGCCCGAGCCGCTGTTGGTGGTGGGAAGCAGCCAGGAGATGGCGGAGATGATGCGGCTGGTTGGGTCGCCGTGCCTGAAGGTCAACCTGGATATCGGGCACGCCCAGATCACCGACGCCGACCTCTGCTCTACCATCAGGGCTCTTGGGTCCGATATCGTTCACCTGCACCTGGAGGACATCAAGGGGCGGGTGCATCGGCACCTGCTCTTTGGCGACGGCGATATCGACTGGGCGGCGGTGAGGCAGGCGCTGGACGCTATCGGCTATGGCGGCCCTTACGTGGTGGACCTCTTTGGCCCCGGCCTGGACCCCCTCTCTGCTGCGGAACAGGCCCTGGCGGGCTTGCGGAGCCGGTTTAGCTAGTTGAGCCGGGAACGCGCTAGTCTCCTTCCGAAGGGGCCTCCTGATCACTTCAGGAGGCCCCTTTGTTGCGGAATGCCGCCCTCTGCCGTATACTGCAGGCCAACCGAGTTAGGGGAGGGAGCAATGCCGAAGGCGCTGGAGAACGTGCGGGTGCTCGACCTGGGGCGGATTCTGGCGGCTCCGACGACCTCTATGATCTTGGGAGACCTAGGGGCCGAGATTATCCACGTTGAGCCGCCGTGGGGGGATGACTCGAGGACGTTTGGTCCCTTTGTCGACGGCAAGAGCGCGTATTATGTGAGCATCAACCGCAACAAGAAGGGGATCGTGCTGGACCTCAAAAAGCCCGAAGCGCGAGAGATCGTTCACGACCTCATCGCGGTCTCTGATGTGCTTCTGGAGAACTTTCGGGTGGGCACCATGGAGCGGTTAGGGTTCTCATACGAGCGGGCTCACGCCATCAACCCGCGGATCATCTATGCCTCCATCTCGGGGTTCGGCAATGACGCGCTCCCCGAATACGCCAACCGGCCAGCCTACGACCTCGTGGCCCAGGCGTTCAGCGGCCTGATGAGCATCACCGGGACGGAGGGCGGCCCGCCGGTGCGGGTCGGCAGCTCGATCGGGGATGTGATGGCGGGCCACCACTGCGCTATCGCCATCCTCGCGGCGCTCTGGCACCGCGAGCGGACCGGGCAGGGGCAGCGCGTGGACATCGCCATGGTGGACTCGCTGATCTATATGCTCGAGAATGCCATTGTGCGATACACGGTGTCCGGGCAGATTCCGCATGCGCTGGGGACGCGCCACCCCACCATCGTGCCGTTCCAGGTCTTCCGAACGGCGGACGGCTGGCTGTCGGTGCCTATCGGCAACGACGAGCTGTGGGTCCGCTACTGCCAGGCCATCGAGCGCCCTGATTTGGCAGCGCTCCCGCGCTTCCAAACCAACCCGTCGCGGGTGGAGCATGCCGACGAGCTGTTGCCGATCCTGGAAGAGGTCATGGCGACCAAGGCGACTGGCGAATGGTTGAGCATCCTGGCCCGGCACGAGTTGCCGTGCTCGCAGATCAACACCATCGACCAGGTGGTCCATGACCCGAACGTCAACCATCGCAAGATGGTGGTTGATCTCGACCAGCCCGATATCGGCCGGCTCAAGATTGCGGGGTCATCATTTCACATGTCCGAGACGCCGGGCGAGGTGCGCGAGCACGCCCCGCTTCTGGGGGAGCACACGACCCAGGTGCTGACGGACCTGCTGGGCTATGCGCCTGAGCGGGTCGCCGCGCTGATCACAAGCGGTGCGGTGTACCAGCATGGCACGTCACAGGATTGACATAAGGGAAGGGGAAAGAGGATGGCGTGCGTGATCCGCCAAGCGGAGCCTGGCGATGCCGAGACGATCGCGGACCTGGTGCGCGAGTTGGCCCGCGGTGAGGGGGAGGAGAGCCCCGTCACGGCCGAGTATGTGGGGTCATACCTCGGGTTTCCTGGGAGCGCCGTGCTGATCGCCCAAGAGGGTGCGCGGCCCGTCGGCATGCTGAGCTACTCCTGCCGCCCGGGGCTCTATCATGCCGGCAGCTCGGTCCTGATCGAGGAGCTGGTGGTGCGAGAGGGAGCGCGGGGCCGGGGAATAGGCGGCGCCTTGATGGACGAGCTCGTGCGGCGCGCGGCGGCGCTGGGTTGCGCGGAGGTCTCGGTGAGCACCATGCCCGATAACGCGCGCGCCATCGCCTTCTACAGAAGACATGGGTTTGAGGACGAGGCGCTGCTTCTAGAGAAGCATTTGGACTAGAGCCGAGCGGGGTAGAATGATCGAGTCAGGAGGACGAGTGAGCACTGGACGCACCTATGTGGAGCCCGCCAAAGAGCTGCCGGTCTATGGCGAATACGATGTCATCATCGTCGGAGGCGGGGCGGCGGGATTCGCGGCGGCGGTGGCCGCCGCGCGAAACGGGGCCAAGACGCTGATCATCGAGCGCTTTCCCTTCTTTGGCGGCACGGCCACGGCTGCCATCATGCCGCAGATCAACGGGTTCCGGAATGAGCGCGAGCCGGACGGCCTGCAGACGACCCGAGGCATCGGCGAAGAGGTGATCCTGCGCCTGAAAGAGCTGGGCGGGCTGGGCATCACCACGCATAACAAGCAGAAGGTTTATCCGACGGCGCCGGGCCAGCTGTCCTTCAGCTATGGCGTGGACACGGAGAAACTCAAGTATGTCATGCTCAAGATGGTCACCGAGGCGGGCGCTGAGGTCCTGTTCCACACGTACTTTTGCGACGTCATCCGCGAGGGGCGGCGCGTGGTTGGCGTGATCTGGGAGAACAAGTCCGGGCGGCAGGCGGCCTACGCGAAGGTAATCATCGACGCCAGCGGCGACGGAGACGTGGCGATTAGGGCTGGAGCAGCGTACTGGCAGACGGTCCATGACGAGGCGCCGCGGCTGATCGATATCCTGATCTACAAGGTGGCGGGGCTCCCGAACGAGCACCACGTGCACGGTGCGGGGGTCTATTCGGCGCCATGCCTCTGGGGGCCCAAGGCGGGGCCGATCAACGCCGTCGATGCGCGGGAGCTGACGGATGCAGAGATACGCACCAGGCTGGCCGTCTATGAAGACCTGAAAGCGCGCAAGGCGCACGACCCGCAGTTAGCCGATGCCGAGATCGTCGAGACGGGGCCGATGCTGGGGATCCGCCAGACCCGCTTCATCGAGGGGCTGTACAAGATCACCGCGGAAGACGTGTTGGGCGGGGCGCGCTTCGAGGACAGCATGGCCATGGCCTCCAAGCCGATCATTCACTACTATGGGTATCGGCGCTTCCTCGAACACGAGGGCTACGAGATCCCCTATCGCTGCATGTTGCCCAAGGACGTGGACGGGATGTTGGTGGCGGGGCGGTGCATGTCTAGCGATCAGCCAGCTTTCGAGTCGTGGCGCTCCATCGGGCCGTGTATGTGTCTGGGGCAAGCGGCAGGTACCTCAGCGGCGCTCTGCGCCAGGGCGGGAGTGGAGCCCAAGCAGGTGGACATCAAGGCATTGCAGCGGACGCTGATCGAGCAGGGCGCCGAGATCGGGCAAGGCCGCAGGCGCGAGTAGTTGGTTGGGGGCGCGCTCGCGGGCGCGGAAAAGAGGGGAGGCCGAGCGGTCGTCATGGATTCTCGCACGAGGGTCAAGCTGGCGCTACAACACAGGGAGCCTGACCGGGTACCCATCGACTTTTGGGCGTCCAGCGGGTGCATCCGTAGCATCGAGCGCGCTACCGGCCGGACCTATGCCGAATTCCTGGATGAGCATGATGTGGACCTGCGGTACATCGAAGGGCCTGGCTACATCGGTCCGGCGTTGGAGCGGCGAGCCGATGGCTGCGACCGGGACATCTGGGGGGTGCTGCGCCGGCCAGTGAGCGTGCAGGTGGCGCATGGCCTGGAGCAGTACATGGAGGTGGCCGAGTCCCCGCTGGCCGCCGCCGATAGCGTCGCCGAAGTGGAGGCTTACGCCGGTTGGCCGTCGGCGGACTGGTTCGACTATAGCGCGATCGCGGCGCAGTGCGAAGCGGTTCACCGAGCCGGGCGCGCCGCGGTGTTTATGGGCGACCGGCTCAATCGGGTCGCTCAGCTCAAGCCCGCCATGTACCTGCGCGGGGTCGAGCGCATCCTGATGGATATGGTGGAGCGGCCCGAAATGGCCCACGCGGTTTTGGGCCGGATCAGCCAGTTCTACGGCGAGTATGAGGAGCGGATCCTTACTGCCGCGCGCGGCCAGTTGGATATCTTGCTCACGGGCGACGACTTTGGCTCGCAAGCGGGCCCGCTGGTCTCGCCCAGAATGTGGGCGGAGTTCCTGGGGAGGGGCTTTGCCGACTATTGCGCCATTGCCAGGCGCCACGGGGTCAGCGTCATGCATCACACCTGCGGCTCGGTGCGAGCGCTGGTGCCGTTGCTGATCGAGCGGGGGCTGGACGTGCTCCAGTCGCTGCAACCCGAGGCGGCCGGCATGGATCACAGGGCGCTCAAGGCCGAGTATGGTCAGCGCCTGGGATTCCATGGCGGAATCTCGATTCAGCGGACGCTGCCTTTTGGCACGCCGGAGCAGGTCGCATGGGAGGTGCAGGAACGCATCGCCGCGCTGGCGCCGGGAGGCGGCTATATCCTGGGCACAGCGCACAATATCCAGGCGGACACGCCGCCGGAGAACATCGCGGCGCTGCTGACGGCCTATCACGAGTTTGGCCGGTACACCTGAGCCGGCCGTTGCGCCGAGGACAAGCCATGGCCTCCCGAGCGGATCTGCTCGGGAGGCCATGTTGCGTCAGCCGGAGAGGCCGACCTTGGATCCCACCGGCGCAGTGTCGCTGGTTTGGCCTGGTTCGGGGAGGGCGGCTGCGGCGAGGCCCTTGGCCGGATCGACAAAGGTGAGCAACACCAGGCCCACGATGAGGAAGAGCCCGATGGAAAGGATGGCTACCCGATGGCCGGACTGCTCAGCCGCCAGGAGGACCTGGCCCTGACCCTCGTACCAGCGCGCGGCGGCGAGGGCGATCCAACCATAGATGGTGGGGCCGATGAAGGACGAGGTGCGCCCTGAGGTCGCAAAGAAACCATAGAACTCGGCGCTGCGACCTGCGGGGGCAAAGATGCCCGCCATGGCGCGGCTGAGCGACTGGACCCCAGTGAGGGCGAACCCTGCCAGCGCCGCGACGGCGAAGAAGGCGATGGCCGATCTGTTGAGGAACATCCAGACGATGGAGCCCAGCATCACGATCAGGGCAGCGACCAGCGCGCGCTTAAAGCTGAGGCGCTCAGCCAGCAGGCCAAAGAGCCAGGCGCCCGCGACGCTGGTGAACTGGACGATGATCATCATGATGATAAGCTGCTGCTGGTTCAGCCCATAGAGCACGGCGCCGAGGATGGCGGCAAAGTCCAGGGCCATGATGATGCCGTCGTTGTAGACCAGGAAAGCCACCATGAACTTGACGAACTCGCGATAGCGCGTCACAGCCCGGAAGGTACGCACGAGCCGCTTCCAGCCGATGCTGAGGTAGGTCTCTCCCTGGGGCAAAGGCTGCGGCTCGGCCTTTTCCTTGAGCCAAAGCCATATGGGGATGGTCGATGCCGCGAAAAAGATGGCGGTGATCAGGAAAGAGACCCGCACGATCACCGTGCCCTTGACCAGCATGATCAGGGGTAGGATGATGAGCAGGCAGACGATGCCGCCTGCCGAGCCGATGGCCCAGCCGTTGCCGGAGACGCGCCCCAGCTCTTCAGGCGTGGCGATCTCGGGGAGCAGGGCGTTATAGAAGACCTGCGCGCTGCGATAGCCGACCTCCGCCACAATGAAGAACACCATGCCCGTGAGGACATCGCCGGGCTTCACGAAGAAGAGGAGCGCGGTGAATACGCAAGAGACCGCCGTGAAGAAAAAGAGGAAGCGCTTCTTGCTGCCGGAAAAGTCGGCGATGGTGCCCAAAATCGGCGAGGACAGGGCCACGACCAGCATGGCGAGGCCGACGGACAGGCCCCAGAGCCGGGAACCCTCGGCGCCTCCCACGACCTGGCCCTGAAAGTAGGCGGCATAGACGGCCAGAAGCACTACCGCGGCGTAGGCCGAGTTGCCAAAGTCATACAAGTACCAGGCCCACTGGCTGCGGCGTGAGGCTGGCGTCACATCTCGATTCTGCATGTAGCTCTCCTCGGGGACGGTATTCTGGGGTCGGAGCGGGCGCGGCTAGGGTTTGGCCTCGTCCGGCGCCTGGTCAAAGGGGTAGATTTCGGTGCCCTGCGCGGCGGCCCGAATGGCGGCATCGTCCGAGTAGTGGCCGCGCTTCTCCGGAGGGATCAACTCGGCGATACGTCGCATGATGCTGTGGCCGATCTCCTCGAGCTGCTCCCGGTGCTGGCGTCCGTGCCCGCCGGCGGCCAGGGGACCGAAAGGCTTGCCGATATTGACGGTGACGTGGGACCGGCGCCCGTGCCGCAAGCGGGGGAAAACCTCGACGAGGCCGTCGAGCCCGATGGGCAGGATCTGCGCGCCGGTGCGGTCGGCGAGAAAGGCGGTGCCTGGGCGCGCCGGGCGCAGCACCGAGGCCCAACTGCCGGCCTCGGGGAAAATCCCAAGCACGCCCCTCTGGGCCAGGATCGCCTCAGCGTCGCGCAGGGCCTGGCGAGAATAAGCGCCGCGAAAGACCGGCAGGAAACCCCAAATCTTGGGTATCCAGGTCACGAAGGAAGGGGCGTTGGGCATGTGAAAGCCGCCCACGAACTCGATGGGCCAGGGCACGGCGCGGATGACCGCGGCGGGGTCGACGAAGGCGAAGTGATTAGCCACCACCAGCAAGGGGCCTTGCCGTGGGAGGTTCTCCTGACCCCTGATCTCAAAGTCGGTCAGCAGCGAGAAGCCGACCTGTATTAGGCGGCGCAGAACGCTGCGCACGATCCTCCTGCGTGGATATCGAAGGGTTGTGAGGGGGGCATCCCCGGTCACTGGCGTTGCGGTCATCTGGCTCCTCGCGTCCCCGCTGTAGCTACCATCCATTATACAGAACACAGAGGAAATCCCCAAGTTGCTGGCCCGCTTTCATCGCGAGGATGGGCGCCGGCGGCGAAAGCACCAAGGCCCAGCTCCATGGCGAGCCGGGCCTTGGCAGTGGGCGACCAATCGATCCTGCCTACTTCCACTTGTCCACGGAGGCGCTCTTGCGGTAACCGCATCCCATGATCCGCCAGTAGCCGTTCGTCTCGCCGCCGACCACCACGACCTGGATTTCATCGCGCCGGTACATCTTGATGAGCGCGTCAGGGCGCGCCTTCAGGTGCGTGGCGTAGGGCTCCACCCCCTGCAGTGCCTTGGGCAGCACATAGTTTACGATGAGCTGGTAGTCCCAGTACTCGCCGGCAGGCATGGTGGCGTTCTCGTAGACCCAGTCGATGAGCTTTTCCTTGGAGTCAAACCCGCCGCGGACGACGAACAAGTTGGCGGTGATGGGATCCAGGATAAAGGTGGGAGCGTTGTGCGGGTCCAGGCCTCGCAGCAGGTTGCGCAGATGCTCTCGCCAGTACTTTTCGCGCACGCCCAGGGTGAACGCCGTGGAGCGGCAGCCGGTGAAGGCGCTCACCACGCTCTCGTCGGCTTGGAAGCCCTTCTGCACATGGAAGGGTTCCCAAGGGCTGCGTTCCTCGTTCTCGGCAAAGCAGATGTTGGTGTAGGCATAGTTGTTGCCCTGCGAGCCCAGGTAGGTGTGGCCCGGGACAGACCCGCCCTGCAGGTTCTGGGAGAAGAGGCCGTAGGCCCGGCCGATGGTGGCGTTGGCGTGGTTATAGGGGCCCATGGCGCCGGTGCCGCAGTTCATCTGGATCTCGCGGCGCACGGGACCATTGACCACCACCATGGCCGCAGCCGAGCTGGTGGTGGAGCCGCGCGCCGAGGCGCCCGTGGAAGCCAAGGCCAAGATCACGGGGAAAAACTCGGGCTTGGCCCCCGCCATCACGGCATTCACGGCCACTTTCTCCACGGTGAACTCCCACGCTTCGCGGGTGGAGGTGGGGCGCAGGCGGCCCACGATCTCGGCGGGGCGGTGGCTGGTGGCGCGCAGCATCGCCTCCACGCGCTCCTCGGTGGGAAGGACAATCGGCAGATAGTCGGTCCAGTGGTTATCCATGAACAACTGTTGCAGGTTCGCTTCGGTGTCTGGCTCCACAAAGCGCGGCGTGGAACGGTCAAAGCTCACCTGCTTCTGGTCGTCCTCGCTCAGCGGCCGGGTGAGGGCGTCGATGACCTCGCGCATCACCGGTATCCCCGTGACGGGATCGAGACCATCCACGTAGGCGCGCAGCTCGACTGGGGACTTGCCCATGGTGGGCTGGGGGACATAGACAAAGCGGACGTTGGGCATGCCCAGCGCCCAGACCGTTTGGGTGACGGCGTCCACGAACGAGTCGGTGTGCACCGAGGCCGTGGGGATGCCATACTTGGACTCGAGGGTGACGCAATGCACGGCGACCGCCGGCGCGCAGGTGCTTCAGTGGCCGACCGCAACAACCGCGGCGTCGCCCTTGGCCTGGATCTCCTGCCAGAGGGCTGGGTCGTCCTCGGGGTGCGTCCCGGCTTTGCTGCGGAGCACCGTCCGCACTGAGGGCATGTGCTGGGCAAACCACGCGGCCATCTGCTGCATGAGCAGGTCGCCATCATCGAAGCGGCAGTCCACCAGATAGACGGTCTTGCCCTCCAGCGTGTCCAGGCGGGGCGCCATGCGCACCGGCGTGACCTTGGGTGGGTAGCCCATGGGGTTATAGACGCGAATCTTGGCGCTCATCGTGACCTCCCTGTCGATCTCTCCAAGCCGCAGCTGCCAGGATGCCTGACTCCAGTGGGGGCAGCATACTCGGAGGCGCAAGAATGTCAAGCGGGCCCAGCACCGCCATGGGACGCGACTTGCCATCTGTGGCGCATCCGACTAGTATGCAGCAAATCACTGCTGCAAAGCAGGCATAGGAGGAACCCATGTCCAAGATGACGGTGCAGGAAATGCTCGAAGAGCTGAAGAACTATGACACCCCCACCGTGACCAACGTCGTCGCCACCTACCCGACGAACCCGCTCTGCCTGGGGCTCTACAACCCCTGGTCCCAGAACTGGTATACCGACACTTCCATTCGATGCATGTACCCGGAGCTGGGCCGCCTGGTTGGCTATGCGGTGACCTGCGTTTATGGGCTGCCCGACCCCAACTATAACCGGCTCTCCTGGATGGATGTGCTGGAGGCGCTGGATGCCTCACCCAAGCCGACGATTCTGGTCTTGGAGCAGCGCTTCCCACCCGAGATCGCCAAAAAGGTTGGACTATCCGGGGGCAACATGACCTCCCAGATGAAGGTCGTGGGCTGCCTCGGCTGCATCTCCAATGGACCCTCGCGCGATATCGACGAGATCCGGCCGATGAAGTTCCAGTACATGCTGAGCGGCATCACCCCGGGGCACGGCGCGCAGGCGGTGCATGCGGTGAACGTGCCGGTGAGCGTGGCGGGGATGGACGTGGTTCCGGGCGAGATCATCCACATGGACGAGAACGGCGCCGTCAAGTTCCCGGCGGACAAGCTCGAGCAGGTGGTCACCAACCTGCGCGCTTTCAAAGAGGACGAGGATGCGCGCATCGCCAAGATGCTCAAGGCGACGTCGCTGGCCGAGATGAAGGCGATCCTGGGCGGCAAGGCCTACGAGGGGGAGAAGAAGAAGTAGCCCGGCGCGGTGCCGATAGCGAAAGAGAGGGGCGAGCTCGTGCTCGCCCCTCTCTTGTGCGCGGTGCATCGGACGAGGCGCCTCAGTCGACGCGATAGGGGGCCAGCGCCTCATAGTTGGGATCGATGCCGATGCCGGGCGCCTCCGGCGGGCTGACGGTGCCATCGTCGTTCAGCCGCAGCGTCGTCCGGTAGGTCTTGCCCCACATGGGGTCGAACTCGTGCGGGTAGTATTCAAGGATGAGACCGTTGGCGATGGCAGCGACCAGGTGGACGTGGACATCCTGCGAGCCGTGCGGCGCAATGTCCAGGTCATAGGCTTGCGCCAGCGCGGCGACTTTCATGTACTCGGTGACGCCGCCCAGGACCTTGGCGTCTGCGTTGAGGATCGGCACGGCCTGCGTGTTGATCAGGTCCCGAAAGCCGTAGCGGGTGTACTCGTTCTCACCGCTGGCGATGGGGATGCTGGTCTGGGCAGCGAGCTTGCGCATTCCCTCATAGTCATCGGGGGCAACGGGCTCCTCAAACCAAAAGACGTCGAACTCCTCGATGCGCTGGGCCAGCCGGATGGCGTCATAGTAGCGATAGGCGCAGTTGGCGTCCACCAGCAGCTTGACGCCCGGGCCGATGGCCTGCCGCACGGCCTGGACGCGGGCGACGTCCTCCGGTATCGGCACGGCGCCGACCTTCATCTTGACTGCTCTGGCGCCCATCTGCACATAGCTGGCCATCTCGGCGGCGAGCTCCTCGAGCCCTTTGCCGTCGACATAATAGCCGCCAGCGATGTAGGTGGGCACACGGTCGCGGTAGCCGCCCAACAGCTTGTACAGCGGCAGCCCGGCCACCTTGGCCCGCAAGTCCCACAGCCCGATGTCCAGGGCGCTGATGGCGCGGGTGGTGATGCCGCGGCGGCCCACCAGCTTGGGGACCCACATCTTGTGCCAGAGGCGCTCCACGTCGATGGGGTCCTCGCCGATGAGCAGAGGCTTCAGGTGCTCAATGGTGGCCTTGCCGATACCACTGGTGCTGCCCAGGCCGATGCCTGTGACTCCCGCGTCGGTCTGTATCTTGACCAGGCCCAGCCCGGCGTGGGTATAGGTGTGCTTGCCGTTGCTGATCGGCTTGAGCCTTGGCCAGCTATACGATTCGGTGCTGATGTCGGTGATCTTCATCTGTGCTTCCTCCAAGGAAGGGGAGCGGATGGCGTCCGGGCGCTCCCGAGTAAGCTCGCTTCGACCTCTACCCGGACGTGAGAGGGTACAGAAGCTGCGCGCGATGGACCCTGACCTGCGTCTCAGGGAAGCAGCCCAGCCAATCGGCATAGCCCGCGTCCGGATAGATGATGGCGCCGCGTTGTAGCAGCGGGAGCAGTGCGATCCGGTCGAATGGCGTGTTCGGCGTAAGCAGGCTTGCGGCAGAAGTAGTAGGCGAGCGATAGCGTCTCCACCGTGGCCGCGATCTGGTGCAGCGCGGGGCTATCGGAGCCGGTCTTGCTGCCGGGATAGTCCTCGCCATCGCGGCGGATGAAAGGCAACCCGCCGGGCTTGGCCGGGTCAGGCCACCAGTAGGGGCCAAAGCTCAGATAGTCGTGGCGGTCGCCGCTGGGTGGAAGCTGGGTCTTGTTCATGACGGAGAGCGGCGGCTGGTCCAGGGCGGCATCAGCCTCGGCCGAGAGGTGGTCCAGGGCGGGAGCCAGGCGCGCGTCGCCGGACTGGAGACGGGCGCGGGCAGCGGCCAGCGCTTCGGGCCAAAGGCAAAAGACACGGGGCATACGGCTGGTCATGTTGGATTGGCCTCGCTTCTGGCCCAGCAGGGCCACGCGGTGAGCTGTATTACCGAATCTCGATCTCGACCACGCACGGCGCAGGGTAGTTGCCGGTGGCATCGACGACGGTCACCCGGACGCGGTACCGGCCCGGGGCGAGCGGCGCCGTGTCCCAGGCATGGAGCAGGCCATTGGTCACGGATGACTCGGACCGGGCCACAAAGCTCCAGTCGCCCGCCTGGCTCGGCTGATACTCGATCTTGTAGTAGGCGAATCTTGGGATGGCGGCTGTGCCGCTGATCGAGGCGACGCGGCCGGCGCCAGCGATGGCCCCGATAGTCACGCCGTCACTGGCGCACTCGATCCGCTGGACCAACCTGACCGGCGCCAGCGCGGGCGCCCTGGTCTGTGTCGGAGCGGTGGTCGGGGACGCCGAGGCTGTTGGCGTGGGGCTGCTTGGGAGGGTTGGCGTCAGTGTGGCGGAGGCGAGGCCGGCGGAGGTCGCGATGACGGTGGGTCCGGCGGCCTGGGGGCTGATTGGCGTGCGGGTGTGGGGCGCGGCCGTGGACGTGGCTAAGGAGATCATGGTGGCCGTCGTGGTGGGCGTGGGGATCCGCGGCAAGAGCACAGGCCCCACATCGCAGCCCGCCAGAGCGACCATGGCCAAGAGCCCGAGGCAGAGCGACACGCCAAGGCGCCCGAGACGGCGCCAGACGCTCTGCTTCTCGGATCTCATGCACACACCTCGCTAGTTCTGCACCCCTCCGAGGCCAGGCGGCGGACCTCAGGATGGCAGCGTCGGGCCAGCGGCCTAGATAAAGTCTTCCCGCAGCGGATAGAAACAGTCGATGAGCCGGGCGGTGCCGGCCAGCACCTCGACGGTGTGGGGCACGTTGGCGGGGATGACCACCATGTCGCCGGTGGTGAGGCGCGAGACCTGCGCATCGCTGCCTTCGCCGACGAAAAAGTTGATCGGCCCCTGGGCGATGTAGGTGACCTGCTCATGGGGGTGGCTGTGCGGCGGCGCAGGCGGCGTGGGCCCCCCGCAAAAGTCCACGCTGACCATCATCAGGTGATCCGAATGGACCAGACGGCGCGCGGTCAATGGGGAGGGATGAACCACTGGTAGCTCGTCATACTTGAACGTGGGCATTGGCTTTATCCTTTCGTCGCGTGATCTGCGCCATTCTAGCTGCTAGCGCCAAACGTGTCAAACAGGGCGGCGCCGGATGACGCTAGGCTGGAGGATAGCGCCGCCCGAGGAAGGCGCGATAGATGAACTGCCGCTCCGGCACCTGGCGCTCCTCGAACGCCTGGAAGAGACCGGTGTCATCGTATGGCGCGGCGCGCAGCTCGAGCGAGTAGCTGCCTTGGCTGAACTCGACCAGACAGTAGCGGGCGATGGGCTTGCCGCTGCACCCCAGTGACCCAGGGTTGACGTAGCGGCAACGCCCAGTCAGGTCGGAGGTGGAGTGAAAGTGGCCATGCAGGACCAGCTCGGCGTCGTGAGCAGCAAACATGGCATCCATATCGGCGGCAGTGGCGCCGCGGACGGCGGGGACCCAGTCGCGGCGCGAGGGTTGCAGCCCGTAATGGAGCAGCGTGGTCTTGACACCCTCGAAAGCGGTCTCGATGACGTACGGCCAGGTCGCCAGTTGGGCGCGCAGCGCGGGGTCGAGTTGGGCATGGGTCCAGAGCTGGTGCTCGATCTCGCCGTGGGTGATATTGGGGGGCTTGGGGGTCCGGAGGCCAAAAACGAACTTGGCATCGTGGTTGCCCATCAGGAAACGGATCCGCGGGGTGTTCAGCAGGAGGTCGAGCGTCTCCGCGGGATAGGGGCCGATGGCGATGGCGTCGCCAGCGTGGTAGAGCAGGTCATATCCGGCTTGGCGGATCTCCCCCAGGGCGGCGCGCAGGGCAGGCAGGTTGGCGTGGGCGTCGGCGATGAAGGCGAGTCTCATGCGCTGTGCACTGCCTCGAACATGGCGATGATGTTCTCGGGGGGCACATCGGCCATGATGTTGTGCACCTGCTGAAAGACAAAGCCGCCGCCGGGGTGCAGCGCTCGAACCTGATGGTGAACGTGGTCGCTCACTGCCACTGGCGAGGCATACGGAAGCACCTCGCGCGTGTCGCAGCCGCCGCCCCACAGGACAAGCCGGTCGCCATAGCGGGCCTTGAGCGCCGTCGTCTCCATCCCCCGGCTGTTGATCTGTACGGGGTTGATGGCGTCCAGCCCCGCGTCGATCAGGTCCTCCAGGAGCGGCTCCACGCCTCCGCAACAGTGCAGCATGACCTTGACGTTGGCCAGCTCCTTGGCGCGCCGCCACATCCGGGCGTGATAGGGCTTGTAGTACTCGCGGTACATCCTGGGCGACAGGAGCGGGCCGCTCTGGCCGCCCAAGTCATCACTAAAGAGGACCACGTCGATGTATGGGCCCACGGCGCCGAGCCACCTTTCCAGGTTGCGCAGGTGAATCCGGCAAAGCTCCTCCGACAGCCGATGCACGGCCTCCGGGTAGAGGCCCATATTGGTCAGGTGGATGTCCATCCGGTAGAGGAACTCGGAGAGCTCGAAAAGGCTGCCGCCAAAGAGGCCGACGATCGCCCGATCGGTGGAAGCGCGGAGCGCCTTGGCCCCCTGGGCGAGTTGGGCCAGGCCGGCCTCGTCAAGCGCAAGGTGCGCGGCGGGCGCCGCTATGGCGGACCAGATAACGTGCCGAAGCTGCTCTTCCAGACCGCCGAAATCCGCGTCGCGGATGTCCCGCTCCATCAGCGGAAAGTAGGTCTGCTCGAAGTAGAGGCACCCTTCCCGCTGCGCACCCAGCACGGTTCCGTCGTATGCCAGGAGCCGCCACTCGTTGCCCCGTCGCTCCACGTCCAGATAGCTTGGTATCTTGCAGGGGGTGCCATCGGGGAGGGTCCAGGGCTTCCAGTCGCTCTCGCGCTGCAAGAACCCCCGTCCTAGCTCGATCACGTCCACGCCGAGCGCCTCCAGCACGGGCGGCTCGACGATCGCCAACTGCTGGATCATATCATAGACATAGATATCGCCGCTGGTGATGTCCAGCGCCCGCTTCAGCCGGGCATAGGCGATGGCCATGATGCCGGAGGAGCGGTGCCCGCCGAAATCGACGGGCATGCGGTCCGATTGACGATGGTTCAGCGCCGCCAGCACTCGCTCGCGAGAGTTCATGCTCATCCGTTGGTCCCTCCTGGCGCCTGCTATGGCATCTGCTGCTTGCTCAGGTTCATGGGCGTGCCATCGTGCGGGCCGATGGGGCGCAGCCTGACCGAGAAGGTCAGCTCGCTCGGCTGAAGCAGATACTGGGGCAGCGTGCCAGGGCCACAGCTCGCCCCGCCCAGGCCAGACTGGGCATAGTCGAGGTTCAGCGTGATCTCATCGCGCCGTGTCAGCTCGCAGGTATGCTTGGCGGCATCCAGATCCGCGGTGGTATAGTGGAGCGCGCTGACCTCCAACGAGGGCATGGCCACGACCAACAGCCCTGAGCCTTCAGGATCGGTGAAGGCGAGCCAGCGGACATCGGTGCGGTTGCCGTTCTCCTGCGGGGTGATATAGGGCTCGCACAGCTCGTCGACGCTGGCGCTATAGAGGCCCACGGCGGCGCCCATCTTGCGATCCACATAGCTCTCGTGCGGCCCGCGCCCGTACCAGGTGAAGGTCTCGTGGCCGGCGGAAAGCCGCATTTGCAGGCCCACCCGCGGCAGATGGGGAAGACCCGCGGCGGGAACGAGGTGTGTCGAGAGGACGACGTCGCGGCTGCCATAGATGGTATAGACATAATCCACAGCAAACAGATTGCCCTTGCGAGGGGCGCTGGTGGTGGCCTGGACGGTCACCCGCACGATCTGCAGGCTGACCTGCTCGGCTTGGATGCCGGTCACGGTCTGGGCCAACTTGTCCAATCCGGCAGCCCGCCAGATCCGTTCCGAGCCAGACTCGCGGCGCCCGGCCACGTCGTTATCGGTCGGGGCGCGCCAGACGCTGAGCAGCGGGCCGCGGGCCATGAGCTGCTTGTCCCCGCGCCGCCAGGAAGAGATGGCGCCCGTCGCCTTGTCCAGGACGAGCTCGAACCCCTGCCCGCGGACACGGATCGCTGCTGCGGTTTCGTGGAGCTCCAGCGGCGGCATCTCCTCGGCGCGCAGCGGCGCGACGGGCGAAGCCTGAATGGGCAGCGCGAACTGGGCCCAAGCGACCTCATGCCCTTTGGGGGCCCAGGGCTCATCGTGATTCAGTGTAAAGCTGAGGTTGAGCCAATGGTCCGTGCCGGCCTTGGCTCGGGGCTTCCTGAACGGGATGGTCACCTCGGTGCTCTGGCCGGGCAGCGTATCGAGAGGCGGGACCGTCCCTTCCTGCAAGACGCGGTCATCGGCCAGAACGCGCCACGAGACGTCCAGCCCGCCAAGGCTGGTAAAGCTGTAGCGGTTCGTCACCCTCAGCTTGCCCGCCAGCAGGTCCACGGGCTCTACCCAGACCGGCTCCAAGACCTTCTTGTACTCCCAAAGCGCCGGGTGAACTCGCCGGTCGGGGAGGATCAGGCCGTTGATGCAAAAGTTGTTGTCGTTGGGCACGTCACCAAAGTCGCCGCCGTAGGCGAACCACTCGACGCCCTCGGGCGTCACCTGGCGGATGCCCTGATCCACCCAGTCCCAGATGAACCCGCCCCGGATGCGCGGGTTCCCCCGGATCGCCTCCCAGTATTCCTTCAGGTTGCCGCAGCTATTGCCCATGGCGTGGGCATACTCGCACATGATGACCGGGCGCGGGTCGTTGGGGATGTTGGCCATCTCGACCAGGCGGGTGATGGGCGGATACATGCTGCTGACGATGTCGATCTCGGGCGCCGTCTCCGCGCCTTGATAGATCCGCTGGCTGGTGGCGCTCTCATAGTGCACGGGCCGCGTGGGGTCATGCTGATGGATCCAGTGCGCGATGGCCTGGTGATTCGGGCCATAGCCAGCCTCGTTGCCCAGCGACCAGATCACGACGCTGGGGTGGTTCTTGTTGCGTTCGACCATGCGCGTGCCGCGCTCCATGAACGCCAGGCGCCAGATGGGGTCTTTGGTGGGCTTGTCCCAGACGCCGTGGGACTCGATATTGGCCTCGTCGATGAGGTAGAGGCCATACTGGTCGCAGAGCTCGTACCATTCGGGCGCATCTGGGTAGTGACAGGTCCGCACGGCGTTGATGTTGAAGCGCTTCATGAGCAGGATGTCCTGGATCATGCACTCTCGAGTCACCCTGTGCCCCGTATCGGGCTCGTGCTCGTGGCGGTTGACGCCCTGGAAGTAGATGGGCATCCCGTTGACCAGGATGCGCCCGTCAGCGATCTCGATCCGTCGGAAGCCGACTCGGCAACTCTCGATCTCGAGCGTTTTGCCCTGTCCGTCTTGCAGCTCGAGAACGAGGGTGTGGAGGTTGGGGTGCTCAGCCGACCACTTGGCCGGGTCAGCCACCGCGAGCGCGGTCTCGACAACTACCTCGGTCCCGGCCGAAACCACGACGGGGAGGCGGGCAGGCCCAGCCACAGGAGCGCCTGCGGCACCGTAGAGCGTTGCAGCCAAGCGACAGGTGGCGGTGCCCTGCGGCAGGTAGCTCTTGATGTTGGCGCGCACCTGGAGCGTGGCATCGCGGTAGCTGGCATCCAACACCGGATTGGCCCAAAAGTCACGGACGTGGACCTGGGGAGTGGCGTAGAGATAGACGTCACGGTAGATCCCACTCAGCCGCCAAAAGTCCTGGTCCTCCAGATAGGTGCCATCGGACCAACGGTAGACGCGCGCCGCGAGCGTATTCCGGCCGGGGCGCAGGTGGGGGGTCAGGTCGAACTCGGCGGGGAGGCGGCTATCCTGGCTATAGCCGACCGCACGCCCGTTGACCCACAGGTAGAAGGCGGAATCCACACCGTCAAAGACGACAAACACCCGGCGCCCCGCCCAGCTCGCAGGCAACTCGAAATCGGTGCGATAGCAGCCCACGGGGTTGTCCTCCTGGGGCACGCGCGGCATATTGTCCGGAGGGAACGGATACTGGACGTTGACATAAATAGGACGATCATAGCCGTGCATCTGCCAGTTGCTGGGCACGGGGATTGTCTTCCAGCCGCTGGCGTCATAGTCTTCACGGTAAAAGCCCTCCGGCGCGGAGGCGGGGTTAGGCGACCAGGAGAATCGCCAATCGCCGTTGAGCAGCAGGCAATAGGGCGAGGCCAAGCGCTCGCCGCGCAGGGCCTGAACGACGGTGGGATAGGGCATCAGTGTGGCATGGGCGGGCTCCTTGCGCCGGCCCACTATCTCGGGGTTCTCCCAATCGTTGAGGCTACAGGACATAGGCTGGACCATCTCGATACCTCCCATGAGCAGTTCGCGGTGGCTGCATTATAGGCGCCGATAAAGAGCGGCGCAAGTCGGTCAGCGGTGAGCGATCCGGCGGGCCTGGGTGTCGGCGAACAGGATGGCGGCGCCCAGGCCGGTCAGTCCGGCGCCAGCAAGGAAGAGCGTGGGGTAGCCAACGCCAGAGATCGCATAGCCTCCGACCCAAGAGAGAAGCGCCCAGCTCAGGCCAGAGGCCATGCTGGTGGCGCCGGACATGGCGGCCCGCCAACGCGGGGGCACGATCTCCATCTGATAGATGCTCAGCGCGGCATAACCGATGGAAGAGCACCCAGCGATGCCGGCCCGCCCGATGCCTGCGGCGGCCACGTTGGGGATCAGCGCCAGGGGGAGGGCAGAGAGAACCTCGCCCAGCGAGGCGACCGTAGCGGTGCGGCCGTTCCCCCAGCGCTTCATGAAGAGCGGCGCGATCAGCGGGGCTGGCGCCGAGGCAAGCTGCGCCATGGCATATAACGTGCCGATTTCGCTGGTGGGCAGACCCAGGCCATCGTCCAGATAGACGTTGAAGAAGGTGCGCACCACGCCCACGCAGGCGCCCCGGAAGAAGGTGACGGCCAGCATCACCGTGAGAGCGGCGACGGGCAAGGCGCCTGCCGGGAGCTTGGCATCCTCGGGGGCGGCCTCGCAGCGAGCGTCATCGGTGCCCCATAGCGCCGCGATCGCAGGAATAGAGAGCAGGCAGGACAGCACCAGGGGCCACCGGTATGTCGCCGGGTCAGCAGTGGAAACGCCCATCAGGCTAGCCAACGCCGCCGGCATGAGCCCGCCCAGAAACGTCCCCAGGAAGCCAAAGATGGGCCACATGGCCTGGCGGACCGCATAGGCATGGGGGCGCTCCTCCGGCTTGGTGGTGTTCATCAAGACGGGGATGCTACTGACGGTGTAGAGCGTGATAGCGAAGGAGCCCGCGATGCGCGTGACCAGGGTGAGCATCTCTTGGCCCCAGGGCAGATAGGCGACGAGGGGAAGCAGGCCGTGGAAGAGCACCGCAAGCCCCATCCCGGCGATCATGGTGCGCCGGAGCCCGAAGCGGCTGGCCAGCGCGCCCGCCGGGAGCGAAAAGACCGCGGTGCTCAGCATACCTGCCGCGTTGACGACGCCGATAAAGTCGGTCCCGTACCCCAGCCGAAGCAAATAGAGGTTGAACAGCATGGGGTAGATGCCGTTCTGGATGGTCAATCCCACGATGGCGGTGGAGAAGAGCAACAGCCGAACATCGCGACTGAAGCGGCGGAGGGTGTTCAGATAGCCAGCGATGATCTACTCTCCTGGTTGGGCGTGTTGCGCCGCAAACTCGCCACGAGGGCGGCGGAAATAGAGCCAGAAAAGAAAGGTTCCCAGAGTGGTCAGCAAGCCGGTGGCCAGGAAGAGGGGCCGGAATCCGGCCGTGGCGATGACTCGGCCTCCCAGGTAGGAGACCAGAGCCCAACTCAGGCCCAGCGCCGTGGTGGCCGCCCCTGAGATGATGGCTCGCCAGCGCGCGGGCACGATCTCGAGTTGGTATACGCCCAGAGCCGAATCGGCGATGGCCGAGAAGGCGTAGGTGCCAAATCGGCCGATGCTTCCGGCCAGCCAGTGGGGCACCAAGGCCAGCGGGAGCATGCTCGCCGCGATGCCCAGCGACCCGCCGACGATGACGCGAAAACTGCCCAAGCGCGCAGCCAGCGCGGGCATGGCCATGGCGACAGGAAGCGCGGCCAACTGAACCCCGGCGAAGATCATCCCGATCTGGGCAGTGGGGATCCCCAGTCCGTCATCTAGGTAGACGTTGAAGAACATGCGCGAGGCGGCCAGGCCCGCGGTGCGCAGCATGGCGATCCCGGACATGACGACAACGAGCACAGCAATGGCCCGGGAGCTTGTGCGGCTGGCCTGCGCATCGTGGGCCGTCTCGCTGGCCTGCACCTCGCTCGTGGTGGTTAGCATCGCCACGGCGACGAGGCAGAGAACGCCTGCCGCCATCAGGGGATAACGGTACGCGGCAGGGTCACTTGTGGATAGACCCAGCAGGGCAGCGGTCCAGCCTGGCGCCGCGCCGGCGGCTAGGCTGCCCACGAATCCCGCCAGGATGCTGGTGGTCATCCGGGCGGAGAAGGCCATGTTGCGGTTCTCTGGCCGCGAGGCTCCCACCAGAAACGGCCCCGCCGAGACAAAGTACAGCGACAAGCCCAGGGTGGCGACAAGGTAGCAGGCGAGAATCCAAGGAGCGCGCGCGCTCAGCGGCAGAAACTCGCCGGCGGGCAGCAGGATGTGGCTCAGGGTGGCAATGCCGAGCCCCCAGAGCAAGCCCCGGCGAATTCCAATGCTCCGGGAGACGATCCCCGCCGGGAAGGAAAAGAGCGCATAGCCGAGCATCCCAGTGGCGCCGACGACGCCGACGAACGCTGCGCCATAGCCCAGCCGCAGCAGGTAGAGATTGAGCAAGACCGGATAGATGCCCTCCAGGATCGAAAACCCTGCCACGGCGGTGGCCAGCATATAGAGCTTGACATCGCGGCGCATGCCGCGGAGCTGCTGCCAATAGGTAGTGATAGGCGTGCCTCCGTGGCACCAAAGTGGGGGCTACCGAGCATCACGGACGCTCGAACCTGCGCCAATGATACCCGATTGCCCGAACCTGTCAATTGGCCCGGTCCACAGCAGAGGCGCGATAGGCCGGTGCGGTCAGGGGTGCTACCGGCCGGACAGTGCTTGGCGCACGGTCTGGGAAAGGTCCTGCATATGGAAGGGTTTCTGCACCCAGCCGGCGAGGCCCTGCGCGACGATGTCCTGCTCGCCGAGCGGGTAGCCGGTGCTGATAACCACGCGCACTGCGGGATCCCGCTCCCGCAGCAGCGCGCAAAGCTCGGCGGCTCCCATCGAAGGCATCACCCAGTCCGAGATGACCAGGTCGATCTGGGCTCTGTGCTGGTCAAAGACGGTCAAAGCCTCTCGCCCATCGCGGGCGGTCAGGACGTTGTAGCCTAGCGCGGCGAGCAGTTGGAGCGTGGCCTCGAGGACAACCGGCTCGTCCTCCACGAGCAGGATGGTCTCCCCATCGCCTCGCTCGATGGTCTCCGCGCCGGAAGCCGCGGCGGAATGCGAGGCATCTGGCGCCGCTGGCAAATAGATGGTGAAGCAGGAGCCCTGCCCTACCGCGGTCTGGACACCCACAAAGCCCTCGTGCTGTCGAACGATGCCATACACTTGGGCCAGGCCAAGGCCGGTGCCCCGACCGAGCGGCTTGGTGGTGAAGAAGGGCTCGTAGAGGTGCGCGATCACCTCAGGGGACATCCCCTGCCCGGCGTCGCTGATGGCGATGCCTGCCCATCGACCGGGGGGCAGCTCGGGGATCGGCGCAGGGTCAGGGGTGGGGATGCACAGGGTGGACAGACGGATCGTCAGCGGCCCGCCGTTGGGCATGGCATCGCTCGCGTTAAGCGCCAGGTTGGTGAGCGCGCGGTGAAGCTGCATGGGATCAGCCACCACCGTCGCCTCGGTTGCGGCCAGCTCGGCGCGAATGGTGACGCTCTCGGGCAGTGTGCGCTCCCAGAACCTGACCAATTCTTCCAGCCAGACGCGGAGGTCCAGCGGCCTCGGGGCGCTCAGCGACGTGCGGCTGAAATCGAGGATCTGACGTATCAGGGCCGCGCCACGGCGCCCCTCTTGCGAGATGGAATCGACATCCTCCCGCATCTTTTCGGGGAGCTCCGGATCATGGCGCAAGAGCTCGGCAAAGCCGATGATGCCGGTGAGCAGGTTGTTAAAGTCGTGCGCGACCCCGGCGGCTAGCTGGCCGATGGCGGCCAGGCGCTCGTGGCGCTCCAGACGCTCCTGAACCTCCAGCGCGCGCTTGCGCTCGGTGATATCGTGGGCGATCAGGTAGAAGAAGGGCCGGCCCGCGGCCCGGAAGGGGCGCATGGTGATTTCGAGATGGGCCACGCGGCCATCGGCCAGGGGCTGCACGCACTCGATGTTGGTGAATGACCGCTCGCCCCGGCCAGTCCGCGCCCGGACCTCGGCGATGGCGCCCATTGCCGCCGACTGCTGGCTGGGGCCGGCGAAGCCAAAGACGCCCTGCCAGGAGCGATTGGCCCACAGGAGCTGCATCTGGTCATCCAGGATGGCCATCAGGTCGTGGGCGCCGTCGAACATGATGCGAAAGCGTTCCTCGCTCTCTCGCCGAGCCGCCTCGGCACGCTTGCGGGAGGTGACATCTCGGTAGATGCTATAGTGCGCCAGCGTCCCGTCCGGAAGCCGTATCGGCGTGGCGATCAGCGAGACATCGATCATCGTCCCGTCTTTGCGCCTGCGCACCGTCTCCAGCATCACGGTCTCGCCGCGGTAGACGCGCTCGCGCACCACCTGGGCCTCTGCCCTGCGGTCCTCTGGCACGAGCAGCGTCATGATGGTTCCGCCCACGGACTCTTCTGATGTATAGCCAAAGAGCCGGGTGTACTCGCGGTTTACGCGGACGATCCTCGCGCCGTCCTCCATCAAGACGATGGCCTCCGGCGTGTTGGTGAAGAGCTGCTCGAAGTAGAGACGCTCCAGGTCGAGCGCTGTCTCGGTCCTTCTCCGCTCGGTGATATCGCGATAGATCACATAGCTGGCCTGAATGTGCTCGAACTCGACTGGGGTGGCTAGGATAGAGACCTGAACAGGAGTGCCGTCGCGGCGCAGGCGGACGCTCTCAAAGGACAGGACGCGCCGTTCCAGCGTCTGTCGCGTGGCGGCGCGCGCCTCCTCCCGCAGCTCGCTGGGGACCAGCGCATCGTCCAGGGAAACGCCCTCGATATCCGGCTGCCGATAGCCAAAGAGGGCGGTGAAAGCGTTGTTGACGCGGAGGGGCCTGGAGTCCGTGTCCACGATGGCGATGGCTTCCGGCGAGTTGTCGAAGAGCTGCTGGAAGTAGGTCTTTTCCGCTCGCAGCGCCTCCTCTGCGGCCTGGCGCTCCTGCATCTCTTTCTGCAGCTCCTGGTACATGGCCGCGTTCTTTAGGGCGGCAGTGGCATAGGCGGCGAAGGCCTCCGCCAGCGACAGATCCTCGCTGGTAAAAATGGTGCCGATGCGGTCCACGCATATGGCGCCCAGCACCCGATCCTCTGCAACGAAAGGGACAGCAATGATGCGCTCTTCCTGCTCCACCGGGGTCCCGGGTATCTGGTGGCCAGCCGAATTATGGGCGGCGTCGTTGAAGATGAGCCCCGACTTGGCGCGCACCGCGAGGCCGGTGAAGCTGCTATCGACTCGGATGGACGAGGCCATGACCTCAGCCTCATAGTTGGGGTCGATCGCCACGACGGGAAACATGGTCTGCCCATCCGCCGCGAGCAGATAGATCGTGGAGCCGTGTGCATGCAACAAGCTGTGCGCCTCCGCGGCGATGCGCGCAAGCACCTCGTGCACATCCAGGCTGCCAGCCAGCTGCCGGGCGGTGGCCAGCAGCCGTTCCTGTCGCTCGGCCTGGGTGCGCAGCGCCTGCCTGTCCGTCTCGCGGTTCGTCACGTCCCGAACGACGATGAGCAGCCTATCTGCTCCGGCGGCCGTAACGCGGGCCTCGAGGTGGCGGGCACCGCCGGCTGACGGCATGGTGTACTCGATGGTCTGCGGCTCTTCATTCAGCAACGCCTGCTGGAGCGCTCGCTGCAACTGGCCGTGCGCTGCCGACGGGAAAAGCTCTTGGACGTGTTGCCCCGGCAGGGGACGCTCGAACGGCGAGGCGGCCAACCGCGGGGCGCGGTAGTTGACGACCTTCCCCTGGCCGTCGATGCTCAGCAGCGCGTCGGGGATCGAGTCTAGCACGGCCTGGGTCTCGTCGCGACTCTGCTGCAGCTCCTTGCGTGACCCCTTGGTGGCTATGATGTGGGGCGTGGCCCAGGCGATCCCGGCGACCACCAGGAGGGATGCCGCCAGCTCCAGGAGCTCGTGGAGCACCCAAATGGGCGAGGACGAGAGCGCTGGGGGCTGCCAGAAGAGGGCCACCCGCCGGGCGACCAGGAGCAGCGCGGCGATGCCCACCACCCAGGCCAGCGTGCGGCTCTGCAAGCGCCGCACCAGCCGGAGTATCACCGCAGCGCCATAGGCCTGCAAGGCCAACGACAGGCCCAGTACCAGATAGTTGCCCATGTTTCGGCTACCTCTCCCTGCGAGCAAAGCCAGCTCGCGTGGGACTGGACGGGATACCAAGGAAAGTGTTGCGAGTATAGGCGTTTGGGGAAGGTTGTCAACCGGAACGGGCAACCCGGGCGCAGCGAGGGACGCCGCGGGCGTGCGAGGCTCTCTGCTTGACTATTATGCCCAACCGGCCTAGAATCACGCGGCGTGAAGGATGATGTCGCCGGGCCCGGCCGGTTGGGAGGTTGGATGGACTTTACGGGTAGCGATGATGAACTGGCCCTGGTGTTCCTCTATCTGGAGACCTGCAAGCAGTACCATGTGGCGCGCACGTGTCCGCACTGGGATCCTGATTGCCTGGACCGGCTCTACGAGCAGGGCTACATAGCGGCGCCGGGCCTGGGGGGCCGTGTCGTGATCACCGAAGAGGGCCGCGAGCGCGCCTCGCAGCTCTTTCTGCGCTTCTTTGGCAAGCTTCAGTTTTAGGACGAGACCGCGGCTAGGGCTCCTGCTCAGGCCGGTGGCGCAAGCCGGCCTCTATCTGGAGGAAGGCCGACTAGCCGTGGCGGAAGCGTAGGCGCGCTCGGCGATCGAGGCCAGATGGTCCCAGTGATAGCGGCTGTGTACCTCTTCCCGGGCTGCGCGACCAATCCGCTGGCCTAGCTCCTTATCCTTCAGCAGGCTGACCACCGCGGCAGCGAACGCGGTGGGGTCGGCCGGCCGCGCCAGCAGCCCCGTGCGCATATGCTGGATGTAGATGGCGTTCTGCCCCACCGAATCGGCGACCACCGGCACCCCCGCGGCCAAGAGGTCCACCAACTTGGCGGAGCACTTGGTGCGATTGATGAGGGTGTCATCATAGGGATGGAGGGCCACATCCGCGGCAGCAAAGCAGACGGGCAATTGGTCGGGTTGCACCCAGCCGAGGTACACCGTCTGCACATCGTGGCCCCGCTCCTCGAGCAGCCGAAGCATCGCACGCTCTTCGCCTTTCAATCCCTCGCCGACGATCAGCAGTCGCGCTTCGGGCACAGCCTGCCACACCTGGTTGAGCGTCTCCACGACGCGCTGCAGGGAGAACTCGAAGAAACGGGTGTAGAGGAGCATGAGCGGGGAATCTCCCAGGGAGTGACGCTGGCGAAACGCCAGCGCGTCCGACGGCGAGGCGGCAGGTCCGCCGGGGCCGGCTCCATTGGGCAGATAGTGGACCCGCGCCGGGGGAACGCCCAGGCTCCAGACGATGGTCTGCAGCGCCGCGCTGGCTACCGTCACCGCGTCGGCATGGCGCAGACCCCAGGATTCCTGCCAGGCAAAGAGGCGCCTCTGCAAGGGACTGTAATCGCCGGTCTCGTTCCAGCCACCCGCGCCTTCCCAGTCATCGCTGTCCACCACTACCGCTCCGCGCCACAGCCCCGCGCGCCGAAGGTGCCACAGCGCCCAGGCCGCCAGCCCCGCATAGGCCTTGGGCTTGAAACAGTGGGCCACCTCCGCCTGATCGGAGACCGCGGCGCGCACGAGCCGCCGGGTGATCTCCATGTGCCAGAAGGGCGAGGGGGCCGTGGGAAGCGGCACATGGACGACCCGGACGCCATTGATCTCGTCAGTGCGCCCTGCGTCGGCGGGGTAGTCCCAGGGCGGAAGGAAGAGGCTGACCTCGTGACCACGACGGTGCAGAGCGCGCGCCAGGGGAAGCGCCCGAGCGGACATGGTTCCTTTGGGTCGCAATCCGAAGGGTCCGACAAAGGCGATGCGCATGTGATCCCCTAAGGCAGCGCGAGCAGCTCGTTCAGGCTTGAGGCGAGGTCCACGCGCACTCCCAACTCGTGCTGAAGGCCTTCCACCGTGAGGTCATCGAGGGTGCGGGCGCCCTGGCTGTCGAACATGATCCTCGGCAGCACCACGCGATCGCCGATCCCCTGGCGGCGCAGCTCAGCCACGACGTCCTGCCCGGTCAGCAGGCCGGACACCGTCACGCCGGGGCCGAAGAACTGGTTGATGACAGGAACCAGGTGGTAGTCGAGGCCCGTGAGTCCGGCCAGCTCGCCGAGGATGCGGCCGAGGACCGGCGCGATGAGGGCGCCGCAGACCACGCTCACACGCCCGGACGATGGTTGCGCAGCGCTGACCTGCGGGCGAAGTTCGTCCCACTCGTCCAGCAGCAAGCGCACCAGCCCGACGCCGTTTTCCAGGTGCGCGAACTCGTCGTATCGCTCAGCGGGCGGGATGGGGAGATTCGCTTGCAGATAGATCTCGTCGGCAAGGTATACGAGATCGATGCCGAGGCTCGCGCGAAAGCTGGCTTGATAGGGAGCGATGGCCTGCGCCAGATCGGCGCAGTCTTGAGCGGCCATGGTGCGCAGCCCCTCGCGATGGTAGCGCGTGAGCCCCACCGGCACGAGGGCGATGGACTGCACGGTGGGGTAAAGACCGGCGAGATCGGCCAGGGTCCGGCTCAAAGCCTCTCCATCGTTGATGCCGGGAACCAGGACGATCTGGGTGTGCACTTCGATCCCCAGCTCGCCGAGCCGCCGGAGCTGCCCGACGACGTCACTGGCCTGGGGCGTGCCCATCAACGAGGCGCGCAAGGCCGGGTCGGTCGCGTGCACCGAGACGTAAAGCGGGCTGATGCGCTGTTCGGCGAGCCGGGCCCAGTCCTGCTCATCCAGATTCGCCAGCGTGATAAAGTTGCCAAAGAGGAAAGAGTAGCGATAGTCGTCGTCACGCAGATAGAGGGTGGGACGCAGGCCGGGCGGCATCTGATGCACGAAGCAGAAGGAGCAGTGACAGCGGCAGCGGCGAATGCCATCAAACGTGGGGGCGGCGAACTCGATTCCCAGCTCCTCGTCCAGGTCCCGCTCGACCTCGTAGACGATCTCGCGCTGGTCCCGGAGCGTGGCAATCGTGAGGCCCTCGTCGGCGCCATAGAACTGGAAATCGATGACGTCGCGCAGGACATGGCCGTTGATCGAGACAATACGATCCCCAGGCCGGATGCCGATCTCCTCCGCGATTCCATCAAGCGCGACGGACTCGACCAAGCCGTAACGCTCCGGATCATGCGCCGTCTTGGCTCTGCGTCTCACGGGCGTACCCCTTCTCGCTGGGCGGCCTGGCTGCCCTTGGGCCGAAAGGCGGAGTCGTGGGACGGCGCAATGCGCTGGATATAGCCCTGCGGGGCGTTCTCCAGATCGGCATAGACGCCGCGATACGCCTCCGGCAGGTGGCGAGCCAGCTCGTACATGGCGGCCTGAGTGGACCGCTGAAGATGCACCCGCCTCTGGCCGTTGCCGTTTTCGGCGCCTTCGGGCAGGATCAGCCGGAAGGGCTGGCCAATGGTCATGTGGAAGGGGGTCCTTCTCAGGCGCTTGAGGTTATCCAAGAAAGCCTCGTGCCCGTGGATCGCCACGGGCAAGATGGGCGCGTCGCCGCGGATCGCCAAGAGCGCCAGCCCATCGAGCCCCGGCTGCAGCCCGCCGGTCTTGGAGCGCGTGCCCTCCGGGGCCATCAACAGGCCGCGCTCGGACTCCAGATAGGCCAGCGAAGCGCGTATGGCGGCCAGGTCGAACTCGCCGCGACGAACCGGAAAGCTCCCGTACCATTTCACGAGATAGCCCAGCACTGGCAAGAAGTTCTCGATCTTGGACATGATGCCCATGTCCCGACGGATAAACGCGCTGACGACGATGGGGTCCAAAAAGTGCACGTGGTTCATCATGATGAGAAGCCGCCCCTGTGGGGGGACGTGCTGCAGCCCAGTGATATCCAGGCGGAGCAGCACCCGGCAGAGAGCGCGAAAAACGGACTTGGCGAAGCGCTGAAAGCGCATCATCGCTGCACCAGCGTCCCGATCTTGGCCAAGACCTCTTCGATGCCGAGGCCCGTGGTGTCGATGATGATCGCGTCGTCGGCGGGGCGCAGGGGCGCGATGGCGCGGGTGCTATCGATCTGGTCGCGCCGCCGCATATCTTCCAGAACCTGGTCATAGTCGCTGGCGTTGCCGCGGGCGACGTTCTCCAGGTGGCGGCGCATGGCCCTGGTCTCCACCGTCGCGTCCAGATAAATCTTGAGGTCGGCCTCGGGAAGCACGACAGTGCCGATGTCGCGGCCAACCATCACTACGGCGCCTTGGCCGGCGATGCGGCGTTGCTGCTCAGTCAAGGCGGTGCGCACGCCGCCATAGGCCGAGACCGGCGACACGTTCCTCGTGACCTCCGGGCTGCGGATCTCCCAGGTGATGTCCACATCGTCGGCATAGACCGTGTACTGCCGACCATCGTTCACGGTAGGCGGGGTGACGCGGATGACCAGCTCCTCGGCCAGGCGGCTGACTGCGGCCTCGTCAGCGATGTCGATGCCATGGTCGAGGGCGGCCCAGGTGGCCGCTCGGTACATGACCCCGGTATCAAAGTAGAGGTACCCCAGCCGCTCGGCCAGCAGGGCGCCGATGGTGCTCTTGCCCGAAGCGGCGGGCCCGTCGATGGTGATGGTGCGTGGGACGGTCATGGCTTTTCCTTCATCCTCATGAGCTGGTCGATTTCCGGTCTGGTCAGCGACCTGTAGTGGCCGCTGGGCAGGTCGCCCAATTCGAGTGGGCCAACACGCACGCGGATGAGCCGCTGCACGGGATGCCCGATAGCCTCGCACATGCGGCGGACCTGCCGCTTGCGGCCCTGATGAAGCACCAACCGCAGCCAACTGGCTTGGGGGCCGGCTTGCTCAAGCAGGACCCGGTCCGCGGTGGCCAGCCCGTCTTCCAGGTCGATGCCCTGCCGCAGCTTTTGCAGCAAAGCCTCGCAGGGCACTCCCTGCACCAGGGCGCGGTACTCTTTCTCGTGCTCGTACCTGGGGTGAGCCAGCAGGTTCGCCAGCTCTCCATCGTTGGTCAGAAGGATCAGCCCCTCGCTGTCCAGGTCCAGGCGGCCGACCGGGTAGACGCGGTCCCCCGGCGGCACCAGGTCCATGACGGTGGGGCGACCTCGCTCGTCGCGCGCCGTGGAGAGAAAGCCGCGCGGCTTGTTGACCATCAGGTAGACGGCGGAAGCCTGACGCGGAATAGGGCGTCCATCCACGGTCACACGGTCCGTGGAGAGGTCGACCTGTGTGCCTAGTTCGGTGACCGTGACACCGTTCACCTGGACGCGGCCCTGGCGGATCAGCTCTTCGCAACTGCGGCGCGAGGCGACCCCTGCGCTGGCCATCGCCTTTTGCAGTCGTTCAGCCAAAGCAGCTTCCCTCCCGGCTGGCCTTCGCCCCAATGTCCTCGGCATATTGTACACCGAACGCGGGCACGGTCAACTGGTGCACGCGCCAGGCGGTGCTCAGGAGCCCTCAGCGCTGCGCAAGCCGGCCAGTCGCGCAAAAAACTGCTGATTGCGGCGATAGAAGGCCAAGGGATCCTCGCCGTCTGCCGGGTTCACCTCGAGCTGCAGCATGCCGCCGTACTGGCTGGACCGCACTCCCTCGTAGAACCTGCGCCAGTCGATGCGGCCCTGCCCAGGCTCGAGGTGGTCATCCTCGACCCCCTGGTTATCCGCCAGATGGACGTGGATGATCCGGGAGGCGTGCCGACGGAAGGCGTCATAGAGCCCATCGCCCTCGCTAAGATAGCCGTGCCCGACGTCGAAGCAGATGCCGACGATATTCTCTTCCAGCCCGCGAAGGATCTCGGCCAACCGGTCGGTGTACATGCCCGTGCGATTGGGATTGTCCGCGCGGTAGCGCATGTTTTCCAGCGCCAAGCGCGCCCCGCTCTGTCGCGCCAGGGGCACGAGCTCGGCGAGGCTCTGATGGCACATCGCCTCGCGCAACTGATCATCGCCGGGCTGCCGCTGGTTGTTTCCCGCTTCCGGGTGCAGCACGTAGGTGAACCCGCGCCCCAGTTGGGCGATCTGGGCCAGCGCCCTCTGGTGCGCGGCCACCGAGCCCATGCGTGCCTGGGGGTCTGCGGCGCTGATATCGAGGAATGGGCCGTGCACAGAGATGCCCATCCCGCGTCGGCGCGCGGCGGATAGGACCAGTTGGGCCTTTTCCAGCCAAGCAGGCTCCTCAACGGGCGGGGGATAGTCGAAATCGATCCCGCCGATCCCCAGAGACGCCAGTGTGGCCAGCAGCGTCTCAACGGACTGGGCGGTGTAGCCGTGCAGATCCAGGTATGGCTCCGGCGAAACGCAAAAGATCATGCGCTCTCCTCCTCTGATGGGCTAGCCTCCGCCGCGGCGCAGGAGCGGCCTGCCGATGCGCCATCATACCATCGACGCTGGCGGGGTCAAAAGGGGGGCCGCGCCTGGGCGCCGAGAGGCTGTGTAGGAGCGCGGTAGGCCTGGTTTGACGCCCGTTTCCATATGGCTTACAATGGCCGCGTCGTCGCGAACGGTGAGTCGAGACGTGGGAGCGCACCACGTCTCTTTTGCGTGATTGTTAGCCGGCATTGCCACTGCGAGCTGAGGGGAGGGACCATGAGCGAGATCAAGGCGTGGAAGCTGCGAGGATACCGGCCCGGCGCCGGGCTGGCCGATGGGGCCGCCCAGCCAGACCATGATGAGACGGACTGGCTGCCCGCCCAGGTGCCCGGGGAGGTGCATAGCAGCCTTCTCGCAGCCAAGCAGATTCCCGATCCGTATTACCATATGAACGTCGAGCAGGTGCAGTGGGTGGAGCGCCAGGAGTGGTGGTATCGGGCCGAGTTTGCGGGCCCTGAGGCGCCGGCCAGCGCAGGCGAGAGAGACCTTCTGACCTGCGAGGGGCTCGACACCTATGCCACGATCTATCTGAATGGCGAGATGGTGGGCGAGCATGGCAACATGTTCCGGCCCGCGGTGCTGGACGTGACGGGCAAGCTGGCCTATGGGCGGCGGAATGTCCTGGCCGTGCGATTCGATCCCGTGATGGAGCGCATCCAGGGACGGGAAGTGCCGGGACAGTGGGGCGGCTACGGCGTGGAGCGGGTGCACGTGCGCAAGACCCAGTCGCAGTTCTCCTGGGATTGGGCGCCGCGGTGCGTGAATGTGGGCATCTGGCTGCCGGTGCGCCTCGAACGGTTCCGAGAGGCGCGGCTAGCGCGGCCGTATGTGCGGGTGCTGCAGGCGGATAGCGCCTTGGCGGTGGTGCTGGTGGAAGCGGAGGTCGAAAGCTGGGTTGCGGCCGGCCCGCTGCAAGTGTCGGCGGCGCTTCGGCTGGACGGGGCTGCCTGCGCCGGAAGCGCGGCGGTGCAGGACGGCCGGGCGCTCATCGTGTTGAGCGTGCCGAACCCGCGCCTGTGGTGGCCGGCAGGGATGGGCGATCAGCCGCTCTACGACCTGGAGGTGACGCTGTCCAGGGAGGGACAGGCGCTCGACACGCATTCCGATCGCGTCGGGCTGCGCACCGTGGCCCTGGACCGCACGCCGGACCCCGATGAGCCGGGCGCAGAGCACTTTACCATCGTCATCAACGGCGTGCCGGTGTTCTGCAAGGGAGCCGACTGGATCCCGGCGGACCTGCTGAGCGGCAAGGTCGACGCTGCCCGCTACGAGGAGCACTTGCGACTCCTGGTTGAAGCCAATGGCAATATGCTGCGGGTGTGGGGCGGCGGCCAGTGGGAGAAGGACGCCTTCTACGAGCTGGCGGACCAGATGGGGATCATGATATGGCACGATTTCATGTTCTCGTGCGCCCTATATCCGGATAGTGACCCGGCGTTCGTGGCCGAGGTGCGGGCCGAGGCCGAGTACCAGGTGCGACGGCTGCGCAACAGGGCCTGTATCGTGCTATGGTGCGGCAACAACGAGAACGACTGGATCGAAGATACGGAACGGTGGGCGGATCCCGGGCACGATTTCGGGGGCAAAGCGACCTATCACCAGCATCTCCCCGAGATCCTGGGCCGGCTGGACCCCAGCCGCCCGTACTGGCCCTCGAGCCCCTACGGCGGGAACGACCACAACAGCGACCAGGCTGGCGACCGGCACAACTGGGTGGCCTGGCATGGAATGGTGCAGCCCCGCCGCTTTGGCGAGAAACCCGGACGCGACTGGAGCCCGGAAGGCGTGTCCTATCGGCACTATGGCGAGGACAAGGGACGCTTTATCTCCGAGTTCGGTATGCATGCGGCGCCTGTGCTGGAGACGTTGCGGCGGAACGTGCCAGAGAGCGAGCTGTACTTTGGGTCGGAGGGGCTGCTCTTCCGCAACAAGGATAACCCCAAGGACAAGGGCAACATGCTGATGCGCGCCCACACGGGCCTGCCGAAGGACCTGGCCGAGTATATCGATTACTCTATGATCTGCCAGGCCGAGGGACTCAAGTTCGGCATCGAGCACTATCGCCGGCGCAAGTTCCACTGCTCGGGCACCCTCTTCTGGCAGTGGAACGATTGCTGGCCGGGGCTATCGTGGTCGGTGCTGGACTATTACGCGTTCCCCAAGGCCAGCTACTTCTTTGCCAAGCGAGCCTACGCGCCGGTGCTGGCTACGGCCCATGACGAGGCGGATGGGGCGGTCAGCCTGTGGGTGACCAACGACACGCTATCGCCGCTTGCGGACACCCTGGAGTGGCAGCTCATGGGTTTCACTGGAGAGGTGACCTCTCGCGGCCAAGTGGAGGTGCGGGTTGGCCCCAATTGCGCGCAGCGGGTCGCTTGTCTGGATTCGGAGACCCTGAGCTACGGCTCGCGGTGCGAGCAGGTGTTATGGCTGCGCGGGCTGGACGGTGTGTTGCCGGAGAACAGGCATCTGTTCGTTGAGATCAAGGATCTCGTGCGGGCCCGGCCAAAGGTCGACATAACGTGGGAACGCGATGGCGATAGCCTGGTGGCGCACCTCCGCAGCGACGGGTACGCCTATTTCGTCTGGCTCTTTGTTCCGGTGGAGGGGATGCGCTACTCCGACAACTGGTTCGATCTCCCGGCCGGGCAGACCAAAACGGTGCGCCTCTCGCATCCAGGGAGGGCGCGCCTCGCTCCCGAGATGGTGCAGGTGGGTTGGAGGTAGGAAAATGGGTGCTGCGTGAACTATCTCATCCTGAACCTCGTCTTTGTCTGTGGCTTTAGCCTCATCACCAAGCAGAGCCAGGTGGCTGGCCGCAACATGCTGGCCGTGGGGGCGATTAACTATATCGTGGCGGCGGTGGCCTCCGCCATTGCCGCGGCGCCGCAGTTGGGCGCCCCCGTGAGCCAGGCTACCTGGATCACGGGCATCGTCTGCGGCGTGACGTATGTGACCAGCTTTTGGCTGATGATGCGCGGCCTGCGGCGGAACGGCATCTCGGTCACCTGGTCCACCGTTCGGCTCTCGGTGTTCATGTCGGTCCTCTTCTCCATCCTGTATGCTGGGGAGCGCCCGGGCGCCCTGCAGATCGTGGGCATGGCCGCGGTGTTGCTGGCTTTGCCGCTGCTGAGCATGCGGGAAGGGGAGGGTACTCGTGGGGCACTCCTGGCGGAGGGGCTGTTCATCGGGCTCCTGTTCCTCTCGGCGGGTGGCACGAATCTGGCGGCCAAGGCCTTTGATGTATGGGGACCGGAATCGGAACGCTCGATCTATGCGCTGGTGCTGTTTGTGGTCGCCGCGCTGATGTCCACGGCTGGCCTGTGGCGCTCGGGATCGCGCATCTCGCTGGGCGATGTGTGGGCGGGCCTGGCGCTGGGGCTGGTCAACCTGGGGGCGACGCAAACCCTGCTGCTTGCCCTAAACGCTCTGCCTGGCATCGTCGTCTTTCCTGTGACGAGCGCCGCAAGCATCATTGTGACCTCGCTCGCTGGGATGGCGCTCTGGCGGGAAAAGCTTGCGGGCGAACCTGGCGGGCATCGCGATTGCGGTGGTAGCGGTGGCATTGATCAACCTGTCCGGGGGATAGGGAGCGAGCATAGAATCGCACGGATGGAGGCAACATGGTTGTGACAAGGGCAGTTCTGGTGGGTTGTGGAGGAATCAGTCGGGCCTGGTTCAAGGCGGCCCAAGAGATGGAGGGGCTTTCCTTCGTGGGGCTGGTGGACATCAATCGAGCGGCCGCGGAAGAGAAGGCGGCCGAGTTTGGGCTCAAGGACGCGGTGCTGGATACCGACCTGGGCCGCGTGCTGCAGAGCACCCAACCCGACGTGGTGTTCAACTGCACGATCCCCGATGCGCACATGCCGGTCACGCTGGAAGCGCTGGAGCACGGGTGCCATGTGCTGGGGGAAAAGCCCTTGGCCGATTCCATGGAGAACGCCTACAAGATGATCGAGGCCGCCAGGAAGGCCAACCGAATCTTTGCGGTGATCCAGAACCGACGATACAATGCGAATATCCGTCGGCTACGCGCCTTTCTCGAGTCGGGCGTCATCGGGCGCATTACCACGGTCAATAGCGACTTCTATCTCGGCGCGCACT